>Ga0302232_10001100_pt1 | contig 19014 bp, 11 predicted proteins | sample II_Palsa_N2_3_FD_193575 | JGI IMG/M metagenome (GOLD analysis project Ga0302232, IMG submission 193575) | Peat permafrost microbial communities from Stordalen Mire near Abisko, Sweden - II_Palsa_N2_3 | ecosystem: Environmental > Terrestrial > Soil > Palsa > Peat permafrost | place: Sweden...
TGCATTCAAGCAGTGGTGCCCTCGAGACGATTCGAACGTCCGACCTGCCCCTTAGGAGGGGGCCGCTCTATCCAACTGAGCTACGAGGGCAGCGGCGAAATTTTCGCATGGATCCGGTCGTGGCGCGATTTCGTCGTACTGGCCAGCCGCGTCTTAACTGCCGAATTAGGGATGTTTGTATACGGGGTGATCCAACTTACTATGACATATTGTATCTGGCTCAAGAGCCCAAGCCATGAATCAACCCAGAGTTGCTGTATTGACGGGGTTCGCAGCGAAACAAAGGATGACGCCTATCGCGCAGGTCATCGGCCTGGTCTTTGTGGTTGGCTCTGCAGCGCTGGGCATTCCTTTGGTAAGTGAGTGCCTGCATACCAGTTTGGTGCCGCGCTTTCCCACAGTCATATTGGCCACGGGCGTTGCCGCTGGGCATGCTGAGCTTCGTGACTGGCCTGTTACTGCATACGGTGACCCGTGATCGGCGTGAGATGAAGATGTTGGCCTATCTGAGTTATCCGCTTTACGAAGGTTGAAGCCAGCATCGAGCCAATCAAGGATTTGAATGCTTTTGTCTAAATTTCTTACGGGCAACCGGTTTTGTATCTGGTTACTGATCCTTTTGCCTGTGCTGATGCGGTTGCCAGCATTGCTGGGTCACTGGGACCCCGACCCCTCCCTCTTTGTTGCGGGGCTGGGTGATCACTTCAAGGCTGGCGGAGGCTATCCATGGATAGATCCAAACGTTGGATTCCAAGCTCAAGCTTTAGGCAAGCTTTCGGCTGATCAGTGGTTAAGTGGTCAAGTACCCTGGTGGAACTCGTATACAGGCGTGGGTCTGCCACTGGCAGCTGAAGCTCAGCCAGGCTCTTTCTTTCTTCCTTTTGTTTTGCTCTATCACTTTCGTGCAGGGGGACTCTGGGTAGAAATAGTTTTGCAAATCATCGCAGGCTTATGTACTTATGCCCTGCTGCGTAGGCTCAGTCTTACTGTCTTGGCTTCGTTGGTCGGAGCAGTACTATTCGAGTTCAACGGAACTTTTGCCTGGCATGGTGCCCCCATAGCGGCGCCGATAGCCTTCTTGCCTATGCTTTTGTTAGGTATAGAGCAGTTGCGTGGGCGGATAGGTAGTGGTCATTCCGGCAGCTGGCTACTGATACCCTCGGCATTAGCTTGGTCGCTTTATGCTGGATTTCCAGAAACAGCTTATATCGACGGCTTATTTGCCGGGTTGTGGGTAATCGCTCGACTTGATGGACTTACCCGGCGTCAGCAATTTGTATTTACGGGCAAGCTTTTTATAGCTGTATGCGTTGGCCTTCTGTGTAGTTTGCCACTCCTTGGTCCTTTCGCTGAATATCTAGGCCGCGCGTATATCGGGGGCCACGATGGCGCCTTTGCTCATGTTGCATTGCCGGGGGCGTCGTCGTTGCTGTCATTGATGCCCTGGCTGTTCGGACCTATTGATCGCTTCAATGACCAAACTCCCTTGCTTGGTGCTATTTGGGGCAACATCGGTGGGTATTTCACGGCCTTGCAACTGGCTTTTGCAATCATGGGCATCATGTTTGCGCCACGCCGGCTTACCGCGTGCCTGTTCGTCTGGATGTTCCTATGTCTTGCAAAGACGTTTGATTGGCGGCCTTTTAGCGACTTGATGAATGTGCTTCCTATGGTCAAATCAGCCGCTTTTTTTCGCTACTCAAATCCGTCTTGGGAGTTTGCCGGAGTGGTAATGGTTGCTCTGGGTATTGACGGTCTACAACGGAATGTACCTTCTTCGTACATAAGACAGTTGCTGGTTTTTTTGATTATTCTGATCGTGATTTCTGGTGGCTTATGGTCGGCTCGGGATATGATTAAAAATCTATCACTATCCATAGATTATAGGTCGTATTTTTATTTGTCGGTATTTTGGTTGTTATTTTCGCTGTTGGCAGGAATGGTGCTCATTGGATTGCATAAGCACTGGCGCCGCTGCGCTGAAATGATAGTGTTACTACTATGCGTTGATTCATGCATTGCTTTTTCCCTGCCGATATACAGCGGTGGACGGGATGTTGTTAAGCAGGAGTCGGGTGTTGCTTTTCTGCAGGTTCATACTGCGCTGCAGAGAATTTACTCGCTGGGTCCGCTTGCTCCCAACTATGGATCCTATTTTCGTATTGCCCAGATTAATCATAATTATTTGCCTGTAAGTCAAGATTGGATGGATTATATTCATAAACATATTGATCCATCGGCAGACAACGTAACTTTTATTGGTGAAGATCCTCGTAGCGATCACGAAATTTCCGTCGAAGAGGAGTTGGCAACACGTCGCTCGGCTTATGAAGAGTTGGGAGTGAAATATGTACTTTCAAACCACGAAAAAAATCCTTTCATCAAATTATTGAGCACAGATATTCGTGACGGGGGTAATCAGCCGTTGTCCTTGCAGGACGGTCAGGTTGCAGTATTTCACTGGAATTTGCCGTCCAGTGCAGCAGGTCGACATATCACCGGACTCACTGTAACGATCGGCAATTACGGTGACCACGCCGATGGTGTTTTGACCGCTCAACTCTGTATTGAGCGCGGCGCATGCGCTGCCGGTGAACGTAATCTGCGTGAGTCGGTAGATAACGCAGCACTGAAGATCACGTTACATCAAGCGCTCGTCATGCCATCCGTTGGACCAATGCGTCTCACCGTCAAGTTGGGTCATCAACAAAGCCGTTCGGCAGTTGCCATATGGATTTGGCCCGTGACGCCCGGTTCGTCACAACAATTGACGCTGGACAACGCAGCGCCAGGCTTTGCCCCGGCAGTAAGCCTTCAATTGGCTCCGAAGGGTCAAGACGCAGCGGAGGAAAAACTTGTTTACAGTGGGCGGGATATGGACATCTACGAGCTACCAAATCCCAAGCCGTATTTCGAAGTGGATGGTGGCCCCTGCGATCTGAAGAGCGTATCGCGACGAGAGGCCGATCTGGATTGCCAGGGTCCCGCAAAGCTCATACGTCGCGAGGCTTTCTATCCGGGATGGATGGCCAGTGTTAATGGCTCTGATAGTCCGCTGGAACGCACAGGAGAGATATTCCAGCGAGTCAATCTAGCCGCCGGCAAACAGAGGGTACTTTTCGATTACCGCCCAAGCCATTTCTGGCTGATTCTCCTTGGATTTGGCTTGGGCATCGCCGGTTTGCTCTATGCGGCCTGGCGGGACTGGGAGGAGTTCAGGCGTGAGCCCGGTAATGCATCGGCAAAGCAAGTGCTGACGCCAAACAACCTGGCAATGTGAGCATTAAAAACTTGCCGATGGTGGTCGAGTGTCACGTAGGCAGTTCCTCGCTCTTTGGATGCCAAGCGACGATTGTCGTGTGCGTGTTGCAGGTGCAGCCGGTCAGGCTCCCTTTTGCCGCCTGCTAGAATGGTCGGCTAGCTACTTCAATTCACGGTACCGGCAGGTGCCACGCCGCCTCAGGAGTCATCCATGTCCCATGCAATCCTCAATGCGCTCGGCCTCACGGACGCGCAGTCCGGCACGTATCTCGGTCAGGGCGAGTGGTCGAAAACCACCGATGCCGGCACGTTGCAGCCGGTGAATCCGGCTAGTGGTGAGGTGATTGCCACGGTGCATGCGTCCAGCGCGGCGGACTACGCGAAGATCGTCGAGCGCGCCCAGGCAGCCTTCAAGGTCTGGCGCACGACGCCGGCGCCCTTGCGCGGCGAAGCGGTGCGCCTGTGCGGGGAAGCCTTGCGCAAGCACAAGGACGCGCTGGGTTCGCTGGTTGCTTTCGAGATGGGCAAGATCAAGCCCGAGGGCGATGGCGAAGTGCAGGAGATGATCGACATCGCCGATTTTGCGGTCGGCCAGAGCCGCATGATGTACGGCGCCACCATGCATTCGGAACGTCCGGGCCATCGCATGTATGACCAGTACCACCCGCTTGGCCTGGTCGGTATCATCAGCGCGTTCAATTTTCCGGTCGCCGTGTGGGCGTGGAATGCGATGCTTGCCACGATTGCCGGTGACATCTGCATCTGGAAGCCATCGCCGAAGACACCGCTGTCGGCCATCGCCACGATCAAGATTTGCAACGAGGCGCTGAAGGCCGGTGGCTTCCCGGACCTGTTTTTCCTGTTCAACGATGCTGGCACCGAGCTGTCGCAGGCCTTTGTCGACGACAAGCGTATCCCGCTGATCAGTTTCACTGGCTCGACCAAGGTCGGCCGCATGGTCGGCGAGCGTGTGGCACATCGTATGGGCCGTTCGCTGCTGGAGCTGGGCGGCAATAATGCGATCATCCTCGATGAAACCGCTGACCTGAAGCTGGCCATTCCCGGCATCGTGTTCGGCGCCGTCGGCACCGCCGGCCAGCGCTGTACCACCACACGCCGCCTGTTCGTGCATCACTCGATCCACGACAGCGTGGTCGAGACCCTGGTAAAGGCCTACGGTCAGGTTGAAGGCAAGATCGGCGATCCCACGCTTGCTACCACGTTGATGGGTCCGCTCAACAGCCCCGAGGCGGTGCAGGGTTATCTGGCCGCTATCGAAAAGGCCAAGGCTGCCGGCGGCAAGGTGCTGACGGGTGGCAAGGCGCTGACCGATCGCAAGGGCAACTTTGTGCTGCCGACGATCATCACGGGCATTGCCAATTCGCATGAAGTCGTGCAAACAGAAACCTTCGCGCCGATCCTCTACGTGATGCCGTTCAGCACGCTGGACGAAGCCATCGAGATGCAGAACGACGTGCCGCAAGGCCTGTCCTCGTCGGTGTTCACCAACAACCTGCGTTCGGCCGAGCAGTTTCTGTCGGCGGCCGGTTCGGATTGCGGCATCGCCAACGTCAACATCGGCACCTCGGGTGCGGAAATCGGTGGCGCGTTTGGCGGCGAAAAGGAAACCGGCGGCGGTCGCGAATCCGGCTCGGACGCCTGGAAGGTCTACATGCGCCGCCAGACCAACACCATCAACTACTCCGACTCGTTGCCGCTGGCCCAAGGAATCAAATTTGATTTGTAGCATCAAGTTCGATCTGTAAGTTCTATCTGTAATGCCGATAGCGAAAGGCGGATGATGGATCGTCCGCCTTTCGGTCACGAAGGCGTTGTTCCCACCCGGCACCCGTGAGCTAACCGATGAGCTATCAACCTTCCTACCAGTCGACTACTACCAGCACGCTGGCCATCGTCAGCCTTGTGTTCGGCATTCTCACCTGGTTGCTGCTGCCGTTTATCGGCGCGATCGTGGCGATCGTCTGCGGCCATCTGGCACGCAGCGAAATACGTAAAGCGCCGGCGGGCACGATGGTGGAGGGCAACGGCATGGCGATAGCTGGTCTGGTGCTTGGCTATGCGCATCTGGCTTTTGCGGTGCTGGCGGTGCTGGTGATTATTGGCGTGCTGTTCCTCAGCGTCGGCACGTTCTGGCACTGATTTGTCATGGCCGAGCTATCGCCATCCAGTCCGTTTGATTATCGCGATTATCGCGTCGTCATTGCCGGTGGTAGCCGCGGTATCGGTCGCAGCATGGCGCTGGCGTTCGCGCAGGCCGGTGCTGCGGTGTCGATCTGCGCACGTGGCGAAGCCGCATTGGAAGAGACCCGTAAACAGGTGGCCGAGTTCGGCGGCGTTACCCATGCACAGCGTTGTGATCTCGCTGAGGCTGCTCACATAGACGGCTATATCGTTGGCGCAGCTGCCGCGCTGGGTGGTATCGACGTACTGGTCAACAACGGCACCGGCTTTGGCTTTGGCGATGACGAAGAGAGCTGGGCGTCCGGCATCAACGTGGATCTGCTGGCTGCTGTTCGCGCCTCACGTGCGGCACTGCTGTTTCTGCAGGCGTCGCCGCGCGCGTGCATCCTGCACACCACGTCGATCGCCGCGCTGCGTCCTCGCGGCAGCGGTGCGCCATATGCTGCAGTGAAGGCGGCACTGACGCACTACACGGGTTCGCAGGCGCTCGTGCTGGCAAAGCACGGCATTCGCGTCAACGCGATAGCGCCCGGTTCAATCGAATTCGCCGACGGTCTGTGGGAGCGACGTAGTCACGAGGCGCCGGAGGCCTATCGCGCCACGTTGGCGAAGATTCCGTTCGGTCGCTTCGGCAGGCCGGAGGAAGTGGCGCATGCGGCGCTGTTTCTGGCATCGCCTTACGCGGCTTGGATCACCGGCCATACACTGGTGGTTGACGGTGGCCAGATGCTCAATGGCTGAGCATGCATAAAGAGTTGCATGAAGTTTGGAGTGGATGAAATGCCGGATTCAAATGAAACAAGGTCAAATAAAACGCGGCCAAATAAAGCAACGCCAAATAACCGCGGCCAAATAAAATGACCAGCCTGCAATCCACGGCGCGTTTCAGCGATCGGGTCGATGACTACGTGCGCTATCGTCCCGACTATCCAACTGCGCTGCTCGACTGGCTGCAGCGCGAGCATGCTGTCAGCACCGATTGGCTCGTCGCGGATATCGGCGCCGGCACCGGCATCTCGTCGAAGATGTTGCTCGATGCGGGTTACCGCGTGATAGCGGTCGAGCCGAATGCGCCTATGCGCGCGGCGGCTGAAAGGTGGTTGGGCGGCAACGCCCATTTCAGCACCATCGATGGCCGCGCCGATGCTACTGGCCTGGATGACGCCAGCGTCGATCTGATCACGGTAGCGCAGGCGTTTCACTGGTTTGACGAGGAAACGACGCGGCGCGAGTTTGCGCGCATTCTCAGGCCCGGTGGTCTCGCAGCGATCTGGTGGAACTCGCGCCGACTCACCGGCACGCCGTTTCTGGAAAGCTACGAGTTATTGCTGCAAACCTACGGTACGGATTACACCAGCGTTGCCGAGCGCTATGCCGATGATGCCCGTATGCGAGCATGGTTCGGCAAGGGCTTTGTCGGCAGCGCCCGTTTCGCGCATAGCCAGCAGCTGGATTTCGAGGCGCTGCGCGGGCGTCTGATGTCATCGTCGTACGCGCCGAAGGAAGACCATCCCAACCATGCGCCGATGCTGAGGGCGTTGCGCGAATTATTCGATGTCTGTGCGGAGCACGGCACGATAAGCTTCGACTACGACACCCGCGTGTTCGCGGGACACCTGGCCTGAACATGTACGATTTTTTGCGGCCCCTGCTGTTCAAGCTCGATCCCGAAGTCGCGCATGGCCTTACCCTTTATGGCCTGGGCGTGGCTCAGCGTAGCGGCTTCGCGCACTGGCTGGCCAAGCGACCGGCCGATCTGCCGACGACGGCCTTCGGCATCACGTTTCCCAATCCAGTGGGACTCGCGGCGGGTCTGGACAAGAATGCCGACCATCTCGATGCACTGGCCACGCTGGGTTTCGGCTTTATCGAAGTGGGCACGGTCACGCCGCGGCCACAGCCGGGCAATGACAAGCCGCGCATGTTTCGGCTCGCAGGACATGAAGCGATCATCAACCGGCTGGGCTTCAATAACGGCGGCGTCGAGGCATTGGTAAGCAATGTGCAGAAGGCGGCGTATCGCGGCGTGCTCGGCATCAACATCGGCAAGAACAAGGACACGCCGAACGAGCGGGCCGTTGACGATTACCTGATCTGTCTGCGTCGCGTGTATGAACACGCCAGCTATATCACGGTGAACATTTCCTCGCCGAATACGCAGGGCCTGCGCGACTTGCAGGAAGAGGCGACGCTGCGTCGTTTCATCACCACGTTGCACGAGGCGCAGGAGCAACTCGGCTCACAGCAGGGCAAACGCAAGCCGATGCTGTTGAAGATCGCACCGGATCTTGCCGAAGCGGAACTCGATGCAATCGCCGAGGTGCTGCTCGATACCGGCATCGACGGCATCATCTGCACCAACACCTCGATCGATCACGCATCGGTGGCCGACGACCCGCAGAGCGCCGAGATGGGCGGCCTTTCCGGCAAGCCCTTGTTCGATCGTGCCACGGCAGTGCTGGCCGGTATGAGCAAACGGGTGCAGGGGCGTATTCCGCTGGTCGGCGTGGGCGGTATCCTCGATGGCAGCAATGCTGCCGAAAAAGTCGAGGCCGGTGCGGCCTTGGTGCAGATTTATTCCGGGTTGATCTATCGCGGCCCGCAGCTGGTCAACGAATGCGTCGATGAAATGCGTCGGCAGAGGGAAGACTCGCATGCCGGTTGAGCGCATGAACAGGTCGCCGCAAGGTACGGATATGGGTGGTTACACGCTGATCGAAAACGCATCGCTGGCGACGCGCAACACCCTGCGCGTGGCGGCGAAGGCTAGCCTGCTGGCGGAAATCCGCGATGCCAGCAAGTTGCCCGAACTGCTGCAGTTTCCGGCCATCCGCAACCGCCCGCTGCTGGTGTTGGGCGAAGGCAGCAACGTGCTGTTCACCGGCGACTTTGACGGCACCGTACTCGTGATGGCCACCCGCGGAGTCCAAGTTGAGAGCGATGGCGACAGCGCGCGCATCGCGGTGGCTGCAGGCGAACGCTGGGACGACTTCGTGCGCTGGACCCTGGGTCAGGGTTACGCGGGCATGGAGAATCTCATTCTGATTCCCGGCACGGTCGGGGCGGCGCCGATCCAGAACATCGGCGCCTACGGTTGCGAAGTGGCCGAGTTCGTCGAGAGTGTCGAGGCGTGGGATATCCGCGAGCATCGCGTGGTGACGCTGGATCATGCCACTTGTGCATTCGCTTATCGCGACTCGCTGTTCAAGCGTGAGCCGGGTCGTTACATCGTCACCGCCGTGCGCTTCGTGCTGCCGCGCCAGCGCGAGCTGCGCACCGACTACGCCGGCATCCACGACGAGCTGCAGCGCATGGGCGTGGACAAGCCCGCGCCGTTCCACGTGGCTGAAGCCGTGGTGCACCTGCGCACGAAAAAATTGCCCGACCCGGATGTGATCGGCAACGCCGGCAGTTTCTTCAAGAACCCGATCGTCGACAGCACGTTGGCCGAGTCGCTGGCACGTGAGCATGCGGGGCTGGTGTCGTGGCCGGCCGGCGAAGGCCGCAGCAAACTGTCCGCCGCGTGGCTGATCGAGACGGCCGGCTTCAAGGGCCTGCGTGAAGGCGATGCGGGCATCTCCAATCGCCACGCGCTGGTGCTGGTCAATCACGGCAAGGCCAGCGGTGAGCAACTTTGGGCGCTGGCGCAGCGCGTGATGGACGGTGTGAAAGCAAGCTTCGGCGTGCAGCTGGAGCCGGAGCCATTGGTAATCGGTGCACGCCTCGACTAGCCATCGGATGCTTAACCGATAAACACATGCATCGCGCAATCATGTCTTATGGCACACGGACTGGAGACGCTGGACACCCAGAATCGCTAGGCTTGTCCCCGATTCATCAACGCAAACGCTGCGGCGAACACCGCACCACAACCGGCAAACCACAAGGAATCACAGGCAATGATGTTGAACAAGCTCAAACCCCTGACATGGAGCGTATTGCTGGGTATCGGTTTGCTGGGTGGGGTGGCGCATGCCGCTGACGCCGCAGCGCCAGCCCCGGCCAGCGAAGCCGGCAACGTCACCCGCGCCACATTGAAGAACGGTTTGCGCGTGGTGATCGTGCGCGACACGCTGGCGCCGATGGTGACCACCCAGATCACCTATCTGGCCGGTGGTTACGAGACGCCGAAGGGTTACCCCGGCACCGCGCATGCGCTGGAACACATGATGTTCCGCGACAGTACCGGCATGACCGGCGCGCAGTTGAACGAGATGACCGGCAAGATGGGTGGCGACAACAACGCCTTCACCACCAACGACGCAACCCAGTATTACTTTGTGGCGCCGTCGGCTTACCTCGACATCTTGTTGCACATCGAAGCGACCCGGATGCAGGGCTTGCTGGTCAGCGACAAGGACTGGGGACTGGAGAAGGGCGCAATCGAACAAGAGGTGTCGCGCGATATTTCCGATCCCGGTTTCCTGGCGTTCGAGAAGGCCGAGGGTGCGCTCTACGCCGGTACCGGCTACGAGGCCGATCCGCTGGGTACGCGGCCGACGTTCGACAAGACCACCTCCGGCGTGCTGAAGCAATTCCACACCGATTGGTACGTGCCGAACAATGCGATCTTCGTGATTGTTGGTGACGTCGATCCGCAGGCCACGCTGGCCAAGGTGCAGCAACTGTTCGATCCGATTCCTCAGCGCGCCACGCCGGCGCGCGTGCCGATCAAGCTGAAACCATTCAAGCCGCAGACCATCGCCAGCAGTACGCCACAGGGCACTGGCTCGGTGCAATTTCTGTATCGCATGCCGGGTATGCAGACGAAGGACTACGCGGCGGCACAGGTACTGATGGACGTGCTGAGCAATGCGCGCAGCAGCCTGTCCGAGCTGGCGGCGCAGGGTAAGGTACTGACCGCCGATGCACAGATGCAGCCGTTCACCCGCGGCGGCATCGGTGTGGTCGAGGCCAGCTTCCCCAAGGGCGGCGACGCAAAGCAGACGCAGGCCAGTCTCGATGCAGTCGTCGCACAGCTGCTCAAGGAAGGCGTATCGCCCGAGCTGGTCGATGCCGCCAAGCGCTCCGAACTGGCCCAGGCCGAGTTCAACAAGAATAGTGCAGTGACTCTGGCGAGCGCGTGGTCGCAGGCACTGGCATGGCAGGGCGTGGATTCACCCGAGGCGGCCGAAAAACTGATTGGCGGCGTGACGGTCGACGATGTCAACCGTGTGGCGCGTGAGTATCTGAAATCGCATCAGCGCATTACCGTGGTGCTGACGCCGAGCGAGGACGGCAAGCGTCCGCCGGACAGCAGCGGCTTTGGCGGTACCGAATCGTTTGGTGGCGACGACAAGCTCGACGCGCCGCTGCCGGAATGGGCCGAGAAGGCGCTCGGCACGTTGCAGATGCCGCATTGGACGTTGGCGCCTACCGATATGACGCTGGCCAATGGCCTGCGTTTGATCGTGCAACCGGAAAGCATCAGCAAGACGGTAACCGTGGTCGGCCACGTCGATCACGATGCCGGTCTGCAGGAGCCGGCGGGGCAGGAGGGTGTCGGTCGACTGTTGGCTTCGCTGTTCGATTACGGCACCACCAACCTCGATCGCACCGCCTTCCACAAGGCGCTGGATGACATCTCCGCCACGGCGTCGGGCGGCAGCGATTTCAAGCTCGCCGTGCCCAGCGGCGCATTCGACAAGGGCATGCAGCTATTGGCCGACAACGAGTTGCATCCGGCGCTGCCGCCACAGGCGTTCGAGGTGCAGCGCAGCACGCTGGCGCGTACGCTCGCCGGCGAGATCGAATCGCCCGAGTACAAGATGTTCCACGCGTTGACCAAGGGCATGTTGCCGGCCGGCGACTCCGGCTTGCGCGAGGCATTGCCGACCACGGTGAACGCGCTGACCCTGCCGAACGTAAAAAGCTATTTCGACGCGACCTATCGTCCCGATCTGACCACCCTTGTCGTGGTCGGCGATGTGACGCCGGAACAGGCCAAGGCCACCGTCGAAAAATATTTCGGCGATTGGAAGGCCAGCGGACCCAAGCCCAATGTGATCCCGAAGCCGGTGCCGCTGCATCCGGCCGCCTACACCGTAGTCAATAACTCGTTTGCATCGCAGGACCAGGTGTTGATGGGCCAGATGCTCGATCTGAATCTGACCAATCCTGACCGCTACGCGATGAACCTCGGCAATGACGTGCTGGGTGGCAACGGCTTCGCCTCTCGTCTGATGGTGGACGTGCGCGTCAAGCACGGCTACGCCTACGGCGCCAGTTCCGGCCTGCGTTTCAACCGCTCACGCTCGATCTTCTTCGTGGAGTACGGCAGTGATCCGGGCAAGGTCGCACCGGTCGATGGTCTGATCCGGCAGAACCTGGCCGATATGCAGAATAAGCCGGTGAAGCCGGAGGAGCTGGTCAACGCGCGCCAGTTCGAGATCCGCTCGATTCCCCTGGGCGTGTCCAGCGTTGATCAAATCGCCAGCTCGCTGGTGGGCTGGGCTTACAAGGGCCAGCCGCTGGACGAGCCGATGGTTGCCGCCAAGTACTACCTCAACCTCACCGCACCGCAGGTGCAGGACGCGTTCAAGAAATACCTGCAACCGGCGCATATCGTGCAGGTGGTGCAAGGGCCGGCTCCATCGACACATTGATCTGACACGCACAACAAACCGGCCCGCCATGACAGCGGGCCGGTTTTTATTTCAGACGGCAGACAGCTTGGTGTGTCGAGGTCGCTCAAGGTTCGGCAGAAACACGGTGATCAAGCCCATCAGCGGTAGATACGCGCACAGTCGGTAGACATACTCGATGCCATGGCTGTCGGCCACATGCCCCAGCACCGCCGCACCTATGCCGCCCATGCCGAAGGCGAAGCCGAAAAACAGCCCGGAGACCATGCCGACGCGACCGGGAATCAATTCCTGCGCATAGACCAGGATGGCCGAGAATGCCGAGGACAGGATCAGTCCAATGATCACGGTTAGCACGCCGGTCCAGAACAGGTCGACGTGTGGCAGCAACAGGGTGAACGGTGCGACCCCGAGGATCGATGCCCAGATCACCCATTTGCGCCCGATGCGATCGCCGATCGGGCCGCCGAACAGCGAGCCGGCCGCCACCGCAAACAGGAACACGAACAGATGAACCTGTGCGCTCTGCACCGATGCTCCGAACTTGTGGATCAGATAAAACGTGTAATAGCTGCTGAGGCTGGCCAGGTAGAAATACTTGGAGAAGATCAGCAAGCCGAGGATGCTCATCGCCAGCACCACCTTGCTTACGGGTAACGCGTGTACCACCACAGGTGCGCGCCGACCTTGCTGTTTCACATGCTGGTGCCGATACCAGCGACTGACCTGCAGCAGCACCACAATGGCCAGCAATGCTGCCAGCGAAAACCACGCCACACTGCCGCGCCCGTGCGGCACGATGATCCAGGCCGCCAGCAACGGCCCCAGCGACGCACCGGTATTGCCGCCGACCTGGAACAACGACTGCGCCAGGCCGTGACGTCCACCCGAGGCCATGCGCGCCACCCGCGAGGATTCCGGATGGAACACCGACGACCCCGTACCGACCAGCGCGGCCGCCAGCAGCAGTATGGGGAAACTCGGTGCCACCGCCAGCAGGATCAGGCCGCACAGGGTGAAACTCATGCCCAGCGGCAGCGAATACGGCATCGGCCGGCGGTCGGTGAACATGCCCACCAACGGCTGCAGCAGCGACGCGGTGAGCTGGTAGGTCAGCGTGATCAGTCCGATCTGACCGAAATCTAGCGCGAAATCGTGCTTGAGGATCGGATAGATGGCGAGGATCAACGACTGGATCATGTCGTTGAGCAGATGCGAAAAACTGATGGCGCCAAGGATGCCGAAATTGGTGCGATCCCGCGCCGCAGTCGTGGTCTGAACAGGTGTAGCGGGTAATGGCGTCAAGGAAACGGAATCAACGCGTGTCTGCATAGTCAACTCGATAGAGGGCAAATAGCGGAACAAGGCTCGGCCGCGGCCATTGCGCGATCCGGTGCATCACCATAGAGTTCTGTGCAACGGCCCGCATTCACGTATGGGCCAATAATCATCGAATTCGGGCCAGACCATGCGCAATACCCGTATCGACCCCTACGAAGACACGCCACGCGACGTGCTCGCTACCGCCAACGATTACCCGACTCACGACTTGCTGCCGCCGCATGCGCACCGGCGCGGTCAATTGCTGCATGCCGTCACCGGCGTGGTCACCGTGCACACGGCAGCGGGGAGTTGGGTGATGCCGCCGCAGCGTGCGCTGTGGATTCCCCCGGGTGTCGTGCACGAGGTGCAAATGCGCGGTCCGGTGTCGATCTTCAGTGTCTACGTGCACCACGCGGCTGCTGATGCGGCTGGTCTGCCCGCGACATGCCGGGTGATCGAGGTATCGCCGCTGCTGCACGCCCTGTTGCTGGAAGCGGTCGACCTGCCTGCCGAATACGCCCTGGATGGTCGCGATGGACGGGTGATGGCCTTGCTACTGGACGAGATCCGCAACATGCCCGAGCTGGCGCTGAGCACGCCGCTGCCGCACGAACGTCGATTGGCTTCACTGTGCCGCGCCCTGATCGATGCGCCCTCGCTGGAGATCGGCATCGACCAGATGGCGACCCGTGCCGGCATGAGCCGACGCAGCTTCACTCGGTTGTTCCGCGCGCAGACCGGCATGAGCTTCGCTGCCTGGCGCCAGCAGGCCTGTTTGCTGGCCGCATTGACCCGGTTGGATAGTGGCGAATCGATTACGCAGGTAGCCATGGATCTGGGTTATGCCAGCGCCAGTGCGTTTACCGCCGCATTCCATCGTGTATTGGGTGCCGCACCCAGTCGCTATCTGGCATCCCACGAGCGTATCGCTCGCACCAGAGCGTGATGGCTGAGCGAAGGCACGTCGTGCCAAATCCGCATCGCATGGCGCAAGGTCATCCGCCTGTCAAAGTACTGCGGCAAGCTGAGTACGTTATTAACTTGCCTTGCGGTATACCGCACTTGCACGCGACAGCGGGTTACCATCCCTCCAGATGCAACCACGGGCCGGACACACGACCTGTCTGACGGACTATTGGATTTGTACCGATGAACACTCGCATTATCCGCGAGGCCTTGCCGACCGACGCCTCCGTGCCTGCTGCCAACGACGGCGAGCCGTCGGTGCCAGTGCCGATCGATCTGACCGACAAGCGTCTTTACATCCATCGCGAGCTGTCGCAACTCCAGTTCAATATCCGTGTGCTGGATCAGGCGCTCGACGAGCGCACGCCGCTACTGGAACGGCTGAAATTTTTGCTGATTTTTTCCAGCAACATGGACGAATTTTTCGAGATCCGCGTGGCCGGCCTGAAGGGCCAGATCGCGCTGGATCACGAGCTGATCGGTCCCGATGGCATTGCCCCGCGTCATGCTTTGGCCGAGATCAGCGAGATCGCGCATCGGCAGATCGAACGGCAGTATTCGATTCTCAACGAGCGCATTCTGCCGGCGCTGGTCGAGCAGGGTATCCGCATCGTGCGTCGCCTGCAGTGGTCGCACAAGCAGAAGCTATGGGTGCGTCGCTATTTCCGCGAAGAAGTCGCACCGCTGATCACGCCGATCGGGCTCGACCCGACTCATCCGTTTCCGTTGCTGGTCAACAAGAGCCTCAACTTCATCGTGCGGCTGGAAGGCGTCGATGCGTTCGGCCGGGACTCGGGTCTGGCAATCGTGCCGGCACCGCGCGTGCTGCCGCGTTTGATCCGTGTGCCCGATGCCGTCAACGACGGTGGCGACAAGTATGTGTTGCTATCGTCGATCATCCACGCCCATGTCGATGAATTGTTTCCCGGCATGAAGGTGCTTGGTTGCTACCAGTTCCGTCTTACGCGCAATGCCGATCTCACGCTCGATCCGGAAGATATCGAGGATCTGGCCCTCGCGCTGCGCGGCGAGCTGTATTCGCGCCGCTTTGGCGATGCGGTGCGGCTGGAAGTGGCGGATAACTGCCCGAAAGAACTGACCGACTATCTGCTCAAGCAATATGGCCTGGCCGAGTCCGAGCTTTACGAAGTGAATGGTCCGGTCAATCTGGCGCGGCTTTTCCGCATCGCCAACGAGGCCGGTTACCCGAACCTGCAGTACCCGACGTTTACGCCGACGCTGCCGAAGGTGCTCAAGCACACCGAGGATTTGTTTCAGGTGATCGGCAAGCAGGACGTGCTGCTGCTGCATCCATACGAATCGTTTGCGCCGGTGGTCGATCTGTTGCGTCAGGCTGCCAAGGACCCGCAGGTGCTGGCGATCAAACAGACGCTGTATCGCACTGGCGCCAAATCCGAAATCGTCGACGCGTTGGTCGACGCGGCCCGCGCCGGTAAGGAAGTGACTGCCGTGGTCGAGCTGCGCGCACGTTTCGACGAGGAGTCGAATCTTTCGCTGGCCTCGCGTCTGCAGCAGGCCGGCGCGATGGTGATCTACGGCGTGGTCGGGGTAAAGACGCATGCCAAGTTGATGCTGATCCAGCGTCGCGAAGGCAGCGAGCTGGTGCGTTATGCGCATCTGGGTACCGGCAACTACCACACCGGCAACGCGCGGCTTTACACCGACTACAGCCTGCTCACCTCCGACCAGGTGCTATGCGAAGACGTGCACAAATTGTTCAGCCAACTCACCGGCATGGGCAAGGTACTGCGCATGAAAAAGCTGCTGCATGCACCGTTCACGCTCAAGAAGACCTTGCTCGAACTGATCGCGCGCGAAACGGCCAACGCCGAAGCCGGCAAGCCGGCGAGGATCATCATCAAGGTCAACGCGCTGACCGAGCCGAAGCTGATCCGCGCGTTCTACAAGGCCAGCATCGCCGGCGTGTCGATTGACCTGATCGTGCGCGGCGTCTGCTGCCTGCGGCCGGGCGTGGAGGGCGTGTCGCAGAACATCCGCGTGCGATCGATCATCGGGCGCTTTCTCGAACACAGCCGCGTGTACTGGTTTGCCAACGATGGCGAGCCGTTGCTGTATCTGGCCAGCGCCGATCTGATGGAGCGCAACCTCGATCGCCGCGTTGAAACCGCGTTCCCGATTCAGGGCAAAAAACTGCAGCAACGCGTGCGCAACGCGCTGGATCTTTATCTCACCGACAACACCAGCGCAATGCTTCTGCAGCCCGATGGCCAATATGTGCGTGTACCGTTCGCCGAAGGCGACACGTCGCGCAACGTACAGGCCCAGCTGTTGGAAAAGCTCTGCAACGTTGGGGCACCTGCCACTCAGTGACGTGAGCGATGCTGGATGTTTATGGCCTGGTTTTCATCATCAACTGATGATGAAAAGTCGATCACATAGGGTCGTGCTACACCGTGCCAAGCGTTCCGCGGTAGCATTTGAACTAATCATTTGGATACGTAAGTACGTCGGTGCAAACCCGCGAAAAGATTCGCTTGCTAGTCAGGCATGGCTGGCTGTGTCGGCGTAACCTTACGTGACGACGCGCAACATTCTTACGTCAGGCGCTTGCTATAAAACACCACAGCTGGTTCGATAGTTTTCTTGCAAGAAAACTGTCTTGCAACGCTGCTATAAACTTTTCGGAAGGGGGCGCTCGCGAAATCCGTGAGCCATGGTTAACCGCCGCAATGGCGATCAGGGAGAGTCACATGTCAGGGACGAGCATCCGGATTTGGGAAAATATCGGCGTACGCCGCACACTACTTCTGTGGCTAGCGTTGATCCTGCAGATGGGCAGTGCACTGCCGAGTCATGCTCAGTCGTACACATATGGCCCTCCTTACTACACCAGCAATGGGGATGGATCACCTATATCGTCGCTCGATGCCGCCGTTAGCGAGGCCGAGGCCCATTTCACGAGTTCTTGCTACCCTGGCATAAATAAGAATTGCCCTCCTGACTATCAAGTTTCCTATCAGGATACGACCAATTCGCGCATAGCCGCCTATATTCCCTGGACAAATGGCCCACAAGGTGAAGTCACGGGCAGCTTGTCGGTTTACGCCACTCAGAACTACAGCATTTTGACGAAAAATATCGGCAGTCCCGCTAGTTGCCGGTGCAAAACCGGTGGTAATGGCGACACTGCACTCAACAGTCAATCGTTTCCGGGTTCCACCTACTTCGGCGATCCCATTAACGCTTCAACCGGCAACAAATTCGAGCAGGAGACTGACTTTAGCTCGCCGAGCGCATGGCTGACCTTCCGGCGCTTCTATAACAGTGCGCCAGTGGTGGTCGCTTCGGCGCTCGGATCCCAGTGGCGTCATTCGTTTGATCGATCGTTGGAATTTGTTCTTTCCAGCCCGGGGGTTTCGGGAGGCATTAACTTCATCATGCTCACCCGGCCTGACGGAAGCCGCGAGCAATTCACACTAACTAACGGTCTCTGGGCAGCACAGGCCGACAATCCCGATACGTTGACCGAACAGGAAGATGCGAGCAGCAATCCCATCGGCTACACCGTCGTCATCGCCGCCACGCGCCAGACCGAGCAATACTCGTCTACGGGCCTCCTGCAATCCATCACCGATCCTTCTGGCGCGATCACCACGCTTACTTACAGCACCGTCAGCACACCGACCTCAGTGGCACCATCGCCAAATCTGCTGCTCACTGTGACTGATCCGCAATATCGGGTACTGAGCTTTACCTATAACGGCAGCGGCACAATTGCTAACGTCACTTTGCCAGACAATAGTGTGGTGACCTATGGTTACGACGCCACCACCGGCAATCTGACCTCGGTACAGTATCCCGATGGAAAGACACGCCAGTACGTTTACAACGAGTCCGCCCTCAATAGCGGCACGAGTCAGCCCAATGCGCTGACCGGAGTGGTCGATGAAACCGCTACGCGCTTTGAAAGCACCGGCTATAACACCGCTGGACGAGCCATTTCTTCGAGCCTTACTGGAGGCGTTGATGCTTTCACGATTAGCTATGGCAGCCCGGCGGGAGTAACAGCGAGCACCGTCACCACACCGTTAGGAAAGACGACTAGTCTGAATTTTCATAACGCCATCGGCGCGCTTAAAGTGAGCGGCAGCTCGCAAGCCTGCGGCAACCAATGCAACCAACCCTGGTCAGCGCAGAGCTACGACGCTAATGGCTATCCTGCCACGGTGACCGACTTCAAGAACGTGGTCACCAAGACGACCTACGACGCCAATGGCCTGCTTGATCAAGAGATCGATGCCTCCGGCACCACGAGCCAGCGCACCACGACGACGACCTGGAACATTCCGCTGCGCGTGCCACTGACTCGCGTGGTGCTCGACAACAACGGCAACACTGTCGCGCAAATGGCCTGGGTCTATAACGCCGCCGGCCAACCCACGGCCAGCTGCGAAATGGACCCGACGATTGCCGCTGCCGCGTCGTATACCTGCGCTGCCACCGGTACCGTCCCGGCGGGCGTACGCCGCTCCACCTACACCTACTGCACCGCCGTCGATACCACCCAGTGCCCCGTTGTCGGCCTGCTGCTGACCGCGACCGGCCCGCGCACCGATCTGACCCAGACCACCACCTACACCTACTACCTCACTGATAGCAGCACCGCCCACCACGGCGACCTCCAGTCCGTCACCGA
>Ga0302232_10001105_pt1 | contig 18985 bp, 14 predicted proteins | sample II_Palsa_N2_3_FD_193575 | JGI IMG/M metagenome (GOLD analysis project Ga0302232, IMG submission 193575) | Peat permafrost microbial communities from Stordalen Mire near Abisko, Sweden - II_Palsa_N2_3 | ecosystem: Environmental > Terrestrial > Soil > Palsa > Peat permafrost | place: Sweden...
GGCCAGCGCGGCGGGGCCGGCGGCGGGCGCGGCGGGGCCGGCGGCGGGCGCGGCCGGGGAAACGCCGTCACCCGCTCCGGCGATCTGCGCGGCGCGCCGCGGGCTGAGCCAGCCGAGCGCGCCGATGAAACCGGCGTCGTGCCCGGTCAGCACGGCGTCCTGCAGCAGCCCGCCGCTTGCCGAGAGCAGTGCCGGGCGGAGGGTGCCGACCCGCACCCAGGTACCGGTTGCCAGCTTGAAGTCCTCCGCGATCCGGCCGTCGAAGCGCAGTCCCGCGTTCGGATCATCGGAGTCGACCAGCGCCACGGCGTCGCCCGTCCGGTAGAAGCCACCGGCATCGAACGCGGCCTCGGTCAGGTCCGGGCGTCCTGCATAGCCCGGGGTCACGTTCGGTCCCTTGACCCGGATCTCGAGCCGGTCGCCGACCGGGGCGAGCTTGACCTCGACGCCGGGCAGCGGCACGCCGATGCAGTCGGCGCGCCCGCCGGCGAAATGCGCGGACGTGGCCGCCGGGGCGGTCTCGGTCGCCCCCCAGGATGTCGTCATCGGCGCGGCCGAGCCGACCGACGCGGCGAGTTCCCCGATCGCTTCCCAGAGCCGCTGCGGCAATGCCGCCCCCGCGAAGAACACCAGCCGCAGCCGGGCGAAGAACGCCGCGGCAAGATCACGGTCGCGCTCCAGGAACGGCAGCAGCGCGGCGTATCCTGCCGGGACGTTGTAGTACACCGTGGGGCTGACGTCAGCGAGATTGCGCACAGTCCGCTCGATCATGCCGGGCGCCGGCCTGCCGTCGTCGATCCACAGGGTGCCCGCGTTCGCGATGACCTGGTTCACGTTGTGGTTGCCGCCGAAGGTGTGGCTCCACGGCAGCCAGTCGAGCAGGACCGGCGGCTCCTGGACGAGGAACGGCCATGCTTGCCGGATCATCTGCTGGTTGGCGCACATCATCTGGTGGGTGTTGAGCACGCCTTTGGGAAGGCCGGTCGATCCCGAGGTGAAAAGGATCTTCGCCACCGTGCCGGGACCGACCGCATCGGCTCGTTCTGTGATCGTGCTGGTCACCTGTGCGCTGGCGAGCTCGCCGAGTGCGGTCACGCCGCGGTCGCCGGCCCGGCCGGACAGGGTGACCACAGCGCGTCCGGCCCGGGCCCCGACGCCGGCGTCCGGGCCGGCGACGGCCCGCAGCGCCGCCGCGTAAGCGTCACCGTCGTCGGCGAAGACGATCGCGGGGCGGACTAGGTCCGCCATCGCCTGAAGCGTCGAGTGATCGCTGGCCAGCAGCGAGTAGGCGGTGCTGACCGGGACCGCGGGCACGCCGACGGTGTAGCAGGCCAGGGTCAGCAGCAGATGCTCGACGGAGTTGCCGGACAAGATCATCACCGGCCCGGCGGCCGGGCCGCAGCGGTCGAGCACCCCCTGGGCCAGCCCGTCGACCTGGCGGCGCGCCGCCTCGTAGGTGACCTTCCGCCAGCCGTGCGCGTCCCGCTGCGCCACCAGCACCCGGTCCGGATGCGCCGCGGCCGCGGCCCGGAACAGCCCTGCCATGCTGCCGGCATAGGGCTGCAGCGGGATTCTCGAGCGCAGCACCGACGATCCGTCCGGGAGCCGCACAGCCGTCGTGGCCGGGTCAGCGAAGAGAGCGGCCCCGGTCGCGGGCCCGGTGCCGTTAACCTCCATCAGACGGCGGGGGAGCGAGATCTGGGCGCCCCGGGACATCCACCGGAATGTCCAGTGAAAGACGCAAGCGAGCCGCCACACTGCGGCCGGCCAGACGGCTTAGCCAGGAGGGCCGTTCGCGGACAAGGAACAGCACTCGCGCGTAATCGTTTCGCGCGGCTTCGCTGCGCACCGCGCGGTAGGCATCCCCTGGCTCGATGTCACCGCTGGCTTCCAGGCCGAGCGCCCGCAGATGCCCTAAGGCCCGGTCAAGGCGCTGGCGGGCACTGTCGGACGGGTTGTAAGTCCCTCCCGACGGTCCGCTCGCGCCCGCTCCGGCCCGGGCGCCTACGGCACGGCCGAGCGGCATCCAGAACATCGACGAGCGAGGACGATTGACCAGCGCCATAACCCGTACCTCGATCGACGCCGGAGAATTCGCGGCGACCAGGGAGTCGAGCAGACCCCAGTCACTGCGTTCGTCGGTGCCCATCAATTCGCTTCCGATGACCGCGAGTAACCGCATCGGCTAAGGCTAGGGGTCCGTGGCAGCGCAGGTCCAGTCATGCGGAGCTGGGAAGATTGTCACCTGGCCAGGCCGCAATGAGCTGATCGGAGGCATCGATTCGCCAGCTGAGGGATCTTCTCGAGCGGGTCATCCTTGGCCTGGTCATCGCCGCGGCGATGACCGGCTGGGCGGCATCCGGGCCGGCGCGGTTGCTGGACCGCCATCAGGCGATCGATGTGGTGCTGGCAGTCCTCGTCTTCGCGAGCGCCATGACGGTCCCCGCAGGGGTGCTGAGCCGGGTCCGGGCACTGGCGTTGCGTCTCGGGATAGTCCTGATCGCCGCCGCCGCAGTGCTGCCCCTGCTGGCCTTCGCCCTCAGCCGGCTGCTCGGGCCGGCGGTGCTGCGTGATGGAGTGCTCGCGGTGGGGGTTGCGCCGGCCGAGGTCGCGTCGGTGGCGATCACCGGGATCGCCGGGGGAGAAGCGGGCGCGGCGGCCGTGCTGCTGGTGGCATCGACCCTGATCTGCGTCGCCGTGGCCGGGCCCATCCTGTCGGTGGCCGGCGGCCACGGCGTGCCCGCGGTCCACGTGCTGATCACCCTGTCGCTCGTGGTCGGCGTTCCGCTGCTGGCAGGCCTGGTGCTCAAGCGGATTGCGGCGGCAATCGATCGCGTCGATGACGGCTTCCAGGCGCTCGCCATCCTGGCCGTCGTGATCCTGGTGTGGCTCGTCTCCGGACAGGTGCGCCTTTCGGCGGCGTACTGGACCCTCGCGGGCGTTCTCGTCGCGCTGATCGTCACATCGGCGGGCATCGGCCTGCTGCTGGGCTGGCGTCTTGAGTCCCCGGCACGGACGGCCGTTGTGCTGAATGTCTCGATGCGGGACTTCGCGGTGGCCAGCGGGATCGCGGTGGCCGCATTCGGACCGGCCACTGCTGCCCCGCTGGGCATGTACGGCGTGCTCGTGATGGCGTGGGGCGCGCTCGTCGCCCGCGCGGCGAACCGGCATCGGCGAACGGCGTTACCGCCGGACGCGCACATGGGCGTCCCGCCCCGGCCCGTCCGCTAGCCCATGCCCATGCCCATGCCCATGCCCATGCCCGTACCCGCACCTGCAGCTCGCCCCTGAAGAGCTGCTCAGTCACGGGCACGAGCAGGCCGGCGGCGCTTGCCGCCGCGCCATGCTGAGAAACCTGGGCGGCCTCCCTCCTTCCAGCGCTCTCCTCATTCGGGGGTTCGGTCCGCGACGGCATGCGGATTGGTGGTTTTACCCGACATTCGCCGGTAGATGCCGGCACGTCTGGCTGCTGGCGCTCGGCGGGCCGGGTGCTGGCGACTTCGCCGAGGATCTGTGTGCGGGTCGTCACGTCGGCGAATCTTCCTTTCGCCCCTGCCGCGTAGTAGCCTCCCGCTCAGCAAGATGTCTGGCTTTGCATCGCAGGACGCCGTCCGCCGGGGTCACTCCGCGGGCCTTCCGCGGCCTTCGCTTGGGGGGTGACCTGCAGGTGCCGGGGCCGGCTGCGCAGTCGGCGGTGTCGCAGCCGTGGCACCTGCCCCCCCGGTAGGCGAGGAGCAGGGAGGCCCGGCAATGCCAGGAATCAGCGGGCCGGCAAGGTCGGCGGCCGGCGTGACTGCGGCCGCACCGGCTATCACGTCGATCGAGCAGCGCGGCATCGAGCACGTACCGGACGACAGCAGGTGGGGCGGCCCGAGCAGCCTATTCTGGATGTGGGCAGGCGCCGTCTGGAACGTCGAGTTCGTGGTCTACGGCGCGCTGGCGATCGTCGTATTCGGGCTGTCCTTCGCGCAGGCAGTCGTCGTCATCCTGATCGGGAACCTCTCCTACCTGCTGACTGGCCTGGCCAGCGTGCAGGGACCACAGGCCGGGACGACGACCTTCGCGATCAGCCGGGCATCTTTCGGGCCCAGGGGGAACAAGCTCCCGTCCTTCTTCAACTGGCTTACCCAGGTCGGGTTCGAGATCGAGGGCATTGCCCTCATCGTCTTCGCGGCGATCCTGCTCGCGTCTAAGGCTGGTTTCACCGCCGGGACCGCGGCCAAGGTGATCTTCATCATCCTCGCCATGGCGATCCAGGCGGTGCTGCCGCTGCTCGGGCATGCCGCGGTACTGAAGGTGCTCCGCTGGCTCGCCATCCCGTTCGTGGTGCTGTTCACGGTCATGGCAGCCCTCACCACCTCCAAGGTCAACCTGCACGTGCCCGCGCACGGCGCGAGCTGGGGCGCCCTGACCATCTTCCTCGCGCTGGTGATCTCGGCCGGCGGCCTCGGCTGGACCGAGAACGCCAACGACTACTCCAGGTACCTGCCGCAGGCCGCTGACAAGAGGCGGATCGTGCTGGCTGTCGCGCTCGGCGCGGCGATCCCGTCGGCGCTGCTGGAGGTGCTTGGCGCGGCGGTCGCCACCGGCGTGCCCGCCGCGACGTCAGTCAACGGGCTGATCTCAGGCTTCCCCGGCTGGTTCATCGTGCCCTACCTGATCTTTGCCATCCTCCAGCTGTTCTCGATCAACACCCTGGACCTGTACTCATCCGGCGTGACGCTGCAGAGCCTGGTGCCCCGGCTGAAGCGGCTGCATTGCGTGGCCATCGACACCGTCATCTGCGGCGCGCTTGCCGCCTACGCGGTGTTCTCCGCGCACTTCTTCACGCTGCTTACCGACTTCATCCTGTTCATCATCTTGTGGCTCGGCCCCTGGTGCGCGATCTACCTCGTCGACAGCTACCTGCGCCGGAACCGCTATGACCATGACGCGCTGCTCGACGAGCGCGGCGGTCGCTACTTCCGTCACGGCGGCTTTCACTGGCCGGCGATCATCGCCCAGGTGCTCGGCATGGTCGTCGCCGCGCTCTGGCTGAACGCCTACTCCCCGTATGTCGGATTCCTGGCAAGCCGGCACGGCGGCCCGCTCGGATCTGACTTCAGCGTGTTCCTCGGGCTGCTCGTCGGCGGGGTCGTCTACTGGCTGCTTGCCAGCAAGCCGGTCCGGGCCGAGGGCCAGGCAACGCCTGCGTGGCCGCGTCCTGATCAGCTCCGCGGCACGGCCGGCGACGGCCAGGGCACGACGTCATGACGGTGGACCTCGCGGAGAAGGTGGCGGCATTCTGCGAGGCCAGCATCCGTGACTGGACCGGCGCCGCCGCCCGCATGCTCGCCGCGACACCGGAGATCGCCGGATACAACCTCGCCACGGCGGTGCTGCTCGGCGACGTCGCCAGGGTGCGCGAGGAGATCGAGCGCGACCCGGCGGCGGCGACCCGCCCCGATGCCCAGTGGGGCTGGACGCCGTTGCACGCGGCCTGCGGCTCCCGGTGGCATCGCCTGGACCCGGCCCGGGCGGACGGGCTGCTCGCCGTGGCCCGGCTGCTGCTCGATGCCGGGGCCGACCTGCACGCCAGGGCCGGAGGGCAGCAGGGCAACCCCGGGCACTGGACGGTGCTGCGCTGCGCGATTGCCGGCGCCGCCAACCCGTCGATCACCCGGCTGCTGCTGGAACGCGGCGCGGTGCCCGACGACCATGACCTGTATCTGGCCTGCTTCGGCGGAGACGACCACCAGTGCTTGCGGCTGCTGCTCGGCCACGCCACCAACGTAGCCGGAACCAGCGCGCTCGGCGCCGCCATCAGCACCGGCGACACGGTGGGCGTGCGGCTGCTGCTGGAGGCGGGCGCCGACCCCCGCCAGCCGTTGCCCGGCGATCTTTCCGCCGGCCAGATCCCCCCGGGCACACAGGTTCCGCCGGATCCACCGGTTCCTCCGGTCGCGGCGGCAGTCGAGTCCGACTGCCCGGCCGAGTTGATCGAGCTGCTGCTCAGCCACGGCGCCGATCCCAGCGCCCCAGGCCAGGAAGGGCTTTCGCCGTACCAGGTGGCGATGCGGCGGGGCAGGGCCGACATCGCGGAACTACTCGCGCGCCACGGTGCCCGGGCCGGCACTACCGACGCCGATCGCCTTCTCAGCGCCTGCCGGCAGGAAGACGGCGCCGAGGTGGAACGGCTGATACGGCGCAATCCAGAACTGATCGGCCAGCTCACCGGTGCTGATCAGGCGGCCCTGGCCGACGCCGCCAGGCAGGGGCGGACTGGAGCAGTGCGGCTGATGCTGGACACCGGCTTCCCGCTGGACGCCCGCGGCGAGGACGGGGCCACCGCGCTGCACGCTGCCGCGTACTCCGGCAGCGCGGACACTGTCCGGCTGCTGCTGAACCGCGGTGCCGACATCGAAGCGCGCGACACCAGCTGGGACAGTACCCCCCTGGACTGGGCCATGGTCGGCAGCGGGGGACGGCCCGCGGACAACCCCAGCCCCGACTGGATCGCGACCGTGCGAACCTTGCTCGAGGCTGGCGCATCCCTGGCCGAGGTCACCCTCTCACCCGACGACCTCAAACCACCCAGCGACGAGGTCGCCGAGCTGCTCCGCAGCTATGGCGCCGGCGGCGAGCACCCCGGAAGCGGCCGGTGATGGCCACCTCCGGCACCTGCGCGACGGGAGTCGGCCAGATGAGTGCCCGCCCGGCGAGCGTGCAGCTTCGCGCTGGGTTATGATGCCAGTGTGAGTAGCACCAGATCCCCAGTGGAGATTGACCACTCAAGCCTGGTACCGCTGCATGAGCAGGTCGCGGCGGCGATCAGGCGGGCGATAGCCGAAGGCGAGATAGCTGCCGGCGAACGGCTCCCGCCGGCCAGGGACCTGGCCGCGGTCCTCGGCGTCAACGCCAATACGGTGTTCCGCGGGCTGCGCACGCTCCGGGACGAGGGGATTGTCGAGTTCCGCCGCGGCCGGGGCGTGACGGTGAGCGGCATCGGCCCGGAGCGAAGCGCCGTGGTGGCGAAGGCGCGCGAGCTTGTCACGCTGGCCCGGCGCTACGGGTACCGGCCAGAGGAGCTGGCGGAGATCATCGCGCAGGTCTCGTGGGGAGTGGTCCAGTGAAGGCAAGCACGGTTGTGCCCTCGCCCGGTCCTGGCGCCGGCGCGGAGGCGCTGATCAAGGAGGCGCGCCGGCGCCGGCGCAGGCGCTACGCTGCGACCTGCCTGGCTGTGGTAGCGGTGCTGGCTGTGCTGGCCGGGGCGCTGGGCGCCTTTGCCGGCCATCGTGGAAGCAGCCACCCGCGGCCAGCGAGCGGGCCGCGGGTCAAGCCGGCCGCCAGGCCGCAGGTGCCCGGCCCCATCCCGCGCAGCGTGGGCACGACAGTGCTGATGTGGCCGGTCGGCTATCCCGCCTTCAGCTCGGCTGGTGGACCCCCGGCTTACTTCGACGACCTGAGCACCGGGCACCTCTCGCAGCGGCAGAATCCCGCTATCAGCGCTGGTGACTTCCAGCCGCTCCTGATCACCGTCGGCCGCTGGTTCGTCTACGTAGGCAAGGGGACCACCGCGATCCGCGACGACCTGAAAGGCGGCCCGCGAGCACTCGGGACGTCACCGTTCTTCGCACCGTCAGCAGCGCCAGGTCACGTGTGGCTTCAGTACCAGGTGCGCCGCCTCGAGGCCGTGCGGTCGGTGGCGGTCACGGGCGGCCCGCCAGGCCCGGCAATCACGCTGCCCAAGGGCGCCTGGCTCGTCGAAGGCACGGACGCCGGCTTGCTGCTGCGGAACAGGCGAGGGCGGCTCGAACTCTGGAACCCAGGCGCTCAGCCGACCGCGCTGCCGCATTCGGCGCTCGGGGGCTTCGAGGGCTTCGCCGCCAGCGCCCGGCTGGTGTCCTACGGCAGCGGCTGCACCAGCTACGAGACGGCAAGGAACGCGAGCTATGAACCGAACGCGGGCTACGACGCCTGCCGGGTGCTGCGAGTGGTCAACGTCGTCACCGGCAAGCTCCGCTCGTTCGCGGCGCCGCCGGGCACCGCTGGATGGGTGCCGAACGGTTTTGGCCTCGTCAGCGCGGTCCGGCCCGGAGACAGGATGATCGCCGCCTACGCGGCCATGCGGCCGCAGGGAGACGGGCGGACGCGCCTGTACGTACTGCGCCTCACGGGCGCGCGCCGGCCGGTCACGGCCGTCCCGTCCTCGGCTGCGTTCCTGTACGCGCGGACCGGCTGGTCGGCCAGGGGCTCATGGCTGCTGTACCAGGGTCCCGGCAAGCACCTGTGGGCCTACCAGGTGACGACGGGACGGCTCCGGTCCTCCGGGACGCCATGCTGCCAGTACACCGTGATGGCCACTGTCAGGAGTCCGCGGGCTGAGTCGCCGGCCCGTCGCTGACGGCTGCCTGCTGGCGCTCGATCTCGGCGTTCAGCTCGCCGCCGAGCAGCACCGCCACGCTGGTCAGGTACAGCCAGAAGATCAGGATGACCACGCCGGCGAAGGCGCCGTAGGTTTTCCCGTACGAGCCGAACTTGGCGACGTAGAAGGAGAATCCGACGGACGCGAGCAGGAAGATTGCCGTGGCGGCCAGGCTGCCCGCGCTGATCCACTGCCAGCGCGGGTGCTCCCGGTTCGGCCCGAAGTAGTAGTAGAAGGACAGCAGCAGCGAGATGGCCGCGATGGTCGCCACCCAGCGGATGACCGTCCAGGCGACGAGGAACGCGGTCCCGCCGAGCGGCTCGTGACCTTCGATCGCGTGGCCGAGCGAGGCGCCGAAGACGATCAGCGCGGAGGCGGCGCCGCCGAGCACCACGGTGGCGAGCATCATCGGCATTGCCCGCAGCCGCTTGGCAACGAACTTGCGGTCGGCAGGCACCTGGTAGGCCACATCCAGTGCGGTCTCCAGCGAGGCCATGCCGCCCGACGCGCTCCAGACCGCCACGACGACGCCGATGATCAGCGCGGTCAGCGAGCCTGACGAGGACTTGCCGGCCGCGGAGTTGATGGCCTGGATGAAGACCCCGGAAGCCTGCGGCGGCAGCGTCGTGGCCAGGCCATGCACCAGCTGATGGACGGTGCTCGTGCCGATGTTCACCAGCGCCACCAGGCCCAGCAGCGCGATCAGGGCCGGGAACAGCGCCAGGAACCCGTGATAGGCGAGCCCGCTGGCCGTGATCGAGCAACGGTCCTTGCTGTACTTCTTCGCCGTGTGCTTCAGCGTCGCTGCCCAGCCTGGCCGGGTGGTTCCGGCCGGCCTGCCCGGCTCGTCGGCCACCGCATCCTGCCGCGTGGCTGGCGCGCCTGTTCCGGTCATCGGTGTTCCTTCCCCGTGCTGCTTCCGCGGTCCCGGCTGCCGCTAGGATCCGCGATCCCCGGAAACCCGCGGCTATCTGCTTAGCGCCCTTGCTGCCCGCTCGCCGCCGCGGCAAACACGGCAGATACCCGCGCAGCCTGGCCAGCCGGGCCGTCAGCCAGGCCGGCCGTCAGCCAGGCCGGCCGTCAGCCAGGCCGGCCGTCAGCCAGGCCGGCCGTCAGCCAGGTCGGCCGTCAGCCAGGCGGGCCGTCAGCCAGCTGCTCGGCAGCGGCCAGGCCGGCGGCGGCCGTGCGGCGCAGGAATCCGGCCAGGAGCTCCAGATCGTCGCCGGAGTATCCGGCGCAGATCTCGTCCATCGACGCGTTCATCCCGGCATAGAGGCGCAGCAGGTCCGCGCTGCGGCCGCGCACCGTCCGGATCGCGACACCGCGCCGATCGTCGGTGTCACGGTCGCGGATGATCCAGCCGCCGCGCTCGAGCCGGTCCAGGATGCCGGTCATGGTGGCGGGATGCAGCCCGGCCCGGCGGGCGAGCGCACTAGGGCTGAGCGGGCCGAGGCGGTCCAGCAGGTCCAGGCACTCCAGGTCGTTGCCCTTGAGCTCGAGGCGCCCGCTGACCTGGTGATTGAGCAGCGCCAGCTGCACGCTCATGTCGCGCAGCGACTCCTGGACGCCGCGAGTCAGCCGCCGCCGCCGCGCCTCCGCCTTGTCAGGTGGTACTGAATCCATATGATATGATCTCCGTAATATATGGAACGCAGAATTAAATGTACCGGAGCAGGCGGCCGCGGCGGCCAGCGACAGGAAGGCAGCGACATGAAGCTCACGATTTTCGGCGCGACGGGCGGCACCGGGGCAAGCCTCGTCGGGCAGGCGCTCGCGGCTGGTCACGAGGTCACGGCGGTCGTCCGCGACCCGGCACGGCTGACCATCCCAGCACGGCTGACCACTCCCGGCGTACTGACCACTCCCGGCGCGCTGACCATCCCGGCTGGGCTGACCACTCCTGGCCCGCTGACTGTGCCCGCCCGCGAGCAGCTCCTGGTGGTCACCGCCGACGTCATGCAGCCGGCCGCGATCAGCGCGGCCGTGGCCAGCGCGGACGCGGTGCTCTCCGCTCTGGGCCCGCGCGGCACCGGCCGCACGGCAGTCCTCCGGGACAGCGCGCGCAGCATCATCGAGGCCATGCACGAGGCGGGGACCCGCCGGCTCGTCACCGTCAGCGGCTCTATCGTGACCGATGAGGGCGAAGGGCCGTTCATGCGCCACGTAGTCAAGCCAGCGGCGCGGCGCACGTTTCTCCGGCACGTCTGCGCGGACATGCGCGGTGCCGAGGACGAAGTCCGGGCGAGTCAGCTGGACTGGACGATCATCCGGCCGCCCAGGCTCACCGGCGGCCCGGCCGCGGGGACGTATCGCACTGCCATCGACCGCAACCTGCCGCGCGGGCTCACGATCTCCCGCGCCGACCTCGCTGCCTGCATGCTCGCGCTGCTGGGCGACGCGGCCACCATCGGGCGGCACATCGCCATCGCCAGCTGACGCGATCCCGGGACTGCCTGCAGCATGAACGGCGCCACCATGGTGCACTGCCGCGAGCCAGTTACCTGGCCGGCTGCCCGGGCACCTGTTCGCTGCTAGCTGCGCTCCTAGCTGCGCTGTTCCCTGCGCCCCCGGTTGCCGCAGGCTGGGCCGGGGCGGCTGGCACCGACGGCAGCGACGCGCCGTCCGCGGCGCCGTCCGGCATCCGGAACCTGGGCAGCGGCGAAGGCAGCAGCCACAGGATGCCGGTCATGCCGCCGACGGCGGCTATCCACAGCGTGGGCCTGATCCCGATGAGCGAGCCGAGCGTCCCGCCTGCCACCGCGCCGAGCGGCCGGGTGCCGTAGTTGACCGCCTGGAAGGCGCCGCTGACCCGGGACCTGAGCTGGTCGGGTATCACTGCCGCGAAGATCGCGCCGATGCTGATGTCCAGCATCATGACGCCGAAGCCCGAGCCGAACTCGGCAGCGAACAGCATCGCCAGGATGACGGGCTCGGGGCCGGCTGCCAGCGGGACCAGGGCCATCGGCGCGGTGAAGATCAGGGTGGCGACGGTGTACGTCAGCCCGACGCCAAGCCGTGCCGCCAGCCGGCGGGTGACCAGCGCGCCCAGGACGCCGCCGAAGGCGCCCGCGCCCAGCACGAGACCGAGCAAGCCCGGGCTGACGTGCAGTGCGCGGACCGCGTAGAGCACGAACAGCGCGAAGAACATGAAGTTGAAGAAGTTGATCGTTGCGACCGCTGTCAGTGACGCGCGCACGATGGCCGAACCCCTGATGAACCGGGCGCCTGCGGTCACTGCTCCCTTGCCAGGACCTTCGGCTGGCGTCTCAGCCGGCCGGATACGGCTGAGAAAGAAAGCCGAGCCGAGAAAGGACACCGCATCGGCGATAACGGCGAACGGTGCGGTCAGCAACTGGACGAGCAGGCCGCCGACGCTCGGGCCGCCGACAAAGGACAGCGCGCGGCTGCCGTAAACCAGCGACTGGCCCTCGACGTAGCGATCTTCAGGTACCAGCGCGACGAACAGAACCGGGTCCGACACCGTGAACAGGACGCTCAGTATGCCGGTGCCGAACGCGACTCCGTAGAGCTGGCCGAGCGTCAGCACCCCGGCCGCGTAACACACGGGAATGCTCGCCAGCAGAACCGCCCGGCCCAGATCGGCCGTGATCATCGTGGCGCGGCGGTGGCCGCGCCGGTCGACCCAGGCTCCCGCATGCAGCCCGAACAGCAGGCTGGGCAGCCACACCAGGCCGGCCAGGTACCCCATCTGAGCCGGCCCGACGTGCAGCGTCAGGACGGCGACCAGCGGGAGCACGATCGAGGAGACCTGATCCCCGAACATCGAGATCGTCTGGCCGCTCCAGTAGCGCCGGAAGGCCCGTTCTCGCAGCAGCGGGGGGATTTTCGAGGCCGGCCAGCGAGGTTTACCTGTCGGCGTGGATGCCTGGTCGCTGGCTGCGTTCTGGCTTCTTCGGGGCCTCATCGACGATCAGGCCCGCGGCCGGCGTCAGCAGCTTCCCCGGCGCCGCGCTTGGCCGCTGCCCGTGCTGCGGCATGGTCCTTCGCGGCCAGCCGCCCTGCCGCGTCCATCCGCGGGAAGGCGAGGTGGAGGTAGGTGACGGGGCGGGACCCCGGCGGCCGCAGCTCCGGGCTGGCCTGGCGGTCGAGATACTGGTCGACGAGCGCCGTGACCTGCTCGCCGAGTTCGGCGAGTTCCGCGGCAGTGACGTACACGGAGGTGTCGCCGAACTGCGCGGCGTGCTGCCACTCCGGCGGCTCGGCTGACCTGGCGTCGAGCCAGCGCATCGTCTGATCGAAGTAGTTCTCGGCAACCACCGACGAGAGCAGGCCGGCCGCCGCGGCGACCTCCGGATCCCCGGTGACCTCGGGCCAGTGCGTGAACATCGTGGTCGGCCGCCAGGGCCGCTCCCGGCCCTGGCCGCCGCCTGCCTCCTCCACCAGGCCGTACTTAGCCAGCTGCCGCAGGTGGAACGAGCAGCTGGCCGAGCTCTCACCGAGCAGTTCGGCTGCCCTGGTCGCGGTCAGCGGCCCGTGCACGCGGAGCATCCCGACCAGCGACATCCGGATCGGATGCGCGAGCGCCCGTAGCGCCCTGGGATCGGTGAGCCGCTTCACTGACCCGCGATCGCGTTGCTCCATAGATGCAACGCTATCTTTCCAAAGATATCTTTCCAAACCGGCCGTACGCGGGGCTGGCTTATTCGATCGGCTGCCTGGCGATGGTGGGTGGCTCGCGGCCGGCCAGCAGCCAGCCGACGATGCTGGCGGCCAGGGGCATGCCGATGATGAGGATGGCGAGGTTGACGATCGGCACGTGGGTGAGGTTGCCGGGCGTGCTGTGGAACCAGGCGATCCCGGCGAGGTAGGCGACAGCGGTGCCGAGCAGGCCGCCGAGCAGGCCGAGGGCGCCTGCGGTGGCGCCGGTGAGGGTGCGCCGGGTAGTGCCACCGGCCCCGGCTGCGGCGAGTGTCCGCAGGTCGCTGGCGGTTTCGGCGCGGATCAGGCCGACGGTCATGGCCAGCACGGCGAACGCGAGGAGCAGGCCGAACGCGGTGGCGCTGTCGAGGAGCTGGGACAGCGACGGCTGCGCGGACTTGGTCTCGATATTCGCGCCGGCCGCGCCCGCGATCTGCTGGGCATCGTAGATCTGCTTCTTGGTGAGGGGCTGGGATGTCTGGATGAGATAGCCGGCCAGGCCGTTCAGGTGCAGCCCGAGTGCATGGACTGCGTGGGCGGTGATGACCGTGTTCGGGCCATCGACGTAGGGGGGAAGGCTGCTGATGGTCTGGATCTTGGGGCTGGCGAGGCAGTCGCTGGCGGGGCAGGAGGCCGGCGGCGCGCCAGGGCCGTTGCCTTTCCCGGCGTGGCCGTTTCCGAAGTAGTTGCCGAAGATGAGGTTCAGGTGGGTCACCGAGGAAAGGCCGGCCCGGGAGGTAAGGATGTCGGTGCCGGGGCTGACCTGGCTTGGCGTGATCCCGTAGTGGCGCAGCAGCGCCGGGGTGGCGACGTAGAGGGTGCCAGTAAAGTTGTTGTTTCTGGTACTGGCCCGCCAGAGCGTGGCCGAGGTGGTGTACAGGGCGAGGACGTCGTGGGTGCCGAGCGAGGCGGCGACGCGGGCCTCGATGGCGCGTGCCTGGGCCGGAGCTGGCGGCGAAGCGGGGCAGGCGCCGTTGTTGCAGCCGGTGTAGACGATGAGCTGGTTCGGCGCGAGGTTGGTCCCGGTGAGATCAAGGACATCGGAGAACCGGTAGCTGGCGCCGATGCAGATGAGCACCGCAAGGAAGACGGCGAAGCTGACCGCCCCGAGTGCCGCACCGGACCGGGCCCGGTAGCGGGCCAGATCGCGCAGCGCGAGCCGCACCGCGATCGGCGCAGGCCGGCCGGCCGGCCCGAGCACCGCGATGGCCAGCGAGGCCAGGAAAACGCTGCCGATGGTGATGGCCACGAGGCCGAGGACGATCTCGAGGCTTCCTGATCCGCCGTTTCCGTTGCTGCTGCCGGCGAACGCGAAGAGGAGCAGGCCGATCACGAGGATGAGACCGCCGAGCAGGGCGGAGTGGTGCGCCGGCTGGGGCCGGGCAGGCCGCCCGGACAGGGCCGCCACGACGGGCAGCCCGGCGGCTGAGCGGGCTGGCCGCCGGGCGGCGAGGACGGAGGTCACGATGGCGAGGGCCATCGCCGTCCCGATCGTCCACCACGGCAGGCTGAGCAGGTCGATGCGGTGCTCGGTGATCGTCTCCAGGTGCGGTTCATACGCGATCCAGGCGAGGAAACCCAGCACGGCGCCGAGGAGCGTGGCGACAATGCCGACGACGGCGCCGTTCGCGACCATCACGAGCCGGATGTTGCGGTCCGTGGCGCCGAGCGCACCGAGCATGCCGAGCGCGCGCAGCCGGCGCTGTGCCATCACCGTGAAGCCGGCCACGGCCACCAGTCCGACGAAGATCAGGCACACCGTGGAGAGGATGAGCACGATGACCGCGGCGCTGATCCCCGACGATTTCGGGTGCGAATATATCGACTGGACCTGCGCGCCCCGGGGGAAGTGAAACCTGGCGGCGGGGGACGAATCGAGCAGGATGCTCACCTGATCTGGTGTGCTGACCTGCCCTGGGGCTACCAGCGCGAACTGGTCCAGCAGGTTCTGCGGGTCCTCGACCATGCCGGTGACGCGCCAGGCATGACCACCCTCGTGCCAGCGGTCACCGATCCGCAGGCTGAGCGCGGACGCCACGGCGCTGGTCACCGCGACCTCGCCCGGGCCGGCCGGGTAGTGCCCGGCCACCAGGGACAGCATCGGGCCCCCGTAGGGGCCGCTGGGGTTCTGCGCCCGCAGGTCGAAGGTGTTGACCGAGCCGCGGATGGCGATCGTCTGATCCTCGATCACGTCGACTATGCCGAATTGCCGGCGGATGGCCGCGATGTCCGCGGTGAGGTGCGGGTCGTTGCCGGGCAGCGTGACGAGATGGTTGGCGGTGCCGAACCCCCGGTTGGCTGGCGGCGGGGTGTTAGTGGCGACCGCCGCGCCGAGGATCGTGCCGCCGACGGCGACGGTGAGCAGCGCCAGTACCAGCAGCTGCTGGCGCCACTCGCGGCGGAACAGCCGCCACGCCCAGCGCACCATGGCGCGGCGGGCCGGGACGCCGCCGCCGGTTCCCAGGCCGGCTGGCCGCTCGCGCAGGGACGTGCTCATTGGCCCGTGCCGGGTGCCTGGCGCGGTCCGGAAGCGAGCAGGGACTCAGGTCCCGGCGGCGGTGAGGTCTGGTCGGCCACGCGTCCGTCCCGCAGGAACACCACCCGGTCGGCCCAGGATGCCAGCTGCGCGTCGTGGGTCACCACCACTCCGGCCACGCCCCGCTTGCACGCGGCGCGGACGAGGCGCATGACGGCCTCACCGTTGGCTGAGTCGAGCGCGCCGGTCGGCTCATCGGTCAGCAGCAGGCGGCGCTCACCGACCACGGCGCGGGCGATCGCGACCCGCTGGCGCTCGCCGCCGGACAGCTCGTCGGGAAAGCGGGAGGCCCGGTCGGCCAGGCCGAGTTCTTCCAGCGTCGCCATGCTGGTCACGCGGGCCTTCCTGGCGGCGATGCCGTCGAGTTCCAGCGGCAGGGCGACGTTCTCTGCCGCGGTGAGCCCGGCCAGCAGGTTGAAGTCCTGGAACACATAGCCGATCGAGCGGCGCCGCAGCCGGGCCTTGTCGTTGCGCGACATCCCCGACAACGCGGTCCCGCCGATCAGCACCTCACCGCTGGTCGGGTCCTCCAGGCTCCCGGCGATGGTCAGCAGGGTGCTCTTGCCCGATCCGCTCGGTCCCATCACCGCCACCAGCGCGCCGGCCTCGACCGACAGGTCGATGTCGCGGAGCGCATGCACCTCGGCAGGCCCCTCGCCGTAGTCCTTGGACACTCGACGCAACTCCAGCGCGGTCATCGCCGCACCCCGGCTTTCCGCCGCAGCCGCGGCATTGGCATGGGCACCGGGGACGCAGCACGCCCCGGCGGATCGCCGGCGGCACGCCGCAGCCGGCCGTCGGCGGAGTCCAGCCACCGGATTACCGAGTCCAGCCGGAACAGTTCCGCGTCGACGGCGAGCGCAAGGGGGAGGTCGTAGTCGGCCTCGTCCTCTTTCAGCCGCGTCCACTCCTGCATCAGCTCCACTAGGTACTTGCGGTGCACCTGCACCACTTCGTGCACGTCCACGCCCGGCAGCCGCATCGCCACCAGCACCTTGATCACCAGCTCATCCCGGGGCGGGGAACTCAGGTCCGGCGGCGTGCGCAGCCACCCCGCCAGTTCCTGCGCGCCGTCCGCCGTGATCCGGAAGCCCTTCTGCGGGCCGTCCTCCCCGGCGTCATCGGATTCGACCAGCCCGTCGCGCTCGAGCCGCTGCAGCGTCGTGTACACCTGGCCCACGTTCAGCGGCCAGACCTCGCCGGTTCTCGCCTCGAACTCCTCGCGGAGCTGCAGGCCGTACTTGGGCCCTTCGCTCAGCAGCGCGAGCAACGCGTGCCGGACACTCATGACGTCTCACAACTGAGTAGCATACTGAGTATGCTACTCGATAAAACCTAGCTTGCGCCACCCAGAAGACCCTTGCGCCACCCAGAAGACCTAAGTCCGATGAGGTGCGCCTCCGGCTCTACGTCCACCCGGTCGTCATCGGGCAGGGCAAGCCCCTGTTCCAGCCATCAGGCCTCTGCCGCAGCCGGAGCCTGGGCTATGCGGGGTACGGGGCGGGTCTAGTTGTATGGGTGCGGCCGCTGGGAAGGGTCCACGTCAGGACGCCTGGCCGAGGCTGATCGAGGTGCCAGCCGGGTGCCTGCTTGGCGCCGTGATGACGGCGGCAGAGCGGAGAAATATTACATTCGCAAGTGCGTCCGCCCTGGTCAAACGGCACTGTGTGGTCATCGTCGCATCGGATCGCGGGTCGCCGGCAGCCCGGGAAGGTACATGTCCGGTTGCGGGTCTTGATCAGGTGCCGCAGTGCCCGCGAGGGCTGGTAGGCGAAGGTTTCCCGGGCATGGCCGCAGGCCCCAGTCTCGAGCCAGTTGATCTTTATCCCGGCGAGCCAGGGAATCCGGCCGTCGTCACTGGCGCCGCCGGGTGGTTCGCTGCTGCCGGGTGGTCCGGTGCTGCCGGGTCCGGCACGCTGGCCGGGTGGTCCGACCCCGGGTGGTGCGGGTCCGCGGGGTGGCGGGTGGGCTGTTTCTGCGCAGCCATGTCCGACGGCGGTGCCGTCGGGGCTGGTGATGGTCAGGCACCAGCGGCTGCCGGGTCCGGCGGCGATGACTGCGGTCAGGTCGCGGCAGGCGGTGGCGTCGAGGGGTCCGTGCCCGGCGGCCTCGCCGGGCTGGCCGGTCAGGCCGAGCCAGGTCATCAGCGGCACGGTCAGGTTCACGGACCCGGTCAGCGCGGCTGGCGACCCGGTATTGCCACCGGACGGTCCTGGTCCTCGTCCTGGTCCTGGCCGGCGGGCGCCGCCCGGTCCTGGCCGGCCTGGGTTATCCCCGTCGCCGTCTGCTCCGTGGTCGCCCCCATCATGGTCGCCCCCATCGTGGTTGCCCCCATCGTGGTCGCCGCGACCGTGGTCGCCGCGACCGAGATAGTCACCGGCATGGTCGTCTGCGTTCGGATCGTTGCCCGGGGGGTCGTACAGGCTGTCAGCGCTGCGGCCGTCAGCGCTGCGGCCGTCAGCGCTGACGGTGCTAGTACCTCTGTCCTGGCCGGGCAGCAGGGTGTAAATGGGTTGGCCTGATAGCAGGGTGAGGAACACTCTGGCGCGGAGTTGCTCGAGGGTGCCTTCGGCTCCGGCGGCTTTCAGGTCGCGGGCGGTGGCGTCGATGTGCTTATCAGCGGCCAGGACCTCGGCGGGGGGCATGTCCCGGCCGGCCAGGGCGGCGGTGCCTGCCGGCTCGGCCCAGACTTCAACCCGGGCGTCTCTTTGCGCTTTCTCCCGGCGTTTCGTTGCTGCTTCAGGATCAAGTGCGAGGACGGCGCGGTGCAGCATGCGGCGTAGCTCGCTGGTGGTCAGCCCCGCCGCGTCGGGGGCGACCAGGGCGGCGACCGCGGCGGCGGCGACATCACCCAGCCCGGCGAGTTCGTCGGTGAACACGATGGCGCGCGGCATGTCGATCCGCCCGGCCGCTAACGCCGCGGCGGCGGCCGGCAGCCGCGTCACCCCGGCAGCCAGGCTCACCAGCCGGTCCGCGGCCCGGCAGGTCAGCGTCAACGCCGCCGCGACCTCATCACCGACATGATCGGCCTGCCGCCTGTCCCCGGTCGCGGCAGCATAGGCGGCACGCCGTCCGGAGAGGTGGCTGACAGCCCGCAACTCGATCGACGCCGTCCACGCCGACAACCGCCGCGCCGCACAGAGCAGACCCACTAGCGCGTCATCATCCAGGACGGCCAGGCCATCGTCCACGGCGTCGCCAGCAAACCCGGCCAGGACCGGGCCTGGTTCCATCTTGTCCAGCGGCCCCCCGGCGGCGAACCCTAGCGCGTTCTCCTCGTGATCCCGGTGGGTGAAACCGGCGGCCAGCAGTTCCTGCACAGGTGCCGAGGCCGCGGTTGGGGTGGCGGGCTGGCCTGCGGGCGCGACAGGGGGAGGCCTATCCGG
>Ga0302232_10001120_pt1 | contig 18860 bp, 14 predicted proteins | sample II_Palsa_N2_3_FD_193575 | JGI IMG/M metagenome (GOLD analysis project Ga0302232, IMG submission 193575) | Peat permafrost microbial communities from Stordalen Mire near Abisko, Sweden - II_Palsa_N2_3 | ecosystem: Environmental > Terrestrial > Soil > Palsa > Peat permafrost | place: Sweden...
TGTGTTGTGGTGCTTCTTCGACTTCAGTCAAACACGCGCATCGTTAAACTTGCGTATGATTTTTTCGCTCTTCCAAAGGAATTGAAAAGGCCATGTGGATATGCCAAATGGTCATTGGCATAGCACCGGAGCACAATGTACTTTCGCACTGCGCGCAGCTCTTTGGCGTCCTATATGAATTGCTCGACCAGTACTTTCTGAGAGCCGATAAGTGATCGACTTTGGATCGTCGCCGTAAGCAATACAGGCGTCTTACGCGAATAGATGATGCACATTCTTCTTCTACGTCGCATGCGTTCTGTACGCGTTACAGAGTTTCCGTAGACGTTGATTTTCTCTCGCGCGTGGCGACCTCGTGGTGTGGATACACGTCGTACGACTGCAAAGAGCCCCCATAGATGTGAAGACTCAGCGCCGGAAACGACATGGATGGGTTGGAGCATGCGTGCGCGTAGGCGGCGTCTTCGAATATGGCTGCCGAATCGCAGGCAAGATCGATGGCTCTGACGGGAGTCACTATTTCTCCGATGATCTCGAATTCGTCGACGTGAAGTGATCCCGAGAGAACAAGCTCAATACCCCAAAGACCATCATGATCGTGAACTGGCGTGTGATGACCCGGCGGCCAACCTATCAGGATGGCTGAGTAGTGCCTGCTTTCAGCGACCAGCCACCGTCGATAGAAAAATCGGGCTTCATCCGCTTTCTTCGCCAGTTCATTTCTAGCCTGTGTGCGATCTGTTGCCTTGCTAAGCGCCTCTGTAAGCAGCGCAAGCCCGTGACGATCATGCGCATGGTGATCTTGCAGTAAGCGCTTGATCTCTTCTTGCCACGACTTGAGAGTTTTCTCTGACATGCACTGCGTCTGTAGGGATACCAAAATTGACCATAACGGATTCCCTGGGGAAGATGCCATAGCACAGTGCAGAACAAGACATTGCTCGGCTTTGATGGAACTGCCTTGCGAACAGTATCCATCCGCCAAAACTTTGCCATGGTATTTGGCAATTACGATATAGACGGCCAAGTCTGTTTGAAGTGTTCTCGTATTTCCGAGTCACTTCGAGATAGGTGCAAGTGATGCAAATGGATCAACAGATCAACTGAACGCCTAGCAGTAAAGACGGCTTTTTATTATCTCTGCCTTGGTGGTCACTTCCCGATCTTCATCAAAGTTATGGCCATAACCAAATAACTTCTAGTCATTGGTATAGCCGGAAAATCCGCTGCTAGGATCCCTGACAATGGGAACTGTCCGGGGCTATCAGCATGCGCCCTGCCGCTGTTCATGATGAACGAAACTGCCGGCCCCGGACCGTTCCCTTCCCTGAAAAATCTTCATCGCCGACATATCGGTCGAGCAGGACAGCTGTGACCGCGCTGAATGGTGCGCCATGAGTCAACACTTCAACTTTGGGATGGATACATGGGCAATACGTTCTACCGTCTGGCCGTTGGTGCGATAAGTCTAGTCACCGCTGCCGGCATGGCTCACGCGCAGACATCCGCATCCCAGAACGACAATGGTGGTGAGCCTGCAGTGCCTGCCACGAAACAATTGAAAGCTGTTGTGGTGACTGCCCAGCGCCGAGAAGAAGAGGCGCAGAAAATCGGCATTGCGCTCTCTGTGTTGCAGGGAAAAGAGCTCAAGGACCACAATGTCCAGAAGGTCAACGATCTGCAGAACGCTACGCCGAGCCTTGAGGTCGAACCCGCGTTCGGTGGAGGCCAGCCTGAATTCCGACTCCGCGGGGTGGGCTTTTCTGACTACGCCTCGAACAATTCCTCGCCGGTCGGCGTCAGTGTCGATGGCGTCGCCTATGCCTTCCCGATCCAGACTCAGGGCCAGCTCTTCGATCTGGCGCGAGTGGAGGTGCTGCGTGGACCGCAGGGTACGTTGTACGGACGCAACACCACCGGCGGCGCGATCAATTTCATCACCAACGCACCGACCAAGAACCTGCATGCCGGCGTCACCGCGTCGTATGGGAAGTATGGCGAGTTGAGTACCGAGGCCTTTGTTTCCGGCTCTCTCAGCAGCACCGTGCGTGGGCGTTTGTCCGTCGCCAACGATCAGGGCGGCGCGTGGCAATACAACCGCGTTACCGATCAGTCACTGGGCACCAAACGTCAATACGCCTTGCGCGGACAACTCGACTGGGATGCTTCATCGATACTGAATTTTCATTTGAATGTGCATGGCGCGCGCGACAAATCGGACGAACAGGGGTTGTATCTGTTCGCTCCCTTCGCCACGGCTGGCGGCGCCGGTCCAACGGTGCCGGCAGACACCAGTTCGCGGGCAACGGGATGGGGCTTTCGGCCGCAGTTTCTGCAGCTGATCGGACAGTCCGCCGACGCCAAGCCACACCGCGACAACAGCAGCGGTGGTGTCGATGTGACAGCCAATCTGGATCTTGACAGCGTAGCGCTAACCAGCATCACTGCATGGAACCGCATGCTGCGACGTGAACTCAGCGATTGGGACGCCACTCAATATGCGGAGTCCGACGAATACTTCCACAGCAACATCGATGTGTTCTCGCAAGAACTGCGCCTGAGCTCGCAGGATCAGGGTCCGTGGAACTGGGTCACCGGGCTCTATTACTCACACGACACGCTGGATGAGCGCTTCTATTCCGACTTCACCAATGTGCTGGGCGGGATAGCGAGAACCTCGTATCGGCAGACTGACGATACCGTGGGCTTGTTTGGCCAGGCCAGCTACCAATTCAACGAGCAGTGGAAGCTGACCTTGGGTGCCCGGGAGGAACACGAATCGCGCGACCTGATCAATCTATCCACGGCGTTCCTGACCCCGGTCTACACACCTTTTATCACCAACCAGAACCGCTCGCAGGTCACCAATGAGCCTTCCGGCAAGGCCGAACTGGATTTCCAGCAGAATGCGGACACGCTGTATTACGGCTCGATCAGTCGCGGGGTGAAATCCGGCGGGTTCACCGCTTACAACACCACCAATCCGGCACAGCTGGCCGCGTTCAAGCCCGAGGTATTGAATGCCTATGAGCTGGGTTTCAAGAGTGACCTGAGCTCGAGCCTGCGTCTGAATGGCTCGATCTTTCACTACGACTACCGCAATCAGCAGGTGCTTTCGACGGTCTACGACCCGGTCTCCGGCGGGCCGATTGGGCGTATCACCAATGCGCCGAAATCGAAAATCGACGGCGCTGAACTCGAGGCCTTGTGGCGACCGCTGGACAACTTGGAGATCACGCAATACCTCGGCTACAAGAAGGGCAAGTATCTGAAATTCGACACCGTGGATGCGCAGGCCTCGATTGCTGCTGGTCACGAAGTCACCAAGAATTTCGCTGGCCAGCCGTTGAGCTTTCCCAAGTTGAGTTACGGCGGCTCGGTGGCCTATACGTGGCCGCTAGGCAGCTACCAGCTGCGCGCCGAAACGAATTACAGCTACCACGATACCTATACTGCGACGCCGCTGATTTTCACCCCGACCTACGATATAGCCTCCTATTGGCTGGCGAACGCCAATCTCACTTTCAAGCCCGCTGCGGGGCCCTGGAGCGTGTCGCTGTGGGGTCGCAATATCTTCAACAGGCACTACGACCTCACGCGCAACTTTTTCATCAACGCACAGGTTGCGGCCGCGGGTGAGCCGGTGACCTACGGGGTCAGTTTCAGCTATGCCTACTAACCGGGCCCGACAGCCCACAGGTCTGCACGAAGGCCGGCTGTCGCCGTGGGAAACGCTGGGACAATCCCTGGCGAGCATTGCGCCCACTGCGACCCCGGCCATGGTTGCACCGTTGGTACTGGCGGCATCGGGCAAGGGCTCATGGCTGGCCTATGCATTGGCCACCGTAGGCATCGTCGCGATTGCCGCAGGCATCAATTACTTCGCGCGCCAATCCTCGTCGCCGGGTTCGCTTTACGCGTTCGTGCATCGGTCTTTGGGCAAGTGGCCCAGTCTGATTACCGGTTGGGCGCTGCTGATTGCCTACACCGGAACGGCAGCGGCGGTGACCGGCGGCTTCACCAGCTACGCCTATTCGCTGTTCGCCGGAACCTCAACCGTGGGTTCTATCACGGCTGCAGTGATGACCTTGGGCGCGGTGCTCGCAGCCGGTGCGTTGGCTTATCGCGACGTGCAGATATCGGTGCGCTTGATGCTGGTGATCGAGGCGGTGTCCATCGCTCTGATCCTCGCCCTGTTCCTGATTCCGGGCCAGGGGTCGGTACTACGCTTCGATGCCAGCCAGTTCCATCTGAATGGTCTGGCCGCGGGTCCGATTCGAGCCGGGCTGGTGTTGGCGATTTTCAGCTTTGTCGGCTTTGAAAGCGCGGCAGCGCTCGGCAGCGAGGCAACTCGGCCGCTGACAACGATTCCGCGCACGATAACGCTCACGGCAATCCTGTCCGGTCTGTTCTTCGTTTTTACCGCGTATGCCGAGAGCATTGGCTTCGGTGCACAGGTCGCCGACCTGGCCAATAACGGTGCGCCCTTGCAATGGCTGGCGCATCGCCGTGGCCTGGATTTTCTCGCACCTTTGCTCGCCATCGGCTCGACGATCAGCTTCTTCGCCTGCACGCTGGCATGCATCACCGCTGCCGCACGGACCCTATTCGCGCTGGCGCGCGACGGCTACCTGCATGCGCTTTACGCCCGCGCGCATGTGCACAACAAGACGCCGCACACCGCCGTCGTGCTGGCAGCCTCGTTGACGGTGATTCCTGCGTTGGCCCTGATCGTCGCAGGCACGGGTCCGTTCGATATCTATGGTTGGGTCGGCACGCTGGCCACCTATGGTTTTATCACCGCCTATATCGTCGTCACCCTCGCCGTGTTGCGGGCGATATTCACGCAGGGGCGACGAATCGTCCGCGCGCTGATCTTCGCCATCGTAGCGCTGGTAGTGCTGGCCCTCGCGGGCTGGAGCGCTTTCGACCCCGCCGCCGTCGGCCCTTATCGCTGGCTGCCCTATCTGTATCTCACCTTGCTGTTGCTGGGGGTGCTGATTTCAGCACTTACCCCCGGTGCGCATATCTCCACCACCGCAGAGCAATCCACCTCATGAAACATCCGATCCGCCTGCTGTTTCTGTTGCTGGTCAGTCTTATTCCGCCGGCTTTTGCGCAATCCAACGCAGCACATGCCAGCGATGAGCTGACATCACAGTTGATCAAGCTACATTCGGGCATCACCCTGAACTATGTCGTGCAGGGCAAGGCCGATGGCCCAGTCATCGTGCTGTTGCACGGTGCGGGGGACTCCTGGCATTCCTATCAACGCGTATTGCCGCTGATTCCGTCGAGCTATCGCGTCTATGCCGTCACCCTGCGCGGGCATGGTCTGTCGGATCATCCCTCCACGGGTTACAGCCGCACCGACTTTGCTGGGGATATTCTCGATCTGCTGGATCAACTGAAGATCCAGCACGCCACCCTGGTGGGACACTCGTTGGGCAGCTTCGTGGCACAGAGCGTGGCCGAACTCGACCAGGGCCGGCATATCGACCGCCTGGTATTGATCGGCTCGGCACCCGGCGCACCCAGCAATCCACAGGTGCGCGAGGCGATCCGCAGCGAGTTCAACGCGCTGCATGATCCGATCGACTATACCTTCGCGCGCGACTTTCAAGCCGGCACTATCCAAGGATCTGTGCCGGCATGGTTCTTCGAGGTGATGGTGGCTGAGGCGCAGCGGGTGCCAGCGGCCACCTGGCATGGCCTGGCGACCAGCCTAACCAGCGACGAGCCAGCGGGTGCGCTCGGCAAGATTCAGGTGCCGACGCTAATCCTGTGGGGTGATCGGGATTCGATCTTCAGTCGCGACGAACAGGACGCGCTGGTCAAGCACATCGCGCGCGCCAAACTGCTGGTCTATCCCGGCACCGGCCATGCCCTGCATTGGGAGCAGCCAGTGAAGTTCAGCCACGACCTGCTCGCGTTTATCGCGGCGACGCCGAACCACACGGCCAACCCGCACTGATACGACCGCACTAATTACGAGTCTAGGAATTCGCCCCATGTCGTCATCGGCAGACCGCTTGCCACCCCTCACGATCAGCCCACACGAGCTGGATGCCTTGCGTGATCTAGGCAACTTTTCATTGACCGATGCGCTGTTCAATCGACGTTCGCGGCGTTTCTTCCGCGGCGCGGAGATTCCGGACGGACCGCTACAATACCGTTCGACGCATGCGCCCTTGCCTCTGTCGGATCTCGAACGCCTGCTGGTGCTGCTGGCGATGGGCGGCGTTACCGGCTGGTCGAATCTGATCACCCGTCATGATCGTTACGCGCCGCATCTGTCCAACTACTCCGGCTCGGCCAGCGGGCGCACAGCAATTTCGGCGGCGGGCTTCCAAACCAGCGAAATTTTCTTCACCGACGATAGCGGCACTTATATCTTCGAGACGCGCGATTTCGCGCCGCCGGTGGCACGCAGCGCCGATGGCAAGAGTGATTTGGAGGCCTTGCTCAATGCGCACCAATCGCGCATTCGGCGGATTTCAAATGAGCGTATCCACTTGCCGCGACGCGAACCCTATATGGAAGGCCATAACACCTGGGTCGCCAATGCGCCAGGGTCCCTGCTGGCGTTTCCGGTAGGCGACCTAGCCCAGCACACGCTGCTGAACCTGATCTTCTACGTGCAGAACGGCTTCTGCATCTATGACGATATCAACGGACGGCCGATTCCCGGTATCGAGGAGTTCGCCGACCTGGTCGACATCAAACAGCCTTACCCGCTGAGCTTTGTCGATCAGTATTCGCTGGCCGAACTGTCCGCCGAGCTGGCGGTGTCTTCCTATAACGGCCAGTTGCTGCTGCAGGCCATGGGCCTGGGCGGCTGGAGCTTCGATGGCATTGACCGGCTGAGCATACTCGGCGCCAGCGGTGACCGGCAGGTGCCGGGGCTGGGTTTCCGCTTCGACACCGATCCACGTTGGGCATTGCCCAACCCCACTGGCCTGGATGGCGTGTTCACCACGCTGACGCCGCCGCATTATCCGGACATGCACGCCGCGCTGGATGCCCTGATCGAGCGCAAGTACGGTGTTGGCGGCCCGTTTCATCCGGATACGCCCGGACCCTGGAGCGACAGCCCCGGTGTGCGCGCCAGCGCCCAGGTACACGACGCGCGCTTCCGCGCCTGCGTCGCCTTGCAGGCGCAATACGCCTACGACACCTTCGGCAAATTCCCGGCCACGATCCCGTCGACCTACATCTTGATGTATCTGCAGGCGCATCACCTGGACCTGGATTTCTACGACCGCAAATTCACACCGGGCGCCTATCTCGCCACGCATGCCGAGCATCTGCATCGCTGGCATCCAGGCCGCACCGATATCTCGGCATGAAGGCACGCCGCGCTTTGCATCTCTCACCTGTGCCTGGAACAAGCTCATGACCTTGAGTCGACGTCGATTTTTGCAAGGACTCTCCGCTGCCGCCCTGGCCAGCCAGTGGTCGTGGTCTTTCGCTGGCACAACGCCGACGCCTGCGGGCGGCACGGCAGGCTACCGCACCGGCCCACGTAATCTGATCACCGATGTGCCCGGCCTGCGTGTGGGCGTGGCGCAGGACGAGCGCGTACGCACCGGTACCACGGTGATCCTGCCGGACCAGCCTGCCGTGGCCGCCGTCGATGTGCGTGGTGGTGGCCCGGCCACGCGCGAAACCGATGCGCTGGGTGAACACAATCTGGTGCAAACGGTGGACGCCATCGTGCTCTCGGGTGGATCGGTGTATGGACTAGCCGCTGCCGATGGTGTCGCTGCTTGGCTGGGTCAGCACGGCAAGGGTTTTGCGTTGATTCCTGCGCCCGGTGTTCCGGTATCGCCGATCGTGCCGGCAGCGAGCCTGTACGACCTGGCCGATGGCGGCGACAAACAATGGGGTGGCGAACCGCCTTATCGGCAATTGGGACTACTGGCGGCCACCCATGCAAGCGCTGACTTCCCGCTGGGCACGCAAGGTGCGGGCTACGGCGCCACCACCGGCTTCGGCAAGCTCAAGGGCGGTCTGGGTTCGGCTTCGGTAGTCGCCCCCGATGGCAGCACAGTCGGCGCGATTGTGGCGGTCAACAGTCTGGGCTCGGTGGTGGCGGCCGGCACCAATGCGTTCTGGGCCACTCCGTATGAACTCGGCAATGAATTCGGCGGCGGCGGTGGCAAGGCGCTGGCTCGCTTGCGCGCCCAGCCGAACGACTGGCTCGTTGGCGCGCTGGACGAGGGCCGTAAAAACACCACCCTGGCCTGCGTTGCCACCGATCTGGCGCTGACGCGGGTCGAACTGCAACGGGTGGCGATCATGGCGCACGACGGCATGGCACGTGCCATCCGTCCCGTGCACAGCCCTTTCGACGGCGATATCGTCTTCGCCGTGTCGACCGGCAAACGCGAACCGGGTGCCAACCGCGAACTCGCCGTGCTGCAGGTCGGCGCGCTGGCGGCCGACACACTGACCCGGGCGATCGCGCGCGGTGTCTATGCGGCAACCGTGTGGCCTGGCAGCCCGGTGAAAAGCTGGGCATCCCTGCATAACGCCAGCTGAGTGTCACCCAAGGCACAATCCAGCCTATCGAGACGCCGATGCGCCAGCCAATTGCAGCGTATTACCGCAAGCGCGCCGTTACCCATTCCGGCGCGCGTCGATCGTTTTATGGAACGGCGTGGGTCGCCGCTTGTTCAATCAGGGCGGCGACTTCTTTGGGGTGCGACTCGTAAACCGAATGGCTCGCTCCCTGCACTTCAATCGTGTGGCTGTGGGCGCGCTTGGCGTACATCCGCTCGAGATCAGGATTGATGATGTGATCGGACGTCGCTACTGCGTACCAGCTCGGTTTTGTTTTCCAGGCAGGCTGACCGGCCGGTGAGTTGAATACGGATGCCGCGGTCAATTCCTGCGCATTCGCCTCGAACTGGGCCTGTTTCAGCGGCAGATCCGCAGCAAAGTCTGCCGGATAACGCGCCGGGTCGAGATACAGAAAGCCATCGGCAGTCTTCTTGACGTCGTTGGTTTTGCTGATGGCATTGGGGAAAAGCTTGCCATTGGCAACCTCGGTTTCACCTTGGTCGAGCGCATGTGCGGCGATGTAAACCAGACCTACGACTTTCGAATCGTTGCCGACATCGGTAATGATCGCGCCACCATAGCTGTGGCCCACGAGAATGGTCGGACCATCCTGCATGTCTACAATCCGTTTTACGGCGGTTACGTCATCGCCAAATGACGTCAGCGGATGCTCCGCAACCGACACGTGGTAGCCATCCTTTACCAGAATGTCGTAGACCGGCTTCCAACCATTGCCGTTGACCCATGCGCCATGCACGAGAACGATATTGTGCACCGGTGTTGCTGCCATCGCCTGGCCGGTCAATGCGCTCATGCCCAGCGTCAACGCTGCGGATAGAAAAATGCTCTTTTTGCTTTTGATCTTCATCATCGTGTCCTTGGGGGATGTAGGGAGTTATCGTTTAGACTGCCGGCGGTCCATATTCATCAGGCGAATCGATCGTAACTCCTGCGACTCAGTCGATTTATGAAGTTATCAGAAGCGATTCAGAGGGATTTCCAATGCGACCATTACCCTCCGAGCTTCTCCGCAGCTTTGTCGTCGTCGCCCAGACCGGCAGTTTCACCGTCGCCTCGGAACAAGTAAGCCTTTCGCAGTCCACGGTCAGCCAGCACATCCGTCGGCTTGAAGATCTGGTCGGCCAGCCACTGTTTGAACGGGATACTCGCAACGTGCGCCTGTCGCCTCAAGGCGAGACCTTGCATCGTTACGCAGAAAGAATTCTTTCGCTGATGGATGAGGCGATGACAAGCCTGTGCGGGCCACCGCTGAATGGCACCGTGCGCGTCGGCCTTCCCGAAGATTTCGCCTCCACTCGTCTGACGACAGCGCTGGCCAGTTTCGTGCAGCGTAATCCCGAGGTCGAACTGATCATCAGTACGGGCATGAGTGGTGATCTATTTCGTGAACTCGACGAAGGTCGGCACGATCTGGTTTTTGCCAAACGTCTCAGCGGCAGCCAGCGCGGCACGGTCGTCCGCACGGAACCTTTGTATTGGTGCGGGAGCCCTACTTCACCATTGAACGGTGGCGAATCGATCATACCGCTGGCCGTGCATCCCGAGCCGAGCATTGCCCGCCGTCGCATTTTCGAGGCTTTGAAGGCTGTCAATCGACCGTACCGGATTGCCATCGTCAGCAGCAACGTCATGGTGATCCAGGCGGCGGTCATGGCGGGGCTCGGCATCAGTGCATTTGCGGGTTATGTCATTCCGGAAGGTCTGGTACGTCTTGACCAAGGCCTGCCCGAACTTGGCGTTCTGGAATATGTGATTGACCGGCAGCCCTCGGTATCGCAAGCCGCGTTGGCACTGGAGATGGTCCTCACCGATGCTGCTAACGAACTCTGATGGATCGCCAGCCAGCTCACTCAGGATTGGGTGTTTTTTCTGCCACCCGGAAACCGGGCAATGGCCTGCTGTGCGGCCTCTTCGAGCGAGTTCACCACCTGATTGACGCCGGGGTCCGGAAGCGTGATTTCCGGCAGCGCCAGCAGCGCAGGCAACAGGACGGCAAGAATGCATGCGTCAGAAAACCGGCGACGCATTTCGCTGGCCACCGTCGCGCTGTTTTCCCTTTCCTTGCCGGGTGCCGCACTGACGATATAGACCATCGAGATGCCGTCACGGGTGACCTCAAGCGGCGGATCGGCTTCAATCGCTTCGATATCCTGGATCGACAGGTGACGTGCATCGATATTCAGATCACGCAGGATACGTGCGAGAATTTCAGTAGCCAGATCATCGCCAATCGTGCCGAGGCCCGTGCACAAGACTACCGATCGCGGCGCCACTACCAGCGGACCCTGCCAGCGTCCGCTAACGCTTTCGCGCCGCTGACGCAAGACCTGACCGATACTCGATCCCTCGAGTACCGAGGCGGAACGACGCCAACTCGAATGCCTGCGTCCATGACTACCGAGTGATTCGATCACTCGCACGATGGCGCTGCGAACGATGACCTGCTGCTCCGGATTGATCAGGCCATTCACCAAGTCGATGCGGGTGAGCTGCAGCGCCGGCAGCAGCACGGCATCGCAGTAAGCCGCGAAGGATTTTCGCTTCAGAAAAACGCGCGCACTGGCGATGATTTCATCGGAGTCGCCCGAAATCGCACGCTGGTAAAAGCGCTGCGGCATGGTCAGCGCAGGCAAGTCGCCAAGCAGGATATCCAGCAGGTTGAGCGCTTTGACATGCCGCCCGGCGACGACTAGGCACAACGTCAACGGCGTCGACATGATCAGTCCGACCGGCCCCCACAACCAACTCCAGAAAATCGCAGCGACCACCACCGCCAACGGCGACAACCCGGTGGTGTGGCCATACAGCTGTGGCTCCACCAGCTGCCCAACCACCGTTTCGACCACCATATATAGACCGATCGTCATCAGCATCAATGACCAGCCGGGATCGACCGCGGCCGCGAGCAGAGTGGCGAGAATCGCCGCCAGCCAAACACCTACATAAGGCACGAAACGCAGAATCGCGGTAAGAGTGGCCCATAACGGCGCATTGGGTACGCCGATGATCACCAAACCGAGCCAGATCACCACACCGACACCAAAGTTGACCGCAAACTGCGAAACGAAAAATCGCGAGAGGCGCTCACCGGCATCGTTGATCGCTTCCGTCGTGGCGCGCAAATCCGACCCACCCGCCAGGCGGATGAAGCGATCCCGCAACGACTCGTGCTCCAGCAATACGAAGATCAGCACCACAAGCACGATGCCAGCCGTCTGCAGCGGTGGCCATATCGATGAAAAAATGCGGCCGACCACGCCCATCGGGCTGGGCGGTGCGGTACGGATTTCCACCGGAACGACACTGGTGGAGGCCTTCAGATTTTGCTGTGCGTCGGCAGGCTCATTCGCTAGCTCTGCCGTGCGATCACCAAACTGATTCAGTACACGGCCCGCTTCATCCTGCATCGCTTCGAGGCGACCCGCCGTCAGCTTGCTCAAGGCATCGATCTTGTTATGGACCGTCGCCTCGTACTGCGGCAAGCTGGTGGCCATGTGCGCAACCTGCGAGCCGATTACCGTCGACAAGCCCACCAGGAACATCACCAACGCCAGCACTGCGATCAATACGGACGGCGCATGACCCAGCCCGATCTTGCGTAACCAGCGTACCGGCGGCGCGACGAGCAAACTCAGGATCAGGGCCAGCGTGATCGGCACCAGCACTTCCCTGCCAAGATACAGTAACGCCAGCACGGTGGCCGTGGTGATGATCGCTATCGCCCGTGAATGTGCGGGCGGTACGGGAAGTGGATCTGATGCAGACGGCATGCATGGGCTCCTGATCGTTGAGGATTCAAACACGGCTGATCAGGTTGCTACCTTACAAGCTACAAGGCCGGGAAACCGCAGAGCCGTCCAAAGAAAATTCGCTGCCAGTTTTGAACGCCTATTCGCCGCCCCTCTCCATCGTCCGCTGGTAGGTCGGTCGCGCGGCCATGCGCTTATCGAGACACCTGCCCTGCCTCCGCTGCCTGATCCAGATCGACTGAGTCACCGACGCCATAGCCGCCGCCCAGCGCCTCGATGAGCTGGATGGAAATATCGGCCTGCTGGCTTTCCAGCGCTGCAGTGCGCTGATCGGTCAGCAGCAACTGCTGACGACTGATCAGGGGCACGAGTGGCCCGCTGACACCACCTTTGTAAGCAGTCATTGCCTGTTCCCAACTTTTTTGAGCATCCTGCTGCGCACGTTTCTCCAGATCGATCTGGGTGTGCACCGATTTCAATGCAGAAACCTGATCCGATACGTTATTGAGCGCGGCAACGAGAAGCGTGTTGTAGCGCGCTACCGACTGATCGTAGACCGAGTCAGTGGTGGCAAGCTTGGCACGCAGCCGGCCACCGTCAAAGATCGGCAGGCTGAGCGCCGGACCAATGCTGAAGGTCCGTGCCGGCAATTGAAAAACATTCGTGCTATCGCCGACGGCGACCACACCGGCCATCGCGCTGAGGCTGATATTGGGAAGAAACTCCGTCTTCGTCGCCTTGATGTCTTTCGCCGCGGCTTCGACCTGCCAGCGCGCGGCCACCAGATCGGCGCGACGCCCCAGCAAGCCCACCGACAGCTGATCCGGTAAGGCGACCATGCCTTGATCGAGCAGGTGCGGTCGCGTGATGGCGAGGCCCCGATCCGGACCCTGACCAAGCAGCACGGACAGACTGCTGCGCGCGGCATCGATGGCACGATCGGCCTGCTCCTTCTGCTGTTCGGCACTCGCCACTTGCGAATCGGCCAGGTAAGCCTGCTGCGTCGTACCCAGGCCGCCCTCAATCAACCGGCGGGTCAACGCGAGCGATTTACTGGCGCGCTGCTGTTCGGCATCGGCCACATCCCGCTGGGCAAATGCATAGCCCAGCCGCACATAGGCACGCGCCACGTTCACCGACAGCTGGATGCGCGCCGCGTGCGCATCGATCTGCACTGCACGACTGCGCCCCAGCGCAGCTTCCCAGGCATCGCGTTTGCCGCCCCAGAGATCCAGATCCCACGAGAATCCCGCCGTCACCGACTTGGCCCAGGCGAAGGATCCCAGCGCATATTCGGGATAGACCGGATCCTTGCTGGAGAGCCGCGCTCCTACGGCGCTGGCGCTTAGATCCGCCTGCGGATCACGGGCGGCATTAAGGCTGTCGGCCACGGCCTGTGCCTGTCTGGCGCGTGCTTCGGCATCGGCGAGTGTGGGGTTGTTCTTCAACGCCTCGGCGATGAGTGTATTGAGCTGCGAATCGCCGAAGCCGACCCACCAATCTTGCGCTGGCCACGCGGTCGGACTGAGTGGTACCTGGGCCAGGCTACGCTCATTTTTTAGGCTGGCGGAATCAGTCATCGTGCCCGTCGTATGCAGTCCGCCACTACTCACACAGCCGGCTAGTGCAATGCTGAGCACGAGCATTGCGGTGCGGAAAAACTTTCGTGATTTGATGTCATGGACACTCATGGCGATGCCACTACGGCACTGTCGGCGCTATGCGGATGCACGATCAAGGTGGCGGTCATGCCCGCGGCGAGAACGGTTCCCGCCGGCATATGGTCGGTATCGATATCCACGCGCACCGGCACACGCTGAGCGAGTCGCACCCAGTTGAAGGTCGGATTCACATCGGACAGCAGATCAGAACCGGTGGGATTGGCAGCATCGGTAATACCACGGGCAATGCTTTGCACCGTTCCGTGCAGATGCACACCGCCACTCATCAGACGGATATCGACTGAATCGTGGACATGCACCTGCGGTAGCTTGGTTTCCTCGAAATAGCCGTAGACCCAGTAGGAGTGGCTGTCGATCAGTGCGAGGCGCGGCACGCCGACGCTGGCATAGTCGCCGACGCGTATGGCGAGGTTGGTGATGTATCCGTCGGTTGGCGCGCGTACTTCGGTTCGATCCAGGTTGAGCTGCGCGGCAGCCAACGCCACCTTCGCCTGGGTTACTGAGGCCTGCGCCTGCTGCTGACTGGCCAAGGCCTGATCCATGCCAGCTTGCGCGCGGTTGAACCCGGCACGTGCCGTGGCAGCGGCGGATTTGGCATCGGCGCGGTCTTCATCGGATACCACGTCGTTCAACTTTTGCCGACGGTTGGATTGCTCGGACGCCATGTCGTAGCTCGACTTGCTTTGTGCTGCGCCGGCCGATGCCGCCTCCACACCGGCCTGGGCGGCACGCGCCACGGCCTGTGCCGCACCGACGTTGGCATTGGCCAGGTCAAACGCATTCTGATAACGCGCACGGTCGATCACAAACAGCAGCTGGCCCTTCTTGACCGTCTGGTTATCGATGACGTTGACATGCGTCACCAGTCCGGACACGTCGGGCGCTATACGCACGATCTCGGCGCGTACGCGGCCATCGCGCGTCCACGGCGAGTACATATAGTGCTTCCACAGCGCGTGCGCGACGAGTACTGCGACAAGCACGACAACGAAAGTCACAGCAAAACGAATCAGCGTGGCAATTTTCATGGCATCACTCTCAGAACAGGAGCAGCGCAGCGCTGCCAAAGACACAGACAAACAAGGCCAGCCGAAACAGCGGTGGCTGCCAGACCAGGCGATAGAGTCCAAAGTGGCCGGCCAGCCAGTCGAACAGCCAGAGCAGCGCCAGTGAGAACACAAACAGCACCAGCAGGCCTGGCACCAGCGCATCACCCAGGGCAATTTCACGAGGCATCAGCGATCTCCTTGGGAGCCGGTGCAACCGGCCTGATGTGATCGGGCATGTAATCAGCGAGCACGGACTCACCATCCAGCAAGGCAAGCCGGATCAGGTGCAGATGATCGAGCAGCGGACGGGCGCTTGCTTCACTGTCAGCCATGTCGATAGCGGCAGCCACGGCATCGCGCGTGCGTGCATACCCAGCGCTATCCGGATGCTCATAAAAACGGGCCAATGCGTTGATCGCCTGATTGACACATCGATCAACTTCGGCAGGCACGGGATGGCTGCCCATATCCTGGCGCATTTCGATCAGGGCTCGGCCGGTTTCATGCACGGCCAGGGTCCATGCAATCAATGCACGAGAGTCCGTGCTGCCGGGCTCGGTCTGCGCAACAACCTGGCTGAAGAGATCGTGGTTGACGCTCTCAAAGCGATGGCGCAGTCCGGCAAGCGGCGCTTCTGCCGCCAGCGTCACCTGTCGGCGCAACCGTTCAAGCTGGCGTCGACGCAGCCAGTGGCTACCGATCGCCGGAGGGACCACGATGAAAGCGAGCGACGCTGCACTCACACCGATGATTTGCGCAATGGTGTCATTGATGAAGTTGGCGGGGTCGAACACCATCGGATTCTTCAGCGCCAGGATGTAGACAAAGCCCATGGAATAACCCAGCCCATAGCTGGCAATCGACGGCCGCATGAGCATCGCCAAGCCCACCATCAAGAATGGTGCCGAGCCCGCAACAAGCAACATATAGCCTTCCATTTTCGTCAGGACAAAAAACACGCATACAAAGCCCGCAACCATGCCTGTGGCATAGCCCATCAGCACCGATCGGGTGACTCGCGCCGGATTGGGTGCCGTGGCAAACAGGCCGGCAAAAATGGTGGCGATGAGCATGGCGCTCGCACCCATCGGCCATGCCGAGTAGATCCAGAAAGCACCCAGCACCAGCATGGTCAGCGTGGTACGGAATACGGCCAGTCCAGCGCTGGCAAAATCGTTGCCACGTTCAAAACGCACGCGCTCGGGCGAGCGCAGGATCAGGCGCGGCGCCTGCAGCGATGCCGCCGTTTCCACGTAGGCATGCAGTTCATCGGCAAAACGGTTCAACAAGGTGGCGCCGGTATCGAAATCGCGCAACGCGGCAGCGTCGGTCAAACTCTGGCGCAGCGCCGGCGCCTGTTTCTGCATGGTTTGCCGTGCCTCGACCAGACGCGGCAGCAATACGTAGGAAGCGGCACCGGCCTCGATCGGCGCATCGAGCGCCTTTCCAATCGGCGCGTAAAGTGCGATCAGTGCTTTTGCGGACGCCTCATGGCCATTGCGCTGCAGTCGATTGATCAGGTGATGCAGCGACTGAAAGCTTGTCGAGGCAGCCATGAAGCGCTGATTGAACAGTTGCAGGTGGCCACTGCGCGCACGCGCTTCGGCGTCTTCAAAGATTACCGAGCTGCGCAGGTCTTCCAGAGTCACCGCATCACGCACGAAGCGCAGGTGTGCGTTTTCCATGGCATTACGCGCAATGGTGCCGCCAGTGCTGCCCTGGACAAAACCGATGAAGTGCGCGAACTGCGCGCGTGCGCTACGCCGCAGCACGTCGCGCATGCGGCTGGGCAAAACGACATCATTCACCACGCCGCTGACCAGCAGGCCAAGCAATACTTCGCTGATACGCGCCACGGCGGAATCAAACACGGCCGGCGGATTATTGATGACCGGAACGGCAATGATCGCTGCCGTATAACCGCCCAGAACAAACGCATACGACTTGAAGTTGCGATACAGCGTGGCGCCGCCTGCGCAAACACCGATCCACAGCGACAGCGCCAACAGAAACAGTTCACGCTGCTGCGGGAACAAGGCCACAATGACAAACGCAGCCACCGCACCGGCCAGCGTGCCGATGCCGCGATAAAAACTCTTGGCCAGTACCATGCCCGACTGCCGGTTGGCGACGATGATCACGGTGAGCATGGCGCTCGACGGCTGCGGCAGCGAAAAGCGCATCGCAAGCCACCCCGTCAGGTAATAAGCCAGCAGCGTCTTGAACACGAACAACCATACGCCGGCTTCGTCGCGCAACGTGTCGACAACGACGGTGCGCGTTGTCGGTGCAGTCATGGTGGCGGGGTTTGCTGACATCCGATGTGCCTTAGCTGGTCAAGCCGTTCAACATCTTTTTCAGCAGCTTCTCCAACTGCTTTTGCTCGATCGCACTCAAATCACGGCCCTGGCGTTCCAGCAGGCCGCAGACATCAGGAAGAAAGCTGTTGATCAAGGCCAGGCCGGCCGGCGTCAGGCTCAACTCGACCTTGCGGCGATCACCAGCACTGCTGGCGCGGGCAATCAGCTCCTTTTCGCAAAGCTCGTTGGTCAGGCGTGTGATATTGGCCGATTTCTCCCCCGCCGCTTCAGCCAGTTCCGACGGTAGCATCGTGCCGCTTTCGGTGCCGTAAATCATCATCAGCAGGTTATATTCGGGGTGATTGATGCCGTAGGGCTTGAGCAGCGCATTGACGTCATCGTGCAAGGCTTTATGAATGTGCTTGATCAGCCGTGCCAGCACGCCGGGACCCATCGGGAAACGTGGATACCGCTTGCAGGTAATGACAAGCCGCTGTTCGGTCGGTGCAAAGCTGCTCACTGGCGGCATCCTTTATTTCAAGTAAATATAGTTTATATGTGTAATATATGTTTGTAAACATATTCGCCCGCATGAATACTTTATGCCGGATTCGACGAGGCGACGCTGACGCAGGGCACGAAGAAGATGAGTAGCTCGCTGCCTGCGGACATCCGTTGAGCAAACGATATTCCGCGCATGTCGTACCATGTGTGCATATGCAGCAATTCGCACTGTCGACACGTTTTGCATCGAACAAGGTGACATTCCATGAATGACAAAAAGGTTCCCGGTGTTGGCGAATACGACGGCCCTGCCGGTGGCTGGGGGGCGCTGCGCGCGGTAGCCGGCGCCATCAGCAAGCAGATGGCCGTGGTTCGCGAAACCTCGGCCATGCGCCGGATGAACCAGCCGAACGGTTTTGATTGCCCCGGCTGCGCGTGGCCCGACCCGAAGCACACCTCGTCATTCGAATTTTGCGAAAACGGCGCCAAGGCAGTGAGCTGGGAAGCCACATCAAAGCGTGCGACGCCCGAGTTTTTTGCCAAGCATACGATCAGCGAACTCTGGAACTGGCACGACCACGCGCTGGAAGACGAGGGTCGCCTTACCCATCCGATGGCATACGACAAAGCCAGCGATACCTTCGTCGAAGTTTCATGGGAAGAAGCCATGCAGCGCATCGGCGTCGGCCTGCGTGCCCTGCCCGATCCGAACATGGCCGAGTTCTACACCTCGGGCCGCGCCTCGAATGAGGCGGCGTTTCTGTATCAGTTATTTGCGCGGGAGTACGGCACCAACAATTTTCCCGACTGCTCCAACATGTGCCACGAGGCGACCAGCGTGGGCCTGCCGATGTCGATCGGCGTCGGCAAGGGCACGGTATCGCTGGAAGATTTCGACCACTGCGACGCGCTGTTCTCGATCGGTCACAACCCGGGCACCAACCATCCACGCATGCTGGGTACCTTGCGCGAAGTCGCGCAGCGCGGAGT
>Ga0302232_10001125_pt1 | contig 18825 bp, 12 predicted proteins | sample II_Palsa_N2_3_FD_193575 | JGI IMG/M metagenome (GOLD analysis project Ga0302232, IMG submission 193575) | Peat permafrost microbial communities from Stordalen Mire near Abisko, Sweden - II_Palsa_N2_3 | ecosystem: Environmental > Terrestrial > Soil > Palsa > Peat permafrost | place: Sweden...
CGACCTGGTCGTGATCATGGCCGGCTACGCCGACCGGATGGACACCTTCTTCGCGTCCAATCCCGGGATGAGCTCGCGGATCGCGCACCACCTGGATTTTCCCGACTACTCTCTGGACGAGCTGGTGGCCATCGGCGAGCTGATGCTCGGCGAGCGGCGTTACCGGCTGTCGGCTGACGCCGAGGCCACCTTCCGCGAGTACCTGGCCCGCAGGATGACGCAGCCCCGTTTCGCCAACGCCCGCAGCGTCCGCAATGCCCTGGAGCGCGCCCGTCTCCGGCACGCCAACCGGCTGCTCGCCGCCGGCGGGGGTGAGCCCCGCAGCAAGGACGACCTGATGCGGCTGGAACCCGCCGACTTCCTCGCCAGCCGCGTCTTCAGCAGTTAGAGCCGGTCCGCGCCTCGCCGCCTCAGCGCCTCGCCGCCTCGCCGCCTCAGCGCCTCGCCGCCTCGCCGCCTCAGCGCCTCGCCGCCTCAGCTAGCCGTCCGTCGAGGTCGTTCGTCAGTTCTGGTCGTCATAGCGGCAGCGGCGACACGCGATCACACCCATAGCTGACCTGCGGACCCAAAACGCCCCTTTGCCCGGCTTCGCGCGAGCCGAGATGGTGATCGTGTGCAGTTACCCCCCATGCGGCGGGGGGTGACTGCACACAATAAGCAAGAGACCGGCACGCGAAGGCAAAATGCACCTTTTGTCCGTGAGCTGGTACGCCGAAACTGACGAACGATCCTTAGCTGTCCCTTGCCGTGGGCAGCGACCCTGGGGGCGGTGCGACTGCGGCTGAATGCGTCATCTGCCGCCGCGTCGTCTCTGCCATCGACGGTAAGCGCTGCGCGCCTCTTCGGCCGATCGCCCCCACAAGGCTCAAACTCTTTCCCATCGGCGCCTCCCGCCTTATCCGGCCCACAAGACGCGCAGGACGATGACCCGGCGCTGATCCTCAAGGATGAGGTAGATAACCATGCCTTGGTCGTGTTTGCCGAATACATGCGTGCGCATGTTCCCATCAGGCCGCTGGCGATCGTAGGCTTCGCCGCCCCATGGCGCGGTTTCCAGGACGATCCTAAGTTCGGCGTAACGGGCGCCTCTGCAGGCAGCGCCGCGACCTGTTCGAGAGCGTGGTGCTCCGATTCGACCGAATACACCTACAAGCTCAGCCTGGCCTTCGTCACCTGCCACGACTCGATGGCGACATGCCGCCCGCGTTGAGTTCGTCCGCGCAAGCCAGCATGTGCCGATGCGCCTCCGGATCGTTCTGGGTGGACCAGGCGACCCGCTGCCAGCGCTTCAACATCGACACGACACCTGAAAGATCGAGAGATTCGGCGGCATCAGCCATTACCTGCCGGTACTCAAGGTCGAAATGGGCGGTCTCCTCGCCGGTCAGCGCGGCGCGGATCTCGCGTGGGGTAGACGCCGAGACGGTCTGTTCGCCATCGAAGGCGGAAGGCGAAGGCGTCATGCCAACACGACAATCGTCCGATCCCCGGACTGTCCGCTAGCCTGGCCGACCTCGCCCAGCTTCTAGGGCCGGTCCGCGCCTCGCCACCTCGCGCCTCAGCTTGCCGTCCGTCGAGGTCGTTCGTCAGTTCTGGTCGTCATAGCGGCAACGGCGGGCCCAGGCCGGGCACGACGTCCCCGGCCAGGCCAGCTGGTCCGGGAGGGGGGGTCGACGGCCTTGGGAGTTGTCTGGGCGAGGGGCTGATTGATGCGCAGAAGACTTCAGGTTCGGGCCTCGGCGACGGCTTGCATCGCACGGAGCCGACCGCTGGACAGACCGCGAACGAGGTTGTTCGCCTTCTCCGCGAATCTGTCGACGAATATGTGCAACCCCAGCGGGCCGGGAGGAGCCGACAGGAAGATCTCCATGATCGTCAGTGCGTCCTCAGTCATGTCACTCCAGTGAGTGACTGAGAAGCCGGCAGATTCGATCGTGGCCCGCAATTGGTCAGCGGAGGCCAGGTGGCTCAGCGCTGGCTGATCAGCCCACGGAAGCGGGAAGTCGAGCTCGCCCGGCGTCCCAGCGACGATGTCCCAGATGGCGAGCCGCCCTCGTGCTCGAAGCACACGGCGGGCCTCGTCGTACAGGCGGGCCTTGCCGGCCACGTTCATCTGAACGTGCTGGCTGAAGACGACGGTGAAACTGGCTGAATGGAACGGCAGGTCTGTCACATCTCCGTGCTGCACCGCGATGTAGCCGTCCAACCCGACCAGCCGGTTGAGCCAACGGGACGTGTCGCAGTACTCCGCTGTAAGGTCGACGGCCGTGACCCGGCAGCCGAACTGGCCGGCGAGATAGCGGGCTGTGCCCCCGACGCCACTCCCGGCGTCGAGCACCTCGTCGCTGCGCTCGATCGCGGCAAGCTCGGCGAGTTGGCTGGTCGCGATTCGGCCCATGGTGTGGAAATCTTCCAGGGGTGCGAGATCGGCACGCTGCAGGTGGTCGAGGTCCAGGCCGGCGGCCACCAGGGCTGCCTCGATGCGATCCCTGGAGAGGCCGGTTGCGTACTGCCGGTCGAGACTCATCGCTGGCTCTGGGTACTCGTGATGGCGGCCAGGAGATGCCCCCGCGTCGGTCATGAGCTGCATTGCCTTCTCCTTCGCGTTGCGTACTTCATGTTCGTACTTCATTGGGCACGGGATGCCGGGCTTCCCGCCGCGGCGGTACGCGGCGTCGCGTCGGCCCCGAGCGGGCCGGCGGCTGGCGGCGGGGTGCGCCGGGTCCTTAGCAGCGCGGACACAGACGTGATGTGCAGGGCGATCAGCAGCGGCACGGCGGCTGTCGGGATCAGCGCGAGCGGGAGCTCGCTGATCGGCGCACCGGGCGGGGTGACGTTGATCAGCTCAAAGCCGGTGAGGCCGCCGAGGGTCAGGGCCACGACCAGGTCGGTGAGGCCGTATGCGTTGAACCACAGGGCGGCGCGGCGGCCCGTGCCCCGCGCGAGCCTGCGTGCGACCAGCGGCGCAGCGATGCCGGCGGCGATGTCGCCCAGGCCCGCGGGCAGGGCGAACAGTGCGGGCAGGTGGCCGAGGGCCATGGTGATCAGGAAGGCGACCCCCCCGGCCGCGCGGAACGAGTGCGGGAGCTCCAGGCGGCTCACCGTGCCCGGCGCCGTCAGGGCGCGCGCCACCACCGCGATCCGGCGCAGGGCCAGCAGCGTGCCCAGGGAGCCGACTACCGCGACCGGCATCCACGGCACTTGGTGGCCGAGCCGCGCGTGGTACCAGCCGTGACCGGCGATCACGGCGCTGGCGGTGAACCAGCCGCCGAGCACGACGGCCGCGCCGCCTGCGAGCAGCGCCGCACGCCTACGGCCCAGGCCGGCGCGCACCGCGCCGCTGTACAGCACGAGGCAGGTCGCGGCCGGGATCGCGGTGATCCCGGCGAGGGTGATCGCCCACACATAGCTAGGCGGGTCATACATGACATCCTCCTCCAGCGGAGTTAAGTATCTACAAAATAGTAACTTGTAGATAGTATCTGTCAACTAGTATTATGGAGAACGTGATCAGAAACGTCCGCACCTACGACCACTTCTGCCTGACCGCACGCGCCCTGGAACGCGTCGGCGACCGGTGGAGCCTGCTGGTGATCCGCGACCTTCTCACCGGCGCCAAGAGGTTCACCGACCTGATGGACCGCCTCGGCGGGATCACCCCCAAGACGCTCAGCCAGCGGCTGCGTGAGCTCGAAGACACCGGAATCGTCACCGCCGACCGGCAGCCGGGCAGGCGGGAGGTCTGGTATCGCCTGACACCGGCCGGAGCCGACCTCGGGCCCGTCATCGACGGGCTCAACTGGTGGGGGCTACGGCACGCCTGGCGCTGGCCCCAGGCCGGCGAGCCGCTGCACGCCGAGCACCTGCTCCGCAGCTCGATCCAGGCCATCGACCTCGCTGTCGATGACCACCGGCCAGCCCGCTGGCACTTCCGGCTCGACGGCGCGGACTACCTGGCCGAAAGCGACGGCCACCACTGGTCGCTCAGCGCCAAAGCCCCGCCCGCACCGGCCGACGTCACGATCACCGCGACCACCCAAGCCCTGGCCGCTTTGATCTTTGCCGGGTCGGAGCGCGACATCGACATCGCTGGCGAAAGCGGGCCAGTCCAGCGATTCCGGCAACTGATCAGCACCATGGCCACCGTCGTACAGCCCGTCTAGACCGGAGCCGCTGGGTTCCCGCGTCACATCGGCGGTCAGGTCAGATGGGCCTGGAAGCGTCCCGCCGCGACCGGCGCGACCGGGCCGCCTACCCACAGCCGGCCGTCGGGGTCAGGGCGAACCTCGATCGTGCTGGGCCGCCCGGTGAACCGGCCCTGATGGACCAGCAGCGGCTCCCCGGCGGGACGGACGCCGTGGTGCAGCAGGTAGCCAGCAGCTGGACCGGCCGCGCTGCCGGTCGCGACATCCTCCACCCGGCCGGCGTTGTCCCAGGTGCGGCCCTCCGGGCGATCCGGGTCGAGCACATAGACGAATTTCGCTCCGCTAACGTTAAGAAGCCGCTCGAAGCCGGGCTGGCTTATCCTGGCGCTGTCTAGTCCGGTCTGGACCGGCACGATCAGGTAGGGCAGGCCGGTGCTGACCACCTGCATCGGCAGCGCCGGATGCAGCTGGCCGCGGACCAGATTCAGGGCGTCGCGGTAGGCCTCCGCCAGCTCGCCCGCGATGGCGTGGCCGACCTGCGGGACACCCTGATCCATGGCCGCGTCCACCCAGCCGGCCGCACCGCGGGTCCGGGTCACCACGCTGCGCTGCGCTACCGCCAGTGCCCAGCTCTCTTCCGGCTCAGGGGCCGGCAGCAGGGTGTGCAGCACGGCCGCGGCGCCCAGTACCGGATGACCTGCGAAGTCCAGCTCCTCGTCCTCGGTGAAGATCCGCACCCGGGCAGACCGGCCCGGCAGGTCCACGCCGGTCAGGAACGCTGTCTCGAACTGGCGGACCTCGCGCGTCAGCTGCTGCATCACCGCCGTGGACAGATTCTCCGCATCCAGCACCACAACCAGGCCATTGCCCTGCAACGCGCGCCGGCTGAACACGTCAACATGCCGGTAGCCGAGATCAATCACGCCGCGCCCCAGTCAGCCTCAAGGCAAACGTCCCGTCAGGTCGTCCCGCGGACGAAACATCCACCAGACCACCCGGCAAGGCTCGCACGCAGCCGGCCTGCAGACAAGCGCACCCCCTGCCTGGTCGGGTGCGGTTACACGGGGAATGTCCGGGGAAGGCTGGAGAAGCCAGCGGCGTCAGATGCGGGAGCTGGTGACCGCGCCGACCAGCCGGCTACCGCGATCGGCCTGTCCGGCAGCGGCACGATGGATCGCTGGAGGCGGTGATCATGCAGGTCAGCGGTGACTAAACGGCCCGCGGCGGCTGGATCGGAGTTTGCCGCAGCCGAGCGGGATGTGCTGCTGGCTACCAAGCTGCACGTGCCCGGCCTGCGGCCGGGTTTTGTGCCGCGCCCGCGGCTGGCGGACCGGCTCGATGAGGGGCTGGGACGGGGCTTTGTGCTGGTCTGTGCCCCGGCCGGGTTTGGCAAGACGGCGTTGCTGGCCGACTGGGCCCGGTGCGGCCGGTGGCCGGTGGCCTGGTTGTCGCTGGATGCGGGCGATAACGACCCGGCTCGGTTCTGGCGGCATGCGGTGGCCGCGCTGGATGGGGTGTACCCAGGTATCGGGGAGCGGGTGGGCCCGCTGCTCGGGCCGCCGACGCCGTCATCGTTCGAGGGACTGGTGATGGCGCTGATCAACGAGCTGGCCGCCCAGCCTCGTGCGGATGAGGTGCTGCTGGTGCTGGATGACTACCATCTGGTCGGCTCCGAGCCGGTGCACGCGTCGGTGGGTTTCCTGCTGGAGCACCTGCCGCCGGGCCTGCATGTGGTGCTGGCCAGCCGGGCTGACCCGCCGCTGGCGCTGGCGCGGCTGCGGGCCCGCGGGCAGCTGGCTGAGGTGCGGGCCGGCGAGCTGCGGTTCACCGCCGGGGAGGCGGCGGTCATGCTGCGTGAGGCGGCCGGTGCTGACCTGCCCGACGCGGCGGTGGCGGCGCTGGCGGCCCGCACCGAGGGGTGGGCGAGCGGCCTGCAGCTGGCCGGCCTGTCGCTGCGGGGGCGGGCGGATGTGGCCGGGTTCGTGGCGGCGTTCACCGGCAGTCACCGCTATGTCCTGGATTACCTGGCCGAGGAGGTGCTTGACGGCCAGACCGAGCAGATGCGCGCCTTCTTGCTGGAGACCTCGGTGCTGGAGCGCCTGTCGGGGGAGCTGTGTGACGCGGTCACCGGCCGGAGCGATGGCCAGGCGATGCTAGAGCAGGTGGAGCGGGCCGGCCTGTTCTTGGTGCCGCTGGATGAGGTGCGCGGCTGGTGGCGCTACCACCACCTGTTCGCCGACCTGCTCCGCGCCCGGCTAAAGCAGCAACAGCCAGACCGGGTAGCAGCGCTGCACCGGGCCGCGGCCACCTGGTCAGACGAGCACGGTCTGGCCGATGACGCGGTTCAGCACGCGCTGGCGGCCGGGGACGCCGTCTGGGCGGCCTGGCTGACCGAGCGGCACTTCGATGCGCTTCTCCTGCGGGGTGAGGGAGCGACTATTCAGCGGTGGCTTGCGACGCTGCCCGCCGAGCTGATCCGGTCCCGGCTGCGGCTGTTGCTGGCGCAGGCGTGGCTAGCGCTGACCGGCGGGGATGTGGAGGGGGCCGGAGCGCCGCTGGATGCCGCTGAGCGTGTGTTCGCGGATGCCGCCGATGAGGCCTTCGAACCCTCGGCCGGCATTGCCGGGAGCCTTCTGGTAAACGTCCCCGCGGCGATCGCGCTCTTTCGTGCCGACCTCGCCCGACTTCGCGGTGACGCCGAAGGAACGGCTGCTTACGCTACCCAGGCCCTGGCAGTGATTGGCGAGGGCGAGCGGCTGCTGGACTCCGCCACCCGGCTGCATCTGGCTTGGGCCGAGTGGCTCCGCGGCCGGCTCGAAGACGCCGAACGCGCGGTGTCGTCGAGCATCGCCCAGTGGCAGGCGAGCAGCCAGCTCACCCTGATCGGCTGGGGCTGCCATCTCCTCGGCCAGGTCCAGCGCGCCCAGGGCCGGCTGGACGCTGCGCAGAGGACCTACCAGCAGACGCTGGAGATCACCGCGCCACCCGGCCGCGCGGCCCTGCCCGCGGCCGGCATCGCGAATGTCGGCCTGGCGGAGGTGGCATACCAGCGCAACGGGCTCGATGCCGCCTTGCGGTACGTCACCGATGGCATCGCGTTGTGCCGGCAGCTCAATTTCACCCCGCCGCTGGCCGCGGGCCTGGTGACGCTGGCATGGATCCGGCAGGCCACCGGTGATCCCGCCGGGGCGCTGGACGCAATAGCAGAAGCCGAGCGGGCAGCGGTAGGGCCGCGCCTGCTCAATCAGATCCTGGCGCAGCGGGCACGGCTGCTGCTGGCCCAGGGCGACATCGCCGCGGCCGTCCGCTGGACGAAGGAGCGCGGCCTCGCCGCGGACGACGAGCCGGCCTATCCCGGGGAGCCGGAGTACCTGGTCCTGGCCCGGGTGCTGCTCGCCCGGGACCACCCCGGCGCGGCGCTCGCACTGCTGGAGCGGCTGCACGCGGCCGCCGTCAGCCAAGACCGGGCGGGCAGCGTCATCGAGATCCAGGCGCTGCAGGCGCTCGTGTTCGCGGCCGCCGGCGAGGAGACCGCTGCGGTGGACGCCGTGGCCGGGGCGCTCATCCTGGCCTGCCCGCAGGGTTATGTCCGGGTGTTCGCCGACGAGGGCCCGCCGATGGCCGCGCTGCTGGGCCGGCTGGTCGCGGCCCAGCGCACAGAGCAGGCCGCGGCCAGCGGCGTCGAACTCGGCTGCCTGGCCCGGGTGCTGCGGGCGTTCGGCGGCAAGGATGCCATGGAGGGCTCTAGGCGAGGCGCCGCCGCGGCGGTGCCGGGCCTGGTGGAGCAGCTGACCGCCCGCGAGCTGGAGGTGCTGGCGCTGCTGGCCGCGGGCACCCCGAACCCGCGCATCGCCGAGCAGCTGGTGGTCAGCCTCGACACGGTGAAGAAGCACGTCAGCCACCTGCTGGGCAAGCTCGGCGCGGCCAACCGCACCGAGGCCGTGGCCCGGGCCCGCCAGCACGGCCTGATCCCCTAACCCAGCACCCGCAGCCCGATCCAGTTCGGCAACTATACGGCGCAGCGGTCTCGCACCTGGCCCCAGAAGCACCGTCGTTAGACGCTGGTCAGGTAGCTGGCCAGCCGCGCTGCGATCCAGGGGCGCCGGCCGCCGGCTCGTATCTGGCGCCGGAGCAATGGGAGCCACCGGTTCACCCGGCCGTATCCGGTGAGCAGGTACGGAACGGGCTCGGCCTGGATCCAGCAGTCGCAGCGCCCGTCGGCCGGCTCGACCGCGGCCCTGCCGTGATCGAGGACCAGCGTGAACCGCGGGGCGCCGACGATCCGCACCTCGATGCGCGCGCGGACATGGCGGATGGCCTCGGCGTCCACCATGAACGGCAGGAAGGGCACCAGCCCGTTGAGCGTCAGCCGGGCCGCGTCGGGGTCGATCCTCCAGCGCCGGCCGACGGCGCGGGCCAGGTCGAAGCCGTGCACCAGCTGCTCTCCGACTAGCGCCGCGGTCATGGCCCCAGGATCTTCCGGGCCAAACAGCGTTTCGACCGGATCGCCGTCACGGCGCCCGGCGATCAGGGTCGCGTACTCGTCCACGGAGCTTTCCAGCAACTGGCGCAGCACCGCAATCCGCCGCTCGCCGAGGCGGTCGAGCTCCCGGGCATTGCCGAGCGCCATCCGCTCGCCAATGCCGCCGGACGAAGGCAGCGCGGCACGTTCGGCAGCGCCATCTCGGGCACCGCTCGCGAAGGCTGCGGACTGGCGCAGCAAGGCGACTAGGTGGGCGGCGGTCTCCGCAACGGTCCAGGCTAGGCCCGGCACCGGGGCATCGGCGCGGGACTCGCTGATCGACCCAAGCAGCTCGCCAGTCGCAGCGGCCGCCCGGCGCAGAGCGTCGAGGCCCTCCTGGATCGTCACCGCACCCAGCTGTGATTGCGCCGGTGTCCTGTCAGTAGATGGCATCTTTCCTCCTATGGCCGGCCCATCGTGAGCCGATGTAGTTTGGTTGGTCGCGCGTACGCGGCCTGGCCGTGGCAGGCTCACCGGACGGTGGCTGCCCGGTCGTTCAGGATTTCGGTTTGCGGGCTTGCCTGGCGGTAGAGCCTGCTGGGCCACCAGATCCACCGGCCAAGGTCCAAATTGAGTGCGGTGACCAGCACGGACCTGACCACGAGGGTGTCGAGCAGCACGCCGAACGCTACGGCGAAGCCGAGCTCGGCCAAGAAGGTGACTGGCAGCGTGCCCAGCGCGGCGAACGTGCCGGCCAGCACGCAGCCCGCCGAGGTGATGACCCCGCCGGTCGCCGCCAGCCCGGTCAGCGCGCCGTGCCGGGGGCCATGCTGGCCGGCTTCCTCCCGCACCCGTGTCATCAGGAAGATGTTGTAGTCGATGCCCAGGGCGACGAGGAAGACAAAGACGAACAGCGGGAACGAGTTATCCGCGTTGCCGAAGTGGAACACATGGTTGAAGAACAGCGCGCTCACGCCCAGCGCCGCGGAGTACGACAGCACCACGGTGGCGATCAGCATGATCGGTGCTATCACCGCGCGCAGCAGCAGCCCCAGGATTCCGAACACCAGCATCAAGATGATGGGGATGATCACGTCGCGGTCGTGGTCCGCGGCGTTGGCAATGTCCAGGGTGACCGCCGTATTGCCGCCGACCATCGCCTCCGCGCCGGGAACGGCGTGCACGGCCATCCGGACTAGGCCGATCGTGCGGAACGCCGCCTGGCTGTCCGGCGCCGAGGTGAGCGTTCCCTGCAGCCAGGCGTGGCCGGCCCGCAGCACCGGCGGCGTCACGCCGGTGATCCCGGGCGTGGCCCGCAGCGCCGCCAGTAGCTGAGCCGCCTGCGGCTCGTTGCCGACCACGATCACCGGCTGGCCGGCGCCGCCCGGGAAGTTCTGGTCGATGACTGTCTGCCCGGCCACCGAGTCCTGATGGTGCCCGACGAAGGCCTCGGCGTTGGTCAGGCCGCTGGCCTTCAGGCCGGTCAGACCCAGTGCCATCGCACCGAGCACCACCACGGTACCTATCCAGACAATCCGCGGCCGGACGGCGATGCGGCGGCCGACGCTCGCCCAGATTCCCTTGCGCGTGGGCTCTGCCGAGCCGAAGGCGGGCTTCACCGGCCAGAAAATCCAGCGGCCGAAGATCACCAGCAGGGCCGGCAGCAGGGTCAGCATGGCCAGCAGCGCGACGCCGACGCCGATGGCCAGCACCGGTCCCAGGCTCTTGGTCGAGTTCAGCTCGGCGACAGTCAGCGTCAGCAGGCTGAGGATCACGGTGCCCCCGCTCGCGATGATGGCGGGCCCGGCCCGGCGCATCGCGACGGCCATCGCCTCATGCCGGTCCTGGTACCGCCGCAGTTCCTCGCGGTACCTGGCCGTCAGGAGCAGGGCGTAGTCAGTCCCGGCGCCGAACACCAGCACGTAGAGGATGCCGGCGCTCTGCGCGTTCACGGTCAGGCCGGCGTGCTTGGCCAGCAGGTAGATCAGGGCCGCGGCGCTGGTCAGGGCGATGCCCGCCGAAATCACTGGCAACAGCCAGAGCACCGGGCTGCGATAGGTGATGAGCAGCAGCACGATCACGACGATCAGCGTGGCGGCCAGCAAGGTGCCGTCGATTCCCTTGAACGAGTTGGCCGAGTCGGCGGCGCTGCCCAGCGGGCCGGTGATGTGCGTGGCCAGGCCGTCCGCGTGGGCGGACGCGATGGTGCGCAGCGCCGTCGCGTCCGCCGAGGCGCCATTCCAGCCCTTCGAGCCGAGGTTGACCGGCACGATCGTCTCGATCGCCTTGCCGTCCCTGGCGAAGAACGGTCCCGCCACCTGGCCGTGCACCACGCCGGCCACCTGCGCGAACCGGCTAGCATCGGCCCTGGCCTTGGCCCGGTCCGCGCTGGTCAGGCCGGACGGGCGGTCATAGACCACGACGCCGGTGAAGATATTCGGCGACTGGAACCGGGACTGCAGGTCAAGGACCTTGGTCGATTCGGCCTTGGCCGGAAGCCAGGCCGAGGAGTCGTTCTTCTCCGCCCCGGTGAGTTTGCCGGCCAGCGGTCCGGCCACGGCCACGATGATCAGCCAGAAGACCAGGACCGCCCATTTGGTCCGGCGTCCGGCCGAGAAGCCCGCGATTACCTGCAACTTGCCCACGTCTTGTTCTCCGTTCTGTCCTGAATTTTTGCGAGCGCCGCCACTTGCGCCCTGCGAACTGTGTAGCCGTCTGGTTCTGGGGCTGTGGACGTACTTGGTCTTGCCGGGCCCCGGTCGTATGGAGGGCTGCTTCTTCGAGGACGGTACGAGCCGGGCTTGCCGTGGGCATCACCCGAAGGTGCCGATGCCGGTGGAATCTTTCCCGGCCAGGCCGGCACTACAGTGCGGCGGGCTTGATGGCCGGCGCCGCGTCAGGCGATCAAGCGGGTCGGTCTCCGGCATCGCCGGCGTCCAGCCGGCGCACCGAGATCAAGGACAGCCCGAGGTCACCGATCTTGGTCAGCAGCCCGCGCAGTGCGGGCTGATCCTGGAGCAGGCCAACGATGACCGTCTGGGCGCCGTCGTTGCTGAGCTGGAGGGCGCCGAACCAGTCCGCCCACTGGTCGTCGAGGACGCTGTCGACGCGGATCTCGTAGCGGGCGGGCCACCCCGAGCCGTTCACGCCTGTTCGCCTCCTCGCGTGGTGCATGTCTGGTTCACCCGCATGCTACGAACCCCTCCGGGAGTGGCCGTCACCCGAAGGTGCGCATGCGGGTGGAATCTTCCGGCGAGGCGGCGGGCACGATGGTGCCGCACGGGGGCGCGCCGGCGACACGGGGCCGGCCGCGGTGCGGCCTTCAGGCCGGCGGTTAGAATGACCGGACCTGGCAGCGGTGCTGGTCATCGCTGGATGCGCTGAGTGGTAGGTCGCCGATGGCTGAGCCGCATGCGGCGGCCCCGGCCGGGGTTGCCGCGTCCGAACAGGATGTCCTGCTGGCCACCAAGCTGCACGTGCCCGGCCCGCGGCCGGGGTTCGTGCCGCGGCCGCGGCTGGCGGGGGCGCTCGGCGGAGGGCTGGTCTTGGTGTGTGCCCCGGCTGGGTTCGGCAAGACGGCGCTGCTGGCCGACTGGCTCCGGTCTGGCGGCCGGCCGGTGGCGTGGCTGTCGCTGGACGTCGGCGACAACGACCCGGTGCGGTTCTGGCGGCATCTGGTTGCCGCCCTGGACCGGGCGCGGCCGGGGATCGGCGAGCGGGTCGCCCCGCTGCTCGGCCCGCCGCCGTCCTCGTTTGAGGGGCTGGTGACGGCCCTGATCAACGAGCTGGCCGCCCACCCTGGCGAGAACGAAATAGTGCTTGTCCTCGACGACTACCACCTGGTCGACGCCCGGCAGGTGCACGCCTCGCTGGCGTTCCTGCTCGAGCACCTGCCGCCGGGACTGCACCTGGTGCTAGCCAGCCGGTCCGACCCGCCGCTGCCGCTGGCGCGGCTGCGGGCCCGCGGGCAGCTGGCGGAGCTGCGCACCGACGACCTGCGGTTCACCGCCGAGGAGGCGGCGGCCCTGCTGCGCGAATCGGCTGGGGCCACCCTGCCCGGCGCAGCAGTGGCGGCGCTGGTGACCCGCACCGAAGGCTGGGCGGCCGGCCTGCAGCTGGCCGCCCTGTCGCTGCGGGGACGGTCCGACATCGCCGGGTTCGTGGCGGCCTTCAGCGGCAGCCACCGCTACATCCTGGACTATCTGACCGGAGAAGTGCTCGACGGCCAGCCGGAGCAGGTGCGCGACTTCCTGCTGGAAACCTCGGTGCTTGAACGCCTCAGCGGCGGGCTGTGCGATGCGGTCACCGGCCGGGACGATGGCCAGGCGATGCTGGAGCAAGTTGAGCAGGCAGGCCTGTTCCTGATGCCGCTGGATGAGGTTCGCGGCTGGTGGCGTTACCATCGCCTGTTCGCCGACCTGCTCCGCGTCCGCCTGCAGCAGCAACGCCCCGGCCGGGTCGCGGTGCTGCACCGGGCTGCCGCCGCCTGGTATGAGGAGCATGGGCTGGCCGATGACGCGGTAGGGCACGCCCTGGCCGCCGGGGACACTGCCTGGGCGGCCCGGCTGATCGAGCAGCACTTCGACGCAACCTTGTACCTGCGCAGCGAGGGGGCGACGGCGCAGCGGTGGCTTGCGGCGCTGCCCGCTGAGCTGGTCCAGACCCGGACCCGGCTGTTGCTGGCGCAGGTGTTGCTTGCCGCCACCCTCGGCCGCGCGGAGGCGATGGAGCCGCCGCTTGACGCGGCCGAGCGCGCGCTGGCTGGCGCTGCGCCCGCGGTCGATGAGCCGTTCGAGCCATCGGTCGGGAAGGCCGCCAGCATGCTGGGGAATATCCCCGCGCTGATCGCGCTCCATCGCGGCTTTCTCGCCCAGCTCCGCGGTGACGCCGAGGGCACGGCCGCGTTCGCTTCGCAGGCCCTCGCCGAGCTCGGCGGTGGTGAGCGGCTGCTGAGCTCCACCGCCCGGGGACTTCTGGCCGCGGCTGAATGGCTCCGCGGCCGGCTCGCAGACGCCGAGCAGGCCTTCGTGTCGAGCATCGCCGGGTGGCAAACCGGCCAGCCCATCTCATGGGGCGTCTACCAGCTCGGCCAGGTCCAGCGTGCCCAGGGCCGGCTGGACGCGGCCGCCGAGACCTACCAGAAGACACTGGACATCGCTGCAGAGTCCGGCCCGCCGCCCGCTGGCCCTGCGTGCGTTGGCCTGGCCGAGGTGGCCTACCAGCGGAATGAGCTCGACAGTGCCCTCCGGCTTGTCACCGAGGGCATCGCGCTATGCCGGCAGTACCTCTACCCCGCTCCGCTGGGCACCGGCCTGGTGACCCTGGCGTGGATCCGGCAGGCCCAGGGTGATCCGGGCGGGGCACTGGAGGCGATGGACGAGGCCGGCCGGGCCGCACTGGGCCCGGGCGTGACCGGCCTGCTCAACCCCGTCCCCGCGCAGCGGGCGCGGCTGCTGCTGGCCCAGGGCGACGTCGCCGCGGCCGCCCGCTGGACGGAAGAACGCGCCCTCGGCCCGGGTGACGAACCGGGCTACCCCCGCGAACCGGAGTATCTGGTGCTGGCCCGGGTGCTGCTCGCCCAAGACCGTCCGGCTCAGGCGCTTATGCTCTTGGAAAGAATGCTCGCTGCGGCGGCCGGCCAAGGCCGGACCGGCAGCGTCATCGAGATCGGCGCGCTGCGGGCGCTGGCGCTGGCAGCCTGCGGCGACCAGGACGCTGCGGTGGACGCCCTGGCCCTGGCGCTCGCCCTGGGCTGCCCGCAGGGCTATGTGCGGGTGTTCGCCGACGAGAGCGCGCCGATGGCCGCGCTGCTGGCCCGGCTGGTCACCGCCCAGAAGGCAGAACGCGCCGCCGCCCGCGGCGTCCCACCGGGCTGCCTGGCCCAGGTGCTGCGGGCGTTCGGCGGCAAGGACGAGCTGCGAGGCGCCGGTCGGGGCGCCGCTGTGGCGGTGCCGGGGCTGGTGGACCAGCTGACCGCCCGCGAGCTTGAGGTGCTGGTGCTGCTGGCCGCGGGCATGCCGAACCCGCGGATCGCCGAGCAGCTGGTGGTCACTCTGGACACGGTGAAAAAGCACGTCAGCCATCTGCTGGGCAAGCTCGGCGCGGCCAACCGCACCGAGGCCGTCAACCGGGCCCGCCAGCTCAGCCTGATCCCCTAGCCCCCATTCAGCCGATCCCCGGCCGGCACCGCAGTGCCCCGCGCCGGGCTGGCGGCACTGCCGTGCCAGCGGGCGGCATCCCGAAGATTCCACCCGCATGCGCACCTTCGGGTGACGCCCGCCCGCCGTGCCGGTTCGTAGCATCCCTCCCAGAAACCAGTTCCACCACGGTCAGGCCCCCTTGTTACCGGCCCGGACATGGCGGCCTGCCGAGGAGATGACAGTGAAGCAAATCCGTATCGAGAGGCTGAGGGCCCGGCGCGAGCACCCCGGACGTGAGGTCCTTCCGCGCGACGCGCGGGACCCGGATGTCGTCCGGGCCAAGGCGCTCGCCCGTGGCCGAAGGTCGCGCCGGAGGTGACGGGCCGTGCCGTGCAGGCAAGCCCCCAGCTCCCGGGATCACAAAGTGAGGACCATGCATCCGTACATGATGGAAGAACTCGCCCGCCAGCGCGATCGTGAACTGCGCAGGGCGGCACAGCGACACGGCCCCGTGCTGGCCCGGCGACCTGGGTGGCTGGTCGCGGTCTTTGCGAGCGGCCTGCGTGCGGCATCCGCACCCCGGCTCCAGCGGGACAACCATCCCTGTCAAGAAGACACACAGGATCTCACAGAAAGGCAGCGAAATGAGCGAGCATCCGGCCGAAGCGAACAAGGCGATCGTCCGCTACGAGGCGTTCAGGCCCGGTGACGTCACCGCTCGGCGGCGTCCTGGCCAGGGGTTTAGCCAAGGCGGGGGGATGAAGATCGCGGTGTTCGGATCGACCGGTGGTAACGGGCGGCTCATCCTCGATGAGGCGATGCGGCGTGGCCACGAGGTGACCGCGTTCGCCCGCCGGGGCGGCGCCCTGGCCGGCGTCGCCGGCCTGGCCGCTGTCGTCGAGGGCGACGGCCGCGACCGGGCTGACGTTGAGAAAGCTGTCGCGGGCCAGCGGGTGGTCATCATGACCGTGACCGGCCGGGGTGAGCCCGGAGTGGCCGCGGACATTGCCCGCGCGGTCATTGCCGCCATGGCCGCCCATGGCGTCTCCCGGCTGGTCACCACCAGCTCCTACGGTATGGTCGCCACCCGCCCTTACGTCCTAGCCTCGCTAGTGCGACGCGCCTTCCGCGCGGCCTTCGCCGACCAGGACGCCGCCGATCAGGTCATCAAGGCCAGCGACCTGGACTGGACGATCCTGCGTGCCACCCGGCTCACGCCGGGGCCAGCCAGCCGGCCGCCCCGGCTGAGCACCGGCCTGTTCACCACAGGCCCCTACAGCCTGGCCCGCGCCGCCTACGCCGCCTCGCTTGTCGACCTGGCTGGCCGAGAACGGCACCCATGTCCGCCACGTCGTCAACATCACCGGCTGACCACCTTCGCTTCTCTTTCGGAGGAACTCATGACTAATCGACCCGAGCGAAGGTCCACCAAAACAGCCGTCAAGACGTGGCCAAGAATTACGCCGGCGACTGGACGTTCGTTCCGGCGAACTCTGCTACCGGGGTCAACATGGAAACGGTCGTCACGTCCAGCGGGAAGGCATCCCAGCAGGCTGTGAGGGGCTCGGCGTCCATCACAAGAACCGGCCCGAACAGCACCTCGTGCGGACTGCGAACGGCTGCGAGTGGAAGCTGGAGGTAGCAGGAAACACTGCTGAGCTGGCTGGCGCCCAAACGTGTCATCTTCCAGATAACTCATCCCAGACCTATAGCTTCTGGGCCATGGCCGTCGATGGCTGCCACGAGTACGCGGTGATAAGCGGCAGCAACATCATCGACTAGCTTCGGTCGAGATGGCCAAGAACGAGAACGGGGACGGGGGCGGGGTTCGAGACGAGGCGGCCCCACTCGGCGCGCGGTTCGTCAAGCTCTGGGCCGCGAGCACGACGTCGGCCCTGGGCAGCGGCCTGGCCCTCATCGCGGCGCCGCTGTACGTCGCGTCGCGGACGTCCAACCCGCTGATCGTCTCCGGCGCCACCGGCGCGGCCTGGCTGCCGTGGCTGCTGTTCGCCTTGCCCGGCGGTGTCCTGGTCGACCGGGTGGACCGGCGTCGGCTGATGGTCGTGATCGACTGGACCCGGGTCGCGACGATGGCCGTCCTGGCCATCGCGATCGCCACCGGGCACGGAAGCATCGCCCTGCTGTACGCGGCGTTGTTCGTCATCAACGCCGGCGAGATCGTGTTCCGCTCGGCGAGCCAGGCGATGATCCCGGCGGTGGTGCCCCGGGCCCGGCTCGAGCGCGCGAACGGCTGGCTGACCGGCGGCACCACGCTTATGCAGGGATTGCTGGCCGGGCCGCTGGCAGGTTTCCTGTTCGCGGTGGCGGCGAGCATCCCGTTCTTCGTGAACGCCGGGACTTATCTGGCTAGCGCCGTCCTGATCGGCTTGGTCGCGGGGACCTACCGGTCGTCGCCGCGCCCGGCGGCCACCTCCAGCCGAAGCGAGGCGCGGGAGGCGCGCGAGGCGCGCGAGACGCGCGAGGTGGCCGCGGTCCGCGGGATGCGGTCGGTCCGGGCCGAGATCGCCGAAGGGTTCCGCTGGCTGATGGGCCAGCGCCTGCTGCGCACGATGGCGATCTTGATCGGGCTGCTGAACGTGACCCTCACCGCGGCGACCGCGGTGCTGGTGCTGCTGGCCAAGGAGCGGCTCGGCCTCGGCTCGGTCGGCTACGGCCTGCTGTTCACGGCCATGGCGGCCGGCGGCATCCTCGGGGCGGTCATCGGCGACCGGCTCATCGGGTGGGTCACCGCGACCTGGACGATCCGGATCGGCCTGCTGATCGAGGCCGGGACGCATCTCGTCCTCGCGACCTCGCGCGACCCGTACCTGGTCGGGTTCATCTTGTTCGCCTTCGGCCTGCATAACTCGCTGTGGACCATCGTGGGGAGTTCGCTGCGCCAGCGGCTGACGCCGCCCGAGATGCTCGGCCGGGTCGGGAGCACGACCCTGTTCGTCGCCGCCGGCGGGAACTGCGTGGGCGCCGTGCTCGGTGGCGTGATCGCGTCGAGCTTCGGCCTGACCGCGCCGTACTGGATCGGCTTCGTGGTCGCGGTCATCGTCTCGGCGGCCACCTGGCGCGTCTTCGACCGGGCCACGGTCGCCCGGGCTTACGCGCAGCCCGCCCCCGCCCAGGCCTCTTAACCAGGCCTCTTAACCAGGCCTCTTAACCAGGCCTCTTAACCAGGCCTCTTAACCAGGCCTCTTAACCAGGCCCCTTCCTAACCTGGCCGCTTCGAGCAGGTGGTACAGCAGAAGCAGCTGGGTGATGGCCAGCGGCCCGTTGCGCTGCCCGTCGGCGATACGGCCCAGGCACGTGGGTGGTTCGGAGCCCGTGCCGAGCCGGGACCAGATGGCCTTCTCGATCACCTCGCTGTCCGCCTCGACCGCGTCCCCGTGCACGTGCAGCGCGTCGACCGGCCGGCCGTCCGCGTCACGGGCGAGCTTGAGGTGGATCGCGGGCCGCTCGCCGTTGCCCCTGACGTCTTCCGGCACCACGCCGTCCAGGTCCGGGTGCCTGATGGTCGGCCGCAGCAGCAACTCGGCGGACAGCGGCGTGCCAGCCGGAACGACCCGGCCTGGCAGCGGTGCGAACCTGATCACGATGTCGGCGAACGCCCGCTGCGGCCGGATGAACGCCGCCGACTCCGGCTCGCGCTGGTCGAGTTCCGCGATCACCGCCGAGGCCGTATAACCGCGTTCAGCGGTATCCCGCTCGACCTTCCAGTCACGCCTGATCTCTTCGGGCGGGTCAAGGTACACGGTGGCGTCAAAGCAGGCGCGGCCGAGCTTGGTGTGCAGCGGCAGCAAGCCCTCGACGATGACGAACTCGCGCGGCTCGACCAGCACCGGCCGTTCCAGCTGCCCGCTGTGATGGTCGTAGACCGGCTTGAGCACCGGCTGGCCCATCGCGAGCAGCTGCAGGTGCTGTTCCATGATCCGCAGGTAGTTGCAGTCCGGGTGCAGGGCCGTGAACGGCTTGCCCCGGCGTTCGGCCCGGTCGTACCGGTGGTAGTCGTCGACGCAGACCGCGGTGCAGCGATCCGGCCCGAGCGCTTCGACCAGGCCCCGGGTGATCG
>Ga0302232_10001127_pt1 | contig 18822 bp, 15 predicted proteins | sample II_Palsa_N2_3_FD_193575 | JGI IMG/M metagenome (GOLD analysis project Ga0302232, IMG submission 193575) | Peat permafrost microbial communities from Stordalen Mire near Abisko, Sweden - II_Palsa_N2_3 | ecosystem: Environmental > Terrestrial > Soil > Palsa > Peat permafrost | place: Sweden...
GTGGTCAACGGAATGGACTACGCCCTGCTCGACGCGGACGGCAAGATCGCCGAGGTCACCATATATTGGCGCCCACTGCCGCCCGCCGTCGAGATGCAGGGGCACCTTGCGCATGTCCTCGGCATGCAGCCCTGGGAACTGCGCACGAACGGGGAGTAACGATCATGGATGCCCTCGTCCCATGCCTATGACCTGACCTCCCAGCGGGTCGCAGCCGACGCGCTGGGCCTGACCCGGCACAAACGAGACAAGCGAAGCTCGAGAACAAGGAAGAGAGCACGCATCATGAGCAGCATCAGCATCATCGGCACCGGGAACATGGCCCGCACCATCGGCATGCTGGCGGTAGCGGGCGGCAACACCGTCGAGGTCATGGGCCGCGATCAGTCCAAGGCCGCCGACCTGGCCAAGGCTCTCGGCGGCGGCGCCACGACGGGAGAGTGGGGCGCCGTCCCGGCCGGGGACATCGTCATCGTGGCCGTGTTGTACGACAGTGTCGTTCCGGTCGTCGCCGAGTACGGAGACGCCCTCGCGGGCAAGGCCATCATCGACATCAGCAACCCCTTCAATTCCGAGGCCGACGGGCTAGCCACCCGCGAGGACACCTCGATCGCGCAGGAAGCCGCCAAGGCGGCCCCGGCCAGCGCCAGCGTGTTTAAGGCATTCAACACCATCTTCCGTCACGTCCTGGAGAAGGGCCGGCCGCTCGACGTCTTCATCGCCGGCGACAATGCCCAGGCCAAGGCGGGCGTGGAGGCGTTCATCGAGAGCCTCGGGCTGCGCCCGCTGGACGTCGGCGGCCTGGAAATGGCGCACTGGCTGGAAGGAGCGGGCCTGCTCATGATGGGCCTCGCCCGCCACGGGGTGGGGAACTGGGACCTCGCCCTCGGCGTCACCGAATTTCACGGCTGAGCCGCACCGCCCCCCGGTCCAAGCCGTCGGCGAACAAGCAGCGCCGCTGGCCTGAGCGCGTTCTGCCGCGGACTCGAGGACCTTGGCTACGACACGCTGTGGGTCGGCGATCGCCTGGTCACGCCGGTTGATATGCATAGCACCTATCCGGGCAAAGAGCGGACGATCAACACGATTTACGCCGCCGCGGGCCTGCTTGGTCCCGGTCGGGCGGGTCACTGGCGGCGGGCGGCTAAACGTTGAGGATCTGCTCCCTCAGGATGTCTGCGTGCCCGCCGTGCTGGGCGAGTTCGCGCAGTACGTGGAGGTACACCCAGCGCAGCGGGAGCGGGCCGCGCCAGTAGCCGTAGACCGTGTCGTCCAGCCCCAGGGACGACGTCGCACGCCGTGACGACTCGCATGCCTCGCGGTGGGCTTGCCGGACGCTGGCGATGGTGTCGTCGTCGTGGAGGATGAACGACTCACCCGAGGTCGCGGGGATACCGATCTCAGCACGTGACCGGCATGTGACAGCCTCGTCAAACCAGACCTTCTCCAGGAAGGTCGCGTGCTTCACCAGGCCCAGCAACGTGGTCCGGGAAGGCACCAGCGACCGGCGCGCCTGCTCCTCCGTCAGCCCGTCCAGGCAGCGATTGAGTTCACCTCGGTGCTCGTCGAGGAACGCCTCGAACTGGCCACGGGCTGGCTGATTGACGACATCCTCGGCGAACGTCGCTGGAAGGGAGGGCATAAGCGAAGCATTTCAAGAGCGCCCGCCCACGAGCAAACTACCGCTCATCGGCAGAATGCGTGCCCCGTGCGGGTGATCCACGGCACGCGATACTACGGATAGCGGGCTTCCCGCTGTCCCTTCGTGCGGTGCATCGTCCAGAGCAGGCCGGCGAGATGCTCGGGGTCGACGGTGGGCATTTCCCAGACCGGGTCGCCCGCAGCTTTGGCGTTCTCCAGCTCGGTGTGGAAGGCACTGTTCTTGATGGCTGCACCGATGTAGAGCATGCCGACGTAGACGCCTTTCCCGGCTACCTCGGCGTGCAGGGCTTGCAGGTAGTTGCGCTGGGCGGCTTGCGCGGGACTGGGGCCGCTCATGTCCGGCAGGCCCTGCACGGTGCTGCCGCCCTGCGCGGTCAAGATGGCGCCGTCCCCCTGCTCGAGCATGTGCGGCAGGAACTCCTGCACGAGCGCCAGCATCGTGTAGAAGATCAGCGGCATGAAGCTCTGGGCGTGCCGCGGGGTCAGGTTGGCTGCGGAAACGAACCCGGTCTCTGGGGTGGGTGCATAGTAAAAGGCGTCGAGGTGGCCGGCCGCAGCGCGGATCTGCCCGGCCAGCCGGGGCGTGGCACCGGTGTCGGATAGGTCGGCTGTGATGACGTGCGCGGTTGCCCCGGCACTGGTCAGATCCTTCGCCAGAAGGTCAAGTGGCTCTGAGCGGCGACCCACCAGCGTGACGGCGTAGCCCTCTCGCGCGTAGCGACGGGCGACCGCCTGGCCGAGGCCGGGTCCGGCTCCGAACACGGCGATGGATTTGGGCATGAGAAAGCTCCGGCGGGTAGTTCGGCCACTACTCCGAAGTATCTAAGGCCACGTTCATCTGGTCGTCAAGCGAGGTAATTTCACCCGTCGTACTGCGACGCCTGCAAGGTATACAGCTCTGCGTACTGCCCGCCGAGTTTCATCAGCTCGGCGTGCGTTCCCGTTTCGGTCACCTGCCCGTGCCCCAGCACATAGATCCGGTCGGCGTGCCGGACACTCGCCAGCCGGTGCGTGATGATCAGCACGCTGCGATCAAGGGCCAGCGTCCGGACCGAGGAGAACAGCGCGTACTCGGCGCGCGCGTCCAGCGCCGCGGTGGGCTCGTCCATGATCAGCAGCGGCGCCGTCCGGTAGAATCCGCGCGCGGCGGCTATCCGCTGCCACTGCCCGCCTGACAGTTCGGCGCCGTCCTTGAACTGGCGGGCCAGCAGCGTGTCGTACCCGCGGGACAAGCCGGAGATCACCGTGTCCGCCCCCGACGCCCCCGCCGCGGCCGCCAGCAATTCCTCGTCGAGCGACCGCCCCATCGTGATGTTGTGCCGGACGGTCAGCGGCCAGTTGCCATGGTCTTGCGCGATGACCGCGATCCGTTCCCGCAGCGACTCGCCGTCCACGTCGCTGATGCTCGTCGAATCCCAGCGGACCGAGCCGCTGGCCGGCCGGTACAGCCCCGCGAGCACCTTGGCCAGCGTGGTCTTGCCGGATCCGTTTTCCCCCACGAGGGCGACCACCTCGCCTCGCCGGATCTCGACGCTGATATCGCGCAGCGCGGGCTCGGCGGCCCCGGGATAGCTGAACGTCACGCCCGACGCGACGATCCGCTCGAACCCCGCCGGCGCCGGTTTCCGCCCAGGCGGCAGCAGCCTGCTCAGCGCGTCGTCACAGAACGCCAGGTAGTCAGAGAAGTACAGCCCTTCCTCGTAACACTGGTTGACCGCGTACATCAGCTGCTGCAGCGCCGCCTGCGCCGACCTGATGGCCAGCACCGCGGTCCCCGCGACCGACAACCGCAGCGCGCCGGCCGCCAGCAGCCCGCCGAGCGCCGCGTAGACGCCGGCGGTAGCGATCCCGCCCATGACGCTGGCGACCACCTTGGTGATCGTCTGACGGCGAGCCGCGGCCAGCTCCGCGTTCCTGGCGTACGCGGCCAGGCGCGAGACCCGGTCGAGCAGGAAGGAGCGCATCGTGAACGAGCGGAGTTCGGCCGCGGTCCGCCGCTCGGCTATCAGCTCGGTCAGGATGTACTTGCGGCGGTAGCTGTCGATGAGCGCGAACCGGGTGACATACCTGATCCGCGCCGACCGGATTGCCGCCCACGCTCCGGGCAGCTGCGCGACGAGCAGCACGGCGAGCAGGATCGGATTCAGCACGCCGACCACCGTCGCCGCGGCGGCGATCCCGACGAACGCGGTCATGCAGTTGATCACGTTGGACACGACCTGCGCCGCCGAATACAGTCCCCGGTCCCGTGCCCGCTGCATCCGCTCGTGAAAGTCCGGATCGTCGAAGGCGGTCAGCTCCACCTGCGAGGTCAGGTCGAACAGCCGCACCTCGACGGCCTGGTCTACCCGCGGCTCCAGCCTGCTCTGCGCCCAGCCCGCCGCGGTCGAGATGCCGGATCGCGCGGTCGTCGCCGCGGCCACCAGGATGAGCGAGGGCAGCGCCGCGCGCACCCGCTGGGGCGTCGGCCCGCCTGCGAACAGGGCTTGCAGCACCCCGGTCGTCGCGTACAGCGCGTACCCGGCGAACACCCCAGACACCAGGTTCAGCGCGATCGTCGCCGCCGTGTCGAGCCGGCTGGCCGACCAGCCCAGCCGCACCGCATGTCCCACCAGCCCCGGAAACCGCCGCGCTACGTCGCGGAACCCGACCGAGGCCATCCGGGCGTCGTACGCGCGCCAGTAGCTGGCGGTCAGCTCCGCCGTGATCTCGTCGGCCGGCACCTCGCGCCCCGCCCTGGCACGGCGCAGCCGGCCAAGCAACCGCGCCGTCCCCATGCCACCAGTATGTGATTACCCCCTCACGGATGGCCATGAATTTTTTTATCCTGAACGGACGGGCCTGCAGCGTCCAGGCATGGCCGCGCGGTTGCCGTGGCGGCCGATCCGGATGACATCCTTCGGCTGGCTTCGGCGATGCCTGCGGTGCGGATCGTCACCCGCTCCGCACGCTAACACCGTGCCTGACCTGGCTTGCCGAGACCGCGCCCGCCGAGACCGCGCCCGGCCCGGGCCCACCGCACGCTGCCGGCCGGGCGCGATGCCCGGCCGTCCGGCGGTCAGTGCTGGTCCGTGGCCCGGTCTGCGGCGAGCTTGCTGATCAGGTCGTCGAGGCCCGCTGCGGCGGGCAGGCTGGTGCCGTGGGCGATGGCCTGCCGCCAGCCTGTTTCCCGGTCGGCGACCGCCTTGGTCATGGCGAGCACCGGCGCGAGGTGTTCCCTCGGGATGACGACGAGGCCGCTGGCGTCGCCCCGGACCACGTCCCCGGGACGGACGGTCACCCCGCCGCACTGCACGACGACGTTGATCGCGCCTGGTCCCTGGTTCGATCCCGTCGCGGGATGGGCGCCCAAGGCGAACGTGGGCAACCCCGCCTCGTCGAGACCCTCGAGGTCACGGACGGCGCCGTCGACGACCAGCCCGTCGCAGCCGAGGTCGGTGAGAGCCTGGCCGGCGATGTCGCCGATCACCGCTGCGTCCAGCCGGCTGCCGCCGTCGACGACCAGCACATCGCCGGCCGTGATGAGGTCCGTCGCCTTCAGCACGTACAAGATGTCGCCGGGCTTGGTCCACACGGTCACCGCCGGGCCGCACAGCTGCGCGCCGCCGGCCAGGTGACGCAGCGGCGGGCCCATGACCGCGACCGGACCACCGCAGTCGGCGATCTGTGTCGTGGCGAACTCGCGCAGCGCGGTCACCAGCGACTTCTCGGGACGTTCCGCGACCTCGCGGACCGTCCACTGCTCGGGATGGGACTTGCTCACCTGTGTCTCCTCGTGAATCGGCGTTGCCCGCCGACGGTGCCCCCTCGGACCCGCTGCCCCTGACGCGGGCGGGACCGGCGCGGGTGGCCGCCGCGGCCGCGGCCGGTCAGCGGCCTGCCTGGCGCCGGGAGGGACGCCGCCGTCATACTGGCGATCGATGACCGAGCCGGTGATACTGGAGCTGGCGGTGAACGGCGCAACGCCCCGTCACCGCAACCGCCACGTGCCCCGCACGCCCGCCGAGATCAGCGAGGCCGCCCTGGCGGGGATCGAGTCGGGCGCCTCGATCGTGCACAACCATAACGACGAGCCGATGTTCACCGCCGATGGGGTGCATGCCGTCGAGCCGTACCTGGCCGCGTGGCGACCGGTGCTGGAACGCCATCCGGACGCGCTGCTGTACCCGACGATGGCCGCGGGAGCGCGGGGAATCCCGGTGGCCCGGCGGTGGGCGCACGTGGAGGAGCTGGCCCGCCGGGGGATGGGCGGCATGACCCTGGTCGACCCCGGGTCGGTGAACCTCGGGCTGACCAGCGCCGGCGCCGTCGCCGCGGCGGCCGCCGCCGGCCCCTACGCCAACTCGCTCGCCGACGTCGAGTACATGTTCGCTCGCAGCGGCGAGCTGGGGGCCGCGCCCAGTATCTCGGTTTTCGAGCCGGGGTTCCTGCGGGCCACCCTGGCCTGGCAGCGCAGCGGCCGGCTCCCGCCGGGGGCGATGGTCAAGCTGTATTTCGGCGGCGAGCTGGAGTTCGGGCTGCCGCCGACCGCGACCGCCCTGGAGGCCTACCTGGAGTTGCTTGAGCCGTCCGGGCTGCCGTGGTCGGTGGCGGTGCTCGGCGGCGACGTGGTGGGGTGCGGGCTGGCCGAGCTGGCCATCCGCCGCGGCGGACATGTCCGGGTCGGGCTGGAGGACTACGCGGGGCCGGGCGAGCCGTCCAACCTCGACCTGCTGCGCGCCGCGGTCGCCCTCGTCGAGGGCCTCGGGCGCGCCCCCGCGACCAGCACGCAGGCCCGCCAGATCCTCGGCGTCCCGTAGGCGCGGGAGGCAGGCCGTCATCGTCCCGGTCAGCCGGCGGCGCGTTTGAGGATGTCGGCGGGGAAGGCGCCGGCCGCGATGCACCGCTGGCTCCAGCCGTCCAGCCAGGCGCACACCTCATCCAGCCGGCCGCCCAGCGCGGCGACGATCGCCTGCTCCGCGGCGTCGGTGCGGTCCTCGATGCCGGCCCTGGCGGTGCGGCCCGCGTCGGTCAGCGCGCCGTCCCGCAGCCAGCCGCGGGCCTCCAGCCCGTCCACCGCGGCATCCATCGCCGCCTCTGGCCAGCCGCGGGTGGCGGTGTAGGACAGCATCGGCATGCCGAGCCAGCACTCGGTGAGCACGTTCATCTCCACCGGCCCGAGCCCGGCCGCGTTCGCCACCGCGACGTGCGAGTCGCCGCGGTGCTCGCGCACCAGGTCGCAGGCCCACCACAGACGCTGGAAGGGATCGCCGGGCCGGCCGCGCCCGCGCAGCCCGCTGAACAGCGGACGCCCGGTGCCGTCGGCGCCCTCCGCGGCGTCGGCGAGCAGGTCGGCCACCTCGGCCGGGTCGTCCCCGGCGAGCACCTCGGCCAGGCTGGCGGCGGTGGCGGCGTCCCTGACCGCCAGCAGCCGCTCCCGCGGCACCGTCGACCGGGCGGTCTCATACAACCCGGCGAGCAGATTCGGCTCGAACCAGGCGAACGTCGCCACGACGACCGGCGGTGACGGCTCGCCCAGGCTGGCCGCGCGGCCGCCGACGTAGCTGGTGAGGAAGTCTAGGCCGAGGGCGGCCAGAGCTTCGTTGGTGTGGCGGTTCCACAGCGCGTGCATGGCGAGCGGCTCGCACGCATCCCGCAGCCTGCGGGCGGGCCCGCCGGCGCGGACCACCTCCGGCGGCGGGGTGCCTGCGGGGCGCGGGCTGCAAAACGTCGCGACGGCGTCGTCGTAGTCCATTTCTCAGTCCTCCGGCACGCTGGGGTAGGCGAGCGGGCACGGGTGGTTGGCCAGCGCCCAGTACACGTGCGGGTCGACGCTGCGGCCCTGCGCCGTCCGGGCGGGCCCCAGCACCTCGCGGGTGAGCGAGCTGGTGCCGACGTCACCCGGGTCCACGAGCGGCGGACGTCCCATGGGCGGGAGCCTATCCCGCGTGCATCGGGTGCGCCACGGGCCCGGCCGAGCGCGCGAGGCTGGCAGACTGTCGCACGCGCAGCAAGCGCGACACCCTGAGTCGAGATCGGGAGCGAACGATGAAGGCAGTCCGTTTCAGCCGGTTCGGGGACCCGGAGGTCCTCGGGATCGTGGATCTCCCCGATCCGCATCCGGGTCCCGGCCAGGTCCGGATTGCGGTGCGCGCGGCCGGCGTCAACCCGAGCGACTGGAAGAAGCGCAAGGGCCTGATGGATGAGGAGCTCCCGCAGACCCTGGGCCACGAGGCGGCGGGCGTCGTCGACGAGCTCGGCGAGGGCGTTGCGGACGTGGCCGTCGGCGATCGCGTGTTCGGCTTCTCCGCCGAGGAGGCGGCCCAGGCCGAGCTGGCGGTGCTGTCCTACTATGCGCCGATCCCGCCGTCGCTTGACTTCCCCGGCGCTGCCGCGCTGCCGGCCGCCATCGAGACGGCCACCCGCGCGCTCGACCAGCTCGGCGTGGGGAGCGGCACCACGCTGCTCATCAACGGCGCCTCCGGAAGCGTCGGCAGCGCCGCGGTTCAGCTCGCCGTGGTGCGCGGCGCGCGCGTGATCGGCACCGCCGGTCCGGCCAACCACGAGTACCTTCGCTCGCTGGGAGCCGAGCCCGTCGCCTACGGCGAGGGCCTCGTCGAGAGGGTTCGCGCGTTCGCGCCCGACGGCGTCGACGTCGCGCTCGACGTCGCCGGGAGCGGGGTGCTTCCCGAGCTCATCGAGCTCGCCGGCGGCGCCGAGCACGTCATCACGGTCGCCGACTTCGCCGGAGCCCGGGAACATGGGGTGACGTTCAGCAGCGGCGATGCCGCCGGCCGCGCGGTCCACGCGCTCGGCGAGATCGGCGAGCTGATCGAGTCCGGGCGCTTCTCGCTTCGGGTCGCGCAGACCTTCCCGCTCGCCGAGGTTGCCGAGGCGCACCGGGTGAGCGAGCAGGGCCACGCGCGCGGGAAGCTCGTGCTGCTCGTCGGCTGAGATCGTGCCGGCGAGTTCGATGGGCGCTCCATGTCCGCTCTCCGCCCAAGCTGGAAGGTTACGGGCGGTTTCTATCGGCGGGTGCCGCGGGCCGCTTCCCGTGCTGGCTTTGTCTCATCGCTAGTGCCGCAGCAGGCTGCGTGTGCCCGCTGGCTGGCCTGGCCCGTGCTGACCGTGCCGGCACGATGTGACATCGGGACGGTTGGAGCCGCACCGATGTCACATCGCGTCGGCTGGCTGCGCGTCACGCTGGCCCCACGGGCCGCGACGGCCCCTGCAGGCCCTTGGGTTCGCGGCTGGAGGCTGCCGCGGCTTGCCGTCGTGCTTCCCGGCTGCTGTCCTCCCGGCCGTGGGCCCCACTACCGCCTGGGCGAAGGTGACTAGACCCAAGGCTCTAGAAAGGAGCAGTTGGTCGGCCGGGGTTCTAGCGACCGTATCTGCCTCCCGCGAGATGAAGCCTTTCGGGCGCCGACCGATTCAGGCGTGGTACCGGCAGGCCGAGGCCCCGCTCGAAACCTACTGTCACCACGGAGGGAGGTTGTAAGACACTCGGCCCCGCGATGCCACGGAAGGAGGTGAACCATGACCGCTGCCGCCGTCCAATTGCAAATGCGCCCGCCCTCGACGGGCGCCACGTCCGAGCCCGGCGGGCTGCCAGCGCTCGATCCGAACGCCATCGAGGTCGTTGCCGATACCGATAGGCTGATGACGATGTGCAGCTGCTCCGCATCCAGCAGCAACCCGTACTGACGCCATTGCACCGCGGGGACCCGGCGTCCCGCCGGGTCCCCCTCCGACATGACGTGAGGAGCACCGTGGAGCAGCGCATCGCGTGGGACAACCTGCCCGGCTCCCTCAAAGCAGCGATCGCCGCCCGCACCGGCCCCATCACCGCCGCCCGTGCCGTGATCGCCGGTCAGAACTCCCCGCTTGCCGTCGTCATCGACACGGCCGGCGGCCAGGTGTTCGCAAGGGACTGCCGTCCGGCCACCGCCGGGTCATCACCCAGGACCGCGAGGCTGCCGTAGCCCCACTAGTCACGGCCATCTCCCCGGCCTTACTGTGGCACTTCGACGAGGCAGGATGGAACGTCCTCGGCTACCAGCACGTCTCCGGCCGTCACGCCGGCTACCGCCCCGGCTCGCCCGACCTGGACCGGCTCGTCCAGCTGATGGAAACGCTCAGCGGCATTGAGGTCCCCGCCGATCCCGGCCCGCTTAAGCGGGCCGAAGACCGGTGGAAGTCCTACGTGGATGATCCCGGCGATGCCCTGATCTTCGCCGGCCATGCGCTCACTCACACGGACTGGGCACCAGACAACGTCCTGATAGCGCCGGACCGGGCATGGCTGATCGACTGGGCATGGCCGACCCTCGGCGCAGCCTGGACCGACCCGGCCTGCTGGCTGCTCCGGCTCATGGCAGCCGGCGACCACACAGCCGCCGCCGCCGAGCACCAGGCCACCCGCCTGCCCGCGTTCGCCGCCGCCGCCGCGGCGCACCTCGACCTGTTCGCCCGCGCCAGCGTCCCGCATGTGGGAAGAAATCCAGCAGGTGAACAAGAGCGCCTGGACGAAGAAGATGGCGCAGGCGGCACAGGCATGGTCCGCCTACCGCGAGGCCAGCTGATCCTCACCTAGTGCCAGCCTTTACGCCGCCGACGGCTACCACCAGCCGACATGGAGCTAAAAACGAATACCAGCACAATCGGTAACCGACTCTCAAGCCGCCCGGGCGATTGCGGCTAAATGACCGGAACTCGCCTGGTTACTGGTTTGCGAGTTTCGCTAGATTCGGCATTTTCGAGGAGCCGGGCGGCACGGTCGGGGTTGGGCGCTGGGATCGTCGCCGCGAGATTGCTCAGCGCCTTCGCCATGTCGGACGCGTCGGTGATCGACTGGGCCATGCGTTGAGCTTCGAATCCATTGCGTGCGCGAAAATCTCGGCCCGGCACGCCTGGGCGTGCCCGGCAGTGCCGCTAGAGCCCGCCGGCATAATTCGCCGAAGTTGCAGGACCTTAATTTCACCGCGACTTGAACATTCTGGTTTTCGCACGGAATGCTGTTCTCGTGATCAGCCCTCGTGGTCCGCTGGCGACACGCCGGATGACCGCTCACGGGGCGGTGCTGGCCGCCGCCGCGCTGACGACTCTGGTCGCGGCCACCGTGGCCGCCGCGCTCGCGGTCTTCGCGGGGCAGGCCCTGCCGCAGGTGGTCCGGCACGACCTCGTGGTAGCGCCGGGCACCGCACTGTCGATCACCACGCTGGTGAGCGATCCCAGCCAGGCGGCTATGGACAGCACGGCGCTACGGTCGCGGATCACCGCGGCCATGCCGGGCGTCCCGTTCAGCTTCGACGAGGCACTCTGGTCCGATCCGCTGGGGCTCGTCCCCGGGGCCCTTCCGGCGTCCCCGCCGAGTGCCGGCCAGGGCAACACGGCGCTCCTCCAGGCCGCCTCAATGAGCGGAATCGCCAGCCACGCTTCGCTCGTCGCCGGCCAGTGGCCGGCCGCTTCAGGCGTCAGCCGGGGTCAGGCGATCCCCGCCGTCTTGCCCGCCTCGGCGGCGGCCCTGCTTCATGTCCGGCCAGGTGACGTGCTGCGACTGCGCGACCGGGCCACTAACGCGCTGGTGAGCTTCGATATCACCGGCGTCTTCGCGCGGCGCCAAGGTACCGGCCCGGCGGATTCGTACTGGAAGCTCAGCTACTTCCCCGCCAGCGGCAGGTCGGCCAGCTTCGGGTCTACCACGTATGGCCCCCTGGTCGTGAGCCAGTCCGCCCTCGGGGCGGCCCTCACGGTGTTCAGCGGGTCTTGGGTAGCCCAGCCTGACATGACGGCGTTCGGCGACGGGAACCTCAACTCGATGTCGGCGAGCGTCGCCGCCCTCGCGACGTCGCTGCCGAATTCGAGCGTCCTGAACGGCGCTCAGCTGGTCACGAGCCTGCCATCGGTGCTCGCCGCGGCGGCGACGAGCCTGTCCGTCGCCCGGCTGACGCTGGTGATCAGCGCCCTGGAACTTCTCGTCCTCGCCATCGCGGCGCTGCTCGCGGTGGCGCGGCTACTGGCGACCCAGCGAGAGGGAGAGACCGCGCTGCTGGTCGCGCGCGGCGCGACCAGGTCCCAGCTCACCTGGCTCACGGCGGCCGAGGTGGTCCCGCTGTCGGCGCTGGTGTCCGTCGCCGGCGCACTCGCGGGGATCAGGCTCGCCAGCGTGCTGGTGACCGCCGGGCCGCTGGGCCGAGCCGGCGTCCGGCTCGCGGGCCAGCCGGGAATCTGGCCCGACGCGCTCGGGGCGGCGATCGCCGTCACGGTCATAGCCGCGGCCTCGCTGCTCGCGCCCGGGCTGACTCCCAGTCCAGGTGCCGCGCGGACCCGGCGCGGCCGGCAGGCCATGATCGCGGCGGCGGCGCGGGCCGGCCTGGACATCGCCCTGGTGGTGCTCGCGGTGCTGGCCGGCTGGCAACTGCGCTACTATTCCGCGGCGAGCGATGGCGGGACGGCGGGGATCGATCCGGTGCTCGCGCTGGCGCCCGCGCTCGCGCTGGCCGCCGGAAGCGTCGCCACGCTGCGCTTGCTTCCCCTGGCCGCCCGGACGGCGAACTGGCTGGCCGGCCGGGGCCGGCGGCTCACGGCCTCGCTGGCCTCCTGGCAGTTCAGCCGGATGCCGGTCAGGCAGGGCGGCGCGGCGCTGCTGCTCACCATGGCGGTCGCCACGGGGACGCTCGCGCTCGCGCAGCACGCGAGCTGGCTCAGATCGGCTTCCGACCAGGCTGCGTTCGCGACCGGGGCCGACGTCCAAGTCGACCTGCCCGCGACCCTCGAGCCAGGCGGTGCGGGCGCGGTCACCGCCGCGCGGGGCGTGACGCACGCGATGGCGGTGGCCGAGAATCAGGCGAGTCCCGGCGAGGTGATCGCGGTCGACACGGCCCAGGCCCCCCAGGTCGTCCGGCTGCGCGGCGATGAGTCGCCGCTGCCGCCAGGCCGCCTGTTCGGCGCCATCACGCCAGCCGGCGCCCTGCCGGGGGCCGTGCTGCCGACGCCTCAGCCCCGTGCGCGGGCCGGCACGATCCAGCTCACCGTTACGCTCGGCCCGGCCGCGCCGGTGCCCACGGGACGGACAACCGCGCTGGCCGCCCAGCTCGGGCCGGTCACCGTGACCCTGACCATCCTCGACCGGACGGGCTCCGCGTATCAGATCGTGGCCGGCACAATGGTCGCGGACGGCCGCCCCTACCTGCTCGTCGCGCCTCTTGGCGGCGACCAGGCCCGCTACCCGCTGCGGGTGGCCGCGATCACGGCCACGTTCGGCCTGCCGGCGCGCGAAGGTCCGGCCCTCGCCCTCACCCTGAGCGGCCTGCCGCTGCCCGGCTGGACGCAGCAGGCCAGCTCGCCCGTCCCGGTCAACCTGCCGCCAGGTTCAGTCGCGCCGCCAGGTGACGGACCGACGCACATCACGAGCCGGGCCGCGACGTTCACCTTTGCCCCAGGCCACGCGCCCGCAGTCCGGGCGGGCGCCGCGGGGTCGCAGTCGTCAGCGCAGGTCACCGGGCACCTGGTGCTACTTTCCCCGGCCACCCCGGTAGCGGCGATCCCGGCCATCGCGACGAGGGCGTTCATGGACACGAACAGCACGGCGATCGGCTCGGTCGTGCCAGAGCTCCTCGGCGGGGCGCAGGTCCCGCTGCGAATCGTGGCCGAGGTGACCTCGTTCCCGACCGTTACGGTGCCGGGCGGCGCGCTCATCACCGATCTCGGCAGCCTGCAGGCGTACCTGGCCCGGCAGTCCCTTCCTCCGCTGTCAGTCACTCAATGGTGGCTGGCCACGGCCGACGGAGGCGTCCCCCCGTCCTTGGCCGCCAGAGTTCCCGCCGGAACGGACATCACCAGCGCATCGGCGCTGGCCACGGCCACCACGGGTGACACGCTGTCCGCCGCGCCGCAGCAGGCTCTGCTCGCCCTGGCCGTGGCCGCGGCGCTCCTGGCCATCACGGGGTTCTGGGTGTCGATCGCGGCCGACGCGCGCCGCCGCCGCGGCGAGACGGCGCTGCTCGCCGCGCTCGGCGTGACGCGACGCGGGGCAGCCTGGCAGCTATGCCTGGAAAAACTGCTGCTCAGTCTGCCATCCGCCGCTCTCGGTGTGCTGCTCGGCACGCTCGTCGCCCGGCTGCTCGTGCCCGCCATCACGCTCACCCCGGCGGCACAGCTGCCGACGCCGCCCGCCGTCACGGTGGATGACCTGCCGCTGGCCATCGCGTTCGCGCTCGCCGTGGCGGTGCTGCCCGCGGTGGCCGCCGCGCTCGCCGCTGCCCGCCGGCCCGACCCGGCCGCCGAGCTTCGCGCCGCGGAAGAGGCGTGAGGAACCGAATGAGCAGCGGCATGACACGGGAGGTGGGAAGGGCATGAGCGTCCTGCGCCGGGTGACCGGCCTGGGCAGCGCGGGAAGTCTCGCGCTCGCGCTCCTGGCCGGCGGCGGCGTGCTCGCCGCCACCGCCGGACCCAGGCAGGCGCAGGCCACGGGGGCGCGAGCGCTGCAGCAGACGATGAACGGGGTGACGCCGCTCGACAAGACCATCGTGGCCGGAAGCAGCTGGGGCCGGGTCAACGCCACCATGGAGTCAGCTACGGGGAACATGGCCGACCAGAACCTGGCCCTGGCCGACGCTGGCGATGTCAGCACCCAGTTGCACCGTGACTTCAGCACCGGCCCGCTGCGCCTGACCCCGCCATCGACGGACTGGTTCGGCATGAACCCCGGCCTGTACAACGTGGTCACGCCGCCGCCCAGCCTCAAGGGGCTCCCCGCGAAGCTGGAGGTTTCCTACCGCTACCCGGTGGCCGGCCACCTGCGGCTGGTGGCCGGCAGCATGCCAGATACCGCCCCGCCACCGACGTCGAATAGCTCCCAGGAGGTTTACGACGTCCAGGTCGTGGTCACCCGGCAAACGGCCAGGACATTCGCGCTGCGGCCCGGCTCTCACCTGACCATCGGCGGTCTCTTGGTCATAACGATGCCGGGAAGGTTGACCACGGTCCGCCTCGACGTCACCGGGATCGTCGAGCCGGCCGATCCCGGTTCTTCGTTCTGGACCGCCGACCCTCTCCTGGCCGCACCCGCCCTGGATCGTGTCGGCGGGGGCGCGACCTGGGAGGGCGCGGTCATCGCCGACCCCGGCGAGAGTGACATGGTCCAGCGGATCTTCGGCCCGGCGTTCCTGCTCTTCCAGTGGGAGCTTCCGACCGACACCACCAGGCTGCACGGCCAGGCCCAAGGCCTGTACAACCAGGTGAACCAGCTCACGAACCGGACTCCCGCGCTGACCGGGCCGCTGGCGCCGCTGGCGAACGCGCTGAGTGTGTCGTCTGGCCTGGTTCAGCCGCTGGCCGCCTTTGTCCAGACCTCGAACGACGTGAATGTCCTGCTGTGGATCGTCTATGCGGGCCTGGCGGTGGCAGGCGCCGTGACGCTGCTCCTCGCGGCCCGGATGATCGCGGCCCGCCGGTCCGCGGAGCTGACCGTGCGCCGGGCCCGCGGCGCGTCACTCTGGCAGTTGTTCTGGCTCGCGACGCGCGGCGCCGCGGTGGCCTGCGTGCCCGCCGCCGCGCTGGCCTGGGCGGTCGCCGTGCTCCTGGTCCCGGGCGCCGCCCCGCCCGGCCCGGCCGCCTGGTGGCCGGGCATCGCGGCGCTCGCCTTCGCCGCGGCCGGCCCAGGGCTGGCGGCGGCCTGGCAGCACCGCCTGCCACGCCGCGGGAACGCGCGGCGGCGCTGGCCCTGGCTGCCCAGGGTGGTCTTCGAGGTGACTGCCTGCGCCGCGGCCATCGGCGGCATCACGGTCTTCCGCACGCAGGGCGCGACCGGCCTGTACGCGAGCGCGGCCCCGGTGCTCGTCGCGATTCCCGCGGTGATCGTGGCCCTGCGGCTTTATGCGTTGCTGCTCCGCGGGCTGGCCCGGGCATCGGCTCGGGGACGAGGCGTCATCGGGTTCCTGGGCCTCACCCGTGCGGCGCAGGCCCCCGTCATGCTCGCGCTCCCAGCCATGACCCTTGTCCTCGCGCTCACCCTGGCGGCATTCACCGGGATGGTCCGGGCCGCCGTGGTCCGCGGCGAGACCGCGGCGTCGTGGCAGGCGACTGGCGCCGACGTGGTCGTGGCCTCCGGTCAGCTCGGCATCAGCCCGTCGGCCGTGCGCGCCATCGCCGCGGTGCCAGGGGTCCGGCATGCCGCGTCGGCCCTCATCGTCCCCTTGACTATCTCCGATGGCATGCAGGTGGTGACCGCCATCGTCGTCGACCCGGCCAGCTACGCGGCCCTGGTCGCCTCGACGGAGGGGTTCTCCGGCGTCCGTCCCGCTCTGCTCACCCAAACCCGCGGTCAAGGCGCGATCCCGGTGCTGGCGTCGCCCCAGGCGGCTGCCTATCTTGGGCGGACAGGCAGCACCATCTTCGCGCAGGAGGGCCTTCCGGCGCTGCGAGTCCAGGTCTCTGGCGAACTGCGGTCCACCCCGGCGCTGCCGGCCGGCGGCGCGTTCATCGTGCTGCCAATGTCAGCGATTCGCGGCGTCAGCGGGCCGCCGCCGGTGAACCTGATGCTCCTGACCGGACCATCGATCGACATGACCAGGCTCAATGCCGCGGTGCAGGCGACCATGCCCGGTGCCGACGCCCCGGCCATCACGACGAGGTCCCTCGCGCTGCAGGGGCTGACGCAGGCACCGCTCCAGCAGGGCACATTTCTTCTCTTCACCCTGGCCATCGCATACGCCGCCGCGCTGGCGCTCGCCGTGATGCTGCTTGAGCTGACGCTCGGCGCGGCGGACCGGGACCTGACCACGGCGCGGCTGGCCGCGATGGGGCTAACCGAAGGGCAGCGGGTCCGGCTCGTAGCGGTGGAGGTGATTCCCTCGATCGCCGCCGCGGCCGTAGCGGCGGCCGCGTGCGCCATCGCCCTGCCGTGGCTCGTGGCCCCGGCGATTGACCTATCGGTGTTCACGCACTCTGCGGCTCCGGTGCCGCTGCGGCCAGACTTCGCGTCGTTCACGCTCCTGCTGGCCGTGCTTTTCGCTATCACCATCATCGCGCTGGCCTACGGGATGAGATCTGGACGCGGGCGCGGCGTCGCGGTGACGATGCGGACATGAGAGAGTGCGTTCCACCGGCAGCGTCGGCGCCACGCACCGGTGGTTGGGGTGGCAGTGTTGTCACCACGTACCCGAAGGGATTAGCTTCTGAAGGTGGCACGACGATGGAGCTTCCTGGAGTGGCCGGTCGTACGGCAGGTGCGCTCCGGCGACCTGCTCGGCCGCGGTCCGGCCGTGACCTCCCAGCACACCCGCGACCTCACGGCGCGGACGTCGACCGCCGACCGGGTGGTGCAGAGCGTGTGCCCCTACTGCGCCGTGGGCTGCGGCCAGCGCGTCTACGTCTCCGGCGAGAAGGTCGTCCAGATCGAGGGCGACCCGGACTCCCCGATTTCGCGCGGCCGGCTGTGCCCGAAGGGGGCGGCGAGTGAGCAGCTCGTCAACTCCCCGGGCCGGCAAACTCAGGTGCTCTACCGTGCCCCCCGCGCGACCGAGTGGCAGCGCCTCGACCTGGACACCGCCCTGGACATGGTGGCCGACCGGTTCCTGGCGGCGCGTCGCCACGGCTGGCAGCAGCACGACGAGAAGGGCCGGCTGCTGCGCCGCACGATGGGCATCGCCTCGCTGGGCGGCGCGACGCTGGACAACGAAGAGAACTACCTCATCAAGAAGCTCTTCACGGCGGCCGGCGCGGTCCAGATCGAGAACCAGGCCCGCATTTGACACTCCGCCACCGTTCCCAGTCTGGGAACCTCGTTCGGGCGCGGCGGCGCCACGCAGTCCCTGCAGGACATGGCCAACGCCGACTGCATCGTCATCCAGGGCTCCAACATGGCAGAGTGCCATCCCGTTGGCTTCCAGTGGGTGGCGGAGGCCAAGGCCCGCGGAGCCAAGATCATCCACGTTGACCCGCGCTTCACCCGTACCTCGGCGATCGCCGACAAGCACATCCCGATCCGGGCCGGCTCCGACGTGGTGCTGCTCGGGGCGCTGATCAACCACGTGCTCACCAACGACCTGTGGTTCAAGGAGTACGTCGTCGCCTACACCAACGCCGCGACCTTGGTGAACGAGGACTTCCGCGACACCGAGGATCTCGGCGGGCTGTTCTCCGGCTTCGACCCCGAGACCGGGCAGTACGACCCGGCGACGTGGGCGTACGCCGAGCCGGGCGGCGACGGCGTCCGGGCGCCCGGCGGTGGCCACGAGCACGGCGCCAGCGCCGCGGACCGCGCGGCCGGTGACGAGCACGGCAGCGGGGGCCCGCCCCTGGAGCACGCCCAGCCGCAGCGCGACGAGACCCTGCAGAACCCGCACACGGTGTTCCAGATCCTCAGGCGGCACTACGCGCGCTACACCCCCGAGATGGTCCGCGACGTCTGCGGCATCGATATCGATGCCTTCGCCTACCTCGCCCGCGCGATCACCGAGAACTCCGGGCGGGAGCGCACCACCTGCTTCGCCTACGCGGTCGGCTGGACCCAGCACACCCTGGGTGCGCAGTTCATCCGCACCGCGGCGATCCTGCAGCTGCTGCTGGGCAACGTGGGCCGCCCGGGCAGCGGCATCATGGCGCTGCGGGGCCACGCCAGCATCCAGGGCTCTACCGATATCCCGACGCTGTTCAACCTGCTCCCGGGTTACCTGCCGATGCCCAGGGCCGGCCGGCACGACACCCTTGCCGAGTACCTGGAGTCGATTGCGTCGAAGAAACAAAAGGGGTTCTGGACCGACGCCGATGCCTACACCGTGAGCCTGCTCAAAGCCTGGTGGGGGGACGCCGCCCGCGAGGACAACGACTGGGCCTACGACTACCTGCCGCGGCTGACCGGCCCGCACGGGACCTACCAGACCGTCACCGCCATGCTGGCCGGCCAGGTGGAGGGCTACTTCCTCCTCGGCCAGAATCCGGCCGTCGGCTCGGCGAACGGCCGGCAGCAGCGACTGGCCATGTCACACCTGAAGTGGCTGGTGGTCCGTGACCTCAACCTCATCGAGTCGGCCACCTGGTGGAAGGACGGCCCTGAGATCGCCTCCGGCGAGCTGCGCACGGAGGACATCGAGACCGAGGTGTTCTTCCTGCCCGCGGCCAGCCACGTGGAGAAGGCCGGCTCGTTCACCCAGACGCAGCGGCTGCTGCAGTGGCGTCATA
>Ga0302232_10001132_pt1 | contig 18764 bp, 15 predicted proteins | sample II_Palsa_N2_3_FD_193575 | JGI IMG/M metagenome (GOLD analysis project Ga0302232, IMG submission 193575) | Peat permafrost microbial communities from Stordalen Mire near Abisko, Sweden - II_Palsa_N2_3 | ecosystem: Environmental > Terrestrial > Soil > Palsa > Peat permafrost | place: Sweden...
AGGAACAGTGTGACAACCTCGCTCGCCAGGGCCAGTTCATCCGCCGCGCCGGTGTCCAGAGCTTGCCCGATGGCACCAGCGCGCAACTGTTCAGTTTTACGCATGCGCTGGTCCGCAGCGTCTTCTATGACCGCCAGGGGCTGACGCGGCGCTCCAGGTCGCACCGGCTGATTGGCGAGCGTCTCGAGAGCCTGTTTCCGGCAGGGCAACGTGCCAGTCTCTCGGCGGAGCTCTGCTGGCATTTTGCCGATGCGCAGCAATGGGATAAGGCGCTCGACTATGTACGCACCGCCTTGCAAACCGCCAAGGTTCGCTGTGCATATCGCGAAGCGCTCGCCGCGCTCGATCAGGCCGATACGCTGCTCGCACGCCTGCCGGCCGACTTGCGCGCGTTGCGGCGCGTCGAGTTTGTCGAAGCGCGCGCGGCGCTGTATGCGGCCGCCCATGACCGCCAGGCGATCGACGCATACCGGGCGCTGCACGAACAGGCTACGCGGCTCGGCAAGATCGAAGTGCAGCTGCGTGCGCTGCTCGGTCTCTCGTACGTACTGAGCTGGGACGATCAGGCTCGCTCGGTGGAATGCCTCGACGATGCGCTCAGACTCAGTGTGTCTTATCCGGACCGGCGCGTCAGCGCGTCGACGCAGATCGCGTGCAATGTGCGGCGTATCTGGACGCAAGGCTGGAACGCGGCCGATGCGCAGCAATTCGGCGACGCGCTCGCCACCTTGCGCGAGGTAGGCGATCCGGTGTCCATTGCTCAAGCGCAGATGGAGCACTGCATGCTGATGATGGTGTCGACGCAGTACCGCAAAGCGCTGCAGACCACGCAAGCGAGCTATCGGGTGTTGTACGACCACGCGGTGGGCTCTCCAGGCTTCGATATTGCACGCGCAATGTGGATGATGCGTCTGGGCGTGCCGTGGGCGTACTTGTCGCTTGGCGAACTGGGCCGCTCGCTCGATGAATTCGACCGTGGCATCCGGCAGTATCACGACAACGGCAACTACTTCGCGGCACGCACGCTGCAGGTCTATCGCGGCTGGCTGCTGGTTCATACGATGGACTTCGAGACTGTCCTCGAACTCGACCGTCAGTTCAGGCAGGCGGCGGATCGGCCTGGGTCCGACGACGAGGCCCGTGAACGCGCTGCATTCCTGCCGCCGCAGCAGCGCGTCTGGACCATTCTCTCCGGGCTGGCTCATGCAGGACTGGGTGAAACCGTCGCTGCCGCAGCGCGTTTTGCCGAAGCAGAACGGCAGATGGAGCGTGAGCCGATCATGTTCGACTGGTACTGGCGACTGGCGCTCGAATGGGGATGCGCCGACCTCGCGATGGCGGAAGGCGATCACGATACGGCGCAATATCGTGCGCGCCGCTTTCTCGAACGCGCGCTTGCCACCGAAGAACGGACCTGGCACGCGCTCGCGTGGGAAACAATGGCACGAGCATCGTTGGGCGAGGGCCATTTGCAGAACGCCAAGGTCCAGCTGGAAGCCGCGTTTTCGGTGACCGTAGGCTTCGAGACGCCGCTCGCGAACTGGCGTTTGCAGCGCACCGCCATGTGGCTGCATGAAGCGCGCGGCGACACGCAGCATATGGCGGCAGCGCAGCAGCGTTACGTCGAATCGCGTGCCCATCTGGCCAGCTCGATCCCGAGGGACGCGGGTTTCGGCCGGCGCCTCGCGGAGCCGGTCGAGGGCTAATCCCCGGCGTCGAGCGTGGCGCGCAGACGATGCCCGGTAGGCAAGCTTGCCGCGAGCGCCGCTTTTTTGGAAGCCGCGAGTTCGGCGTGGCGCTCGGCGGTTTGCGCATCGCCGCTCAAGCGGTAGGTCTCGCTCGCCGTGCGATGGATGCGCCAGTCCGCGAGCGGGGTCTGGAAATGCTGCGTGGCAACGAGCGCTTTTTCCACATAACGCACGGCGTCCGGCAGCGCGCCAAAACGCAGCGCGACGCGGGCCTGGATCTCCCACGACAAACCTTGCCACGTGCGCTCCTCCGTAGCGGTCGCCGCCTTGACCAGACGCGCGGCGTGCGTCATCGCTTCGTCGAGATCGCCCTGCATTAGCGCAAGGCTCGCGAGTCCCCATTCGAGCGCGAGCCGCCAGTACCAGTCGAAAATCACCGGCTCGTTATCCATGCGCTGCATGACATCGAGCAAATGCACGCGCGCCGTACAGGTGTCGCCGAGACCGAGATAAGCCAGTCCCTTCAGGAGAATGGCGAGCCGCTGTTCGGCGGGAAGGGTCGAGCGGCGCACAGGGGTGCCGGCCAGCGTTTCCGCGAGAACCTGGCTGCAGGACTCGAGCATCGCGTCGAAGTCCAGCGCATGGAATTGCACCCAGCAGCGATACAGCGTGAGTGTATCGGCGCCGTATTGATTGCCGTTGGTGGCGTACATCGCAATCGCCCGGTCGAACTCCTGGTGCGCGCGACCAAGCTCGCCCAGATACAGCAGCGTCCAGGGCACGCCGAGATTGACCATCCATGTGGCGCGCGCCATGTTGAACTCGGGCCGGTTCTCATCGTTGTCGACGAGGAACCGGTAGTTCGCAAGAATGTTGTCCTGGGCCTGCTGATACTGCGCGGACACCATCAGCACCATGCTGTATTCGCACTGCGACCAGGCGGTCGTGAACGGATCGTCGCCGTTGCCCAAGGGCTCCAGCGCCGCTTCGCACTGATGGATGTCGTCGGCACGCCAGCCGCGCACCCACATTCTCCAGACATAACAACTGATGCGGGTGCGCGCCTGCTGTTGCAGATTCGTCTGCCGTTCGCTTAGCACCAGCGCTTCGTCGATGATCCGGCTGCTGCGCAACTGATCGCGCCAGCTATAGGCGTAAGCGAGGCTCAGCAACGCGCGGCTCTGGATATCGATCAGACCGAGTTGCGCGGCACGCCTCGCCAGTTGTTCGCAGGTCTCGAGCGCACGCCGGTCATGCGCGGCGGTAAAGACTGACGCACGCCCCTCGAGAAACTCAGCCTCGGCCGCGGCCCGTGCCTCGTGCGGCAAGTTAGCGGCCAGCATCATGGCCCGATCGAGGATAGCGAGTGCGTCGTTGTACGCGAGACGCTTCTTCGCGGTCTGGATGGCGATCCGCAGATACCCCAGCGCACGCGACCATTGCTTGGCCGCCGCGAAATGCTGGGCCAGCTCCGCCGCGACGCTGCCGTGCTCTTCTGGAGCGCTGCGCGCTTCGAGTTCCTCGGCAATCCGCAGATGCGAATGAGCGGTACGCAGCGCGCCCTGACGCTCGTAGAAAGTCTGCCGGTACATCGTGTGGCGGAATGCGTAGGTGCGTGCCGTGATCATGCGATCAAGCGGCGCAGGCGCTTCACGACGGATGAAGCTCTCCTGGCGGCACAGCGCTTCGCACGTCTCCTCGATGCTTTCCTGGCTTAGCTGGGCCGCTGGCGCGACAAGCGTCGCATCGAAGCTGAGTCCCGCCACACTCGCGGCCTCCAGCACGCGTTGTTGATTGCCCGTCAGCCGCTGGATGCGATGCTCGATCACCTGGCTCAGTGTGAGCGGCACTTCGAGCCGCACTTCCGACGGAGACAGATGCAGCTTCCACCCCTCAGGGGTGGACTGCGCGATGCCTTGTGCGACCAGATGATCGAGCGTCGCCACCATGAAGAGAGGGTTCCCGCCGGAGTGCTCGCAAACGAGTTGCGCCAGGCCGTTCTCGCGAGCGTTCTGCGCCTTGCCTTCGAGGTACTCGGCGATGGCGCTTTCGGTCAGAGGCTCGAGCACGATGTCGTGGCAAAGCTTCTGCAAACCGAGGTCGTGGTTCAGGCGGCACAGTGGATGCTGAGCGAACTCCGCATCCTCAGGGCGATAGGTGACCACGACCATCAAGCGCGCATGGGTGCGATGACGGGCGAGGGCAGAAAGCATGTCGACCGTCGAATAATCCGACCAATGAAGGTCCTCGAAGACGAGGGCGAGCGGCGTTTGCGCCGAGAGAGCGGCGAAGAATTCGCAGATCTCGCGCAGCATACGGCCACTGACCGCGCCGACCAGTTGTCGCTGTAACTGCGCGCGATGCCGCTCCGGCACCGAACCGGGAAGCTGCGCGGCCCAGGTGGGGGCTATCGAGATTAGACTGCGCATGATGGCGGCGCCTGCGTCGCCGCGCACCAGTTGGGTCAGCGCCTCGAGCACGGGGTAATACGGCTCGGTGCCGCCATAACCCTCCACACAGCGCCCGAGCGATGTCAGCACGTCGCCGCGGCCGTCGAGCGCTTCGAGGAACTGGTTGACGAGCGTGGTCTTGCCGATGCCCGGTTCGCCGGCGACGAACACAATCCGCGATTCGCCTGCGCAAGCCTCGTCGAATAGCGTTTTGAGCTTGTTCAACTGCGGGGTGCGTCCGACGAAAGTGCCGTCAGCCGGTTTCCCGGCATTATCCGTGGCGTTGACTGGCGTGCGGGCCAGCAGTGGGGCGATGAAACGGTAGCCGCGGCCGCGCAGCGTTTCGATGAAGCGGGGGTTGGCCGGATCGTCGCCGAGCGCAGCGCGTATGGACAGCATGTGCCCCTTCAGCACTTCGGGTTGCACCGTGACGTTTTGCCAGAGCGCGTCGAGAAACTCGTCGTGCGTCACGAGACGGCCAGCGTTGTCGACCAGGTACTGAAGCATGTCATACGCACGGGGCCTGAGATTGAGCCGGGAATGGCCCCCGTCTGGCGTCGCTTGCCAGACACACTGGTTGGCCCGGTCGAGCCGGAAAGGCGGGAATTCGCTCACTTTTGTCTCCGACCGCACGGCCCATTCATTCTTGCAATCCTATATGAAGCGCGATGGTCGCCTCGGTGCGCTGGGTCAGGTGCGGATTTCAGCATGCCAAAGCAATCAACCATTGAGTCATGGTGAGCCCTGGCGTCTTCGGCAGGCGTTAACGTAGTTTTAAACATTTGGCCGATTCTATACCGGCAAAATGACTGCGAAAACCTTCGATGTACCGGCACGGACAACTGCCTTGCGTGACGCTTTCAAACGGCCATTTCGCCCCCCGATCGGGGGATAGGACACGGTAGCGCCTTCGAGAATAATGGGTTATCGCGACTGCAGTCTCTCCCATCGAGGACGAAACGAAATGCTTAAAGCGTTTTCAGTTCCTGTTACGCCGCAAGGACAATCCGCACTTGCGACGATGCCGCCGTGGCACTATTCGAGCGACTGTATGGCCATCGAATACTGGGCCGACCCGAAGGCCATCGCGGCCGTGCTGCCGAAAGGCGTGAGCGTGGACGAGAAGTCGGGAGGGCGCGCCTTCTTCTGGTTTCTGGACTGGCAGTTCACGGCGTCAAACGACGAATTGACAGACCCGGCCCGCTATCAGTACCGCGAGGCTTTCGTTCTGGTCGAGGCGGTATTCGACGGCGTGCCGGTCAACTATTGCCCGTATATCTTCGTCGACAACGATGCCGCTATCGCCCGTGGATGGGCGCAGGGCTTCCCGAAGAAACTCGCGAGCGTCTATCAGACCCGTAGTTTCTCCGCGCCGAGTGCAGCGGCCGCGCCGCTTGCCAAGGGAAGCCGCTTCGGCGCGAGTGTCTCGGCGCACGGCGAACGGCTGGCGACGGCCCGTATCCAGCTAGAGGCGCCTGTCGCAGACCCAACGACCGTGTTCAACCGGCCGACGACCATGCACCGCTACTTTCCCCAGCTTGCCGCCGGACTTCAGGACAAACCACCCGTCGATGAACTGACCATGTCGCTCACGGACAATCTGGCGATCGTCGATGTCTGGACCGGATCCGCGGAGCTGAAACTTCCCGAGGTCGCCGGCGAGGAAATGCACCTGATCGCTCCGCTGCGCGTTGGCCGCGGTTATCGGCTGGGGATGTCGTACTCGGTGACGGATCTGCGGATTCTGAAGAACTACGTCGAGTGACGGGTTGGAAACGTCAGGACAGGAGTAGCCTCAATGCCGCTTTATACCTTGGTGACTCAGGATGGCGTACTCAGCAGCGAGGCCAAGACGCGGCTCGCGGTCGACCTGACGGAGCTACACGCTTCCTGTTCGGGTGTGCCGAAGAACTGGGTGCATGTGGTGTTTCAGGAGTATCCGGCCGGTAACGGCTTTACTGCCGGAGAAACGGCGGCCACCGCCGCGCTGACGCTTCTGATCCGGACCGGTCGTACACCTGAATACAAGCGGGAACTGATCCAGCGTCTCTGGAAGCTGTTTCAGACCGCGACCGGCGCACCCGATGACCAGATTGTCATCGGCATTCAGGAACTGCTTCCAAGTCAGGCAATGGAGATGGGGAAGATCATGCCGGAGGTCGCGAACGAATGAGGCACGGCGCCCAGGGTCGCATGATCATTCGAGCCAGGGCAGCGCCCGCGGCGAAACGATAAACGTCGTAAGCTTTTCGTCGGGCTGGGTCCACACCAGCCCGAACTGCATCGAATCCGCATTCGGCAGCGTGAAAACGTGCGGTCCTTCGAGGAACTGGCCGTCCCATCCAAACGCTCTCGCGGCCTCGGTCGCGGCCTCGTATTCGGAATCGACAAGCTGAAGCGAGAACTTGCCGCCGTCCGCCTCCACCAGTTCCCTGATGCGTCCGAGCGTCGGCATCCAGTTGAAAGCACTGGCCGGCCGGGGCATTGTGTACACGCGCCATGTCATCGTGGCTATCCTCAAATCAGGTATTCATGAGCCGGCCCGGCGTTCGCCAGGCGAGGGCGTTTCCTGGTTGACGGCAAAAAAGTCAAATTCTTGACAATGGGTTTCACGGACAGGGACGTGGAGCACGGCTAAGGAATTCCTTACGGAGAATTCCGTATCGGCCTAATTCAATATCTGGGAGTCCTGACGGCGCTACCGGCGCAGCGTGTCTAGTATCGACTTGTGGCGATTGCTTGTGTCTGTACGAAGCGCCGTGCTCTCACAGTAGAGCCGATCCGGCCGGTACCACGGGGGTGGTTGAAATGAATCAGGACACGCAAGGCTTGATACACGAGATGAATTTCGCCTATCTTCTGCTGATCCAGCGCCTGCTTGCAGAAGACAGGAGCACGGCTATGAGCACCCTTGGCGTGTCGCCCGAGGTGGCCGATGTTCTGGTGACGCTCTCGCTCCAGGAGCTTACGAAGCTCGCCGCGGTGTCGCAGATACTGTGCTCGTTCCGCTTCAATGATCATACGGTGCTGTCGGCGCTGACATATAGCCAGGTTGAAGCGGCCGCGATGACACGCACGTCGTCGGGGACTGCCTCAAGCCACGCCGAGGTCGGTACACATCAGGCGTAACCGCTGGCGTACTGGCTCATGATGTCGAGGTTGCCAAGGTGTTCGCGCGGAATCTCGTCGCCGACCTGGCCACGCCGGATCACCAGCACCCGCTGCGACACCGCGGCGATGAAATCCAGATTCTGTTCGACCAGCACGATGGTGAGCTGGCTGCGTTCGCGCAACAGCACCAGGGTCTCGGCGATCTCGTCGATGATCGACGGTTGGATGCCCTCGGTCGGTTCATCGAGCAGTAACAGGCTGGGATTGCCGGCCAGCGCGCGGGCAAGGGCCAGTAACTGCTGCTCGCCGCCCGACAGCGATCCGCCGGTGCGGTCTAGCAAGGGCTTGAGGCGAGGGAAATCGGCCAGCAGCCGTTCGAGCGCATCCACCGGACGCTGGCCTGTCTTCAGGAGTCCGAGGCGAAGATTGTCCAGCGTGCTCAACGCGGGGAAGATATCGCGGCCCTGCGGCACGTAGGCCATTCCGCGTCGCGCTCGCGCGTGGGGCGCCGCGCGCGTCACGTCGGTGCCATCGAAAAGGATCGTGCCCGAGGTCGCCGGCAACGCTCCGATCAGACAGCGCAGCAAAGTGGTTTTGCCCATGCCGTTGTGGCCGAGAATGCCGATCGATTCCCCACTGGCGATCGACAGCGACACGTCGTAGAGCACCGGGATCGAGCCATAGCCGGCGCATAGATCGACAACTTCGAGCATCATCGCACTCCGCTCATTGCGGCTTTTTGCCAAGATAGATCTGCTGGATCAGCGGGTCGCTCATGATGCGATCCGGCGCGCCTTCGCGGATGATGGCGCCCTGGTGCAGCACCGTGACTGTCCGCGCAATCTTGCGGATAAAACTCATGTCATGCTCGACCACGACAAGCGCGTGTCGCTGGTTTATCTCGAGGATCAGCTCTGCGGTCCGCGTGACCTCGGCATCGCTCATACCAGCCGCGGGCTCGTCGAGCAGGATCAACGGCGGGTCCGGTGCAATCACCACCGCCAGCTCGACCCACTGACGCTGTCCGTGCGCAAGCAGGCCGACCGTCGCATCGCGGTACGCCAGCATGCCGACGCGCTCGAGCGTCACCCGTGTGACGCGTTCTGTCTGTTGCGGCGTGTTCACCCGGCGTGCGGCGAGCCAGACGTTCTCCCACACACTGAGCCCGTTGAAGAGGCTCGGCACCTGGGTCTTGATGCCAATGCCAAGCCGTGCCGGCTGATGCGGCTGCATGTTCGAGATGTCCTGACCACGAAACAGGATCTGTCCCGACGTGGGCTTCACCTGGCCTGTGAGCAGTTTGAAGAAGGTGCTTTTGCCGGCGCCGTTCGGCCCGATCACGCAGCGCAGCTCCGCCTCCGCCAAGGTGAAATTGACGTCGCGGGTCGCGTGGACGCCACCGAAGCGTACGTTCAGATCGCGGGTCTCGAGGAGCGGCGTCATCGCACGGTTTCTCCATGCGGATCGAGCTTTGCGGCTTGATCGATCTTTGCCGCCTGCGGCCCGGCGTCCGGGTCTTCCTTCACGGCGGCGTTGACGTTGGCCATATCGCGCTGACGGCGCAAGCGCGATACGAGCGCAGCGCCGAGCGAACCCAGGCTTGGCACGATCCCCTTGGGCACCATCAAGACGAACACCACGAGAATGGCACCGAGGACCAGGTTCGAGTTGATGGTCTGCTGGGTGCCGATCTGCGTGGTCAGCCACTGGATGGCGATGCAGCCAACTACCGGACCCACTAAAGTGCCCAGGCCGCCGACGATCACCCAGATGATGATCTGCGCCGATTGCGCGAGACTGAATACGGTAGGACTGGTAAAGGCGCCCCAGTTGGCGAACAGGCACCCGGCCAGTCCAGCAATAGCTGCGCCGAGCACGAACGTGAACAGCTTGTAGGCGCGGGCATCGTAACCGAGCAGCAAGAGACGCTGCTCGTTTTCCTTGCTGGCGACGATGACCCGGCCCGGCTTCGTGGCGAGCAGCGCCCTCAGCAACAGATAGACCAGCAGCAGCGCGCCGAACGACAGCTCGAACAGGCCACGCGGCCCGATCGTGTCGTCGATGTTACCGGGCGTGTTCAGCGGTGCGATACCCGGTATGCCGTTGAAGCCGCCCAACGGGGCAGTGCCGATTTTCCACTCCGGCCCCGCGGTGGAGTTGATCAGGTTGAACAGAATCAGCGTCACGGTCAGCGTGATGACGCCCATATAGACGTCGGACAGCCGTCCATAGAAGATCAGGTACCCGAGGATGGCGGCGAACGCGGCAGGCACCACGATGGCCAGCACGAAGGGCACGGTGCTGTCGCCGAGGTTGGTCACCGCAATCGCGTAGGTATAGGCGCCTAGCCCGAAGAAGGCGGACTGCCCGAAACACAGAATGCCGCCGTAGCCCCAGATAAACGCGAGGCTGATGGCGAGGATCGACATCACCACGTAGACGGTGGCCTGCACTAGGGCGAAGTCGTCGAGCACGTGCGGTAGCACGAACAGCAGCGCCAGCCCCAGTGCAACGGTCAGCGCAGCGCTTGCCCACGACCGCGAGAAACGCTGCAGCGCGTCAGGCCCCTGCGCCGGCCGGCTGGATTGCGCAGGCCTCGTCACAGCGACCCCTTGAAGAAGCGGCCGGTAATGCCTTGCGGCAGAAGCCGCAACATGATGATCGCGCCGACCAGCAGCGCGACTTCGCCGAACACCGGCGTCGAGGCAAAGGTGGCGATCTGGTTGATCGCACCGAACAGCGTCGACGCGCTGACGAGGCCGACGACAATCGCCGGGCCACCGCCGATCACGGTAATGAACGCCTTGGCGATAAACGCGCCGCCCATCGTCGGCACGACGCCGGTCAGCGGTGCCAGCAAGCCACCCGCAAAGCCGGACAAGGCTGCACCGATTGCAAAGGTGGCGGAATACACGAGGCTCGGGTTGATGCCCAGCGCGTCGGCCATCTGCGGATTCTGCATGGTGCCGCGCGCGATCAGGCCAAGGGAGGTATGCAGCAAGACCCAGCGCAAGACGAGCGCCAGCAGCGCGCCGACAACGATGATCACGAGCGTATAGCTGCTGACCGAGTAAGCACCGATCGTAAAGTTGCCAAGCGGAGCGGACACCCCGGCGGTTGTATTGCCGGCGATCGACGTCACCGCGCCGATCAGCAGCAGCGACAAGCCCCACGTGGCAAGCATCGTATCGATCATGCGGCCATACAGGCGACGGATGAAAACCCGCTCCAGTACGATGCCGATCAGGCCCACCGTCAGCGGCGCGACGACGAAGATCGCCACCCACAGATTGATGCCGAGGCGCATCGCTTCAATGGTCGCGTACGCCCCAAGCATCATGAACTCGCCGTGCGCGAGGTTGATCACCTTCATCATCCCGAAGATGACCGCGAGCCCGGACGAGATGACGATCAGGCTCGAGATCGCATACAGGATCTGAATCAGGACGATCGCGGCAAGATCCATCAACGGCTCCTTCGGACGGCGCGGGGGCGCTTCGCACAAGCATCAAAGCTTGATGACATATTGCTGGTTGTCGCGCGGGTTCTTGATGAGGTTGCAGACGGCGCTGGTGTCACTCGGCGGTTGCGCCTGGAAGGTCTCGACGATATTGAGCTTCTTGTTGCGGACCTCGGCAATATTGACGTTCAGCACGCAGTGATGCGTGGCTGCGTCGATCGAGACCTTGCCGCTGGGAGCGTCGATGCTGATGCCCGACTCCAGCGCTTCGATCACCTTTATGCGGTCCAGTGTGCCGGCTTTTTTCACGCCCTGCGCCCACAGGTTGAAGCCCTGGTAAGTGCCCATCGCCAGTTCGGTGATGTTCGGATAGTTGGCGCCGAAGCGTTTGTGAAAGCGGTCCTTGAATGCCGTATTGACGGGGTTGTCGATCGTCTCGAAGTAGTTGTAGCAGACGAGGAAACCATCGCATTCGTCGGGCGAGAGCACGATCTGCTCGTTGCCGCCGGCGAAGGTGGTGGAGGCGAGAGGAATCTTTTTGTGCAGACCCGCTGCCGCCCACTGGCGATAGAACGACATATGCGCGCCGCCCACCAGCGCCGAGACAAGCATATCGGGCTTGGCGGCCTCGATCTTCGAGATCGACGGACCGAAGTTCGTGACATCGAGCGGGAAAAAATCGATCGATGCCACCGACCCACCGTTGTCCTGCACGAATTTCTTGACCCACTGCGAGGTGATCTGGCCATAGTTGTAGTCCGCGGCGACCACGTAGACCTTTTTGCCCCACTTCTTCATTGCATAAGGCACCAGCTTCGCCACGGTTTGACCCGGCGTCACGCCCGTGCAGAACGTATTGCGGTCGCACACGCCACCCTCGTACTGGGTGTTGTAGAAATACAGGGTCTTGTAGCGGTCGAGCACCGGACGCATGACCTCGCGCGAAGCGGAGGTGATGCCGCCGTGCACAACCGCGACCTTGTCCTTCAAGGCAGCTTGCTGGGAAAACTGCGTGTAAAGCTGCATGTTCGACTGCGGGTCATAGGTGAGCAATTTGATCTTCTTGCCCAGCAGTCCACCTTGCGCGTTCCATTCTTCGACGGCGAGCGTCAGGCAGTCGGCCATGGGCTTGCCGTAAATATCGAGTCCTCCTGATAAATCGGTGATCCCGCCCACGACAATTTCATCCTCGGCCGATGCGTCAAACGATATGCCGCAGGCCGCACCAGCAGCCAGCGAGAGAGCGGAGGTCTTGATGAAGGAGCGGCGATCCATGGAAAGATTCCTGAAGGTGAACAAGATCGAATACGAGCGCTATGTTAGCGCTCTCTACGGCTAATCCGCCAGTGGCGTCAAAGCGTTTTCCAGTCCGCAGCCTGCTCGAATGCGTAAGCGCCACGATAGATCGTCGCTTCGTCCCAGTGCTTGCCGATCAACATCATGCCGACCGGCAGACCTTCAACCATGCCGCATGGCACGCTCATCGCCGGGTGGCCGGTAACGTCGAACGGGCAGGTGTTGGGCAGCATCTCGAAGGCACGTTGAATCACTTCCTCGAGAGGCGCGTCTGCGGCGGGCAAAGGCGTCGCAGTCAGCGGCAACGTCGGCATCAGGAGCAGGTCATAATCGGCGAGCGCCGTGTCGTACGCGAGCGTCAGTTGTCGCGAGAGATTCTGGGCCTTCGCGTAGAAGTGGCCGCGATAGTGCTTGATGAAGTACTCGCCCAGTACCATGGTGAGCTTCAGCGTCTCCGAGAGCTCGTCCGCACGTTCGCGCCAGCCCGCATGGAAGTCCACCATGCCGGTCACATACAGTCCCTTCCAGTTGAAGCCGTGACCGTTGTCTTTCATCATCTGCTGGGTCGCGCCTTCGGCGGCGATCGGCAGCCAGATGGCGGGGCCGAGCAGATGCATCGGGATCGATACTTCGCTGACCTTCGCACCCAGATCGCTGTAGCGCGCGGCGGCTTCGCGCACCTTGGCGTCAGACGCGGCCTGCGACTGCGGCCACCCGAAGCCCTCTTTGACCACACCGATCTTTAGACCTTTGACGCTTTCTTTCATCAGGTCGCTGTAGGGCTTGGCCGTCTGCCCCGCGTATTGACGCGGATCCAGGCCGTCAGGGCCGGCGAGGACTTCGAGCATGAGGGCGTTGTCAGTGACGTTCGCGGTCATCGGGCCGGTGTGGTCGATCGTCAACTCGATTGGCATGACGCCGGTGTACGGCACCAGACCATGCGTGGCCTTCATACCGTAGACGCCGCAGTACGACGCCGGCATGCGGATCGAGCCGCCCTGGTCGCCGCCGATCGCAAGATCGACTTCGCCCGCAGCCACCAGCGCTGCGCTGCCGGACGACGAGCCCCCAGCCGAATACCCTCTGCGGTGCGGATTATGGACGGGCGCTGGCGAACTCGTATGCGAGCCTCCGGAAAAGCAGAAGTACTCGCACGTGGCCTTGCCGACGATTGTCGCGCCGGCGTCGAGCAGGCGCGTCACGATGGTGGCGTCCACGTCGGGCACGTAGCCTTCCAGCGTCGAGGCGCCATTCATCATCGGCACGCCGGCGAGGCAGACGTTGTCCTTGAGCGCGACCGTCTTGCCAGCCAGCTTGCCGCCCGGCGCGCCTTTGACTTCGGCTTTGACGTACCACGCGCCATAGCGGTTTTCTTCGCCGCTCGGACGATAGCCCGGCGTTCGCGGGTAGGTTACGCGCGGCAGATAGTCGGGGAGGGCATCGACGACATCGTAAGCGTCGAAGTTCGCTTGCAGCAAGCCGTTGTAGCTAGCCAGTTGCGTTTCTGAAAGGTGAATGCCGAGGCTCAACGCGACATCTTCAAGTTGGCTCAGCGTAGGACGTTTGACTGCCATGGTTGCTCCGTAAGTTGAATTCCGGACAGACCTGCGGCTACTGTGCTGCCGGTAACCATTCGACGATGGAAGGCGGCGCGGTCAGGCACCTGGATGCCTGACCAACTTGCGAGCAATGGTATGGACGACTATTTTCTGAGTCAACCATTTTATTTTCCATGGAAAATAAAATGGCACCAACGGAGTGTGCGGCGCGATCAGAGATGGGTCAGCACGCGGAATGCGTGACCGTCGACCCTTGCCAGATAGATCGGCACCCGGTTGACCCGGCCGCCAGCGTAAACTGCGCCACGAGCGCTGCGGTAGGAGAGGGGCGCGGTGCCGAGGCGGGCCAGACTGGCGGTAGTGGCATTGCGCTGTCGCGCGTCGTTGAGCAGAGCGGCAAGGAAGTGGATGCCTTCGTAGGTCGACTGCCCAAAGGTATCCAGCGTCGGCGCACGTACGCCGCAATGGCTGTGATAGCGCTCCTTGAACGACTGGTTGGCGTCGGTATCCAGTGATGCGAAGTAACCGGAGGCGACGTAGAGGTTGTCCGTGTTCCTTGCTCCGATACCGAGCAGTTCGTTCTCGCCGAGCGCGCACGACAGGCGCAGAACGTGTGAGGCGAGGTCGGCGTGGCCGAAGGCGCGATTGAAGTCCACCGCGTCCTGGCCGATCAACGAGAGCAGGACGGCGTCTGCACGTTGCTCGCGAATCTGGTCGAGAACGTATTCATAGTCGCCGCCGCCGAAGGGCAGATACATCTCGCCGACGACGCTGCCGCCGGATTCGGCGACGAAACGGTGTGCGACCTGATGCGACGCGCGCGGCCACACATAGTCGTTGCCGATGAACATCCAGCGCCGCGGACGGTGGTGCTCGTTCAGCCAATGAATGGCGGGACGCAGTTGTCTGGAGATCGTTTCGCCAATTGCGAATACCCCGGGCGTACGTTCGCCGCCCTCGTAGAGCGGTGTGTACACGAAAGGGATGCGGCCGCCGATTGCGTGCAGGAGGTCATGGCGAACCGCACTGGTGTGCATGCCGACGAGGGCATCGACGGCGCCTTCCTCAACCAGTTCGACCAGACTGTCTTCGATCGCCTGCGCGTCGTCGCCGGCGTTGAGGGTGATCAGCCTGCAAGGCCGGCCGGTGATGCCCGACCCGCTGTTGAGCTCAGCCACGGCGAGGCGCGCCGACGCCAGCGCGGACGGCCCCCAGATGCCCGCGGCGCCACCGAGCGGCACGCACAAGGCGATGTTTAATTCCTGCTTACTGCTTCGGGTACCGAGACGCTGACTCATCGATGGGCGTGTGATGCCAAAGTGGTCGAACACGTAAGCGAGGCTAGCCGCGACGCCTGACCGGCAAAAACGTCATGCCGTACGCAAGCGTTGCACCAACCACGGGCGGACGAGCGCCAGCTTGGCACATTTTCAGCCAGTTTTGCACCGATACTTTCCACGGAAAATTAATTTGCGTAAGATCGATGCCATTGCTTCGACACCATGCATCTACCATGCCCGAACACGACCTTTCGCAGTATCTCGCCTGGCTTCTGGCCTCGGCGCACCGGCAGATGAAGATGGGCATTGCCCAATCGATTGCCGATGAGGACGTCAACGAGGAGCACTGGCGCATTCTGCAGGTCGTATCCGACGAGCAAGGTCATTCGATGGGCGAACTCGCCGAGCAGGTGCTACTGAATGGGCCCGCGCTGACCAAGAACGTCGACAAACTGGTGAGCCGCGGACTCGTACAGCGCGCACAGGACGCGCAAGACAGTCGCAAGGTACTCTTGTATATCAGCGATCGCGGGCTGGAGATGGTGGGGCGATTGAAGCGTAGCGTGGATGCGCATCATGAGGCGATCGAAGACGCGCTTGGACCGCGTAACTCGAAGCAGTTGAAGCGCTTGCTGGAGCGGCTAATCGAGGAGTCGCGGCCGGAATGATGTGTGGTTTGCACGGCGTTGCCTAAGCGACCGTCAGCGGTTGTTCAAGGAAACTAACGACTTCATTTGCCGGGATGGGTCTGGAATACAGATAGCCCTGAACCATCAGACCGCCTAGCGTTTTGAGAATGGCCAGCTCGTCTCTTGTCTCGATGCCTTCGATAATGCAATCAAGATCCATGTCCCGGCTGAGCGCGAGGAGCGACTTGACGATCTTGTAGCTCGTGGGATTCGTGTTTAGATCCGCGACGAAACTACGATCAACCTTGATCTTGGTGAGCGGCAACGCGTGAAGGTGCGTCAGGCTCGAAAAGCCGGTTCCAAAGTCGTCGAGAGAAATACCGCATCCGAGTGCTCGCAACGTCTCCGTGGCACGACGGACCTGCGCAAAATCACGAATGAAAGCGGTTTCGGTTATTTCCAGATCGAGACGAGCCGGATCGAAGCCGCTTTTGCCGATCTCCGTAATGATGTCGAGGACGGTATCCGGAGAGCTAAGATCGTGGGCAGACAGGTTAAACGAAAGACGGATGGACGAAGGCCAAAGCAGTGCGTGCACAAGTGCCTTTTTGAGTAGTATTTTAGTGATCCTCTCGATCATTCCGGTGCGTTCTGCAACGGGAATGAACTGCGCCGGCGTGATGGAGCCCAAGGTGGGACTGGTCCACCGGGCGAGTGCTTCGAATCCAATGGTCGCGCGGTTCGAAACATCGACGATCGGCTGGAACACGACCGTCAGTTCATCCTGGAGGTTGGCGTGTTGCAGCGCCTGCTCGATCTTTGCTTCGTAGCGGATCTTGGCATCGTGGTCGGTGGAGAACAGCGTCACCTTGCCACGACTGCCGCGCTTTCCGTGATACAGCGCATAGTCGGCGTTCGCAAACAGTTGCATCGTGTCGCTCGCCATATCGGGAAAGACCGAGAAGCCGATCGACCCGCCTATTTGCAGCGTAATATCGCCCATCGATGCAACAGCTCGTATGGCAGAACAGATCAATTCTCCGTTCGCCAGCAGTTCGACCGTGTCGCCAAAGTTCGAAGCCACAATCGAGAATTCATCCCCACCGAGTCTTGCGACATAGTAGTTTTCCGGACATGCCTCGACGAGGCGGGATCCAATGATCTGCAGCAGTTTATCGCCGGTGGCGTGGCCGTAGATGTCGTTGACGAGTTTGAAGCCATCCAGGTCGATAATGCCGACGGCGAGACGGCTTCCATCCGATTTCGCTTTCGTATAGGCATAATCTAGGTACGAAAAAAACGCGCGACGGTTGGCCAGACCCGTGAGGCTATCGATATTGGCCAGCCGGAAATTCTCCGCTCGCGCACTGACCATGCCGGTAAAGTCACGATAGTGAACCAGCAGGATGGCGAGCATCGCCGCGGAAACAAGCGCCGTGTTGACGGCGATTGCGACAAAGACCAAGGTCCCGGACAGGGCGAAGAAGACGACAAACAAGCCGTTTACAATGAATGCAACCGTGAAGGCGGCCGTCCGCAAATGCATCATGCAGAAAATCACGCCAATCACGGTGATGGCCATATAAAAGGCTACGTGAGCCTTTTCATACGGGTCGCCGTAAGGGAAGAGCGCGAACGCCCACAGCGTAAAGGTGAGAGCAATAACGGGCGCGAGTCGTTGGGTACGGGAGAGCGCTTTTAACGCAATCTCATGGGTTGCTTCCTGCCGCGAGCGACGCAGCCAGCCGATCAGCCGCACCACCGAGATCACAGTCATGATGACGGGTATGTCGACGGTCAGCCAATGCGGCGCCACGTGCATGTGCGTTGTCGCGAGCCCCCATGTATTGATCATCAGGACCACGTACATGAGCGGCATCTGAAACGTGAAAGCTCGGTACTGGGCGATCAGCAGATCCGGATTGTCTCGCGGAATGCTCGCAATTTCTCTAACGGCTTTCAGGAGTTTCGTGAGCTTCATAATTGCGTATTCCCGCGGGTCCATCGCTAACGAGTCCAATCTGCGAAATCGGACCGCCAAGCGCCAATCTCGGCTCTCCTAACGGTACCGATACGCGGCCTGTCCATTGTCCGAAGTTGTCCTTGTTGCGTGTATCGAATCGTTTATGTCCGCGGCTGAACTTTGTGAAGCTAAGGTGAGGGGACCATAACCATGGTTGCTACTTCGGTATACGGCAGCGCACATCGATCTCTGTAGCGCGTGGGCGTAGGGATTTCCTGAATTTTTTGTAAGGGCGCGTTTTTTGGAGCTTGGAAGGCTGCTTTTATAGGGAAAGCGCTACATTGACCCCGTTTGTGACCGTCACAGAACTTTCATTCAGGATTACCTGACGTAATTTTCAGCCATCCCCGATCTTCAGTTGCAGCCCCGTTTTGCCGTATAACTCGCTGTGTCTGGAGATAGATGGCTCCAGTGCTTCTGGTCTCTCACGTCCTGACCCTCGAAACTCAGGATTTATTGCGTCGTGCTTGCACGACGCTTTTTTTTTGCGGTAACCGAGTTGGAAACTGGCATCGAGTGGTGCGCTGGTGCCTGTGCAGCGGGGCGAGGATCATGGCGTTGCCGTGTCGCTGGTCGATTCCAGGTCACACGTCATGCCCGACGTTGTTGAAGTTGCGCCAGACGCGCCCAGCTCTGAGTGAATTGCCTGAGTGGCGGCGGGGTGGGCTTCCTCGAGTGCAAGGGTCTCGATAGGAAGCGTTGTTGCGGCATCGATCGCATCGAGGTAGCTGAAGTGATAACGGTCGTACGTCGCTCGAAGTCTTCCGAGCCCGTGGTGGAAATCGCCCCGAAACGTTGTCCAGAGGCCCAGCGGGTAGTGCGCGCATTCGACGTACGTGTCCTGCTGTTGCACATCGTCGTTTCCGCCATCGAGAACCAGATGCTCGATGGTCTTCGATTCGCACAATGCCACCGCGAGGATGCAAAAGACGGCTATCAGGAGGGTCCCAAGGATTGTTGCGCGCATGTTGAGTCGAATCACGTTGATATCGGTGAATACAGACTCAAACAGGACAACAAAGTTTTTTACGCGACCTTACGGGCGATTTCCTGGTGATGTCGACTACGTTCGGCCGGCACAAAAAAAGAGGCCCGCCGAGGGAAGGGCGGACCTTAGCACATACGTCGAGGTACCAACGGCGCTACTACGAGGGGTTGAAGTAGCGTGGAATGGATTGTACTGAGCCGACGGGGGTATTGCGGATGTGGTAATCGCACGTAAGAAAAGGTCGGTTTTTAGTTTGCGGTCTGGAGGCTTCGGCCGCATT
>Ga0302232_10001135_pt1 | contig 18752 bp, 19 predicted proteins | sample II_Palsa_N2_3_FD_193575 | JGI IMG/M metagenome (GOLD analysis project Ga0302232, IMG submission 193575) | Peat permafrost microbial communities from Stordalen Mire near Abisko, Sweden - II_Palsa_N2_3 | ecosystem: Environmental > Terrestrial > Soil > Palsa > Peat permafrost | place: Sweden...
TGCGCGACGCGCCGGGATTCGCTGCGCTGGTGCGTGAGATCTGGTCCGAGCTTGATGTGCGCATGGCGCGAGCCTGACGCGGCAACTGAAGAGGAAGGTCCGGATGTTCGAGGAAACAGGCAATGCGGCACCGCTGGATTCACCGGCACGCAAACCGGCGTCCGCAAGGCGGCGCCGCGTCTGGAAACATGTGCGAGGCAGGCTGGCGGTCTTCGCGTGCCAGTTTGGTTTGCTCGCCGTGCTTCTCGGTCTGTGGCAATACGCGACATCGAAGCAGGCGCTCAACGCATTTCTCTTCGGTTCGCCTGCTCAGATCTGGGATTTTCTCGTGAAAATGCAGGAGGACGGCAGCCTGGTCCACGATGCGAGCGTGACCGGCATGGAGACATTGCTGGGGTTCTTGCTGGGCAACGTCATTGGGACGTTGCTCGGGCTGCTGCTCTGGTATTCGCGCTTCGTGTCGAAAGTGATGTATCCGTTCATCGTCGCGCTGGGCTCCATACCCGTGGTCGCGCTCGCGCCGCTCGTGATCATCTGGTTCGGCACCGGACTCGCCTCGAAGCTTGCGATGTCCACGCTATCGGTCGTGGTGGTGGCGCTGGTCATCGCCTACAAGGGAGCGACCGGTGTCGACGACGATCAGGTCAACCTGATGCGCACGCTCGGAGCCGCCAAGCGACAGGTCTTCACCAAGCTGGTTATCCCTGCGTCACTGCGCGACATCTTCGCGGGCCTGAAACTGACTGTCGGCTTTGCGCTGATCGGCGCGATCCTCGGCGAGTTCATGTCGTCGTCCGACGGGCTCGGGCATGCCATCTTCAAGGCGGGGAGCCTCTACATCATTCCCAAGGTATTCGCAGGCGTGGTGGTGACGATTGCCCTCGCGTTGTTCCTTTCGTTTCTCGTCGGACGACTGGAGCGCTTCCTGATGCCCTGGAACAAGTTCGACTGATCTTGCTCACTCCACCCAATCCGATAAAACCATGAACATTGCGTCCACGAATCGTCAGGTCATCAGCAAGCAGCAACTGAAGTACGCGCTCGCCGCGACCGACAGCTTCATCGCCGAAGTAGTGCCCGGTGAAACCTTCGAGGTGGAGACGGAGCTGAACATCGGCGGTCATCTGATCACGCATGTGCACGAGAGGCTCGATGAAACGAAGGTGACGTTGCCCTTCGTCAATCCGGCGACCGGCCCGGTGCGGCTGAAGGGTGCCAAGCCCGGCGACATGGTGGTGATCGACGTGCTTGACGTCGGCGTGCACGGACTCGGTTATACGGCGCTCTGGCCAGGCATCGGGATCTTTCCCGACTGGGTGCGCAAAAAAGAATTCGGCATCCAGAACCGCAACGTCGTGGTGGAAAACGGCATCGTGCACTGGAGCGATACCCTCAAGCTTGACGCTCACCCGATGGTCGGTGTGATCGGGGTGGCGCCGGTCGCCGGGGGCACGCTCACGATCGACAACGGCGTGCACGGCGGCAACCTGGACGTCCAGGAGGTCACCAACGGCAACCGCATCATGTTCCCGGTGTTCCATGAAGGCGCGTACCTCTATTTCGGCGACGTACACGCCTTGCAGGGAGATGCAGAATGCAACGGCATGGGCGCTATCGAGATTCGCGGCCATCTGACGCTGAAGGTGGACCTCTTGCCGGCGCCCAGACACATGACGTGGCCGCGCATCGAAACGCCGACGCACATCTGCACGGTTGGTTGCGCCCGTCCACTTGACGACGCCTTGCGAATCGCCTTTGAGGAAATGATCTACTGGCTCGAGGAGGAATACCGGATCCCGGCGTCGGAAGCTTACATGTTGCTGGGGCAGATCGCCGAAGCCCGCTGCACGCAGATGGTCAACCCCAAGTTCACCTATATCTGCAAGGTGGCGAAGAAATACCTTCCGAATCTCTGACCACGAAAACCTGCCATTTTTCAGGACTACCGACCATGGATTTGCAACTCAAGGGTTTGAAAGCGATCGTCACCGGCGGCACCAAGGGCATCGGCCTCGCGATCGCACGGACGCTTGCGAAGGAGGGCGCTGATGTCGCGATTTGCGCGCGGAATGTCGCGGCTGTCGAAGCGGCAGCGACGGAACTGAAAGGACTCAGCGGGGGACGGGCGCTGGGTGCGTCAATCGACGTGGCCGATGGCGTTGCCTTGAAGGCGTGGGTCGCAAGCGTCGGGGCTCAGTGGGAGGGACTCGATATCGTAGTCGCGAACGTGAGTGCGCTGGCGATCGACAACGATATCAACTCGTGGCGCAAGGAATTCGAAACAGACCTGCTCGGCACGGTGAATCTTGTCGACGCGGCACTACCGTTTCTCGAGTCGAGCAAGGCTGGATCCATCGTCGCAATCTCTAGCGTTTCCGGGCGGGAAATAGACTTCGCTGCCGGACCCTACGGTACTTTCAAGGCCGCGCTGGTTCACTACGTGCAAGGTCTGGCCCATCAACTGGCGTCCAAGGGCATCCGCGCCAATACGGTGTCTCCCGGCAATGTGTACTTCGAGGGCGGTGTATGGGACTGGATCGAGCACAACGACCCGGTGCTCTACGCCAAGGCGCTCGCGTTGAACCCGACCGGACGCATGGCAAATCCTCAGGAGATCGCCAACGCGGTGGCCTTCGTAGCGAGCCCGGCCGCGAGCTTTGTCAGCGGGACAAACCTTGTTGTCGATGGCGCGCTAACGCGGGGTGTTCAGCTTTAAGCCGGTGAGCCGATCGGGGGACTCGGGGGAATCATGGCAGTTGGCGCGGTTAGCTACAGATGAAAACTTGATTTGACATAAGATAAATTATCAACAATTTGTATGTCAGAGCTTTTTAGAAATGTCCGGTTCTGGCTCATTAGAAATGTCCGGTTTCCTGCTCTGGGCTGGCTGCTGTGGCGCATGCTGCGCATCACAGCCAGCCTGGAGCCAGACCATGAACGGACGTGGATTCATCACGATCAGCATGCACGAGCTCGAGCGCGTGAAGATCATCGAGGCGGTCGTCCAGCATCGCCTGACGATCGTACTGGCGGCTGAACGGCTGCAGCTGTGTGAGCGTCAGGTCAGCCGGCTGGTGCAGCGCTACCAGGCTGCGGGTGTTGCCGGACTGGTTTCGGGCAAACGCGGTCGGGCGGGCAACCATCAATTGCCCGATGGAATGGCTCGACGCTCGCTGGCCACGTTGGTCACCTTTGCCGCCGGCATTATCGGCACCGGTTTTTTGACGCTGCCAGTGCTGGCCATCTCAGGTGCCTATGCGATGGGCGAACGGCTCACATGGCCAGTGGGTCTTGCCCGTCTGCCGTTGCAGGCGAAGGCGCTCTATGGCGTGATCGCCGCGGCGACGGCCATCGCAGCCAAGGTGCCTACCCAAGCAGATCACGTCATTTCGCCCTCCTCGCTTTCGCCGTATTCCAGCAGCTCGCGCTGCGAGCCCAATGTGCGGCAGGTACGTCGATATTAGCGGCCAACGAACGGCATGGACAGACTTGAAAACTATTCACGACGATTACGTACTAAGCAATATTCAGACGTCTGCAGATCGGAATCTTTATCGCGTTCAGCGCAACCGAAAATACAATTGCCGTGACCAGCACGCAAACGGCTACCTTGGCGGAGATCGGTGTCATGGCGATTCCGCCAACAGCAAGCATCAAAGCAATGACGATATCGGCCACGGACGAAACGACCAGCCAAAGGCTCGGACGCGTGCCCCACATTTTCCGGCGTTCGCGAATAGCGTAGAGCGTTGCCTGACTACCGAACACAAGAAGAAGGAACGTCAGCGTGCGCAGCCTATCAATCCCAAGATGCAGACCATAGTGACCAATGGCGAGACCACCGCCGCAGAACGCGAGCAATGCCATGCCGATCGCGATGCCAGCGAGCGTCAGGTTGCCGATTTTCCATGCATTCGGGGTGGGCGACGGATCGACGTTATCGGTGGTCAACGACATCGCGAGAAAGTCGCCCGCGATCATCAAGATCACCATCAGGAGCGGGGTTAGCACGGCCTGTCCGGTGATCACCAGACCGGTCACCAGCAGCATCGAAGTGACGATTTTCTTAAGAATCGAATTGAGCGTATAGGTCTGAATGCGCTGGAACGTGACGCGCCCTTCCCTTACGGCCGCGACAATACCCGCGAGTCCAGGCTCAGTGAGCACCATCCCGGCAGCCGATTTCGCGACGTCGGTTGCCGTTGATACAGCAATGCCGATCTGCGCCTGACGCAACGCCGGTGCATCGTTCGCACCGTCGCCGCACATTCCGACAATGTGGCCGCCATGCTGAAACGCCTTGACGAGGTTATATTTGTCTTCAGGCAACACGCCCGCGAACACCGCATAGGCGTCAGGCCGGACGTCAGCCGGAATGGCGCCTGGGGGACACGTCGCACCATCGAGCCCCACCGCATGCGCGACGATGGCTGCTGTGGCCGGCGCGTCGCCCGTCACCATCATGACTTGCACGCCAAGACCATGCAATTCGGTCACAAGCGAGGCAGAGTCGTCGCGCGGTGGGTCGCTTAGCGCGATGAGCCCGGCAATCTTCAATGCAGACGGCGCTCCGGTCGCCACCGCCAACACCCGAAAGCCCTTTCCTTCCAGTTCGCTGGCCTGCGCTGCGGCTGCCGGCATCGGCTCTGAGAGCGCCGCGATAACCGCGAATGCGCCCTTCAGGATTTTTAGCGTGGCGCCGCTCGAGTCGGTGGCGCTCGCTTCGGACATTTTTTTAGCGGGATCGAACGGCGTGAAGTCGGTCAGCTTCAGTGCGGTTGCCTTGATGTCGCCTGAGGCAACCGCCCAGATTGAGCTATCGACCGGGTCCTGGCTACCTTCCGCGCTGGCAAGCGCCGCCAGTGAGAGTACATGCCCTTTGTCGAAACCCGGGCTCGGCCAGACCATCGTGACCGTCAGTGCATTGCGCGTCAGCGTGCCGGTCTTGTCGGCACACAGCACATCCATGGTGCCGGCTTCGTCCACGGCCGTCAGTCGTGTCGACAGGACGCCGCGCGCAGCCAACGCGCGCGCACCGAGTGCGGCCGACAGCGTGAACGTGGCGGGCAGCGCAACCGGGATCGATGCCAGCACGGCAGTGAGCACCAGCGGGACGATGTCGGCAAACGGAATCCGTAAATACAACGCACCGCCGATCAGCAGCACAATGACAACGCCACTGAATATGGCGAGATTGCGCACGACCAGCAGTACAGCCTTCTGCTGCGAACTCACCACGTGCGCGGTGCGCACCAGCTCGGCAGTGCGGCCGAAACGTGTGTTGGTGCCCGTAGCTGTCACTACCGCCACTGCCGCGCCGCGGCGCACCAGCGCGCCGGCAAAAGTCTGCGTACCGACCGTGGCTTCGATCGGCACCGATTCGCCGGTGAGCATCGAATGATCGAGCAGCGTGTTGCCCGACAGCAGACGCATGTCCGCCGCCACGATGCCCCCAAGCGACAGTTTGACGACATCACCGGGTACAAGGTCAGCGGCGGCAATGGTGGACCACTTACCGTCCCGGCAGACAGAGGCGTTCAGTGCGAGTCGTGATTTCAGCGCCGCGAGCGTGGCTTGAGCACGGCTCTCCTGAAACAGCCCGAGCACGGCATTGAACACCAGCAGCCCGGCGATGATGCCAGCCTCGACGTATTTGCCGAGCACCAACTGGAGAACGATCGCAGCTTCGAGCATCCACGGCACGGGAGACCAGAATTTCCCGATCGCCGTGCGCAAGGGGTGCACCGACGTGTCAGGCATGGCATTCGGGCCCGACTTGGCGAGTCGCGCGCGCGCTTCGCCGGAACTCAGGCCGCCCGGTGCCGGTGCGTTGCCGGCGGCCGTCTCATTGGGTGCCGAAGCGGGTGCGGCCAGGGTAGTGTCGCTCATGAGACTGGCTCCGGAGCCTGGCTGCTGCCCATGTCGATATCAGGCACGTTCGTGAGGAAACGCGAGCAGCACGCCGTCGACGTCAAAAATGCCGGCGGAAAGCGTGGCGTGAGGGGCCGGCGCGGGGCGTGAACTGGGCGACCTGTCATGCGTGGCATCTGTCCAAAATGATGGCGGGCTGTCACAGTCAACCGGGAGTGGCTACGTCTGTTTGACTCGACGAATCGAGTCGCATCTAAACGCACAGTACCTGACATAGGCCTGACACAACAGCTTCGGAAAACACTCAAGCCATCCAGTTCAAGGCTTGCTTAAGAAAAACCGATTCGCAGCGGTCCATTGCATATGAGTCGGAAGCACCCGATTCACGTCAGTGGGCCCCTGTTCCTCAGAGCGGAGATATCTGAGTAGTTTCCGACTCTGTCGCGCTAACGTTAACCGCCCTACCATAGTGAAGATTGACACGGCGACTTCTTCAGAGTCAACGAACGCTCGCGCGGAGTATGCGCGGAGGGTGACCTCTTCACGCTCTGAATGCGCTTAACGCTCTCAGTTCATCGTCCACTCATCAATTTTCCCGGAGGCATCATGGCAGTCATCTATGACGACACCAAGCTGCAACAGGCAGTTCTTGCGGAACTTGCATGGGAGCCGAGTGTGACGGCTGCTCATATTGGAGTGACCGCGATCTCAGGCATCGTTACGCTAACCGGTCACGTCGAGAGCTACGCGGAGAAACACGCAGCCGAAGCTGCCGCCGCCCGCGTGAAGGGCGTCGAGGCGGTAGCCGAAGAAATCGAGGTTCGACTCGGTTTCGACGCGAAGCGCAGCGATAGCGATATCGCTGCAGCAGTTCTCAATCGACTCGAGTGGGACGTCGCCGTGCCAAGGGCTGCAGTCAAGGTTAAAGTCGAAACCGGCTGGATCACCCTGAGCGGAGAGGTCGACTGGAATTTTCAGAGAGAGGCAGCCGTCCAGGACGTACGCAGACTGCTAGGGGTGGTCGGCGTATCAAATCAGATTGCGATCAAAGCTGGAATCGATGTTTTGCAGGTGCGCGGAAACCTCATGCACGCCCTTTATCGCTCCTGGTCCGACCCACAGAACATCACGGCGACCGCGCACGGTGGAACGGTGCGGCTGACCGGCACTGCCCGGACGCCGCATGATCGCGAGCTTGCTGCGATGACCGCGTGGTCCACGCCAGGGGCGACCGCGGTGGTGAACGACATTACGATCGCGTAGTAAACGACCCGCTCATCTTATAACCGGACGGCGCACATGGCCACGCATCAGTTTCATGAGTTCAGTGAAGACGAAAAAGCTGACGCGGAGTCAATTTTTGCCAGTCATGGCTTCGATATCATCGATTTCGACATCCGTGACGAGGATCAGTATCGGGCGGCCAATAGTGCGGGCCCGATTCGCCGACAAGTCATGGTGACTCGACGCAGTAATGACAAGTCTGTTGTTTATGCCGCTGGTCAAGGCACAGCGTGGCACGCCGAGTTCGAGTGCGATTTGGCGTCCGGAGTGTTCGGCGTCAGCTCGGTTTAGCGATGGGGGTTGTGCTCAAGCCGCTGATTTCAGGCCCCGCATTGCTCTATGTCCTACATTCCCATCCTGGGACGGCGCTCACCGTCCAAACGAATTCTTCGAGGCCGATATGTATAAACGCATTCTGGTAGCGATTGACGGCAGCGAGACGTCTGAACATGCGTTCGATACCGCGCTGCAACTCGCACGCGATAGCGATGCACAGTTGCAGCCGCTCTACGTCGTCGACAACCCGTTGATGGCGTACGACGCGTTCGGCTACGACCCGACGAACCTGCGCGATGCCTTCGTTGAGGAAGGCAAGCGGCTGTTGGCCGATGCACTGGCGCGGATGAAGCACGAGAGCGTGGCCGGTGTGCCACGAATTGTCGACGTAGCGCCAGTCGGCGAGGACATTTCGGAGCGCATCCGGATCTCGGCTAACGAATTCAATGCAGATCTGCTGGTGCTCGGCACGCACGGGCGCCGGGGTTTCAAGCGTCTGTTTCTAGGCAGCGTGGCCGAACGCGTCGTGCGCAGCGCAAGCCTTCCGGTGCTGCTGGTGCCGGGCCGGCAAGCGCAAGCCACGGTCGCGGACGCGGCCAACCCTGGTCAGACCGAGGTAGCCGCGGCGGCGCATGAACTGCCCCGATAAGGCTGTCAAACCCTTGCTGTGGCTCCGATTGCATTTCGTCCCATGAACAGCTAGCCAATCCACTCCGCCGGCGTTCCGCTTCTGCAGCCGAAGCCGGCACCTGTTGCGAGACCGGCCCAGACTAGTCTGCAGACCAGTAGACGTCCAATTTCACGTCCTTGGCATTGGCCAACTGCGAGATGGCATTTCTTTGGAGTGTAGCGGCCGCCGCGTTCAGCACATCGCGCTTGCGAGAACCGGCAATCAGCAAAAACAGATGGCCAACCTGTTTCAGTGCAGATAACGACATGCTCACCCGGGCATGCTGCGCGCTGCCCGGGTGCACGGCAATGAAGCGTGCATTCGTGGTGATCGCGCCGTCCCATTCAGGTGAATCCGCGAAGATCGACGCGGTGTGGCCGTCTTCCCCCATGCCCAGGACGGCGACGTCCGGTAGCTTGCGAGCCGGGTCGGCGTTCAGTGCGGCGACATGCGCGTCGAGTGATTGGCTGGTGTCGACTAGCGGCCAGAACGCAGCGGCTTGCGCGGCATTCTGCAACAGCGTCTCGTGCGCAAAACGCGAGTTGCTGTCGCTATCCGTTTCGGGAACCCAGCGGTCGTCGACCAGAGTCACGTCAATACGCGCCCAGTCGAACGGTTGAGTGGACAATGTTTGCAGAAATGGACGCGGACTGGTTCCACCAGACACTGCGAGCGTTGCATGGCGCGCTCCGTCCGCCGGCGTGACCACCTGTGCGCCGAGCGACGCATGTAAAGCGCCGCCCACCGCCTTCGCGAGGGCCTCGGATTGAGACTGTTGGTCGTCGAACTCATAAAAGGTAATCATTTCTTCTCCTAGTGGTTCTCTTCCAGGTAAATCGCTGCTGCCCCGCCGGACATCGCAATGATGACCGCGCTAGCAGATGCGCGGCAGCTGTTCGCCGACCAGCATGTCTACAATCCGCTGACCGCCGAACTCCGTTTGCAGGATCACAATCCCTGCGGGCTGCGCGACCACCTCGCCGATGATGGCCGCGTGTGTTCCAGCCGGATGGCGGCGCATTGCTGCAAGTAGCCGCTGCGCGCAGCGCGCGGGTACGAGCGCAATCAGTTTGCCCTCGTTGGCCAGATAGAGCGGATCGAGCCCGAGAAGTTCACATGCGCCCCTCACCTCTTCCCGTACCGGTATCGCGGTCTCCTGTATATGGATCGCAACGTCCGACGAAATCGCGAATTCGTTCAACACAGTCGCCATACCGCCGCGCGTCGCGTCCCGCATGCAATGAATGTCGTCGCACGCGCCGAGCATCGTCGCTACCAGCGAGCCCAGCGGCCCGCAGTCGCTGGCAACGTCGGCCTGCAAGGCGAGTTGCTGCCTTGCAATCAGGATCGCCACGCCGTGGTCCCCAAGAAAGCCGTTCACGATTACGGCGTCCCCCACCTGGGCGCGGCGGGCGGAAATATTCACTCCCGCCGGTACGATGCCGATCCCGGCCGTGTTGATGAACAGCTTGTCCGCGCTGCCACGCTCGACCACCTTGGTGTCGCCGGTCACAATCGATACGCCCGCCTCGATCGCCACCCGCTGCATACTGGCCGCGACGCGACGCAGTGTATCGACAGCAAGCCCCTCTTCTATCACCATCCCACATGAAAGGAAGAGCGGCTTTGCACCCGACATCGCGAGATCATTGACCGTGCCCGATACCGCCAGCGCGCCGATGTCGCCCCCGGGAAAGAACAGCGGATCGACGACATAACTATCGGTGGTAAATGCAAGGCGGTCTCCGTGTCGCGCAAGTTCGGCAAGCGGAAACACCGCCTGGTCCTCCAGCGCCGCGAGTGCAGGATTGTCGAATGTAGCGACGAATACGTCTTCGATCAGATCGCGCATCGCCCGGCCGCCACCACCGTGCCCGAGATTGATCGTCACGTCCCGCAGTTTGTTGATCCTGTCATTCATGCTTGCACTCGCAGCGCCGCCGGAGCGGATCCAGTCCGAACAACGGCGCGTCCGGTCAGCGCCGAGGTATCGATGCGTGCGTAGCGATAGTGCGCCGCGCACGCGCCTTCGCTCGAAACCATCAAGGCGCCAAGTGGCCGGTCTGGTGTACACGCAGTGCCAAACACCTTGCACTGATGCGGTTTAATGAGACCTTTCAGGACCTCTCCGCACTGGCACGCCTGCGGATCGGAAAACTGCAGGTTGGCTACAGGAAACTTACGCTCGGCGTCGAACGCGGCAAACGTATCGCGAATCCGCACACCGGAGTGTTCAATCGATCCAAGCCCGCGCCATTCAAAGAACTCGCGCGGCTCGAATACTTGCTGGATCGCCGACAGCGCCTGCGCATTGCCATCCTCGGGCACGATGCGGGCATACTGGTTTTCCACTTCGCAGCGGCCCTCTGCAATCTGGCGCAACACCATGAAAACCGAATGCAACACATCGAGCGGCTCGAATCCGGCGACGGTGATCGGTCGCCGGTACTGCTCCGCAATGAAGCGATACACACGGGTTCCGATCACCATGCTGACGTGTCCCGGGCCGAGAAATCCGTCGAGGCGCAGGTCCGGCGAATCGAGAATGGCCTTGAGCGTTGGAATGATGGTAATGTGGTTGCAAAACAGCGAAAAATTTTCGATATGCCCCGCATGCGCCTGAAGCACCGTCATTGCCGTGCTCGGCATCGTGGTTTCAAAGCCGAGCCCAAAGAAGATCACTTCGCGATGCGGGTTCGCACGCGCAATCTCCAGCGCGTCGAGTGGAGAATAAACCATCCGCACGTCAGCGCCGTCGGCCTTGGCCTTAAGCAAACTCGTGCGGGAGCCTGGTACGCGCATGGCGTCGCCGAAGGTCGTGAAGATCACTTCGGGCCGCTCAGCGAGCGCCACACAGTCATCGACGCGTCCCATCGGCAGCACGCAGACGGGGCAACCGGGACCATGCACGAACTCGACCTCCGGCGGCAGCATCTGGTGAATCCCGTAGCGAAAAATAGAATGCGTGTGACCACCGCACACCTCCATGATCTGCAACGGCCGCTCCAGACCGCCGCGTGTGCGGTCGATCCGTTCGACTAGCCGATGAATCTCGAGCGTCAGCGCACGGGCTCTGTCCGGATCGCGGAATTCGTCGACGTATTTCATGGTGTGCTTCCTGTCGCGCTGAAAGTATCTGTCGCGCTCCGCAGATCGTCCAACTCGTCCAATTCTCCCGCCTCATCCATTTCACCGAGTTCGCGCAGCAACGCGAGTGTGTGCATCGCCTCTGCCTCGTCGAGACGGCTCATGGCGAAACCGACATGGACAAGGACCCAGTCACCGACACACGCAGCCGGCGGCAGCTCTTCGTCGACAATGAACGCGATGTTGATCAACCGCCGTACCCCACTTACCTCGACCAGCGCCAGGTTATTGACCGCATCGTGGATGGCGATGATCTGTCCGGGAATGCCTAGGCACATGACGGGTTCCTTTGCTCTATGCCTGCAAGCGCACGCGCGGCGGCAATCGCGGCCTGCCCCAGCGCAATGCCGCCATCATTCGCGGGCACCATGCGATGAGCCAGAACCACCACGCCGCATGCGGCAAGCCGCTGCGAGAGCTGTTCGAAAAGCACTGCGTTCTGCATGACGCCCCCGGACAGCGCGACCGTGCGCACTGAAAGCTCCGATCCACGCGGCCTCGACTCAAACACACGCTCGACCATCTGCACGATCGCGACCGCGAACCCTTTATGAAAGCGCGCGGCGATCACCGGCGCCGGCGTCGCGCGCATCAGGTCGTCGAGCAGCGCAATCCACATCGGCTTCGCGTCGATCAGAAGCGGGTCTCCTGCGTCCGATGTTTCACGAATGCGAAACTGATAAGCCAGTGCATCATCTTCATCATTTAGTGTTCGCCGGTCGATCAGCGCCTCGAATTCGATTGCGGCCTGCCCTTCATACTCCACCCGCTCGCGGCATACGCCGCTTGCCGCGGCCACCGCGTCGAACAGACGTCCAGCCGAACTCGCGACCGGACTGTTCACTCCGCGTTCGATCATCTGTTCAAGCAGCGCTAGCGGCCTGCCGGCAAGAAAGCGGACGAGCTCGAGCCTGGCGTATCGCTGCGAGACCCATGCCCACCCCAGGCTGGCGTGTAAATGGGCATAGGTATTGCGCCACGGCTCGAGGACAGCGCGCGCGCCGCCCGGCAACGCCACCGGCATCAAGCTGGCCACGCGCGCGCAGTCGACATATCCACCCAGCAGGAATTCGCCGCCCCAGAGGTCATGCCCAGCGCCCATACCAAGGCCGTCGAGGACGACGCCGAGAACATTCGAAGCGAGGCCGATATCGTTTTCCGCGAGACAGGCGGCGAAATGTGCATGATGATGCTGGATCTCGGCAAGCGGCAGACTCCGTTGCCGCGCGATGTCTATTCCAAGTTTGCGCGACAGATACTCGGGGTGCAGATCGACCGCGACAATGCGTGCGTCGTGCCCGAACAGCTTTTCATATCGATCGAGCGACGCCTTGTAATCGCGATAGGTCTCGCCGTTTTCAAGCTCGCCGATGTGATGCGAGAGGATCGCTTCGCCTTCGCGCAGAAGGCAGAATGCGTTTTTCTGTTGCGCGCCCATCGCAAGCACCGGTGGCGCGGCGGCGAAATCATGCGGCAGTCGCAGCGGCGCAGGCGCGTAGCCACGCGAGCGGCGCAGCAGGCGCGGCACGCCGTGCAGCACTCTCGCCACTGAATCGTCAATGCGTGAGGCAACGTCGCGATCGTGCATCAGAAATGCATCGGCGATACCCGCGAGCCGGACGCGAGCATCGTCGTTCGCGGTGCATTGCGGTTCGTCCGCGACGTTGCCGCTAGTGAGCACAAGTGGGACGTCGAGCGCACGCATGATCAGATGATGCAACGGTGTCGACGGCAGCATGAAGCCTAACGTCGCGGTGCCCGGCGCCACGCCGGAAAGCTCGCCGCCCGTTAGCTGCCCGATCGCCGGCATGATGACGATAGGCCCCGCGGCGCTCTGCAGCAGCGCCGCGTCTGCATTGCTCACGACGCAATACCGTTCGATCATCGTCATGTTTCGCGCCAGCAACGCGAACGGTTTGCGCGCACGGCGCTTCAGCACGCGCAATTTCGTCACCGTCGCCTGCGCAGTCGCCATGCACGCAAGCTGAAAACCACCCAGCCCCTTGATCGCCACGATGCCGCCGAGCCGGAGATAACGACACGCGGTCTCAAGCGGATCGCCTCGTTCCCCCGAGCCATCGGCCCGCTCGATCCATACCCGTGGCCCGCACACCGGACAGGCCACCGCTTGCGCATGAAAGCGCCGGTCTGCGGGATCGTCATATTCCCGGCGACAGGCGGCGCACAGCGGGAATGCAGCCATCGTCGTAGCGCAACGATCGTAGGGGATCGCGCCGACAATCGACAGGCGCGGTCCGCAATGCGTGCAGTTTGTGAACGGATAGCGATAGCGGCGACCCGATGGATCAAGCGTCTCGTCAAGACAGGCCCGGCAAGTCACCGCGTCGGGAGCCACGCCCGTATGGGCAAGACCACCACCGCTCGCAACGATCCTGAATACGCCGGGCGATGGCGACGTATCGGAAACCGCACGCCGCTCCACCGAGTCGATCCGCCCAAGCGGCGGACAGCGGCCATGCAAGCCCGCGACGAAGCGGTCAAGCGCCGGCATATCCGCCCACGCATGAATCAGCACGCCTTCGGTGTCGTTGCAGACCGTGCCGCTCACGCCGCAATCGTGCGCGAGACGCCAGACAGCGGGCCGGAAGCCAACGCCCTGCACGAGGCCGCGCACACGAATCGCCTCGCCGCCCCGCTGGCTTACCGGCGGGTCGTCATCGCGAACGGCGTGCAGGCAGAGAGGCATTTCCATCACATGACCTGTTGCAGCCCAGTGCGCCGCTGGAAGGACTGCTTCTGGGGTCGGAGATGCTCATCGGCGCGTGGCGGCAGCAACCAGTTCAGCCAGTCGTCCATGCCGTCGCCGCGCGTAGCCGAGACGCGAATCACATCGATGGTGGGATTGACCTGCCGCGCATACTCGATGCATCGGGTCACATCGAAGCTAACGTAGGGCAACAGATCGATCTTGTTGATGACCATCAGCGTCGCGGCGGCGAACATGTCTGGATACTTGAGCGGCTTGTCGTCGCCCTCGGTCACCGACAGAACCACGACCTTGGCGGCCTCGCCCAGATCCCATAGCGCGGGGCAGACCAGATTGCCGACGTTTTCTATGAACAGCATCGCCCCGGCGTCGTGACCGTGATGCGCTGCCGCGTGAAGATCGAGGTGCGCAAACGCTTCGCCGACCATTTGCGCGTCCAGATGACATCCGCGTCCCGTGTTGACCTGAACGGCCGGCGCACCGGTGGCGCGAATCCGCTCGGCATCGACGCTGGTCTGCTGGTCGCCCTCGATCACGGCGACGGCAAGGCCTGGCCGACGTACCCTTAGGGCTTCGATGCTGGCGCAAAGCAATGTTGTCTTGCCTGAACCCGGGCTGGATACCAGATTCAGCGCCGTCACACGGTGCGAGGCGAAATGCGCCCGATTGCGGTTAGCGTGACGTCTGTTTTCATCCAGCACGTCGGCTTCAATGCGGATCGCCCGCGCCTGGCTCATGCCGGGCACCGACAAACGCGCAGCGCCGGTGCCGTAATGCAGGTCCCCATTGGCCGACGTCAGCGCGACGTGCGAAGCGCCGGCCGCCTCATCATCGGTATGAGTATGTTCGGGGCCAGCCCCGCTTTCACAACCACAGATGACACACATGGATCTCTCCTGAAAAATTTCAATCGTCGAACACAAGGATGTCGACTACACGCAGGTCTGTTCCCGCCGTGGCCTTCAGCATGAACTGGCCGCACTGCGAGCACGCTTCGGTGTGGCTTGCGATCTCTACGCTGGCGCCGCAGTGCAGGCACGAGGCGATACCGGGAATCTCGTCGATCGTGATCTCCCCGCCCGCGAGGCAAGTGCCGGGCATCATGGCGGTCAGCGCGAAACGCAAGGCCTGGGGCTCGACGCCGGCGAGTGCGCCAATCTCCAGACGCAGTTGCGCAACCCGCCGGAAGTGTTCGCGCGCGGCGGCTGCTTCAATCATGCTCACGATGCCGCCCGCGAGGCTGAGTTCATGCATGAGCAGCCTCGGACAAAGTGAGAGGCGGCGCCGCAAGCCCTTCCAGCCAGGCCTGCCCCCATGCCAACGCCCGTGCCAGATGATCGAGTGCGAGGGAACCGGGGGGCGCCCCTAATTCGAAATGCGTGCCGCGTATCGCCAGCAGCGTGCACGGCGGCGGTTCGGCGTGGTACAGGTCCCGATACACGTGCATCACTGCTTGCGGCGAGATTGCGTGTGTCGTAAAGCTGGTATCGCGCGATGGACGCGGCGTGGTGACCTCGAAAGGCATCGCGCAATTGACGCTGGCATCCACGAACAGCACGCGCTCGCGAGAAGCCAGGTCGAGTGCGTGCTCGACCTGTAGTTGGTAGTCCTCCAGGAAATCCACCCGGTTGCCGGCATCGGCTCCTGCCAGCAGCCGCAGTTGCTGTACGAACAACGGACCGAGCGCATCGTCTCCACGGCTCAGATTTCCCCACCCGAACACCAGCAGCGGTGCGCTCATGCCATTGCTCCCGTGCTTGCTGGCGAATGGCGCATCAACTCGCCATCGTGCGACTTCGTCAAGTGGTCGAGCGGTTCGCCGCTAGGTCCCAGCAGCAAGACGTCAAGCGGCATCCGTCCCAACGCATGCGTGGCGCAGGACAGACACGGATCGAAGGCGCGGATCGCAACCTCGACGCGGTTGAGCAGCCCCTCGGTCAACGTCTTGCCATCCAGGTATTCGCGTGCCACCGAGCGCACGGCCTCGTTCATGGCCTGGTTGTTGTGCGTCGTGGAGACGATCAGGTTGCATTGCGTGACGAGATCGTCGGCATTCACGCGATAGTCGTGAATCAGCGTGCCGCGCGGGGCTTCGATGATGCCCACCCCGCCTGCGCGGCGCTCGCCGCTCGCCATCAAGTCACCCTGAAGGATATCGGGGTCGTCTAGCAGACTCTTGATGACCTCGGCCGTGTGCAAGACCTCGATCATGCGCGCCCAGTGGTAGGCAAGCGTCGCATGGACCAGCGAGCCCTTGCCCCAGTCGATGAACTCCTTGCGCTGCGCTTCAGCCAGCGGACTGGGGATGAAGTCGCAGTTCTGCACGCGGGCCAGCGGTCCGACGCGATACCAGCCGGTCTCACGTCCGAGGCTGCGCAGATGCGGAAACTTCATGTAGGTCCAAGGGCGCGTTTCTTCCTCGATCAGGCTCATATAGTCCTGGTCGCTCGCACCGTCGAAGATGATCGCACCGTCGGCGTCGCGGGCGCGCAGTACGCCGTCGTAGAGATCCATGGCGCCGTCCGCGCGCACCAGCGACAGCATGTTCGAACGGAAGCTGCCGAAGCTGTCGTAGAGGGCCGGATTTTGCGCGTGAAGCTGTTTGGTGATATCCACGGCATCGGCCGCCCAGGCGATCATCTGATCGACATCCCGGTACAGCATGTCGCGATCCGCCTGGCTGACATGCCGGTTCATGCCACCCGGCACGGAACCCGTGCCGTGGATACGCTTACCCGAGGTGGCGCGGATCAGCTCCTGGCCGAATTTGCGCAACAGGATGCCCTTTTTGGCGATGTCGGGGTGCGCCTGCGCCACCCCGACGATATTGCGCAGGTCAACCTCCGAATCGAAGCCGAACAGAAGATCGGGCGAGGCAAGATAGAAGAAGTGCAGCGCATGCGACTGCATGACCTGACCGTAGTGCATCAGCCGGCGGATTTTCTCCGCGCTGCGCGTGACGGGCCGTGCCCCAACCACCTGATCCATCGCCTTGGACGCCGCCAACTGGTGCGACACCGGGCAGATGCCGCACAGACGCTGCACCATCACCGGGACCTCCCAGTACGGCCGCCCTTCGATGAACTTCTCGAAGCCGCGGAACTCGACGATATGCAGGCGCACCTGCTGCACGCGATCCTGTTCGTCCAGCAGGATCGTCACCTTGCCGTGACCTTCTACGCGCGATACCGGGTCGATGGCCACACGCCGCAATCCTTTCGGATTGGCGGCCGTTTCGAGGTCGAAGCTCATGGTGCGGTGCTCTCCCTTTGTCAGTCGTAGTGCATCAGGGCGTGTCCGAGATGCGGCGTGCGCCCGGCCATCAGGTCGTTCAGGAAGCTCCAGAACGCATCCGCCGACGGCGGGCAACCTGGCAAAAAGTAGTCGACATGCACCACCGCATGAATCGGACGCACCTGCTGGAGCAAGACCGGCAATTCCGGATCACTGGGAATCGCGCTGCCATCGCGAAGGCCCGCGCGATCGCGATAGACTTCGTTGAGCACGTCCGCCAGCGCGAAGCGGTTGCGCTCGGCCGGCAGGCCGCCGTTGATCGCACAGGCGCCCATGGCCACCAGTGTCTTGCAGTGCGCGCGAAACGCAAGCAGCACCTCCACGTTTTCGGAATTGCAGACACCGCCTTCGATCAAACCGATGTCGCACTGCCCGACTTCCTTGATGTCGGTGAGCGGCGAGCGGTCGAACTCGATGTGTTGCACCAGTTCCAGCAGGCGCTCGTCGATATCGAGGAACGATGTATGGCAGCCGAAGCAACCTGCAAGCGAGACCGTCGCCACCTTCAGCTTGCGAGGCCGATGGGCGGCATCGACGTCCGTCGCGGTGCTCGTCTGCGCGCTCGTGGCTGTGCTCATGACGCCTCCTGCGTGTCGGGATCGGCGGCCGTCTGCGGGTCGTAGCGGCGCTCGCCAATCGGGATCACGAAGCCGCGCCGCTTCGGCAGAATCGCGCCAACCGGGCAAATGCTCGCGGCCCGGTCGGTCAATTCCATATCGGTGTCGACGAGCTTGCCGCTGACGCTGTTGACCACCAGGTGTGTGCCGATGCCGTGCCCCGCGATAGCGAAAACATCCTTGCCGTCGATATCGTGACTCGCCCGTACGCATAACTCGCACAGAATGCAGCGGTTGAAGTCGATCATGACGTCGGCGTGGCTCGCGTCGATCGGCCGGCGCGGATAGAACTCGTCGAACAGCACGCCCTCCATGTTCATCTCGTAGGCCGTCGCTTGCAGCAGGCAGTTGCCGCTTTTTTCGCACGACGGGCAAAAGTGATTGCCCTCGACGAATAGCATCTGCAACAGCATCTTTCGCTCAGCGTTCAGTTCGTCGGTGTTGCTTTCGACTTTTTGCCCATCAGCGGCGTGCATCGTGCAGGCCGAGCCAGGGCGGCCCTTGACTTTCACGGTGCACACCCGGCACGAACCCTGCGGATGAAAGTCCGGATGCCAGCACAGGTGGGGAATATAACGACCGGCTCGCCGTGCGGCCTGCAGGATGGTGTCGCCAGGCTCGAACGGGACGTCCTCTCCGTCGAGCGAGAAAGCGTGGCTGGTACCGTTGGTACTGCCCGCGTTGACAGGTGTGCTCATGCTCCGCTCTCCCGTTGCGTGGCCGTGTCGTCGTCCCGCCCGGTTACACGGCGTGCCGCCTCGATCTCGGCGACGAGATCGAATGCAGGCTCGAATTCCAGCGACTTCAGACGCCGCTCATAGGCGGGCCGGAACTTCACAATCGTGTCGTGCAACGCATTACAGGC
>Ga0302232_10001147_pt1 | contig 18646 bp, 25 predicted proteins | sample II_Palsa_N2_3_FD_193575 | JGI IMG/M metagenome (GOLD analysis project Ga0302232, IMG submission 193575) | Peat permafrost microbial communities from Stordalen Mire near Abisko, Sweden - II_Palsa_N2_3 | ecosystem: Environmental > Terrestrial > Soil > Palsa > Peat permafrost | place: Sweden...
TAAATTCTGTCCTTGATTTCGGGTGCTTTTCCGGGACAGCTGGATGAAAGATAAATTTACAAAAAATACAAGGGATCCTCAAATCACACTTTCTCCTTCGGGATCTCGATCAAGATTTTGCATACGACAGCATTTCTGGCACACAGGAAGGAAGAAACAAGGGCAGCAGAGATTTCAGAGAAAAAGGGTGTTTTTTTTTTAATTAAGGCCGATGGCCTTGAGGATGTTGCCAAAGAAGGTGGGCTGGACGGTGACGCCAACGACAAACGCGGCGATGGCGATGAGGATGTTGAGGATCTTCTTCACGGGGAAGGGGTCGAGGGCCTTGCTGAAGAGGGCCGTGACGGTCTTGCCCTTGCCGTCGGTGTAGGGCGGGTAGCGGATGTTGTTGACAATCTCGAGGTTCTGGTCCTTGAACATGGTGGCCTTGGCGTGCGTGAACGTGTCAAAGCTTGTAATAGTATATAATTTAGCTTCCTAGATAAAAAAAAACAAATAAAATACCTGCGCTTGCTGTGGTAGGCGCCCATGCCCGAGGGGCCGACACCGCCAAAGGGCAGGGAGGCGACGGTAAAGTGCATGACGCAGTCGTTGGTGACGTAGGCGCCCGATGTGGTCTCGTTGCCGACCTTCTTGAGCGCGGCCGTGTCGTTGGAAAAGTAGTAGAGGGCGAGGGGGCGGTCGCGGCTGTTGATAAAGTCGATGGCGTCGTCGAGGGTCTTCTGCTTGATGATGGGCAGGATGGGGCCAAAGATCTCGTCCTTCATCACGAGCGAGTCGGGGCTGACGTCGGTCAGGACCGTGGGGGCAATGTACTTTGTGGCCTCGTCGATCTGACCGCCGATGGCCACGGTGCCGCTGGCCAGGAGGGGCTTGAGGCGGTTGAAGTGGTTGCCGTTGATGATGCGGGCAAAGCTGGTCGAGTTCTTGGGGTCCTCGCCGTAAAACTCGAGCACGGCGGCCTTGACCTGGGCCAAGAACTTGGCCTCGTCGACGCCGTCGAGCAGGATGACATAGTCGGGGGCGATGCAGATCTGGCCGGCGTTAAAGTACTTGCAGTAGACGAGGCGGCGCGCGGTGACGTACAGGTCCGACGTCTTGTCGATGATGGTGGGGCTCTTTCCGCCGAGCTCGAGCGTGACGGGGCAGAGCTGCTTGGCGGCGGCGCCCATGATGATGCGGCCGACCGTGCCGTTGCCCGTGTAAAAGATGTGGTCCCACTTTTGCTCGAGCAGCTTGGTCGTCTCGGCGACGGCGCCGTTCACGACCTTGTAGGCGGCGTTGTCAAGGTACTTGGGGAAGAGCTGGGCGAGGAGTTCGGCGCTGTTGGCCGCAATCTGGATACGAGATAAGGTTTTGCGTTATTCTTCTCTCTCTGGGGGACGTACCTCGGAGGGCTTGATGACGGCGGTGCAGCCGGCGGCGATGGCACCGGCGAGGGGCGCGAGGGTGAGGTTGAAGGGCTGCATAATAAGTAAATGTAAACATGACGTGAACGAACAGAGATGCGGACGATACAAAGTTCCAGGCGCCAATGATAAGGACGGTGCCGAGGGGCTGCTTGAGCACCTTGCATCCGTCCAGGACGTTGAGCAGGTCGACCGAGGGCTTCTCCGCGGCCATCCACTTGTCCAGCTCGTGCACGGCCTCGGAGATCTCGTTGAGCGTGAGCGTGACGTCGGCAAAGGCGGCCTCGTTGGTGGGCTTGGCCAGGTCCTGCTTGAGCGCGTGGATGATCGCGTCCTTGTTCTCGCTGATCAGCAGGTGCAGTGCGCGCAGCTGCTGCTTGCGGTACTCGGCGGGGAGCGTCTTCTTGGACGCAAACGCCTTGCGGGCCTCGGCAACGACCTGTCGTCGGTGGTGATGTCAGGACGGTGACAAATAAAAAAGAACAAGACTTACGCTGGGGATCTCGTTCACAGGCGTAAACGTGACGGCGACCATGGCGGGGCTTGTTCTTTTCTGTGGGGTTTTGCAGTGTGTGAGTGTGTGAGTGGTGGGGTGGGGGAGAGGGGGGCGAAGGAAGGCGGAACACGTGAGGAAATTGGGCGCCACACTTTGGAAAAGATGGCTACACCTGTGAACGCAGGCCCAGCGCAGGTCGTGCAGGCGATCCAGGCGGCCTTCCTGGGCGACTCGCGCACGCTGTACGACGGCAAACGGGCCCTCGTGCACCAGGGGTATAAATTTGCTTGTTTTGATTTTAATCCCCCGTTTACCCCCCTCCCCCATCAGCGTGCTCGTCAAGATTTGCCGCCGCGACTCGCGCCAGCGCCACTTTTTCCTGCTGAGCGACCTGCTGGTGTACGGCACGCCCGTGACGAGCACGACGTTTGTGCAGCAGCGCTGCCTGGAGGTGTCGAGCCTCAACATCATCCCGGACGAGATGACAAACTCGTTCAAGATCCTCTCGCCCGGCAAGTCCTTTGTCGTGTTCTCGCCCGTGGGCGAGGAGGACAAGCAGCTGTGGGTCTCGCTGCTGGTTCAGAACGGCGCAAAGCTGCAGGACGCCGGCGGCGACGGCCTCTACGCCGCCATCTGGAAGCCCGACCACCTCAGCTCGGTGTGCCTCGTGTGCAACACGTCCCGCTTCACCACCTTTAACCGCCGCGTACGTTGCCCCTCCCCCCATAGCCCCCATAGCCCGAACGTGACAAAGAGGACTAATGCACGAAAGCAACACAGCACCACTGCCGAAGCTGCGGCACGATCTGCTGCGGCTCGTGCTCGTCGTTCAAGAAGTTGATCCCGCACATCTCCAAGTCGCCTGTGCGTGTGTGCGTCAACTGCTTCAAGGGCATGACCCCGGCCACGGCCACGGCCGTCTCGGCGGCGGGGAAGCCGCTGCCCCAGGCGCCCATTGCGGCGCCACGCTCACGTTCGCAGCGCCCCCTGCCCCAGCCGCCCGCAAAGCAGCAGCAGCAGCAGCAGCAGCCGCAGGACGGCGATGACGAGCCCAAATCGCCCAGCGCGGAGGGCGCAGCCGGCGCTGGCGCTGGTCGCCGTGGACGCCACCAGTTCAAGAAGGCCCCTTCGCCGCCGCCCGAAGCCGCTGACGGCGTCGATGCAGTCCCTGCGGCGGACGACACCGCAAAGAGCCCTGGCCAGCCACGCCGTCGCCACAACTTTGTCAAACCTGCGACGTCTGCCGCGGAGCCGGTCTCTGCCGCCCCTCAGCAGCAAGAGGAGAGCGCGCCAGCACCGCAAGCGCCACCGCCACGACGTCGCCAGCACGCCTTTGCCAAGGCCCCTCAAGAGAACATCGACGTGAGCACGCTGCAACCCCCCTCGCAGATCATGGTCGACCTGGTCAAGTCGGCGGTGCCCGTGGCGCGCGAGGACGCCGAGGAGCTGGCGGCCAAGATGCGCCCGATGTCGATCATGGGCGACGGCGGCAGTGACGACGACGAGGACGACGAGGACGTCGATGCAGAGCAAACGAGCGACTCGGAGGACGACGAGGGGCCAGAGCCAGAGGCAGAGCCAGTGCCGCTCCCAAAGCCCAAGCCACAGCCGCAGCCACAGCCGCAACAAGTGCAACCCCCCAAGCAGGCGCCCGTTCCCACCAAGCGGCCGGCCTCGGTGCTGACACCGGTGCGCCCCGTGCCAGCCCCCACAGCCAAGCCCCAGGGCGCCCCGCCGCCGCAGGTCGTCGCCGCCGCCGCGCGCCCTGCCACCTTTTACGCGTCCGGCGACACGTCCTCCACCGACACGGCCAAGAAGACGCTGACGGGCCCCGCGGCGCTGCTCAACTGGTGCCAGACACGCGCCCAGCCCTACGGCGTGACGGTGAGCGACTTTAGCAAGAGCTGGTCCGACGGGCTTGTGATGGCTGCGCTGATCCACTCGTACCTGCCGACGTCGTTCGACTTTGACAAGGTCAAGACGCAGTCGCCCAAGCAGCGCCTCGTCACGGCCCTCGACGCCGCCGAAAAGGTCGGCATCTCGCCGCTGATGGACGCAGAGGACTTCCTGGGCCCGGGCGCACCCGACAAGTTTTGCGTCATGACCGCCGTCTCGGCCTACTACCACGCCTTTAAGAAGATGGGCTCGTCGTAATGGAAATTTAGGGAAATGTTTACGAGTAGGTTATTCGACGACTTGAAAAAGGAAGATGATCCACATGTTTTTTTATATATCCCCCATATACATGGCCTCGTTCAAATCGCTGTTCTTGCTGCTGGTCGTGCTGGTCTGCGCGGCCTTTGCTGTCGTGGTACGTTTGTTGCGCGTGGCTGCGCTCTGAGGACTCACCGTTCTGCTGGCTGTACCCCCCCAAAAAAAACGTGTTTGAGCACAGAGCAGCCAAGTCGTCGACCCGTTCCCTGACCCCAACGGCAGCATGCCCAGCGGTGGCTGGGACGTGTGCTGCACCGCCTGCAACTCCACCATCAACGGCGTCCCCGAGACAGGCCCCGTTGGTAGGTGTTCTGCCCCTTATCTGACACTGAAATCCCGGCTTTTTCCCCCACCACGACCAGGCGTCACCTGCTGCGGCGTTAGCAAGGACGCCAAGCACTGCTTCTGCTGCCTCCAGGGCCGTGTATGCAACTACCGCGGCACAGGAGCACCCGCTGAGGACATCCGCGCGCCCAACACGTCCGCTGACGGTGGTCTGTTCCACTGCAACCGCCTCTAATCGGTCCCAACGCGACTCGCACCAATCCACCTCCTCCTGGTTCGTTCCCTCTTGTTTTCCACCGCACTTGTTCAAAGCACGATAGTCCTCTGACAACACGCATCTCGATGGCCCTATTTTTTTCCTTTCTGTTTAACTATTTTTTTTTAAACTACAACAGCGAGCGCTGTGCCCTGCGCGTGTGGGTCGACTTGACCTGGGCTTGGACGGCCTGTGCGATGGCCTCGACGTCGACGATCGTGTCCTGGTTGACCCAGTAGAGGTTGGACAGCCAGCTGTTGTGGCGCGAGTCGGGGTCGCGGATGATGAGCTCCTTGAGGTTTGGGGCTGCGCCGTTGAGGATCTCCTCGTGGAAGACGGCCTTATCCTTGTCCGTGTTTGTCCAGGACGTGTAGCCCAGACCAAAGCGCTTGGCCAGCACGCCGTACGTCGGCCGCGAAAACACGTACGGGAAGATCTCGACCAGGCCGGCCTTGCGCGGAAGGAACATGAGATTGGCCAGTCCGGACCCGTGCGCTCCCACGAGAACGTCGGTCCGTGCGAGCAGTGCGAGCTGCTCCGCGTACGAAAAGCTCTCCAGCTGCACCACGGTCACGTCCACGCCGGGCAGCGCCCTCAGCCGCGCCACCAGCTCGTCCTCGTTCACAATCAGCCTGTCCTTGCTGCGCCTGAGCACCAGCACGCACATCTTGCCGTAGCAGTGGCCATCGCGGTGCTCGTAGTCGTACTCGAGTGGGTTGGGTGCAGTTGCCGCCGTGGAGGCCGTGGTGGTCATCGGAAGGTCGGCGCTGTCCAGGACAAACTCCGCCGCGGCGTGCTGCTGGCTGGCGGTGCTTTTGACCCGCTCCTGGACAAAGTGGCGAAAGGCAAACAGGTCGCCGTCGCTCACACGAAAGATGCCCGGCCCGCCCAGCTGGTAGCCCGCCGGCCCCGCGTACATCTCGCGCACGCACGTGCACACTCCCTTGGGGAACGGCCCCGCATCGTCGTCCAGCTTGGCAAAGGGGCGTCTGCTGAAGAGCGAGGGCATGCGCGGCGTGAGGCCGTGGAAGCTGGTGTCGGTCAGCAGCACAATGTTGTCGTCCGAGGCTGCGCCGTACCGCCGCTGCGTGAGCCACCACAGGCCGAGCATGTCGTCCACCAGCCAGTGGTAGTACATGCTCTGGGGCGCCTCGTAGTAGAACACGGGCACGTCGACCCACTGGCACCGCCCCTCGTCGCCACCGTCCCCGACGGGCTGCGGCACGGCGAGGTTGCTGCCCAGCACCTGCAGCTTGCCGTGCGCATCGTACGTCCCCAGCGTCACCTCGACAGTGTCCAGCAGGACGCCGTCGCCGTAGGACCACCAGTGGCCGCTCCGGTAGCACACGTTCTCAAAGGCACACGTCCGCGTCGCCGCCGTCTCGCCCTCGCACTTGACCGTCGACTTGAGGGCCTCTGCAGCCGACAAGAACAGCAGAGGCACGAGGAGCCGCAGCATGTTTTCGCAACGAAGAAATTTGAAAGACTTTTTTTTTTTTTTCTAGATTGGCCATCACTGACCGGGCATAGACCATGTCTGCAGATTCTCGAGCCGTTGCCAATCCACCGAGACTATGGCTGCCTCCGAGTGGAGCCACAAAGACAAGTCTCATGGAATCGCAATTGCAGAATCCCGCCACAGGTCCAAAACACCTTCCCGCCGGAAAAGGAGGCACGCAGTTGGAGAGGTGGCCGAGCGGTCTAAGGCGTCAGTTTAAGGCACTGATCTTCGGGCGCGGGTTCAAATCCCGTCCTCTTCACAAAAAATTTCTTTTTTTTTTTGCTCCATCTCCATCTCCGTTTTTGCTCCGTCTCCGTCCTCCTGTGCTCCGTGTCCGCCGCGTTCTTGTTCGGCTTCTTTTTTGGCCAGAGTGAACCCGTCGCCGGGTTTCGTGATTAATAGTTCTCAGTCACGTGAAAATCGTGCACTTTTTTTTGGAGATGCCGCCACACGACGAATCGGACGACGAGCAGGCGATCGCGACGATGATGGAGCCGCTGCCGCTGTACGAGCGTCTGTACCGGACGTACTTTCGCCGCGACCCTGTCGTGCCCCTGTTCCAGTGGGCGCGCATCCTGGAGGTGCGCCGCGAGCGCATGATCACGGCGGCGTTTGTGCGTCTGCGCGTGCAGGCCATGATGGTCGTCAAGTCGCAGATGATCAGCCTCAACTCGGACGCCGACATGCCGCACTCGTTCCAGCCCTACTCGTTCCGCGTGAGCACGCACGTGGCCGCCATCGGCACGTCCTCGGTCGAGGTCATCTCGGACGTGTACGGCCGCTTCCACGGCAGCGACGCACCGCCCGGCGACGCCGACCAGCTCATCGTGCGCGCCGTGTGCGTCCTCGTCGTCGTCACGCCCGACCGCTCAAAGACGGCAAAGGTCCCCGAGGGCTTTGCCGAGGTCAAGCACGGCGACCACCACCCGCTCAAGGGCGCAACAAAGCTCATCCGCAACGTGCAGCCTCCATCCAAGTCCAACAAGGAGGTCTACCGCCGTCCCCTCATGATCAGCTACAGCGACGAGGACGCCCTCCACGTACGTCACCTCGTTTTCTTCCTTATCGTTATTTACATTTTATTTGCAACAACTACTAGCACATGAACCAATCCAACTATGTAAAGTACTTTGAGGACGCCGTGCAAGAGGTGCGCCATCGCGAGTCTGTGCGCGCCAAACACCCGCGCCTGGTCGAGCTGGTGGACGCACACACCTACTCCACCATCCTGGTCGACTATGTCCGCGAGGCCACCGCGTCCAAGGGGCCCTACGAGCTCGTCCTGACCGAGGGCGCCGAGGGCGACGGCACCCTGGACGCATTCATCCTCAGCGAGGCAGAGGGCACCCACAGCCGCGGAAAGCTCTTCCACACCCTCCCACCCGTTCCAAAGATAGACGCCAAACTATAGCCGATGGCTTTTTGTACGATTTTTAAAGGGGAAAACAAAACAAACTACTTCTTTTTTTGCTTCAGCTAGACGGCGGGGCCGACAACGACACGGACCCGGTCACCCACGATCTCATAGTCGTCCTCGAGCGAGGGCTCGATCGCCGCGTCGTCGATGACAAAGTGGAACTCGGTGCTGGCCTCGAGCTGCAGCTTGGTCAGCAGCTTGGTGTCCGAGGCGATGGCCTGGCGCAGGTCATCGAGCGTCGGCTGGCTGGACGCGGTCTTGAACAGCGCCCTGACCGTGTTTTCGCTGCCCTTGAGGAGGCTGATCTGGCGGCCTGCTCTCGTGGTGGGCTCTGCTGTGTTTGTTTAGATTTTCAACCCCCCTCATTTACGGCGCTGACGTACCGACCGCCTCTTTCTTCTCCTCCGCCTGGGGCAGGGAGGTACCGAACGGGGCAGGAGACGCAACCGGCGAGGCAAAGGCCGTTGAAAAGGAGAACGGAGCGGCCCCAAAACCAGAGGTTGAGCCAAACGCGGGTGTTGCTGCTCCCGTGAGCCCGCCAGCACCGCCAAAGAGACCACCGCTGCCAAACGACGGGGATGACGTGGCGCCAGCGAGGGGAGGCCCAAAGTTGAACGCCGGCTCGGGATTGGTCAACGACGCAAAGCTGGTCACGCCGGCGCCAAAGGCCGAGGCAGTGGTCGATGGAGGCTTGGGCGACGACGACGACGACGACGACGACGACGACGACGTGGTCGTGGCGGTCGGCTTCTTCTTGGTGGCGCTGCTACTGGCCGACGACCCGGGTGAAAAGGAAAAGCTGCTCGAGGCGGGCGAGGCAGTACCCAGGCTGAACTCAGCCGCCGACGCAGACGAGGCGCCGGCGGCGACCACAGCGGCGAGGCTGGAACCGGCGGGACTGGCAGGTGCAGCTCCTGCTGCCGTGCTGGAGACGGGGGCGACGTAGACGGGCGCGGGGCCAAACAGGATAACGGCCTCCTCCTCGGTCAAATGGGGGATCTCGCGAGGAGCCGCCTTGGTCGTGCCGTTTGTGGTGGCGCCAGCGTCCGGGGGAGGAGCAGCACCAGTACCAGCAGCGCCAGCAGCAGGACCGGCCTGGTTTGCCTGGTCGAGGGACGATCCCGTTGTTGCTGCTGGTGCTGTCCTTTTCTTGGCGGCCGCGATCTTTCTGCCGGCAGATCCCGGCGGTGTTCCGCTTGCACCAAAGCCAGACGAGAACAGAGGCGCTGCCGTGTCGTCCTGCGACGAGGGTGACGCACCCGTGCCAAAGGCAAACGGCGACGAGGACGCGGAGGGCGAGCCAAACGAGGGGAAGGTGGGTGGGGCCGTGGTCGGCTCAGTCACGTTCAGGCCAGCAAAGTTGAACGTGAGCGGTGCGGCGAGAGGGGGGTTAGGCGAAGGCGACGACGACTGGCCGACGGGCGAGCTGAACGAGAACGCGGGCGCAGAGAACGGCTTGGCCGGCGTCGAGGTCTCGTTGTCGCTCATTTTTTGTGCAACCAACAAACTCAGCCGCAGCCCGGAATGCGCAAACAAAACAAACTAGGTCCCAAGTCCTGATCATTCTGTCAGGCCTGCTCCTCTTCCTCGTCGTCCTCATCGTCGTCGTCCTCGTCATTCTCGCTCAGATCGGCGTCGACAAATCGGGTGCCCTTTGCACCGACCTGCTGGGCCGTGAGGCCAGATCCGACTCGTTCTGGACGGTGAAATGGTGCTCCTGCACATACCCGAGGGAGAAAATATTGCGCGCGAAAGTTGGGTGGCAATGGGGTTCGTCTAGCAACGGGTCCGTCCAAAAAAAAAAAAAAAACACTATTTTTTTTTTACTTCTTCTCAGTCGTCGTCCTCGTCAGAGGCCTGGCTGCGCACAGAGCCGAACGCTGCCTCGGCGGCCGTGATGGTCGTTGTCGTCGCTCCGCTAGCAACAGCTGCAGCGGCGGCCGAGGCGGCAGCAGCCTGCCGTGAGGCGCGGGTGATGGACGAGTTGAGGATGTTGAGCAGGACGAGCATCTCGCCGAGGTCGGCCGAGGCAAGGTACAGGGCGAGGTCGCTGCGGATCTTGTCGGTCGCGGGGGTCTTGGGCACGGCCTCGGCGGGGAACGTCGTGGACACGGGCGGCACGACAGGCACGTCAGGGAACGCGGCCGTCATGGCGTTGGTCTCCATCTCGCGCAGGAGCTGCTGGATCTGCGGGTCGTTCCAGCACTCGCCCCAGTTGGCTGGGCCGGCGCGGAACACTGTCACGTTGTTGGCGAGGGTCTTGAAGAACGAGATGGACGAGGCGTGCGTCCGCTCGCTCAGGTTCCTTTGCTGTGTGTGTGTGTGTGTGGGGGGTGATTAGTCACACACACACAAAGGGAGGAAACAGCTGCACAGCCATGCCTTGTCGTGGATGTGCTTGAGACCGACCACGTTGGCGTGGTGGCGACTGTTATCCCGCGTCAAAAACGTGGGGTTCTTCTTGGCGTGCACCATCCGCTCCTTCTGCTCGGCCGTCAGCGTCCGCCCAGTGGGGCCACTGATGCCTTCGCCGGGCCGCTTCTTGCGCTTGGCCTCCGGGACCGGGACCTCGAACTAAGCCCGGTTGCAACGGTCGAATAAAAAAAAAGCGCACAAAAAAATAACAACGACGTATTACGTCCACGGCAATCTGCTCCTTGCCATCGCTGCCTTCTCCTATCGCACCACTGCCACTGCCACTGTCGCTGCTGATGCCACTGTTGCTGCCACCGCTGCTGCCGTTGTCGGGCTGCGACTGGGCCGCGGCCTCGGCCATCGCGGCAAGCGAGCGTTTGCCGACCATGATTCTTGAATGTGCGGTCCCTATACAGCGCCGAGGCTTGGCATCGCTCTTCGTCCATTGAACAAAACAGTAAAATTAGTAACGTATTGGCCGGCACATCGGAGCAAGCAAGTTGGCTTGGGGGAAGGCGCGAAGAAAAGAATCCATCGGGTTTGACCTTTGAACGATCTGGTTGATGAGCATCAAAACTCCACGATCGCAAAGTGAAAATTATTTTTTTTTACCCCTCCCCCCAGCGCCGCTTTCTTTTCGTGCCGCCTTGCGTCGCGTGCACCTCCTCGTCCCCTCTCGTCTTCGTATTTTTTTTTTTTTGTTGGTTGTTCGACGCTGGACTGTCTCGCCCTTTATTTTTTCTTTCTTCGTATCCTCCCTTTTTCTCTCACCCTTTGTCGTCGTGCACAACTTGCTTAACCTTTTCTTCGTCTTTCGTTGCAGGCAAGTCGCTCAGTCCAGGCCAGACCTGCGACCCAGAAAGGAAAATGAGCAGCCCAAGGTAACAGGACAAAGCGACCTGCAAACGTACATCCCTAATCGTCCACACGGTACCCTTTTTCTCCCTCCCCCACGCCTCTCGACGTCTTCTTTGAACGACAACAAACACCTCGGAAGCAGCAACCGCGACGTCCCACTGTATGCCTCTTCCTCTTGTGTGTGTGTGAGAGAGAGAGGGATTAATGTGCCTTGTCCCTGCCACAGGGTGGAGATGACAACGACCAGCCAGAGCAGCAACGGCGGCGCAGGCGCCAACGTGGAGACCGGCTCGCGCGACAGCAGGATCGTGTACGTGGAAGAGATCAACACGGACGGGAGCGTGCAGTACAAAATGGAGGTGGACACCGTCACCGGCGCAGTCAGCCACGCGGCCGACGACGAGGACGGCGTCGGCCACGACTCCAGCAACGTGCCGCACAACGCCCAAGGGTACCAGCTCGTGGACATGTCGCCCTTTGAGCGCGAGTACAAGGAGCCCGCAAACTTCAACTGGAAAAAGCTCGACCGCAAGACGCGCGAGTACTACCTCACGCTCAACGAGGAGATCGAGGGCTACCGCGAAATGCAAAAGCTCAACACGGCAGGCGACCCGGACGCACAGAAGAACATCATCCTCGAGAACGGCAGGATCGACAAGATCGTCACGTACGTCTCGGGCGCGGGAAACGTCATCCTCCTGGGCAGTCTCATCGTTGCCTTTGCCTTTTCCGGTGCCATCTCGCTCATCGCCTCGCTCATGGACGCCGCCCTGGACAACCTCTCGATCGTCCTCATCCTCACCACCACCTACCTCCGCCGCAAGGTCGACCCCTACAAGTACCCCCAGGGCAAGGAGCGGCTCGAGCCCGTCGGGGTCATGATCTTTTCCTGCGTCATGGGCACGGCCTCCATCATCCTCATCGTCGAGTCCGTGCAGAAACTCGCCACCGATCCCTACAACCCTCCGGATGCCTCCATCATTTCGATCCTGCTCATTGCCGCCGATCTCGGAATGAAGCTCCTCCTGTTTGTGCTCTGCCAGCGCTATGCCAAGCGCTCGGGTGTTGCCGCCGCCCTCGCGCAGGACCACCGCAACGACCTTGTGCTCAACAGCACCGCCCTCGTATGCACCATCGTCGGTACAGGAGACAAAGAGGCGTGAATCCATTAATTTCTTTATTCTTCCTGTCGCAACAGGAGCAAAGTACTGGGCGCCTATCGATCCCATCGGCGCCATCCTCATTTCGCTCTACACGTGCCACTCGTGGACGTCGACCGCCTTTGAGCAGGCGGAGCTGCTCACGGGCGTCTCTGCTTCGCCCGACTTTTTGAAGAAACTCACGTTCATCTGCTGCAACCACGACCAAAGGATCAAGGCCGTCGACACCGTCCGTGTACGTTTGAGGCTCGCTTTTTTTCTTTTTTTTTTTTTTTTTGCTGCCCTTCTCATGTGCGGGGGAAAAAAATGTATATAGGCCTTCAGGTTTGGGACCCGCTTCCTCGTCGAGCTCGACATTGTCCTGCCCGAGGGCATGCCGCTCAGGGAGGCCCACGACATTGGCGAGAGCCTGCAGATCAAGGCCGAGCGTCTCGAGGAGGTCGAACGGTGCTTTGTCCACCTGGATTTCGAGACGATGCACCACCCAAACAGCGAGCACAAGCAGTGGGGAGAATTTTCCGACTAACACTGCATAGAATTTTTTTTTTTTTTTCTTGTTTTTGTACGAATTCACAAATCGCATGAGCATTTCTTTCTTTCTTTCTTTCTATCGTTTAAATGACGGAGGCAGCAATTTCGCCCAGGAAGAGCGTCTTGTCCGAGCTTCCAGAGACGATGATCGGCTCCTTGGGATGGAAGTCGACCGAGTTGACGCAGCCCTTGTGGCCGGGCAGCTTGTACGTGATCCTTTGCGAGGCCACGTCCCAGATGACGACGGTGCGGTCGCCCGAGCCGGCCGCAATGCTGCTGCCGTCGTTTGACCACGCGCAGCCCATCAGTGTCTGGTCGATACCGTGCGGTGCGCCGTCGAAAACCTTGAGGCAGCGGTAGGCAGGCGCAAATGGCTTGACGTCCCAAAGGCGCACTGGTGCATTCATTTTTTTTTTAAAGACAGGAGGTAATGTTTTTTTTTTTTGATAGATACGCGTGTTGTCCATCGAGTTGGAGAGCAGGTGCCCGCCGTCGGGCGAGAGTCGCAGGGATGTCACTGTTTCGCTGTGCCCGGACATGGTGTACAAAACATCCTCCTTTCTGAGGTCCCATGTCTATCAAGAACGGAATTAGCTGTGTGTGTGTGTGCGTGTGTGTATTAATACTGTGATCTTGTTGTCGATGCCACTGGAGAAGATCTGGTCGTCGCTGCCGTTGTACGCAACCGCGGTGACTGCCCATTTGTTCTTGAACGAACTGACGTATCGCTTTGTTCGGAGATCGTGCACCTTTTATTTCGTTCCGCTGTTAGCCATCCAAGGAGCAAAGGGAGCCAACGCACGATAATGTTGCCATCGTCCGAGCCCGTGACGACGACGTGCGCCCCGTGCGACGTCCGCACAATGCTGTTGACAAAGGACGAGTGTCCGCGCAGCTTTTTGACCCTCTGCCCCGTCTCTGCATCCCACGCCGCGCCGTACTTGTCCACCGACGCCGACAGCACCATCGTGCCGTCCCACGACCAGTTGACGTCCAGCACCGCGGCGCCGTGGCCCTTGAGCACGCCATAGTTGGGGCAGTCGCCAAACGTGGACCACAGCACTACCAAAAGGGGGGGGGTTAAGACAGCCAAAAAGAAGCAAGCATACGGATATTGCGGTCGTACGAGCCACTGGCAACGTGCTCGCCAGACGGCGAGAACTTGGTCGAGTAAACAATGCCCTTTTTTTTTTTTTTTTTTTGGTCAAATCAACGTTGAGAAATAAAAAGGGTGCCTAGTACCTCGTGGCCCTGCAGGTGCATAATGGGCGCCAGCAGGTTGGACGTGCGCTTGATCTTCTGCTGCTCGATCATGCTGATGATCGCGTTCTCCTCGGCCGTCTTTGCGCGCTTGACCAGCGTTGTCGACGCCGCTTTGACTTGCACCAGTGCTGCGCTCATGTTTGGTTTAACAGCACAATAAAATATAAAAATTTACCAGACGACGACGAAGAGGACGACGAGCCGGCCCCCGCACCGCTGCTGCCGCTGCCCTCGTACGCGCCCTCCTCGTCCTCGTCGTCCAACGAGCGCTTGCTGGATGACATGGGGATGGCAGTGGTGGTAAATATGGTGCGCTGGCCGGGCTCCATTTGTTGCAGTGTGGACCCCGTCTGTCATAATTTGGCCAGACTTCCTGAAGCCATGCTCGTTGAAGCGGTCGCCTCTGTCGCGGCCGTGGTCGTGGGGATCCCCGTGGCCTACCTCGTGTGGGAGTACCTTCATCGCCGCGTACGTTTGTTTCCGTTTGCCCCCCATGATCAGTGATAAAAATACTTCCTCTTCTTACCTTCAGTCGTACGGCGACTACAACAAGCTGCCGTGCCCCCCGATCTACCCGGTCATTGGCACGGCCTACGTCATCCCGTCGGACCGCACGCTCATCGAGACCGTCGTGGCCGGGCACACGATCAAGTACCGCAACAAGTACGGCGCCTACGCCATGTGGTACGTTGTAACACAAAAGAAGCTAAAAAAAAGCTTAACCCCTGTGACTGCAGGATGGGAACCGTCCCCGTGCTGCAGCCCACCGACCCCGCCGTCAACCAAAAGATCATGTGTAAGCGGTTTCAATTTATTTATTTATCTTTGTTTATTCCACAGCCTCGTCCAAGCACACCACCAAGGGCTTCTTCTACACCGCGCTGCGCCCGTGGCTGGGCCTGGGCCTGCTCACGTCCGAGGGCCAGATGTGGCACGACCGCCGCCACATGATCACGCCCTCGTTCCACTTTAGCATCCTCAACGGCTTCTCCGAGGTCATGAGCGAGCAGGCCAGCATCATGGTCCAGCAGCTGGCCAAGGAGGCCGACACGGGCAGGTACTTTGACATCTTCCACTACATCACCCTGTGCGCACTCGACATCATAATGGAGACCGCCATGGGCGTGTCCATCGGCGCACAGGTCAGCGGAGAGGAGAACGACTATGTCAAGGCCGTGTACAAGATGACAAACATGCTCGCCGCACGCTCGCTCAAGCCGTGGCTCCTGTTTGAGTTTATCCTCAACATGACCGAGGAGGGCCGTATCCAGAAGGAACAGCTTGCCATCCTCCACGGTAGTCTGTTGTTAGTTACTTCAGTACTGCTAATAGTCGTCTATTATTAGGGTTCACCGACAGGGTCATCAAGGAACGCCGGCAGACGCTCGACGTCGACGAGGCCAAGACCAAGCGCCGCCTCGCCTTCCTGGACATGATCATGACCGCAACGCTGCCCAACGGCTCGCTCCTCAACGACGCCGAGGTCCGCGAGGAGGTCGACAGTACGCAGCCGTATCTTTTGTAGTTGTCCATTGACCTGCCACATAGCATTCATGTTTGAGGGGCACGACACGACCAGTGCCAGCGCCGTGTGGTCGCTGTACTACCTCGCCATGTACCCCGACATCCAGCAAAAGGTGTACGAGGAGCTGGTCGAGGTCCTGGGCGAGTCGGACAGCATCAACGTCGAGCAGGCGGGCAAGCTCAAGTACCTCGACATGGTCACTAAGGAGACGCTGCGTCTGCGCCCGTCCGTCTCGGCCATCATCCGCACGCTCACAGAAGACCTCCACCTGGACGACCTCGTTATCCCCGCCGGGACCGGCGCACAGATCCGCATCTGGGAGATGAACCGCGACCCGCTCTACTGGGAGGAGCCCGAGAAGTTTGACCCCGAGCGATGGACATCCGAGCGCACGAAGAACATGCACCCCTTCCTTTACGTGCCCTTCTCCGCCGGCCCTCGCAACTGCGTCGGTACGCAGACAAGTATTTTAATTCCTCTATTAACCTTCAGTTTGGAAATATACAACAAAGGCCAAAAGTTTGCCCTCCTCGAGGACAAGATCATGGTCGGCAAGATCGTCAAGAACTTCCGTCTCGAGTTCCAAACAGGCACCCACATCAAGTGCCTCCCCGACGTACTTCCCTTTGTTTTCATTTGTGCATTTTTCTAATTTCCTTTTTTTTTTTCGTAGCTGGTTCTGCGCCCCGAAAATGGCATGCCCGTTCGCATCTTCAAGCGCTGAGAATTTCATTTTTTGAGCATTCGCAAAGACCAACTATACCACAAACAAAAGAACAAGCAAAATCCGACCCCCTGATACCCAATCCCTCCTCTCTCCTCCTACATACTTGTAATTTGCAAATCGTTCTTTCTTTTTTGCGCACAATCACCCTACTTGTCTGGCTGGTGGCTGTTGCCACAACGGGTGCACGTGCACGTGCCAGCAGACAGCGCGGCCTCGGCGCCGATGCTGCTGGTGCTGCTCTTCCTCTGGTACGTCCGCTTGACGTCGTCGATCGAGGCGGCTGCCGTACCCGCGGTCGCGGCGGGCAGGCGATCAGAGGGGAGGGGGAAGTGGAAGAGGTTGGCCGCCGCCGACGAGGGCGTGAGCAGGGGTGCGGGCGTGGGCGGGAACGGGTTGACAAAGTACGAGGGCTGCGGGGTGAAGGGCGAGGGAGTGGGCGGGGCAGCCGCAGCCGCCGATGTCTTGTGGCCCAGCGGCGAGGACAACTGGCCCATGCGGTAGATCGGGTGCAGCTGCTGGGCGCTGGACACGTCCTTTGCGTCGGCGAGCTCATGGAGGAGGCCGTCGCTGAGGGCGTAGATCCAGCCGTGCACGCTCAGCACCTGGCCACGCTCCCACGCGGCCTGCACGATCGTGGTCGAGACGACGTTTTGCACAGACTGCAGCACGTTGATCTCGGCGAGGCGGTCCAGCGCGTCGTCCTCGCTCAGGTTGACAAACTCGCCCTCGTAGCGCGCGTACGAGTCCTTGATGTGGCGCAGCCAGTTGTCGATCAGGCCAAACTTGTTGTGTCCCAAAGCGGCCTAATTATCACAATCAGTAATTATTAGTTGATAATTAGGCAAAAAAGGGAGGGAACGTACGCGAACTCCGCCACAGCCATAGTGGCCACACACGATAATGTACTCGACCTTGAGGACCTCGACGGCGTACTGGATGACCGAGAGGCAGTTGAAGTCCGTGTGCGTGATGACGTTTGCAATGTTGCGGTGCACAAAGACCTCTCCCGGCGCGAGGCCCATGAGCACGTTGGCGGGCACACGGCTGTCCGAGCACCCGATCCACAGGTACTTGGGCACCTGCAGCCGCGCGTTGTGCGAAAAGTAGTGCGGGTTGGTGCGCTTGATCTTCTCGGCCCAGGCCCGGTTGCGCGCAAACAGCATCTCCCGCACCCGCACGCTCCGGTCCGACGGCTCCACGTCTCGGTTGAACGACAGCACCGTGCCGCCGCCGTTGACGTCAGAGCTCAGCGCAGACTTGACCTTGTGCACGGCCGAGGAGGACGACGTCGACGGGAACTCGCCGTCCTTGTACACGGGGTCCTCGTCGTCCTGCTGCTGCTGCTGCTGCTGCTGCTGCCCTTGGGGCCCTTGGGGGGGCAGCGGCTGTTGCTTGGGGGCGGACTGCTGAGGCGACGGCGGTTGCGCTTGCCGGCCCTGGTCAGCGCCCTGGTCCGCTTCGTCCTCAGCAACGTGTTGCACGCCTTCTTTGGGGTCGTCCTCGTCGTCGCCAAAGTCGATCGAGGCAACGGCCAGAGAGCAGGCCTCGGCGTCGGCGTCGGCGTCGGCGTCGTACTCTTCCGCGTCCTCCTCCTCCTCGTCCAGCCGGCTGGGCGGCGGCGCCTGTGTGTCGTCGTCCGTTGCTGGCGCCGGTGCCCGTGCTGGTGCTGGTGCTGGTGCTGGCTGCATGGTGTCGTACACGGGGCTGCTGAACTGCTGCTGTTGCGGCGCGGCCGACGGGCGACCGCTCAGGTTGAGCGAACGGGGCAGTGCGACCGCGCCCTTTCTGGTGCTGCCGGCAGGTGTGTCACCACCAGCGGCAGTGGCCTTTTTGGCCGCCGTTTTCTGGCCAAACATCTCCAATTCGCGCGTGAAAAAAAAAAAAAAATCACAATAAATCGGGCCGGCGGGTCGAATTGGCTGGCTCAATGCAGCCGGTCGAAGGATGGGGGGCAGGGGAGGTCGATTGACGTTAGTCTGGTCAGGACAAATTATTTTTATTTTTATTTTCAAAAAGACGCTCGATCGATCACTGATCGTCGTTTGCAACCAAAAAAAAAAAGGTTCTGTGCGCTGGGTCTGACAGACATCCTCGCAATCGCATTGGGGCTGCAACTGGCAGCTTCTGTAATGAGCTGCGTCGATGGATCAAGGCTATTGTTCCCCTCGAAAAAAAAAACATGTACATGGAACTATTTATTTTCTCTCTCTGCGCCCCTACCCAATTTTCTGCCTCAATGAGAGAGGACCTTGCGGCCCTTGAGCATGCGGCGCTTGAGCAACCTGCGTCCATCGGCGGTCTTGAGGCGGGCGCGGAACCCGTGCTTTCGCTTGCGTTTAATCTGGCTGGGCTGGTACTCTAATGGCGACATGTTTAGAGCGCAGACAGTACGCGCTATTACCTTGTCCAAACGTCGTCATGAGGCGAGCACCCACAGGGCCCTGCAGCAGCGGCGTCGGCTGCGCAAGAGTGGGCGCGAACATGGATGGGAACGCCGCTCGCCTTGCAACGGTGCTAGCGACAGACGTGCTGCTGCTGCCGACAGTCGCACTGACCGTGTTGCTGCCCGCAGAGAAGGCCACCCGGGAA
>Ga0302232_10001154_pt1 | contig 18575 bp, 16 predicted proteins | sample II_Palsa_N2_3_FD_193575 | JGI IMG/M metagenome (GOLD analysis project Ga0302232, IMG submission 193575) | Peat permafrost microbial communities from Stordalen Mire near Abisko, Sweden - II_Palsa_N2_3 | ecosystem: Environmental > Terrestrial > Soil > Palsa > Peat permafrost | place: Sweden...
CGTTCTCGATACCCAGCTTCCGCCCGAACGCCGTATAGGTGGAACCCGGTGTCACGCGCACGTTGCCGACTGCCCGCAGCGGCATGCTCGGCGCGCTCATTGCCGTGATGGTCCCGGCCAGACCAAGGTCCGCACCCGCGCCACGGAAGCGGAATTTCTGTCCGAGATCGATATCGATATTCGCACGCGGCGCAAACGCGCCCGCGGGTTTCTCGCCGGTCTCCACGACGTGTTGGTCCTCGCCCTTCACCGTACCGTCGGGACGCTCGATCACGACGTCGTCGCCAAGCGACGGCGCCGATTTCTCCGGTAAATCGAAGAGCGCTTTATCGACGGTGAACTTGCCATCGATTGCCATGCCGCCCTTCAGACCCGCGTTCGCCACCGATGCACTGCCCGACAACTGCAACTGCCGGTCAGGCGACGCAAACAGCTCGAGCTTGTCAGCAATGATGCTGGCCGTCAGGTCCGGCTGCTGCTGATCCAGGCGCACCTTGCCGGTCGCGCGCAACGTGCCGCTTGCGCCGTGAAACTCGACCTGCTGCAGATCGACCAGATTCTCCGACAACGCAATCCGGATCACGCCGTCCTTCAGCTGCACGCCTTGATCGATGACCGTGACCGACAGCGCATCACCAGTGAGCATGCCGGACAACGTCGGTTTCGCAACGATCCCCGCGATGGTCAGCTTCAACCCAAGACGGCCATCGAGCAGATAAGCCGGGCCGAACAGCCCGCCGGTCGTGCGCAGCGTCGGAACGTTCGCGTCGATCGCTCCGCTCAGCGGCGCTTCGTCGGCAACCGTGAGCACGCCGTCGCGCGCCACCAGGTTCGTGTGGACATTGGCATCGATCACGCCAATCCGGGTTGCCTGCGCGTGCACCGTCGCGTTGAGCCGATTGCCGCCGGTAAAGTCCGCGCGGGCGGTGATGTCCGTGATGCCGAGCGCCGCGACGCCGCGGGCGGCGTCGATGGAGACATCGCCCGAGCGCCGCTTCAGTTGCACGTAGCCCGTCGCGGTGGCGCCGAGCGCGAAATTCCAGTCGCCATCGAAAACCAGATCGGTCTTGGCGGGCGGCGGCCCCCCCTCCAGTTCCTGCCGGATTTCGAGCAGCCGCGCCACCGAGAGGTTCGTCAACTGGCCGGCTGAACTGATGCGCCCGCCATCGAGTGCGAACGATTTCAAGTCGAGCATGGCGCCTTCCGCCGATAAGCGCGTCGCGCCCAGTGCCACGTGATTCGGCGCGTAGCTCACCGTTACCGGCGAGTCGAGATTGACGCTCGGCGTGCCCTTGTTCGACAAGCGCGTGACGGTACCGTCCCAATGCGCGCCGTCGCGCGCATCGGTCAGGCGGCCGTTTGCGGCCAGCGTCAGGTTGACCGCGTTACCGCGCACCTTGCCGAGCGCGGTCGCGTTGAGCGTATGGTTGGCGCGCGTACCGTTGAGATTCGCGTCGAGGCTCGCGAGATCGACGCCGTCGGCGCTGACATCGCGGGCCTGAAGCGTGAACACCAGCGCGCCGTTCGCACCGTCGCGGGCTTCCGCCCGCCCTTCTGCATGGCCAACGCGGTTTGCACCGAACACCACGCTGTCGGCCTGATAGTTAGCCGCCAGATTCGGATGCGCGAACGAACCGGTGACGTCGCCGTCGGCCTTGATGAGCCCTGCCAGTCCGAAACCCAGCCGCTCGAGTTGCGGTGCATCGATACGAAAACGCAAGCGATCGCCCGGGGCGCCGAAACTGCCGTTGAGATCCACATTGTTGCCCGCAATGGAAAGTGTCGCGGTGCTCGGCAGGATGCGCGTTCCCACGACCTGAATCGTGCCTGCACCGGTGAGCGGGAGATTGTCGTAGACGCTATCGCCGAGCTTGAACTGCGCCTTGGTCGTCAAAGCAGGCGCGAGCACGCCCGCGGCGGAAAGCGTGCCGTTCACGCGCGCTTCGATGGTCCGGGATTTCGCCACCGGCTTTGCTTTGGCTCCCTTCGGTGGAGGCTTCGCAACCAGTTCGTCAGTCAGCAGCAACGGATTGAAATCGATGAGCTTCGCCTTCAGGCCGTAGCTCGAATGCACGTCCTTTTGAAGCGCGCCGCTCAGCTCGACACGGCCTTTCCCTACGCTCAGTTTCACGCCGTCGAACGCGGTTTGCTTGGCGTCGAGCGTGACCTTGCCCTGTGCGTGCAACGCCGCTTTGGGGTCGTTGAGATCGAGCGTGATGGTCTGCTTATCACCGGCGAGATGGATGCCGATCGGACCAGCAAACTGCGTAGGCCGGATGGTCGATTGGATCGCGTTTAAATCAAGTTTCGCGACCTTCAGGTCGAACTGGCCTGTCCCGCCCTTGAGCGATCCACCGCCGGTGACGGTGGCATCCTTCAACAGCCGCACGTTCAGGTCGGAGATAATTTGCGCCGATGCATCGAGCTTTACGTTCGCCTCGGCATCGATCAAGGGAAGCAGTTGCTTGTCGACTGAACCGGGCTTCGCGTTCACGATGGATACGGGCCCGGTCACCACCAGCGCGTTCGGCGTAGCCGGATCGGGCGTAAGTTCGGCCCGCACCGCGAGATCCGCGAACGGCGCGCTCGGGTTGAACGCCTGCGGATTGACGTGATCGATGGTCACCCGCGCGCGCTTGAGCGGCACATCGCCGAAGGGCGCTGCCTCAACATGCGCCTGGCCTTTGAGCTTCAAACCGCTGGCGTTGATATCGGCGGCCAGATTCTCAAGCGTTCCCGTCAGATGGGCAGCCACCTGCACGGCCTCGCCGCTGACCTCGCCCGAATAACCGGCATCGCCAGTCAACGGGAACGGGCGCGCGGCGCCATCGAGTTTCAATGCGGCCGTGATCGCGCCGAAGGGCGTATCGAGACGCTGGATGCGCGCCTCGTGATGACGGCCATCGCTATGTCCGTCCAGCGCGAGCCGCGAAAATTCGGTGGTTGTCGCGCCTTCATGGAGGCGCAGCTTGTCGAGCGTGACGTCGCTGACGGCAAGCTGGATTGGCAAGCGCAGATCCTGCGGCAACTCGGTTTTGCTGGTGTCTTTCGGCGACGGCGCAATGCGCGCATCGACCGTGCCGACATGCAAATAATCGATGGTGAAACGCAACGGCGCACGCGTCAGTTCCCATCGGCCGGAAACGCTATCCACGGCAATATCCGTTCCGTTGCCGTCGAGACTTTTCCAGTGCACGTGGCGCAGCCGCAGGCCGGTCGCGATCGCGCCGCCGTCGAGCGTACCGCTCAGCCGGCCGCCGAGCAGCGACGTCGCCGCCTGCCACACGTAGCGCGTTCCGCGCTCACTGTTGAGCCCGTACAGGATCATTGCGACGCCGAGCGCGAAGCACAAGACAAGCACCAGCACGAAACCGCCCAGCCATTTGGCCAGGCGCTTCCAGCCACCCTTCCGTGGCTTTGGATCACGCGTTCCGTTTTCAGACGCACCGTTCCCCCGGTCCTCGGAAGAGTCCGGCTGGTCTGCGGGAGATGGGGCGTTCTGGTCCGTCATGCTTGAAGGAACAATCGAAATACTCTAGGCATATTCATCAAAAGGCGATCCCGAGCGTCAGGTACGGGCGGATGTCCCGGTTCTTGAAGCCATACGCAATATCCACGTTCACCGGTCCGACCGGACTGCGCCAACGCACGCCCACGCCCGTTCCCGGCTCGAATACGCGCTCTTTCCAGGTATCAGTGGCGGTGCCAATGTCGAAGAACACCGCGCCGCCCCAATCGTGCGAAAACCAGTGCTGGTACTCCGAGCTGCCGGTCATCAGGTACTTGGTCGGCAATACGGAACCATCGACGTCGTTACCAATAGCCTGATAACCGTAACCGCGCACCGAATTCGCACCGCCCGCCCGGAACAGCAGCGACGCGGGAATGCCGTTCGAACTGCCCGCCGTGAAGACCCCGCCGAACTCCGCGCGGAACACGAACAAGTCGCTCTTGCCCAGCGGCAGGTATTGCAGCAGGTTCGTGTACACGCGGCCAAAGGTCTTATCGGTAAGGATGCCCTTCACCGCGACGTCCGCTTCCGCCCGAATCAGGTTGCCCGAACGAGGAAACAGCGGGTCGTCCACATTACGGCGCACCCATTGCCACGACGGCACGAGCGCTCGGCTGGAGGTCGGCGGGCCGAGATTCTGTGTCAACCGGTCGGCATAGAGCAGCAGCGAAAACGTGGTGTCGATGTTCTGCAGCGAACGCGTGCGCTGCACGCCCACGCGCGCGCTGTAGATGCGCGTGTCGGATACGTTCGTGTTCGTGTACGAAGCCAGCACGCTGTTCACCCACGTGCGGCCGTCCGGTGGCATCGCGAGCTGCACCTGGCCGTATTGCTGGGTCTGGTCCAGGCGACCGGATATGGTGAACGGATAAGCCTTGCCGAAGGTATCGAGGTAACTGTAAGCTCCCTGGATGTGAGGACCGGTATCTGTTGCGTAACCCACGCCGTAACGCACGCTGTTGTACGGATACTCACTGACCTTCAGGTGCATCGGCGTTTCATTCGGCTTGTTGACGTCGTTGTCCGCGTCGATAGCAACCGACGCGTAATACGGCGTGTTCTGCAACTGGCGCTGCAACTCGTTCACGCGCGCGACATCGTAGGTGTCGCCGGGGTTGATCCGGTTCACATTGTGAATGATCTTTTCCGGATAACGCCGCACGCCGCTGATGTCGAGCTCGCCGAACGTGAAGGTCGGGCCGCTATCGAAAGTCACCGACAAATCGGCGATATGCGTGCGCGGATTCACGCGCGCCTTCGACTGCGAGATTTTCGCGCCGAGATACCGGCGAGCCTGCAAGGCTTTAAGCGCGGCGTTCTTCGCGTCATCCCAGGCACTTTGCGAGAACGGATCGCCTTCCTTGACTGAAAACGCGAGACGCGCGGTGTTTTCCTGCGCGGGGTCTTCGGTCGTGATTGCACCCTTGAACGTCAGCGAAACCGAGGCGACCTTGGTCTGCGGACCGGGATCAACGCTGATGGTGACCGATTTTTTATCGCCGTCATGTTTCACGTCGGTGCGCACGATTGGCGTGAAATAACCGTCAGTCGCAACGAGATCGCGGACTTCCTGCGGCGTGGCCGTGACCAGAAAGTCGAACTGTTCGTCGCTGATGTCGTCGCGCTTCTTGAAACGCGACAGATCGAGATGGTCTTTCAGCAGCGACCGGACGCTGCGCGGCGCGTCGATATCCACGTCGTATTTCGCATGCGCCGGCTGGGCCACGACAAACAACGCCAGCGCGTGGAGCGACCAGACGACGCGGCGCACGGATGTCCACCACCACGCGCGGGAAGGCGCCTTCGACGACGCGATAACCGGCGGCGTCAGCCGCCGGTTATCGGCTTGCCCGCGCTTGAAGCGCAGCGGATCAAACAGGCGCCCCGCCAAACGTGACCTCCGGGGTTGAATTAATGGGATTGCGTGCGTGACACGGGACGGCAGGCGCTCGGTGCCGGCGCATTGCCTGCGATTGCTTGTTAGACGCCGAGCGCCGGTCCAGCAGGCGCTATTTCACCACACTGGCGCGGCCGGCTGTCCCAAAAACCACCGGGTTGGCCGATCGGACAACGTTCAATTCAACCGTCGCCCGCTTCTCTTCACCCGCTCCTAAAAATGCTGGAGGTGCGCCTTGGACGGCTCTCTACCGTGCTTGTTCCACGCTTGCATCAATAATTGACATCGTTTTACGATCGCGTTTCGTGAACGCTTGCGACCGTCCCGGTAGTCCGAATGGCTGATGTCTCCGGTTATCCGCGACCTTCCAGCGGGTTAACCGCTCCGCTGCCTGACGCTTGCGGTAAAATTGCGATGAATCACGGCGGCAAGTCATGGCAGCAACGCGCTTGAGCCTCCGCCGCGCCCGTTTTCGAATCGCTCTGAGCCAACGGAAGTCGAATCATGTACCTGTCGGACATCACCCAGTTCATCAACCAGATGAAAGAGCAGAAACCGTCGCTCGAAGCCGAGCAGCGCCAGGGCCGTGCGCTGCTGTGGGACAAGCAGCCTATCGACCTGGACGAGAGTTCGGAAATCAAGACATCGCGAGTCGAACAAACGCCCTACGTCTATTACCAGAATTTTTGAACGTGAGTGCCGCCCGCCAGGCGCCGCAAGCTCCGGAGCGTTCGGGACACCCGTCGGGACACCCAGGACACTCGGGCAAGGATGATCGCGCCGCGGCGCTAGCCGCGCCCGCGACCGACTCCACGCCGAACACCATTGACGGCGTGGCGTTTGCGCATCTGTACGGCGAGCCGCTCTGGAAGCTGCCAACGGACCTGTATATCCCGCCGGACGCACTTGAGATTTTTCTCGAAGCGTTCGAAGGTCCGCTCGACTTGCTGCTGTACCTGATCCGCAAGCAGAATTTCAACGTCCTCGACATCCCGATGGCCGACGTCACGCGCCAGTACCTGGGCTACGTCGACCAGATTCGCGAATCCAACCTGGAACTCGCGGCGGAATATCTGTTGATGGCGGCCATGCTGATCGAGATCAAGTCGCGCATGCTGCTGCCGGTGAAAAAGGCGGATACCGGCGAGGAAGCGGAAGATCCGCGCGCCGAACTCGTGCGGCGCTTGCTGGAATACGAGCAGATGAAGCTCGCGGCGCAGCGCTTGGATCACCTGCCGCAACTGGGCCGCGACTTCCTGCGGGCAGACGTGTACGTCGAGCAGAGCTCCGCACAACGCTTCCCCGACGTCGATGCGAACGACCTGCGCGCCGCCTGGGCCGACGTCATCAAGCGCGCCCGGCTGGTCGAGCATCACAAGATTTCGCGCGAGGAATTGTCGGTGCGGGAACATATGAGCACAATCCTCCGACGCCTGCAGAACGCCCGCTTCATGGAATTCGGCGATCTCTTCGACGCGTCGCGCGGCGTGCCCGTCGTGGTGGTGAATTTCATCGCGATGCTGGAACTGTCGCGTGAAGCGCTGATTGAAATCACCCAGGCCGAACCCTATGCGCCTATCTACGTGAGACTCGCGTATTCGCCGGCATAAGCCTTCCGCGGTGCATAGGCGGTGCATAAGCAGCGCAGCGCCCTTCCCCTTTCTTTCCCCTTGGAGCAGCGTTTTCAATGCTGCCCGCCAGGAGACACCTGCTAGATGAAAGTCATCAGCTCGATCCATGAACTGCGCGACCAGTTGCGCGGCCAGAACCGAACCGCCTTTGTCCCGACCATGGGCAACCTGCACGAAGGCCACCTGTCGCTCATGCGGCTGGCGCGCCAGCATGGGGACCCGGTGGTTGCCAGCATTTTCGTGAACCGGTTGCAGTTCGGGCCGAACGAAGATTTCGATAAATATCCGCGCACGCTCCAAGACGACATCGAAAAGCTGCAGGCCGAGAACGTGTACGTGCTGTTCGCGCCGACCGAAGCCGATCTTTATCCGGAGCCGCAGCAATACCGGGTTCATCCGCCGACCAATCTGGGCGACATCCTGGAAGGCGAATTCCGGCCGGGGTTCTTCCAGGGCGTGTGTACGGTCGTGATGAAGCTGATGTCGTGCGTGCAGCCGCGCGTGGCCGTCTTCGGCAAGAAGGATTATCAACAACTGATGATCGTGCGGCAGATGTGCCACCAGTTTGCGCTGCCCACGGAAATCATCGCGGCTGAAACCGTGCGCGACGCCGACGGCCTGGCGCTCAGCTCGCGCAATCGCTTCCTGCAGGCGGCCGAGCGCGCCGAGGCGCCGATTTTGGCAAAAGCGCTGAATCGCGTACGCGATGCGGTGCTGGCCGGCAATCGCGACTTTGCATCGATAGAAAAAGAAGCCGTGGAATCGTTGGCGCAGCGCGGCTGGCAGCCCGATTACATCGCGGTGAGAAGGCGCGTGGACCTGCTGCCACCCGGCCCGGCCGATACCGCGACCCCGCTCGTCGTGCTGGCCGCCGCCAAGCTGGGCAACACGCGCTTGATTGATAACCTGGAAGTTTGAGCGAAAATTGAGTAAAAATTTAGAGAGAAGCGCATGCAGCGAACGCTTTTGAAATCGAAGATTCACCGCGCCACGGTGACGCATTGCGAATTGCATTACGAAGGCTCGTGCGCCATCGACGAGGATTTGCTGGAAGCCGCGAATCTGGTTGAAAACGAGCAGATCGACATTTGGAACGTGAACAACGGCGAGCGCCTGACGACCTATGCCATCAAGGGCGAGCGCGGCAGCGGCATGATTTCGCTGAATGGATCGGCCGCGCGCCGGGCGCAACTGGGCGACCTGGTGATCATTGCGGCGTTCGCGCTGGTCGAAGAGGCGGAACTGAAGGCGGGCTGGAAGCCGGATCTCGTGTTCGTCGATGAAAAGAACCGTATCAAGGGAAACCGCGACCACGTGCCGACGCAAAACTGGACCTGAATCTGGTTTGGTCTAATGCGAAAACGCAAAAAACGCCGGTTGGCTTTCATGGAAATGAAGCCAACCGGCGTTTTTTTGGCCGGCGGGGCGCCTGCTTGTACTTGTACTTTTACTTCTTCGACACCCATTCAATAATCGGCTGCCACTGCTCGATATCCTTCTCCACCCGGCTTTTAGCGACGTCCCAGATGGTGAGCCCGTGCGCCGCGACCTGCACGTAGTTCTGCGTATCGCGGATAAAACCCAGCACCGGCAGATCAAGCCCTTCCACGAACCGATGCAGCTGATCCGCTGATTTCGTCCGGGCATCCACCCGCATACCCACCACGCCGACCTCGATCGTGCCCTTGCGTATCGCCTTCTCTTTCTGCAGCCGAACGAGGAATTCCTGCGTGGCGAGAATATCGAACATGGACGGCTGCAACGGCACGATCACCTTGTCCGCCAGCTCCAGCGCCAGCGCGAGACGGGTGCCGTGAATCCCGGCAGGCGTGTCGATAACCGCCTTCTCCAGACCTTTCGGCGGTTTCGACGGCGCATCGACATCGGTTTTCCATTCTTCTATTTTCGGCAGCGTGTCCGGGCGCAAGCCCAGCCAGCCATGGGCTGACTGCTGCTTGTCCAGGTCCGCAAGCGCGACCCATTCGCCGTTCGCCGCAAAATAACCAGCCAGATTCGTGGACAGCGTGCTCTTGCCCACGCCGCCCTTCGGATTCGCCACCACGATCACCGTCATAGGTTCAATCCACGCGTTGTCGGCCGCGCTTGCACACCCGACAACCCGGCGTGCTGTAAGCGCTGCATTAAGTGAAAAGTTCGAGCCGTTGATACTATCGGATTTGCCTATTTCAATCCATGCGCGTCAACAACGCCGCTCAAACTTCAAGGACTCCGCAACATGGCTACACTCCGCCCCGAAATCACCCTCGACTCCCTGCGGGAACGCCAGCGCGGCTGCCTGCCGGAGTTGCTCGGCGTGGAACTCGTATCGCTGGAAAGCGGCACGCTGACCGGCAAACTGACTGTTCGGCCCGAAGTGCTCGCGCCGAACGGCTTTCTGCATGCGGCCACGGTGGTCGGCCTCGCCGACACGTGTTGCGGCTACGCTTGCATCGCCCATCTGCCCGAGGGCGCGAAGAATTTTACGACCGTCGAACTGAAGAGCAACCACGTGGGCACGGCGCGCGACGGGGTCATCACGGCCAAGGCGACAGCCGTTCATCTGGGCCGCAGCACGCATGTATGGGATGCGATCGTGACGAACGGCGAGGGTAAAACCATCGCGTTGTTTCGATGCACGCAGATGATCTTGTATTGAAGCTGCGGCGGGTAAAGAGGCGCATGAACGTCGGGCAGACGTGGGCCCGACGCGGCCCTTCGTGTACCCGACCGTTGACCTCACCCCGCCCCACCGCCCTCAGGCGAACATCGAACCGATGGCGTCAAGATCCAGCGCTTGCCCGAGCGTATCGGCGAGACGGTCCAGCGAGGCCTCCCGCAGCGCCGGGTAATCGAGCGCCTCGGCCCCCCGCAAACCCGACCATTCGAGCAGCGCCGCGCAAGCTTCCGGGGTATCGAAGATGCCGTGCAGATAGGTCGCGGCGATCTGGTTATCGGCGGAAATCGCGCCGTCAGGCCGTTCGCCGTCAAGCATCACGGCCGGCCGGGCGAGCGCTGCGCCCGTCGTGCGGCCCATGTGGATCTCGTAGCCCCGCACGGGCGCTGGGTTAGAGCCCACGCTTAAGGTCAGCCGGCCGGTCACGTTGTCGAGCAGCTTGTCCGCCGTCAGCGTGGTGTCGAGATCCAGCAGGCCCAGACCGTTCACGCAGCCAGCCGGCCCTTCGAACCCCTGCGGGTCATCCACCGTCCGGCCAAGCATCTGCATGCCGCCGCAAATGCCCAGCACCTTGCCGCCGTATCGGAGATGCCGCTCGATCGCGCGATCCCAGCCGTTTTCACGTAGCCACGCCAAGTCCCGCTGCACGCTTTTCGACCCCGGCAGGACAATCAGATCGGCCGGTGGCGGCGCTGTCCCCGCGCGCACGTAGGAGAAATCGACCTGCGGGTGTGCGCGCAATGCATCGAAATCCGTGTGATTGCTGATGCGCGGCAACGCCGGCACGATCACCTTCAGCACCTCGCCGCCGGCAACGCCCCGCGTGCGCAACTGGCTCGGCAGCATGTCCTCGGCATCCAGCGTCAGGCCGTGCAGATAAGGCACCACGCCAAGCACCGGCTTGCCGGTCTGCGCTACGAGCCAGTCGAGACCGGGCTGCAACAGGCTGATATCGCCTCGAAAACGGTTGATCACGAAGCCGCGAATCCGCGCCCTTTCGGTCTCCGATAAACACGCGAGCGTCCCCAGCAAATGTGCAAACACCCCGCCGCGGTCGATATCCGCCACCAGCACCACCGGGCAATCCACGCGCTCGGCGAACCCCATGTTGGCGATGTCGCGGTCCCGCAGGTTCACCTCGGCCGGGCTTCCCGCCCCTTCCACGATAATCGTGTCAAAACGCTGCTGAAGCCGGGCGTACGAGGCAAGAACGGCATCGAAGGCGACGGTTTTATACGCGTGATACGCGCGGGCATCCAGATTTGCGTGCGCGTGACCATGGATGATCACTTGCGCGCCGCGATCGCTGGTCGGCTTGAGCAGCACGGGATTGAAGTCGATTTCCGCGTCCACGCCCGCTGCGATCGCTTGCAGCGCCTGAGCGCGGCCAATCTCCCCGCCGTCCACGGTCACCGCGCTGTTCAGCGCCATGTTCTGCGGCTTGAACGGCGCGACCCTCCTGCCGCCGCGCCGCGCAAGCCGGCACAAGCCCGCGACCAGCGTGCTCTTGCCGGCATCGGAGGTCGTGCCCTGGATCATCAGCGTGCCGCGCGGTGCAAATTGCATGGGGGTTTCAGTCGCCATCGGTTCTCTGGGAAGCCGCTATGGTAGCGCCCGCCGGTACAATATTGCGATGACTTCACCCGACCTCACCTTCATTCTCGGCGGCGCGCGCTCGGGCAAGAGCGCGTATGCCGAACAGCTGGCCGCCGACAGCGGCTTGCCCGTCACCTACGTGGCGACGGCGCGTATTGGAGACGCCGAATTCGCCGCGCGCGTGGAGCAGCATCGCGAACGCCGGCCGGCGCATTGGGCAGTGGTCGAAGCCCCGCTCGATCTCGGCGGCGTGCTGCGCGAGCTGGATCGCGAGGGTCATGTGGTGCTGATCGACTGCCTGACCTTATGGCTCGCCAACCTGCTATTCCCCGCCGATGGCACCGTGCCCGACGGCCCGCCTCTACAAGCCTTCGGCGACTTCGACGCCGCGCTTTCAAACGTGCGCGGCAAGGTAATCATAGTGAGCAACGAGATCGGCTTGGGCGTGGTGCCAATGGGATCGGTGACGCGCCTTTACGTCGATGAACTCGGCCGGCTCAACCAGCGCGTCGCCGCCGCGAGCACGCATGTGACCATGATGGTCGCCGGCCTGCCGCTCGTACTCAAAGGCTGACATGCTGCTGCTCTCCTTCTACGTCACGGCGATGCTCGCCATTGCCGGCGTTGTAATCGACCGGATCTTTGGCGAACCGGCCACGCGGCATCCGCTGGTCGCGTTCGGGCGGCTTGCCACGCGTATCGAAGCAAAAATGAATACGGGTTTCCGGGCACGGCCGGCGGGCATTCTCGCTTGGCTGCTGGCCGTCGTGCCGCCGGTGTTGGTGAGCTGGATTCTGGTCAGCGTGCTGCCGTTCGCCGCCGCATGTGCCGTGCATGTCGCGCTGCTGTGGTTCTCGCTCGGCGCCAAGAGCCTGCGGGATCACATCGCGCCGATCGCCCGCGCGCTCGGGCTCGGCGATCTGCCCGCCGCGCGAAAACTGACGGCGCGGATCGTATCGCGCGACACGACTAACGCCGATGAAGCCGCGTTGTCCCGCGCCGCCGTGGAATCCGCGCTGGAAAACGGCAACGACGCGATTTTCGGCGCGTTGTTCTGGTTCGTCATCGCGGGCGGACCGGGCGCGCTGATGTTCCGCCTCGCCAACACCCTCGACGCCATGTGGGGTTACCGGACGCCGCGTTATCTGCGTTTCGGCTGGGCGGCCGCCCGTTTCGACGATGTTCTGAACTTCGTGCCCGCGCGGCTCACGGCCGCGAGCTACGCCCTGATGGGCGACACCCGCACGGCGTGGCGCTGCTGGCGCACGCAGGCACCGCTGTGGGACAGTCCGAACGCGGGGCCCGTGATGGCGGCGGGCGCGGGAAGCCTGAACGTGCTGCTCGGCGGCCCGGCGATCTATAACGGGACGCTGGAAACGCGGCCCGTGCTCGGGTTTGGAATGACCGCCTCGCCGCGGCACGTGGTGGCGGCGCTGCGGCTGGTCGAACGTACGACGATGCTATGGCTCGCGGTGCTGCTGGTGCTGGCTTTCACGGGTGTGGGGTTTCATGGTTGATCCCATCCGGCATGGCGGGAATCTGCGGGAAGCCGCGCGTCGATACGGAATCGCGCTGGCCGACTGGCTGGATTTATCGACGGGGATCAATCCGCGGGCGTATCCGGTCCCGCCCGTGCCAATGGACGCGTGGCGCCGTTTGCCCGAAGACGCCGATGGCCTGGCCGAGCTGGCAGCGCGTCACTATGGCGCGCCAGGGGCGCTCCCGGTTGCGGGTAGTCAGGCGGCGATTCGCGCATTGCCTGGCGTGTTGAAGCGCGGCATTGCGGCCGTTGCGCCCTTGACCTACGGCGAGTATGGGCCGGCGTTCGAACGCGCCGGACATCGGATAGTCGGCTTTGATGTTGCATCGCCTGATTTGAAGGATGACATCGATTATGTGATCGTTGCGAATCCTAACAATCCGACGACCGAACGTATCGGGCGCGAAGTGCTGCTACGGTGGCATGAGCAACTGGCGGCGCGCGGCGGCACGTTGATCGTCGATGAAGCCTTCGCCGATGCTTACGGCGACGCGGCCAAGTCGTTGGCGCCGGAGAGTGGGCGCGAAGGGTTGGTCGTGCTGCGCTCGGTCGGCAAGTTTTATGGGCTGGCTGGGATTCGCGCGGGGTTTGTGCTCGCGGCGGCGCCCCTACGCGATGCGCTTTCGGAAGCGCTCGGTGCGTGGACCGTCAGCGGCCCGGCACGACACGCGGTGCAGGCCGCGTTCAACGATCTTTCGTGGCAAGCGGACACTCGCGCCACGCTGGCTCGCGACAGTGCAAGGCTGGCAGCGTTGATCCGCAAACAAGGTTTCGATCCCTATGCGACGCCGCTTTTTGTATGGTTCGAGACCGACAAAGCGACGGCACTGCAGCACGCTTTAGCCACGCGCGGAATCTGGACACGGCTCTTCGAGCACGGCGCGTTGCCGAGTCTGCGGATTGGGTTGACGGGATCGGATGAGGAATGGTCGCGGTTTGACGAAGCGTTTAACGCCGCCGTGAGCGCGATCCGCTGAACGATTCGATTGCGCCCTTCACGTTAGGCGGTTCACCCACCGCATTCCCAAACAAAATTGAGCGCGCGCGTATTCGTGCTTGGATCACAAAACCCGCTTCCTACAAAGCTCGCCATACATGACGCACTCGAACCAACACACCTCATGACCCTGCGCCACTTCCTCACGCTGACCTTTATCGCTGCTGCGATTTTTGCATCGGTCCAAGCCGAAGCCCTCACCGTCACCGATGACACCGGCGCCACCGTCACCCTCACCGCCCCCGCACAGCGCATCGTGAGCCTTGCACCCCACGTCACGGAACTACTGTTCGCGGCGGGCGGCGGTGCACGCATTGTCGGTGCGGTCAGTTATAGCGACTACCCACCGCAAGCCCAAACCATCCCGCGTGTTGGCGACAACAAATCGCTGGACCTCGAACGCATCGTCGCGATGAAACCCGACCTGATCGTCGTCTGGCGTCACGGCAACGCCATGCGGCAGATCGACCGATTGCGCGAACTGCATGTGCCGCTGTTTTTCAGCGAGCCGCACAGGCTGGACGATATCCCTGTCACCATCGATAAACTCGGCATACTGCTCGGGACATCAGCTGAGGCGAATAGGGCGTCGGATGCATTCCGTCGCGACATCGCCGGCTTGCGGACGCGTTATTCGAACCGGCCGCCGGTGAGCGTGTTTTACCAGGTCTGGGACGACCCGCTGATGACGCTCAACGGGACGCACATCATTAGCGAAGTGATAGATCTATGCGGCGGCCACAATGTGTTCACCGACCTGAAACCGCTTGTGCCCACCATCTCGACCGAAGCGGTACTCGCCGCCGATCCCGAAGCGATCGTGACGGCCACGCCGGGGGCGACGAGTTCAGAACATGCGTTGCCGTCGTTGGATACGTGGCGCAAATGGCCGTCGATAAAAGCCGTCGCGCGCGGCAATCTGTTTGGTATCGACGGGGACCTGATCAACCGGCCAACGCCGCGTCTCGCGCTCGGAGCGGCTACGTTGTGTGAAGACCTGGAAGTAGCCAGAACGCGGCGTCCGAAGTAGGAATTCAGGCGTTCCAGCGCACCAGCAGCCACTCATCGCGCACGCGTTTCAACCAGACGATCGCGCCGAAATCCAGCGACCATTGAATCGCGTTAGCGCGCGGGACGCCGAGTAAATGAGCCGTCAATACACGTATGACGCCGGCATGCGTCACGGCATGAATCGGGCCAGTGGTATTAGCCGTACAAACGGAATCTGCCCAACCGATTACCCGCTCGGCGAATTGCGCGACGCTCTCCCCGCCATGCTCGCGTGCGTGTTCAAGATTCTCCGCCCACGCGTCGAGCATCGCACGATCAAGACCATCCCATCGCCGCCCTTCCCATGTGCCGAAATCGAGTTCCTGCAATCGTGAATCGGCTTGAACGGGACCGAGTGCTTTGGCCAAAAGGCGGCATCGGCTCAACGGACTTGTATGCCAGACACCTTCAACCGCAGGCACTTTCAGCAGCTGCAAACGTTCCTCCAGCACACGCGCCGAATCGGCCGCATCGCCTAGAAGCGGGACATCAGTGCGGCCATAACAAATCCCGGTGTCGATACCAACAGCCGGATGCCGAATCAGGACGAGATCCATCCGAGTCCAATCAGGTAGATAGCAAGTTCAAAAATTTGCTGCGCGAAGCCTAGGCAGTCGCCGGTATAACCGCCGATACGCTTGACGAAATAGCGCCCCATGGCAAAACGCAACACGCCGAGCGCCACGATCATCACGCAACCAAGCCGCCAGTCGGGCCAGAAAAGCCACGGCAATCCGAACAAGGCAGCTAAAAGAAAGGCGCCCGCGCTCATCTTCTGCGCGACCGGTTTCGCCTTGCCTTCTGCCCGTACGTAGTCGAGCGTGCAGAGATAGCTGATGGCGAACGTGCGGCTTGCCGCATGTGCCGCGACGATCATCCATGCGGTGCGCAGCGGCAGCATGGTGGCCAGAGTTTGCCACTTCAGCGCAAGCACGACGATCAGCGCAATAGCCCCGAAAGCACCGATCCGCGAGTCGTGCATGATGCGCAGCGCGTCCTCGCGGGTATATGCGCCGCCGAAGGCATCGGCGCAATCGGCGAGACCATCTTCGTGGAACGCACCGGTGACGAGCAGCGTTGCCGCCATCGACAACAACACGGCCACGCCCGCCGGAAACACCTGCAGCGCGGCGAGATAAACAACCGCGCCGAGGCCGCCAACTATTGCACCGATCAACGGAAAATAGCGCGCCGCCGCATTCAGATAATGCGTTTCGAAACCGACCCAACGCGGTACCGGCACGCGGGTGAAGTACCCGAGCGCAGTGAAGAAGTAGCGAAGTTCCTGCGATGGCCGGTTCATGACAGTGTCACACTGCCTTGTCGGACACACCGGCGGATTCGAAGCTCGCCATTTCGTTGATAAATGCCACCGCCGCGCGCAACAACGGCAACGCGAGCGCGGCACCGGTGCCTTCGCCGAGACGCAATCCAAGCTGCAGCAACGGCGCCGCGTTGAGATGCGCCAACATGCGCCGGTGCCCCGTTTCGTCCGATGCATGCGCGAACACGCAGTAGTCGAGCACGGCCGGGTTAAGCGCGTGAGCCACAAGCAACGCCGACGTAACGATAAAACCATCGACGAGAATCGTCATGCGCGCTTCCGCCGCCGCGAGAAAAGCGCCTACGATCATCGCGATTTCAAAGCCGCCGAAAGTGGCCAGCGTCTCGAGCGGATCGGTGGCTGAAGCGTGTTTCTTTAACGCCGCAGCGAGCACGTCGCGCTTGTGGTTCAAGCCGGCGTCGTCGAGACCCGTGCCACGTCCGACGCACGCATCAATCTCAACGCTGCAGAGCCGGCTCATCAGGCACGCCGCAGCCGATGTATTCGCTATCCCCATCTCGCCGAAGCCAATCACGTTGGTCCCGAGCGCCGCGTGAAAACGCACGCGCGCAGCCCCACGCTCGATGGCTTGCAACACTTCATCGCGCGTCATCGCCGGTTCGTGCGCGAAGTTGCGGGTACCGCCGCGCCGGATCGCTGCATCGACAAACCCTGTCGCTGGAGGCGACGCACTCGCTACACCCGCATCCACCACTTCGAGCGTCATGCCCGCCACCTTTGACAACGCATTGATCGCCGCCCCGCCCGTGATGAAATTCGCGACCATCTGCACCGTCACTTCCTGCGGGAACGGGCTCACGCCTTCGGCAGCAATGCCGTGATCACCGGCGAAAACAATGATCGCCGGCCGCTCGATACGTGGCCGCAAAGTCCGTTGAATCAGCCCGATCTGCAGCCCGAGCGATTCGAGCCGCCCGAGACTGCCGGGCGGCTTTGTCTTTGTATCGATTACATGTTGCAGCTCCGCTGCCATCGATCGATCGAGCGGTTCAGGACGGGGAAGTGTGTCGTTCATAGTGTTGTTCACGGTGAGGTTGAACGCATCACGGGCACGAGCGCCTCGTGACCGTCCTGCTGGATCAAGGTAAGCGGATAACCAAACGCGGCACCGGCACGCTCGGGGGTGAGGACATCACGAACGGGACCGGCATGCGTGTGGCCCGCGCCGTCGAGCAGTAAAGCGTGCGTGGCGAAACGCCGGGCCAGGTTCAGATCGTGACACGAGAAAATTACGCTGCGTTGTTTCGACCGGACCCAAGCGCTCAACGCGTCAAGGCAATCGATCTGATGATGCAGGTCGAGATGCGCGAGCGGTTCATCGAGCAACAATAGTGCCGCGTCCTGGCACAAGGCCGCGGCCAGTGCCACGCGTTGACGTTCGCCACCTGACAACGACAGGACATCGCGTGAAGCGAACTCAGCGAGGCCGAGCATATCCAGCGCATCGTGCGCAGCCGCGCGGTCCGCGTCGCTTTCCCAACCCCACCCCGTGAGATGCGGAAAGCGATTGAGCATGACGGTATCGAGAACGGTGGCGCTAAATGCATCGTGCGTGGCTTGCGGCATCAACGCGCGGCGGCGGGCTAGCTCACTTGTGCCCCAGGCGTTCAACGCTCTGCCATCGAGTGAAATCGCATTCGATGCCGTCTTCGATATTCCGGCCATCGCTGCGATCAGCGTCGTCTTGCCTGCGCCGTTCGGACCGGCGACGCACCACATTTCGCCGGGCGCGAAGGCCTGCGTCAGCTCCGCGACCAACACGCGACTCCCCGCTCGCAACGTGAGATGAGTGATCTGAAGTCCGTTCATGGCGCGCGCCTGAGGAGCATCCACAAGAACACCGGCACGCCGATCAGTGCGGTGATGACGCCCACCGGCAACTGCGCCGGCGCGATCACCGTGCGCGCGATCAGGTCCGCTCCCATCACAGCCAGTCCGCCAGCAAGCGCCGATGCAGGCAGCAGCATGCGTTGATCGTTGCCGAACGCGAGCCGCAACACATGCGGCACCACGAGCCCGATGAAACCAATGGTCCCGGCCGTCGTCACGGCAGCGGCGGCCGCCAGCGACGCGACGAGATATACGCGCAATCTCAACTGCACAACGCGCACGCCAAGCGCCTCGGCCGCTACGTCGCCACGCAGCAGTATGTTGAGCTGGGGCGCGACCGGCACGATCGCGATCAACGCGATCACCAGCGCGATCAAAGCGGTCCATGGCATCGAGACGCCGTTCAGGTCGCCGGTCAGCCAGAACACCATGCCGCGCAAGCGATTCTCGGGCGCGACAGCGAGCATGAGCGTGATCAATGCGCCCCACCCCGCCGCGATCACC
>Ga0302232_10001156_pt1 | contig 18564 bp, 30 predicted proteins | sample II_Palsa_N2_3_FD_193575 | JGI IMG/M metagenome (GOLD analysis project Ga0302232, IMG submission 193575) | Peat permafrost microbial communities from Stordalen Mire near Abisko, Sweden - II_Palsa_N2_3 | ecosystem: Environmental > Terrestrial > Soil > Palsa > Peat permafrost | place: Sweden...
CGATGTCTTCAGGCCTTGCCCGGGGGTGAGTACCAGCTCACATCATCGGCCGGCGCCTCGCGCTCGGCGGTGACCTCATCGGCGGCGAGGGCCTCGGCGAGGATGTCGACCGGACCTGTGTCCTCGATGTACACCGGCGGTTCGGGCGCCGGGTCGCTCGGCAGCGGCAGCTCGGTGAGCAGGTCCTCGAGCGGGATCGGGCGTCCGATGGCGAAGCCCTGGCCGTAATCGACGCCGAGCTCGGCGATGCGGATGCTGATGGCCTCGGTCTCGATGTACTCGGCCACGGTGGTGATCGACATGCTGCGCGCCAGCTGCGCGATCGCGCGCACCATGGACTCGGCCCGCGGGTCCTTGAGCACGTCGCGCACGAAGCTGCCGTCGATCTTGAGCATGGTGACGGGCAGCTGGCGCAGGCAGGAGAGCGAGGAGAGCCCGGTGCCGAAGTCATCGAGCGCGACCCCGCACCCGAGCGTGCGCAGGCGCCGCATCAGGCCCTCCGCGCGCGTGAGGTTGGCGACGGTGGCGTTCTCGGTGAGCTCGAAGCACAAAAGCTCAGGATCAAGACCGCTGCCGGCGACGCGCTCGATGAGCATGTCGCCGAAGGCCTCATCGTTGAGTGACTGGCCGGAGAAGTTGATGCAGAAGCCGAGCGCCTTGCCCTCGAGCACGCTCGCCCGCGGCTGCAGCGCCTCGATCACGTGGTTCACGACCCAGCGGTCGATGACGGGCATCATCTGGTAGCGCGTGGCGGCGGAGAGGAAACTGTCCGGACCCACCGTCTTGCCGTTCTCGTCCTTCATGCGCAGCAGCAGCTCGTAGTGCGGGCGGGCGCTCTCGGCGGCCATGAAGGGCAGGATGAGCTGCGCATCGAGGTGCAGCCGCCCCTGGGCGATCGCCTCGCGCAGCTTGTCCGCGATGCCAATGTCGGCGAAGCGGCGCACGATGCTGACGTCGGACTGCTCGTACACCTCGACGCGGTTCCTGCCGCGGTCCTTGGCCGCCTTGCAGGCGGTCTCGGCGGCCGCGAGCACGTGCGCGATCTCATCGGCGGCAGCATCGAGCAGCGCCACCCCGATGCTCACCGAGACCGGCGTGCGGCTCTCGGCGTGCAGCGCCGAGAGCCTTTCTGCGCCTTCGCGCAGCGACTCGGCGAAGCGCTCGGCATCGGCGGTGGATGCCGGCAGCAGTACCACGAAGCGATCCCCTGAGATGCGCGCACCGAAGGCCCCCGGGGGCAGGCGCTGGCGCAAGAGCTCACCCAGCTGACCCAACACCGCATCGCCGACGTGCATGCCGGAGCGCTCGTTGATGGCGTGCAGCTGGTCGACGTCGATGTAGAGCGCGCTCCAGGGCTGGCTCGGCTTGCGCTCGCTCATGGCGGCGCGCACGCGGCGCTCAAAGGCGGCGCGCGTGTAGAGGCCGCTCAGGGGGTCGTAGCTGGACTCGATGACGGCGATCGCCTTACGCGCGAGGATCTCGGCGATGTGCGCATCGCGCTCGCTGAAGGGCTCCGCGCTCGCCTCGCGCAGCAGCGCGAGCACGCCGATGGCGCGCCCGGCGCGCGAGCGCAGCGCGCAGGCCAGCACCCGGTAAGGCATGCCGTCGGGATTGCCCGCCGACTGCGTCTCGTTGACCACCACCGGCTCGCGCTGTGACTGGGAGAGCACGTGCAGCTTGCGGTGCGAGCGCATCAGGAACTGGGTGTCCGGGGCGCCCGGGCCGCCGGAGCGCACCAGCGTCACGTTCTTCTCCGGCACCAGGAGCGCGCCGGTCGCGGCGCGCAGGTGCTCGATGGTCTGCTGCAGCAGCTGCTGCAGCTCGCTCGCACCGTCGCTGCGCGGGGCGCTGCCATCGGCGGCACCTTCCGAGAGCAGCAGGTGCAGGTCCTTGTCGAGACCGCCGACCGTCTGGTTCAGCTCGAGGATGGTGGCGTGCGCCACGAGCTCGCGCCGCAGGCACTCGAGCGCCGGCGCCAGCAGCGAGTAGGCGAAAGTGAAGTCCGGGAGCTTGCGCTCGCGCTCATCGGCCGGGCGGCACACGACCGCGAGGATCCCGAGCAGCTGCTGCGCGTCATCGCGCAGCGAGCACAGGTAGACGGGCAGGTTCCCGGCGAGCAGGCGCAGCTGGCCGGCGCCGCCGGGGTTGGCACCGGCCGACAGCAGGGCGTCGTCCACGATGTTCATCAGGTCCGGCCCGGTCATGGTGTCGGTGGACCACAAGAGCTCCCCCGAGGCACCGAACATGGCGATGCAGGTGGTGCGCGGCAGCAGCGAGCGCACCAGGCGTACGTACGGGTCGAACCTTGAGCCCGGCTGTCCGGGGACGTACTCGGTGGGAGCGGGCTGGTTCATGCCTTGCGTCGGGTGAGCTGCGCACGTGCGGGGATGGCCCCCATACCATTGCGCTTATGTCGATTCGGGTCCTTGCGCGAGTTGGCGAAACCTCTCACGCGGCACTCGGGGCGCCCCCAAAACATTGAACCCAATCACACCCGCACAGGACCTGTGCGGGCCCGAGCGGCGGGGGAACGCCGGTTCGGGTGCTGCGGCCTGTTTTTTAAGGGTCGGGGCTCTTGAACCAGGGGCGCGGGTCGACGGGCTTGCCGCCCTTGCGGATCTCGAAATAGACCTCCGGGCGGCTGCTGCCCCCGGAGTCCCCGGCCGCCGCCAGGGTGTCGCCTGCGGCCACGTCCTCGCCCACGGCCTTCAGGAGCTTGTCGTTGTGGCCGTAGAGGCTCAGGTACCCATCGCCGTGGTCGACGATGGCGAGCAGCCCTAAGCCCGGGAGCCAGTCGGCGTAGATGACCCGGCCTGCGCACACCGCCTTCACCGGCGTGCCGCGCTCGGTCGCCACCAGCACCCCGTCCCAGCGCACGCCGCCGGCGCGGGCGTCGCCGAAGCGCGCCACCAGCGATCCTGTGACCGGCCAGCTGAGCCTGCCGCGCAGGCGCGTGAAGGCGTCGTTCCCCTCCACCGGGAAGCGTGCCATGGCGGTGCGCAGCTCGCGCAGCAGCTTCTCCAGTCCCGCCTGTTCGCTCTTGAGGCGCTCGAGGTTCTGGGCCCGGGTGTGGGACTGGGCTTCCAGCGTCGCCAGCACCTGGGTGCGTCGCTCGCGCGCGGCTTCCAGCGTGCCGAGCTGCGCCTTCTGGCGGCTCTCGAGCTCGGCGAGCTTCAGGTCTTGCGCGGCCAGTTCCGTCTGCAGCTCGGCGATCCTCTGCACGTCGTCCTCGATGAGCTTGATCTGCCCGGCGCGCGCGCGGCCGAAGTAGCTGTAGTAGGCGAACATGCGCCCGGCGAGCGCGATGTCCTTCTGGTTGAGGAGCAGCTTGAGTGGCTCCTGGCGCCCGATCTGGTAGGCGGCGCGCATCTGGCCTGCCAGGGCTGCGCGGTTGTCGGCGAGCTGGCTCTCGCGGCTGTGCTGCTCGGTCGTCAGCTGCGCGCGCCGTGCCGCCCCCTCGCTGCGCTGCCGGCGCACCTCGAGCCAGGCATCGCGCGCCTCCCCGACGGAGAGCTCCGCGCTTCGGAGCTCCCGGGAGACGCGGTCATGCTCGACCTGGCTCTGCGACACCTCGCGCGTGATGCGCTCGATCTCGGCCCGCACCGCCTCGAGCTGCGCCTCGGTCTTTTTGGCGTCCGCATCGGGCTTGGGGGGCCCGACCGCCCCGCGGGCGGGGCTGCCCGCCAGGAAAAGGCACCCGAGGAGGAGGATTGCGGCGGTTGCCGCGCCGAAGCGGCGCGGGAGGCTATAATGCGCGCCCTTTTTCGCCCGCAAGCGCCTATCGCCCCCCATGGATCGACTCCTGGAATACATCGGCCATCACCCCTGGCTGGCCGCGGCGACCGCCGCCGTCGCCGCCCTGGTGCTGCTATACGAAATGCGCGCCCGCTCGGAAAGTAAGTCCACCGTCTCGCCCCAGGAGCTGATCCGCCTCATGAACCAGGGCGCGCTCGTCCTCGACCTGCGCCCGGCCGAACAGTATCAGGCCGGTCACCTCAGCGGCGCGCGGCAGATGAACAGCGACCAGATCCTCAAAGCCGCCGACACCCTGAAGAAATACAAGGAGAAGCCGGTGGTCGTGTACGACGACAGCGGTAGTCTCGGCGGACCTGCGGTGCGGCAGCTCGCCGCGCAGGGCTTCACGCAGGCGTTTGCGCTGCGCGGCGGACTCGCCGCCTGGCGCGCCGACAACCTGCCCGTCGCCCGCGCCTGAGACTGTTACGGCGCGCGCGGCATCCGATGGCGGCCCGGATCATCATGTACGGCACGGACTGGTGCGGCTACTGCGCGCGCGCCCGGCGGCTGCTCGATGTCAAGGGCGCGCCGTACGAGGAGATCGACGTCGACGTCGTGGCGGGGGCGCGCCAGGAGATGCAGGCGAAGAGCGGGCGCAGCACGATCCCGCAGATTTTCATCAATGACCAGCACATCGGCGGCGCGGACGACCTGTATGCGCTCGACGCCGAAGGCCGCCTCGACCCGCTTTTGAAATAACGGAGCTTAAAGACACCCATGGCAACCGAAACAGCAGGAGCCGACACCGCGCTCCCCGGCGAAGCCAGCCTCGCGCTGCAGAGCGTGTACCTGAAGGACTGCTCTTACGAGTCCCCCAACGGACCGCGCATGGAGGGCAGCTGGAACCCGCAGATCAACCTCGACCTGCAGACCGGCTCCACCGCCTTAGGCCCCGAGGTACGCGAAGTGGTGCTCACCGTCACGGTGTCGGCGAAGTACGGGGAAGCGACCCTGTTCCTCGTGGAAGTGAAGCAGGCGGGTCTGTTCGTGATCCGCAACTTCACCGACGAAGACACCAAGCGTGCGGTCAGCACCTACTGTCCCGGGGTGCTGTTCCCCTACGCGCGCGCGGCGATCTCGCACCTCGTCACCCAGGGCGGCTTCCCGCAGTTCCTGCTGCCGCCGGTGAACTTCGAGGCGCTGTACGCCGCCAACCAGCAGCCGCCGCCGACCACGAACTAGGGCACCGGACGGCGCTGCCATGGGCCCTGAGACAGCCGCGCCGGTCGCGGTCCTGGGCGCGGGCTCCTGGGGCACGGCGCTGGCGGTGCAGTTCGCGCGCGGCGGCCGCAGCGTGCGCCTGTGGGGGCGCGATAACGCGCAGCTGACAGCCCTTGCGGCCGCGCGCTGCAACGAGCGCTACCTCCCCGGGGTTGCCTTCCCGGAATCGCTCGAGATGCGCGCCGACCTTGCCGCCGCCCTCGCCGGCGCCCGCGACGTGCTGGTGGTGGTGCCGAGTCATGCGCTGCGCGCGCTCCTCACCCTGCTCGCCCCGCACCTCGGACCGGGACAGCAGATCGCCTGGGCCACCAAGGGGTTCGAAGCCGACAGTGGCAAGCTGCCGCACCAGGTAGCCCGCGACGTGCTCGGCGCCGAGCGCCCGGTGGCGGTGCTCTCGGGGCCCACGTTCGCGCGCGAGGTCGGCCTCGGCCTCCCCACCCTGATGACCATCGCCTCCCAGGATCTCGACTACGCGCACCAGCTGGCGCAGGACCTGACCTCCGCGAATTTCCGCGCCTACACCTCCGGCGACATCATCGGGGTCGAGATCGGCGGCGCGGTGAAGAATGCCCTCGCGGTCGGCGCCGGGCTCTGCGACGGCTTAGGGTTCGGCGCCAACACGCGCATCGCTCTCATCACCCGCGGACTGCGGGAAATGACGCGCCTCGGCGTGGCCCTCGGCGCCCGCGCCGAGACCTTCATGGGACTCGCAGGCCTTGGGGACCTGGTGCTCACCTGCACCGACGACCAGTCGCGCAACCGGCGCTTTGGACTGCTGCTCGCCACGGGACTTACGCCCGCGCAGGCGCTGCAGCGCATCGGCCAGGCGGTAGAGGGCTATGCTGCCGCGCGCGCCATCCGGGCTGTCGCAGCGCGCGCCGGCGTCGAGATGCCGCTGTGCGAAATGGGCTACCGGGTGCTCTTCGAGGGACTGCCGGCGCGGGAAGCGGTGCGCTCGCTCATGAGCCGCCCGATCCGGGCGGAAGCCGAGTAGCACCGGGGCGCCTGGGTGCGCGCCCCCAGGGCGGGCTTTCAGTCTTCCGTCGGCCCCTGCGGCAGTTCGTGCGTCGCAAGATAGGTGAGCTCGTTGTCCGGGACGCGGGCGGACTGCATGATCGAGCGGGCGCGGGGCAGGAGCTCTGTGGGCACGTCGACCGAGACGAATGTGGTAAGCCCCGGAATCGTCTCATCCGAGCTGATGCGGCCGGGCACGTCGTTGGCGGCGAGGAGCCCGAGGACGACTGCGGCGGCTACCCGATCAGGGTATGAGCCGACCGAACTCCATTCACTGTGCGGCATGGCGTCGCTGCACTGCGGCCGCAGAAATCATTGCGGCGGCCCGCACGTGGGGCTGGCATCGGCGTGCCGCAACATCGACCGCCACCCGATGCACAGCAACGCCGCGCCCAGGACTCCCGGTATCCACAGCCACAGCAATCTCGATGCGGCGGGTCGGTGCAGCGAGGTGACCGTGATGAGGCACAGGTTGAAGGCCAGCACGGCGATCAGCAGTGCCGGCGCAAAGAAGCGAAACCCGAACGGGGCGACCCAGCGCGGCAGTCGCCTCGTGTGGCTCGACGGCAGGGTGTCTCTCATCGTACCGGTGGCGTGAGCGCGCGCAGTGCCGTCCCTCTGGTTCTCAAGTGTCGCAAGCGCCCCCGCGCCGCTTCGGCGGCTCGCCGGGCACGGCCGATCGTGAGCAGCCCCAGCCGTAGCTCCTGGCACGGAACCAGTCGGGGGCGCTGTCGCCATGCAGAAAGTGTGCGCCCGGTGCGCGGCGCGCTCAAGCACCAGCCACGATTTAAGGTGCAACCGGCGCGCGCCGCACGCCGAGCACGCACAGGTGCGCAAACAGGAGCGCCGCCGCGAGCACCTCGGCCCAGATGGTGAAGTTCATCATCGCGGTATGGGCGGCCATCGGCGCACGGCCGTAGTGCAGGAGGCCATCGAAGCCGATGAGCGCGTAGATGCACAGCAGCACGAGTCCGCTTCCGCGATGCGCCCGGCGGTAGAGGATGAAGCCTGCGATGCCAAGCAGGGTAAGCGCGCACCAGCTGATGTAAACGTCCGCCGGCGACAGCCACGGCGGCAGGTTCGGGTAGTCGGGCAGATAGTGGGCGTTGTGTGCGAAGTGCAGCAGGCTCGTCGCCGCATAGAAGAGGAGGAGTCCCGGCAGCACGGCCGCGCTCACGCTCCTGTCGCCCTCGCGCGGCGGGCTCATGGGCTTACGCCCCCGGGGGCGGCGCGACGGCGACCAGCGCGACCGTATGCACGGTGCCGGAGCGGCGCACTTTCAGGTGCAGGGTCTCGCCGACCGCCTTGCCCATAGCCTCGCGCAGTTCGCTCATCTTGAGCCCGGGCAGCGGCAGGTCGTTGGCTTCCAGGATTACGTCCCCGGGGGCGAGCCCGGCGCGCGCCGCGGGGGAGTCCGGCGTCACGCTCTGAATCGTGACGGTGCGCACCACGCGGCTGGCGGCATCTCCCTCAGCGTCGATATTCACCCCGATTCCGAACCAGCCGCGCTCGGCCGCCGCCGCCGGCAGGGCATAAGTGAGCGCGATCGCCAGGGCCAGGAGCGCCGACCATGATCCGAAAGCCTGCCTCGCGTTCTTCATCTGCAACTCCCCTCAGGCGGCCGCGCCGCCCCACATCGTGTGACAGGAGCATAGCCGCACGCCCCGCCGCGGCGCACGCCTAGCCCAGCGGGAAACTCGCCGCCCCCCGGGCGCCACGCGCCGCAGCGGCGAGGCACTCGAGCATCGCGCGCACCGCGCCTGCAACCTCGCGGTCCGCCACCATGCCGGCCTCGGTCAGCCCCGAACCCAGGAGCGGCAGCGTGATGCAGCCCTCGCGCACCAGATGGGCGGACATGGTCACCAGCGTCTCGAGCAGCGCCGCCTGCGCGTGATGGGCGCGCGGGGACGCATTGATCACGGCCACGGGCTTGCCGACAAAGGGCTCGAAGCTCACCAGCCAGTCGAGCGCATTCTTCAGCGTGCCGCTGACGCCATGCGCGTACTCGGGGCTGGCAATGAGCAGGGCATCGGCGGCGGCGACGGCGTGCCGCAGCTGCACGACCGGGACCGGCGGCGTCGGCTCGAGGTCGGGGTTGAACAGCGGCAGGCCTCCCAGGCTTGGAAACAGCGTGACGGAAATCCCGGCCGGAGCGAGTCGTGCGCCCGCGCGCAGCAGCGCTGCATTGATGGAGGCCGCGCGCAGGCTCCCGCACAGGGCGAGTACGCTGGTGCGCCGCCCCTGCCGGTCCGGCTCAGTCATCGGCGGCGCGCAACGCCACGAACTGCCCGGTGAAGCGGCCGGCGCGCACGCCGCCGTGCTCGAGCGTGGCGAGGACGGTGAGGCGGGCGCGCCCGCGGCGCTTGAGCATCGCGGCGAAGGCCAGCCACGCATCCTGCGACTCGAAGGCCGAGCGGGCGCTGAAGTCGCCGGCGATCGGGCGCTCGTACTCCATGGTATTGCGCTGGATCACCAGGCGCGCCGCGAGATCCGCCGCTCGCAGGCGCACGTGGATCAGGGACCAGCTGGCGAGGATCGCCAGCGCCGAGGCACTGCCGCCAAAGACCGTCTCATGGTGGTTGATGTTCGGGGCCAGCGGCGCGCTCAGGGTCACCCCGTCCGCATCGACCGCCGCCACCTGCACGCGCATCGCGCGGCACAGCGGAATCTCATCGTGCAGGTACTGCTGCAGCTGCCTTGCGAGCACGGTTGTCCCTGACCCCCTTCAAGGCATCGCGGCGTAAGGCCGGCGGCGCCGCGCGCACGCGGGATGATTCATCGTTCCCCCGGGCCTGCCGACCCGCTGAGGATGTCGTACACGGGCTTGTTGTCCGCGTAGACCTGCCACTCGCCGATGAGGTCCGCCTCGAGGCGCACGCGCCAGGCCGCCGGGATGCGGAAACGCCTGCCGCTCCCGGCGTGGGTGCCGCGGGCCCAGCCGCTGAGGAGCACCAAATCCCCTGCGGTGGCTGCGTTTTCCACCTCGATGCAGTAATCCTGGAACAGCCCGAAGTAGAAGGTCCAGCCGGCGGCAAGCGCCCCAGGTCCGGTGAGGCGGTTGCCTAAACTGTCGATGAACACGTGCGTAGCGGTGCACAGGGCGAGGAGTCCCGGCACATCGTGCGCGTTGATCCGCGCCACGAAGCGCTCGACGCTGTCGACGGCGCAGCGCAGCCCCGCGGCGCCCGTGCCGCGCGGCTCGATCAGGTCCCAGAGATTGCCGTAGAGGTCCTTGAACACCGCGACGGTGCCGTAGGGCTCCTCACTCGACGGCCGCAGGAAGGTAACGCCCGAGGCGCGGTAAGCGTCGTAGTCGCGCCGGAAGTTGTCCGTGTGCAGGAAAAGAAACACCCGGCCGCCGGTCTGGTTGCCGATCCGCTGCTGCTGCTCGGGGCTCGCTGCGCGGGCGAGCAGGAGCTTCGATTCCCGCGCCCCGGGCGGCGCCACCACGACCCAGCGCTTCTTCTCCTGTGGCAGGGGCGTGTCCTCAATCAGCGAGAAACCGAGCACGCCGACATAGAAGGCGATGGCCTCATCGTAGTCGCGCACCAGGATCGCAAGCTGCGCCAGCGACTGTCGCGGCGCTGAGGGCTGAGGATTGGTGCTCATGCGCGGCGCGCTCATGGCAGGGCAGCCGAGCCCCGGCGGGCGAGCCAGCCGAAGGCCCACGCCATCAGGGGAAGCGAAACCAGGAGCTTGATCTGGTCGAAAACCGTGACCACCTTGAAGCGCGGCGGTGAGCCGGCAAAGGACACCCACAGCGCCGGCAGCGCGAACCCCAGAAACAGCACGAGCGTCATCGTGAAGGCCACCGCGGGGGCGAGCGTCCCGTAGAGGCGGTGGATGAGGTAGGCGACGGGCAGCGATACCGCAAGCAGGGCCGCCGTGTGGCAGGCGACCATCCAGGTCAGGGCAGCGCCGCCTGCGGTGGTGAACAGGTGTCCCCAGAACGGCGGCGGCGCGCGCGACAGCGCGTAACCGAACGCCGCCACCAGGCAGAAAGAATAAAGGTAGAGAACGATCAGCGCGGCGATCGCGAGCAGCACCCGCCGCAGCCACGGTGACTTCTCAGGCGCTGCCATCGGCACTCCGCGCGGCAGGCCGCAGCAACACCGCGCTGCGGCGGCTCAGGTGTTCCTGGAACGATGACCGGAATTGGCGCCCGTTCATGGTGTTGATGCCCTCACAGCTCGTGCGTGTATACGATAAATCCCTCGTGCCGTGCGACCTTGTCGTAGAGCGCCCGACCGGGCGCATTCGTGATCTGGGTCTGCCAGTAAACGCGGCTGCAGCCGGCGGCCTTTGCCGCCCCATAGACCGAAAGGATCAGCTGCCGCCCGATCCCCTGCCCCCGTAGGCGCGTGAGCGTGAACAGGTCCTGCAGGTAGCACACCTCTTTGAGGCGGCTGGTACTGCGGTGCAAAATGTAGTGCACCAGGCCCACGACTTCCCCCTGCGACTCGGCCACGAGACAATGCACCGGCTCCGCCGGCTCGAAGAAGCGCTCCCAGGTGGCGGCCGTGATGTCTTCGGGCAGCGCGGTAGCCCCGGTGCGGCCATAGAAGGCGTTGTAGCCCTCCCACAGCACCCGCCAGGCAGCATAGTCGGGCCGCTCCAGGGCCCGGATGCGAAGACCTGAGGTCACGGGATTAACCGACCGCGACGGGCGCGCACGAATCCGGCGGCCGCACACCCGGCAGCGCAGGCGATAACACCGAGTACCGCGAAGGCGAGCAGCGCCGCGGCGAGGTCTGCCACGGCCAGCGGGCCGGATCGCAGCGGCAGCTGCAGCCGCACCACCGCGACCGTGAGGAGGCCGAGCACGCTTCCCGCGAGCAGGTAGCCGCGCCTGAGGAAGAGCCCGGTCGCAAATCCGGACACGAGATACATGAGCAGGGTCAATCCGAGCGCAACGGCGGGCGGCTGCGCTGCGAGGGACTGAACACGGATCCGCAGCGAAGACAGAACCACGAAAGTCAGGACTCCCACGCCCAGGGCCACGAGAGTGCGCGGAATCGCAACAGCCGCCGTGCTCACGTCTAGTGACATCTCCTCTTCACTCTCAGGCGCGCGTCCGCAGCGCACTCAGGCCGGGCCGGCCTCGAATTGCGGGGCGTCGCCGCCGATATGATCCCACGGCGCCCGCGAGCCGACGAACAGATGCATGGCGATCGCGACACCCGGGTCACCGTCGATGCAGCCGAGCGTCACGCCGTGGACCTCACCCTCGTGGGTGCCGCACAGCGTCGAGCCGCAGCGGGCGCAGAAACACCAGCCCCAGCCCGGGCTCGACTCATAGCGGGCGATGGCGGTTTCGCCGGCCACCCAGGCAAACGCGCCGCGCTCCACCTGTGCATAGGCAGAGCTCGCCCCGCTGAAGGCCTTGCGACAGCGCGAGCAGTGACAGCTGCGCGCAGCGCTCAGGGGCGCGCGTATCTCATAGCGCACCAGTCCGCAGAAGCACCCGCCCGTCAGGATCATCGGCAGCTCCCCCTGGCGCCCGCTGGCGCGACCTCATGGACCACGCCGGGGACGGCTCAGGCGCCGCCCTCGACGTACTCGACATTGGCAATCCAGCTGCGCTTCCAGCGCGCCAGGCGGGCGGTGCTGTCTTCGCCGCCAAAGTCCCGCGATGCGCGCCGGATCAGGTGCGGGTCGATGGCCTCGAAGGCGTTGACGTTGACGACGGCGTACAGCCTGCCCTCGATCCGGCTGGTCACGACGGGAACGATGCCACAGCGGGCACAGGTGTGGAATGAGGCGTTGCCGGTGCCGAACGAATACCGGGACACGAGCGCCGCGTCCTTCACCGCGACCCGCAGAGCGACGTCGGGATTGGAGGTCCACAGGCCCGCGTGCTTGGTGCAGAAGGTACAGCTGCAGGCACGCGCCTGGATCTCGGCAGGATCGGGCTCCCACCTAAGAGAGAAGGAGATGTTGCCGCAATGGCACCGGCCATCAATCAGCATGCGCGTCGTACCCGGGCTCGATCGTCAGCCTGCATAGCTTCCACGGTCGCGTCCCGCGCCGATCAGGCCTCAGCAACCGCGGCAATCGATACCCTGAGGCCGGGTATCTTCGCGGGCAACCTGGCCCCCTGGCGCGCCGGTGGATTGGAGGGAAACCACTTCAGCCACTCCTCATTCATGCCCTGGAAGTCCTCCTCCTGCGCCAGTATGACGGTGGCGCTCGCAACCTTGGCGAGCGAGCTGCCGGCGGCTTCCAGGATGGCCGCGATATTCGTCAGGCACTGCCGCGTCTGCTCCTGGATCGTCGAACCGACCAGGGCGCCAGTGTGTGGGTCGTGCGGGGCGGTGCCCGAGACAAAAATCAGACCGGCGGCCCTGACTGCCTGGCTGTAGGTCGCCGGCGGTCTGGCAGCCTTTGGCGTGAAGATGACCTGCCTGGACATAAGGGCTCCTTATTGTTTAGACCACAGCGATGGGCGCCGTCACGCATCGCCCCGGGGCACATCCGCCTGCGCGCGCTGCATGCGGGCCTTGATGTCCAGATATGCCGCAGTAATCAGCGCTGCCAGCGACGCACCGTCCGGCGCGGCACCGGGCGCAAGCTTCACGTGCCGCATGTACTTGCCCTCGCCGAGCAGCAACCCTGCAGGATCAGGCAGGGCCGCGCCGCGGAAGAACCCGACGTTGACGTGGGCCGTAAAGACATTGGCGTATCCGAACGCGGCCTCACCGACGCACGCCGTGGGATGGCCATCGTGCAGCAGCTCACGCACATCGTCTCCGCAGTCCCGCATCCGCAAGAACCACTCCCGTGCGATGGCGCCCAGCTGCGCAGACCTCTGGTCAAACCACGCATCCACCGCGGGGTCCCGCGCAACTGCATCTGGAAACAGCATCAACCTTTCCATGCGAATGATCTTGGGGGATTTCACTCGAACCAGATCTCGATCTCGTAGCCGTCCGGGTCAAGCACGAACGCGTACGGCAGTCCCGGCGCAAATTCGCCCCGGGACTTAACCGTGCCCCCGGCGGCCGCCACCGCCGCTGCCGCAGCGTCAATGTCCTCAGGTCGGGTAAGGCGGAATCCGAAGTGGATGATGCCACCGGGCACGCCCGCGGCCTCCGGCCGCCGCTCGAAGGCCAGCACGTCGTGCGGCCCGGGGCCCAAAACCTGAATCGTCGAGTCACTGCGAAAGTACTCACGCACCCCGAACACCGCGCGATAGAACGCAAGCGAGCGCTCCGGGTCGCGCACCGCGAGTGCCACGTGGTTCAGTCCGTGCGTCTTGATCATGGCACGCCCCCGAGACACGCTCCCTCACGTCCGGTTCGGTGTGCACCCGCGCGCCGCTGCAAGCGGACGGCCGCACCCATGTCAGCGCTTCCTCTCGATGAGGCAGAAGCCATGCCCGAAGGGATCGCTGCAGAATGCGACCGAGCCATGCTCGGGATTCACAAAGATCTGCTCCTGCAGCGCACCGGCCGCCAGTGCTCGGGCAAGAGCGGCCTGCAGGTCATCGACGTGGAAATCCAGGTGCACCGGCGTCCAGTGGCGCTCGTAGTGGCGCGTCTGTGAGGCGTTCATTGCAGCCCTCGAGCCGGAGCGCTTCTCGAGGAGACACAGCCGGCAATCGCCGGCTTGAAGCAGCGCGACGCCCGGCACAGGCTCGGAGGACTTGCAGAACCCGAACGCCTTTGCGTAGAAGCGAATGCCTTCTTCGAGGTTCGGGACGTCGACGCTTATCGACACCGAGATCATTGCGTGAGCCACGCTCTGGCGGCCCTCGTGCGCCGCTCACAAGCGCTGCCGCTGCGAGGCCCTGGGCCGGGCCGACTCAAGAGCGACTCGACCCCGAGCGTGGTCCGTCGTGAAAAGCCGTTACAACGGCGATATGCCTGGTACGGGTATGTAGTCACGGTCGCTGCGGGCGTCAGTGAGCCGACGAGGCGCTATATGTCAGCCACGCCCCCAACAGGCAGGCCGTTGCGATTGCCGCGCCGGCGATCGGGATGCGGAACCAGTACAGCGCCGCGATCCATACGTAAATCAAACCGACCACGACGAGCGCCGCCAGCAGCAGGCCCGGAACAGGCGCGGTTGCGATGAGGGCGCCGGTAGCCACGCTCAGGGCGCCAAAGAGCGCCACGCCCACGCTGTGACTGAAGTTGAACCCCACCCAGGCCTGCCACATCGTCGTGCGGCCGCGCGTGAGGCGAAGATGAGAATGGCTCATCGCCACCGACACGGCCGGGTCATCCGGGACCAGACGTCGCGGCTTGCGAATGTCGAGCAAGGTGTAGAGCGCGTGCAGCAGACCCAGCACGACGAAGATCCCACCGCCGGTATAGAGCAAGAAACTCGTGATTCGCATGGATTCGTCGCCTAACGGTCAGCCTGCAGCGGCGGCCCTGATCAGTTGCGGCAAGCGCCCGCAGCTTCGGTCAGTCTGGTAGCGATGTTCGCAGTCTCAGTGCCTGGCGCGCCGCTCATCTATGCGTACCGCTGACGGCCACACCAGGCCCTGGCTTGGTCCTGCTAGCGGATGTAATAGCCGGAAACGTGCCAGTGGCCATCCGTATCCAGCATGGGAGTGACGGTCTCGACTGCGCTGGCTTTGTGCTCAAACGAAGAATCGAACTGAATCACGACGTATTGTCCGTCCGGCGCACCTGGCAAGGCGCTCTTCAAGGCGGCGGACCGCAGCGTTCGGGATTTCAAAGCGCCCAATGGCGCCCGCGTGCCCGATACGGCACTTTGCCACTGTGATTCTGAAACCTTCTGACGAAGCAATGAGGCGGCGCTGCTCCAGCTTTGAGCATAATTTCCACCGTCAATGAGGCCCAACCACGCCAGCGCGGCCGACTCCGCGGGCCCCTCAGGCGCGGCGGAAGGAGTTGCAGCGGGGACGCTAGCTGCACCTAAGGTGATCACACATAGGGCGACGGCGATTCTCATGGCATTGAGTGCGGCACCTGCTCCGCGCAAGACAGGTTCACTGTCCGGGCGGTGGCTGCCAGAGCTCGACCTTGTTGCCTTCCGGATCCATCACCCAGCCGAACTTCCCATACTCAGAGTCGTCGGTCTTTTCGAGCACCGTGCAGCCTTCTTCGCGTAAGGCGTGAAGCAGGGCGCCCAGGTCCTCGACCCGATAGTTGACCATGAAGGCCGAGTTGCTCGGCGCGAACTGATTGCCGTCGGCCGCACCGATGGACCACGCCGTGGTGCCGTTGGCGGGGTTGCCTGCGGCATCGGTCCAGTTGAAGGCCGCGCCGCCCCAGTCCTGGACGTCAATTCCCAGATGGTTCTTGTACCAGGCAGACAGCGCCTTCGGATCCTTGGCCTTGAAGAAGATGCCGCCGATGCCGGTGACTCTGCGCATTTCGCTCTCCCAAGTCTTCAGGGAAACGAGCATAGCGCGTCCGCCGTCCGGGGATAAGCTCAGGCGGCCGGCCGCCGAACTCATTGCGGGTAGAGCGCGTCAGCCGACGCCGCTCGCCTTGAAATGGGGATTCTCAATCAGTCCGAAACGATTACCAAAGGGGTCCGTTACAGATGCAACCCTGATGTCGCCGCCGACCTCGGTGATGGGGTCCAGCGCGGTCGCCCCCAACTGTATCAACCGCGCATGAGCGGCGACGATGTCAAGGACGCCCCAAAGCGGCTGAGGCCCCCCGGTTCCCGGCACGCCGTCGGGCAGGAGGCCCAGCTCGAAGCCGCCAATCGAGAAGCCGACGTAGAACGGCTCACTGAAATAGGGCTCGACCCCGAGCATTTCCGTGTACCAGCGCGTCGCCGCCTCAAGATCTGTTACGGGGTAAATCGCGGTCCTCAACCCGAGAATCATGTGTGCTGCTCCTTCGGTTTCAACGACAGGCCGCGCCATTGCGGTCCAAACCCTCACTATGGCGCATTACGGCCGCTCCGGGCGTGGGTTGGGCCGCACTGCTGCAGCCCGGTCCAAGGAGACCCGGAGCGCGCTCGCGCTGACCTTCACCACTATTTCCTTCGAAACGTAGCCGAGTGCGGAAATGACTAGGGTAGCGCTCGGCGGCAGTGACTCGTAAGGGGCCAGCACGAAGATGCGTCTCTTACGCGTAGTGGGCTCCAGAAAGAATTGCCCGTCAGCGTTCGTCTGCGCGAACAGACCCGGGTGGTCGTCCACCGCGACAGTCGCTCCCTCGATGGGCTTCTGAGAGGTGGCGTCAATGACGGTACCAGACGCCGCGGGCGATACATAGGTCGTTATCTCGATGCAGCTGCTGAGCGACATCAGCAACGGGACGCCTGCGGCGTAGAGCCATTTCCTCATGCGCGCCCTAATGGTGAGCTCGAGCGGCCGGCCAACGCCGCCTCCCAAGCGACGCCGGTGCAGCACGATTCAGCGCCCGCGACACACAGACCGCTCAGGCACCACAGAGGCCTCAGGTGAGCGTCAGGCTCCAAGCGCGAGCAATACATACAAAACCGTTGCCGCAAGGCTCAGTAGCGTTCTGACAGCGTGAAGCCTGGCCCAGCGATCAAGCAAGGAGCGCGTCGCCGCCGCGTCGAGATCGCGACCCGGCGCGAGCAGTGCTTTATTCGTCGGCATGATGCCGATGAAAGTAAAGGGCACAACCGCGCCCATGAAGAGCGCCGCCACGGCCCAGCCGCGACCCCCTCCGAGTGCCCATGAACTCAGGCCCGCGACCAGGCTGAGCATAGCCAGGGGAGCCTGCAGCCAGGTGGCGCGTCGGTAACTGGGAGCCCATTGCGCCGCCGCAAACCTCGTGTCGAGCGTCATGCGCGCGGGGTGCTCGGCGACATTGATGTACAGCGCCGCGCCCGCAAAGAGGGCGGCGGCCAAGGTGGCGATGAATTCGAGAAACAGCAGCACGTGCATGTGCCGGATCCTAACGTCGAACCTGCGCGGCCGCGGGCCGCAACTCACTAGGTAACCCGAGCGCACCATTTCCAAGCGCTCGCGCCGCGGCCCGATCACCCGCCACTGCCGCTCCAAGCACGGTTTGACGGCGTCATCGTAACCCTCTTTCCACAAAGATGAACGCGCACAGCGCGACGCCGAGCACGGCGGACACGTTCCCCATGAGCAGCAGGCGCGCAGCGTGGGGCCGCAGGGCCAGCCGTCGCAAACGAAAGAACGAGCGAATGCCAAGACACAGGTACGCACAGCCCAAGAATGTCCACCCCAGCAAGGGGCGCCACAATACCAGGGCAAGAAACACAACTATCGCGGCGAGATTGAACAAGCGGGTACGGGCCGATGCGTCGATCAGAGCCGCCTTGGCGTTGGCGTCCATGAGCTTAAGAGCGCGTTCGTAGAGCAGCGTCGATGCAACAAACCCGATAACCACGAAGAACAAGGGATAAGCGTTCAGCGCGGGCATCTCTTTTGATCAGCCGTGTAACGGCGAGCCCGAGCCGCCGACCGCCCGCTTCGGCAAGTGAGGCGAGCGCACGATTGTCTCGCGTTCGCTTCGTAGCATTCTGATGGTCCACAACGACTCCCAGGATCGTCAGACGGCCTCAGGACGATCATGAAATCTCTCCTCAGTCCTGGTGCGCAGCGGCATTTCCTCGATAGCCGTGCCGACGGTAAACCGGCCCGAAGCCAAAGCGGCGGATGTACTGCCAGTCCGGTGGAGCGTCACGGCCGTTCCATCGGTGGTCAAGATGAGCCATAGCCTACGGTGTCGTTCGGTTAAATGCCGCGGCGGCCAGGGATGGCGGCGCGACGTTTTTCCAAGCCGCCTCGAGCGGCTGCCGCAGGATCGCGACCGTTGCGGCGCGCAGTTTCACGTTGGTGGCACCTTTGAGCCCCCAGCCGCCCTTAACAGCCGTGAACACGGCTGGATGCGCGCCTACGAAGAATTGCTGCTGAGCGGGTGTCAGCTTAACCATAGCCCAGGCAATGTCGGGGTAAGCCAGAGTCGCGAATATTCTCTTTCTCACGCGGAAGTCAGCGTGGCCGAGATGTGAGGACTCATAAGCCTCGGGGAGGCTCAGAGCGAGCTTGCGAAATGTAGCCGGCGTCACGGTGATCTGACCTCGCAGGATTGTCGCTGGCGCGGACGGTGCTCAGGAGCGCTGAGCGGGGGCTTCGCGAGCGCGCAAGACCCCGGCGCACGCGGCAAATCCGGCGCTGACGCCGCAGCGCATAGCCAGGTGCTAGGCGGTTCTGAGCCACAAATAGTGGTTGCGCGCAAGAAGCGCGTAATAAAACACGAGAAGTAAACGCAGACCGCGCAGATTCGATCCGCACGAGAAATGAAGAACCTCCGCGCTTTGTGCCTCAAAGTTCAGTGGATTTGAGCCACACCAGTCAATCTTCAGAACCAACGTGTGATTGCCTCGAGTCACGACATACGACTGCGTGGCACCATCTGCTATGCGGCCGATTTCGACGCCGTCGATGAGCACGCGATACTGGCGCCGCCGATCAGCGTAGCCGCTATCACGTGTCAAGGAGATTGAAGCGTTCACATCCGACATCTAAGCCTGAAATTGAGGAGCGGTCAGGCCGCCGATAGCGCACTGATCATGACGTAATACCCGTCCGGATCGCGG
>Ga0302232_10001159_pt1 | contig 18539 bp, 14 predicted proteins | sample II_Palsa_N2_3_FD_193575 | JGI IMG/M metagenome (GOLD analysis project Ga0302232, IMG submission 193575) | Peat permafrost microbial communities from Stordalen Mire near Abisko, Sweden - II_Palsa_N2_3 | ecosystem: Environmental > Terrestrial > Soil > Palsa > Peat permafrost | place: Sweden...
CAGGCTTGGAGGTGAGCGGGCCATGTCTGCAGCCCTTAGTTACTCGTCGGGAGAATCCGCGACGGCGCTGCTTGGCGACACGATCGGCGGCAACTTCGATGCCACCGTGCGCACATTCGGGGGCCGCGAGGCGCTCGTGGACTTGGCCGCGGGACGGCGCTGGACCTACGCGGAGCTCGCCGCGGACGTCGACGCGCTGGCCCTCGGCCTGCTCTTGGCGGGTATCGGCAAAGGGGACCGGGTCGGCATCTGGGCGCCGAACTGCGCCGAGTGGACGCTCACCCAGTACGCCACCGCCAAGATCGGCGCGATCCTGGTGAACATCAACCCCGCGTACCGCACCCGTGAACTTGAGTTCGTGATTAACCAGTCGGGTACGCGGCTGCTGGTCGCGGCCGAGAAGGTGAAGACGTCCGACTACGCCGGGATGATCGCCGAGGTGCGTCCGCGCTGTCCTGGGCTAACGGACGTTGTCCTGCTCGGCAGCCCGCAGTGGCAGTCGATGCTGCGGGACGGGCGCCGGCTTGATCGCGGGGCGCTGGACCGCATCGAGCTGGACATCGACGATCCGATCAACATCCAGTACACCTCGGGGACCACTGGTTTCCCGAAGGGTGCGACGCTCTCGCACCACAACATCCTCAACAACGGGTTTTTCGTCGGCGAGCTGTGCAACTACACCGAAGCTGACCGGATCTGCATCCCGGTGCCGTTCTACCACTGCTTCGGCATGGTGATGGGTAACCTCGCGGCCACCAGCCACGGGGCGTGCATGGTCATTCCCTCGCCGACCTTCGACCCGGTCGCGACCCTGGGAGCCGTGCAGGCCGAACACTGCACCTCGCTTTACGGAGTGCCTACGATGTTCATCGCGGAGCTGTCCGCCCCGGGCTTCGGCGATTACGACCTGTCCAGCCTGCGGACCGGGATCATGGCCGGATCACCGTGCCCGGTCGAGGTGATGAAGCAGGTCATCGAGCGGATGTCGATGACCGAGGTAGGGATCTGCTACGGCATGACCGAAACCTCGCCGGTATCCACCCAGACCCGCGCCGACGACTCCGTGGATCGCCGCGTGTCCACCGTGGGCCGGGTCGGGCCGCACCTCGAGGTCAAGGTCATCGACCCGGCGACGGGCCGTACGGTGCCTCGGGGCACGCCCGGCGAGCTGTGCACGCGGGGATATTCGGTCATGCTCGGCTACTGGGAGCAGCCGGAAAAGACCGCCGAGGCGGTCGATTCCGCGCACTGGATGCACACCGGCGACCTCGCGGTCATGGACGAGGAGGGGTATCTCGCCATCACCGGCCGGATCAAGGACATGGTCATCCGCGGCGGCGAGAACGTCTACCCGCGGGAAATCGAGGAGTTCCTCTACACGCACAAGGACATCCTGGATGCCCAGGTCATCGGCGTACCGGACGCCAGGTACGGGGAGGAGCTCATGGCCTGGGTGCGGCTGCGGCCCGGCGCTGCGACGCTGACCGCCGAGTCGTTGCGGGAATTCTGCCGCGGCCAGCTGGCGCACTACAAGATCCCGCGGTACGTGCACATCGTCGACGATTTCCCGATGACGGTGACCGGCAAGGTGCGCAAGGTGGAGATGCGTGAGCGCTCGGTGGAGATCCTGCGCCGCAGCGCCGGTCAGCAGTCCGCCGGATAGGTTCAGCCGGGTACCCTTGCATAGGGGGAACCAACTATGAAAGTCCTGATCGCAGGGGGCGCCGGCTACATCGGCAGTACGATCGCATCAGCTGTGTCCGACGCGGGAATCAGCCCGGTGATCCTGGATAACCTGGTCACGGGCAGGCGTGAGTTCGCGGTCGGCCATGAGTTCTACCAGGGTGATATCGCGGACGGCCCGCTGATCGACCGCGTCTTCGCCGAACATCCGGAGATCAGCGCCGTTATCCACTGCGCGGCCCTGATCGTGGTCCCTGACTCGGTGGCTGATCCGGTCGGGTACTACCGGGCCAACGTAACGAAGAGCCTGGATTTCGTCACCCACCTGCTGCGCAACGGCTGCCGCCGGCTGATCTTCAGCTCGTCGGCCGCTATCTACCGCGCCCGCGATGACCTTACCGTCGACGAGGGCTCGGCCATCGACCCGCAGAGTCCGTACGCCCGGACCAAAGCGGTGTGCGAGGAACTGTTCGCCGATATCGCCGCCGCCGGGCTCATCCGCGTGCTGTCCCTGCGCTACTTCAACCCGATAGGCGCGGATCCTAAGATGCGCACCGGCCTGCAGTTGCGGCGGCCGACTCATGCCCTCGGCAAGATGATTCAGGCGTACGAAGAAGGCGTGCCGTTCCTGATCACCGGAACTGACTGGCCAACCCGCGACGGCTCAGGCATCAGGGACTATGTCCATGTCTGGGACCTGGCCGCCGCGCACGTGACCGCCCTGACCCGATTCGAGGCGCTGCCCGGACCGGCCACGGCCATCAACCTGGGTACCGGAGCCGGTACCACGGTCCGCGAGCTTCTCGACGCGTTTAACCGCGTGGCCGATCGCCGGGTCGAGGCCCGGGATGCGCAGCGGCGGCCAGGTGACACCGTCGGGGCCTACACGCGTATCGACCGCGCCGAGCGCCTGCTTGACTGGCGGCCGCAGTACGACGTCACCGACGGCATCCGTCATTCCCTCCAGTGGGCCGCGATCCGCGACCAGATCCTGCCCGCCGAGCCGGACCCGCCGACTCCGACCGTCAGTCTCGTCAGTCCCGCCGGGCGCTGATCCGGCGTCCGGGCGCGTCCTGCCCGCCCTGCGTCGCCTAGCCCGCCAAGACGCCCGGGCTCGTTACTTCGGATAGGGGCTTCGGGGAGACTCTCGCCGCTATGCCGAGCTCAGTCCGAGACGTGAGCTTTCAGCACCTGGACTATGCGCCAAAGCAAATGAGGTGAAAGATCTTCTGTGTTCCGGCAAGGTGATGAGCGCGAACTTCAAGGCGGTAGTGACCGGTTAATGGTTGTATTGGCGGAAATAGGAGGAGAGCGTATGATCATACAGCTTGGTAGACGGCCCCGCCCGCTTGCGGGACCGTGGGGGAGCGGAGATGAGCCAGGAGATTGAGCGACGCACACGGGGAACGCTTAGTCAACGGTCAGAACCACGGTCAGAGCCATCGTGGCGGACGGTGGCGGGCACCACGGTGCGTCTGTGGCTGGAGCGCCACCACGTTGTCAATCAGCGTCCGGCAGGTCCCGGCCGCCGGCTTGTCGTCGTGCTAAGCGCGCTTGCCGCCATGGCCCTAGGGGCCGGCATAACGCTTGCCTTCACGGGGACGAACCAGCGGGCGTCGGCGGGAGCGCGGCCCACTGATACGGCGCAGAGCCTGACCTTGCTGCAGCAAGCCGCGGCCAACCGGCTGGCGGCGGCGAAGTGGGTCGCCACGCAGGTGAGCACCAGCGAGATCGTGTCGTGTGACCTCGAGATGTGCGGTGAGGTGCAAGACAGCGGCTTCCCTGCGGGTCAGCTGATGGTCTTGGCGCCGACGGCCCCCGACCCGCTGGGCTCTGAGGTGGTGATCGCGACGCCCGCCGTCCAGAGCCAATTCGGCCTCCGGCTCGCCACCGTCTACGCGCCGCAGGTGCTCGCGAGCTTCGGTTCGGGCCCAGAGCAGGTTGTGGTCCGCTATATCGCGCCGGACGGCGCAGCCGCCTTCAACGCCCGGCTGGCGATGGATCGCCAGGACCGCATTAGCGGGGGCGTACAGCTTTTGGGTAATAGCCATTTCCACGCCAGTGCGGCCGCCCGCTCTGAGCTACTCGCCGGTATAGTCGATCCGCGCCTGCTTGTAACACTTGCGCAACTTGCGGACGAAAAACCCATAAAACTGGTAGCGTTCGATGACTCGTCACCAGGTGAGGGTTCTGCCGTTCCGCTGCGTGGTGCTGAAATTGGTCCGGCTGGGTCGACTGATCTTTCGGCGATAGTCGCGTTCTGGGCCGGTCAGCAGGGCTTCAAACCTGCCGAGGAGAAGCTGGCCAACGTCAGCGGTGAGCGAGTGGTCGCCGTTTCGTTCGACGCCCCCGGTCCCCTGGATGTACCAGGTTTGTAGAGGTTTCAGCTCTTGGGGAGGGATCAACATGAGGTTTCCGCGCACCATAAGACGTATCACCATGCTGCTGGCCACTGCGGCCCTGCTGCTCGGGGTTCCGGCTGCCGTCGCTGCTCACGCGTCCTCGGCCGCCACGGGTACCGGCTGGATCAGGCTGGCTCACCTGTCGCCGAACACGCCCGCCGTGGACGTATACCTATATTCGTTCGGCAACTCCAACGCCCAGATCGTCCTTCATCATGTTACCTACGGGACGGTATCGCCCTACGAGGCCGTCGCCGCCGGTGACTACAGCGTCGCCATGCGGGCCGCGGGTGCTTCGGCCACGAGCTCGCCTGTGCTGTCCACCAGCGTGACCGTCGCGGCCGACCGCGCCTATACGGTGGCGGGCATGGGGCCCGAGTCTGGCCTGCGGCTCGTGGTCATGGACGACGATCTGACCACGCCGTCAGGAAAGTCCCTGGTGCGGGTCATCCAGGCCTCCCTGAAGCAGCAGACCGTGAAGTTTACCTGTAGCTGCGGCGGAACCCTTGCGTCCAAGGCATCGTTCGCCTCGGTGACTTCCTACGCGCCTATCCCGCCAGGCACCTGGACCATGGCCGCGATCGGGAGCAGCGAGAAGGCGAGCCTGCCCGTCTCGCTCGTCGCCGGCACCGTCCACACCGAGGTTGTCCTCGACGGATCCAGCGGCCTTGAAATACTCAACCTGGAGGACGCGGCCGGGGCCGGCCTGCCGCCCGCTGGGGGTGTCACGACGGGATTCGGCGGCACCGCGGGACACGGTCCGGGATCGCCGGTACCGTGGGCGGCTCTCATCGGAGTCGGCTCTCTGCTCGCCCTGACCGGCGGGCTGAGGCTGCGCCGTCGCGGACTACGTCGTCAGCTGCACTCTGGGGTCTGAGGAATGTCGTTTCGCAGGCCGGCCGCGATCATTTTCGCGGCCGGCCTGGTGGTGATCGCGGCCGGGACGGCCGGCTTGCTGCTGACGCGGCACTCCACCCCGGCGATGCGGCCGGTCGCGGCCGGAGTGGGGGCGCTGCCCGCGCCGACCGGTCCCATCGTGGCCGCGCCGCAGTCGGCAGCTCCGCGTCCCGTGGCCGCCCCGGTTTCGCTCACGATTCCGCTGATCGGCGTCAGCACCAAGCTGATCACGCTCGGCCTGACGTCCGACGGTTCGCTGCAGGTGCCGGCCACGACCTCAGTCGCGGGCTGGTATACCGGGAGCCCCCGGCCGGGGGCGATCGGATCGGCCATCATCGTTGGCCACATTGACTCGGTCAGCGCCCCCGGGGTGTTCTACCGGCTGTCCGAGCTGCGCAAGGGTGATCAGGTCTACGTCATGCGGACCGACGGAACCCTGGTGAAGTTCCTGGTGACCGCGGTCCAGCAGTATCTGAAGGACCAGTTTCCGACGCGGGCTGTTTACGGCCCTACTCCCGACGCGGAGTTGCGTCTCATCACCTGCGGCGGAGCGTTCGACTACGCGACCCGTCACTATCTGAGCAACATCGTCGTCTACGCCACAGAAGCGAGCTGATGAACGGCGGCATTTGGGGGCGGGCTGGCTGGCCCCCCTCCCAGCCAGCCCGCCCCCCAATACCGCCAGGCATGTCCGGTCATAGCGGGCATCTGGTTTTCACCGCCCGAATTTCCGGTAGCCGCGAAGAATTTATCCGTTTACCGGGCGGCCGGGGGCAGCTCGGCAGAATCCCGGACAGCCTCGGACAAGCTCAGGGACACGGTACTCGGTAAGTTATCCCCGGCACGCTGGCCTGCCATGCCGACCTGCTGAGCGGCTGGCCCTCGTCCGCGCACACCGCCGATGCCGCCTGCGCCGGGCTGGTGTCCCATAGCCGGACCGTGCCATCGGCGCTGCCAGCGGCCACCACTTGGCCGGAATGGGAGAACGCAACCGAGTACACGTGACCGTTCGGCCCGGTGATGGTCGCCACCAGGGACGGGTGCGCGGGTACGGCGAGATTCCACAGCCAGACCGTCCCGTCGGTGACCCCCGCGGCCAGGGTTTTCCCGTCTGGACTGAAGGCCACCGAGTAGACGTAGCTCGCCGGGCCGGTCAGCGGCACGCCCACCGGCCGGGGCCGGGCCGGGTCGCTGACCGACCAGAGCCGCACCGTCTTGTCCGCGCTGCCGACGGCGAGCAGGTTGCCCTCCGGGCTGAAGGCCACCGAGTAGGCGTAGCTTGCCGGGCCGGTCAGCGGCGCGCCTAGCGCGACCGGCTGGGCTGGATCGCGGACGGACCACAGCCGGGTCAGGCCGTCGGCACTCGCGGCCGCCAGCGTCTGGCCGTCCGGGCTGAAGGCCACCGAGAAAACGTAGCTGTCCGAGTCGTGTTCGGTGGCCAGCAGGGCAACGGCATGAGCGTGAGCGGAACCCGGAGGAGGAACCGACCAGAGCCGAACGGTGCCGTCGTCACCGCCCGTGGCTAGGATCTTGCCGTCCGGACTGAAGCTGACGGACTCGATCATGCCGGGGTTGGACGCGGTGACTTCAGGCCCGAGTGGCGCGGGAGCCTTACCCGTCGTGGGCCACAGCTGGAACGTCCCGTTACCGTAGCCGGCCGCCACCAGCCGCCCGCCCGGCGCGACCGCGACCGCGTTCACGAATGTCGCGGCGGGCGTGGGCAGGCTCGTCAGCAGCGAGTGGCTGGCCGGATCCCACAGCTGCAGGTCCTGGCTGCCGACGGCGAGCATGCTGTCGTCGGAACTGAACGCCACGCTGTTCACCGGAGCACCCGCGAGCAGGATCGGCGACGGCAGCGACCAGAACGACACGGTGCCGTCCGCGTCGCCCGTGGCCAGCCGGTCGGCGCCGTCCCAGGCCACCGAGGTGACCGGGTCCGCCTCCGGCAGCTGCGCGGTCAGCGATCTGGTAGCCAGGTTCCACACCAGGACGCTGTTCTGGCTGCTGCCGGCCGCCACCAGGCGGCTGTTCGGGCTGAAGGAGACCGCGTTGACCCAGTCGGTGGCACCGGTCAGCGTGCCCTCCGGCGCGGCCTTCGCCGGCGCCGCGACGTTCCAGAGCCAGACCTTGTCATCCTGGCTGCCCGCGGCCAGGGTCTGGCCGCTGGGGCTGAAGGCCACCGAAGTGACGATGTTCGCCGGTCCGGTGAGCGGCCGGCCGAGAGCGACCGGACGGGACGGATCGGCGATGTCCCATAGCCGGACCGTCTTGTCCGCGCTCCCCGCGGCCAGCACGCGGCCGGACGGCGAGAACGCGACCGACTCCACGTACCCGGCCGGGCCGAGCAGCGTGGCCAGCGGCTGGGGGGCCCGCGGATCCGCCAGGTTCCAGAGCCGGACGGTGTCATCCGCGCTTCCGGCCGCCATGATCAGGCCGTCCGGGCTGAAGGTCACCGAGTACACCGTGCTGGACGGACCGGTTAGCGGCTTGCCGAGCGGGACGGGACGGTCAGGGTCGGCGATGTTCCACAGCGAGATCGTCCGGCCGGCCCCCGCCGCGGCCAGGATTTTGCCGTCGGGGCTGATCGCCGTGGTGTACAGCGGATCGTCACCGTCGTTTATCAGCGGGCCGCCCACCGCGGCGGGATGGCTCGGGCTGGCCACGTTCCACAGCCGCAGCGTCCCGTCGGCGGCGGCCACGGCCAGCAGCGTGCGGCTGGGACTGAGGCTGACCGCCTGGACCACATCCGGCGAATCGGTCAGCTGGGCCGCGGACGGAGTGCCCGACGACTCGAGCACGCTGGCATCGGCTTCCGGGGTGCGGGCGATGCCGTAGGCGGCCACGCTCAACTGCGCGGCCAGCGGAACGTCGGCGTCCCTGAGCTGCCCGGCCACGACGGCCACCTCGCGGGAGTCGGCGTCGTCGCGCGCCGTGGCGGCCGTCGCACGCTGCTGGAACGAGTAGCCCGCCAGCCCGACCACCACGACGACCAGGACCGTCAGCGCGCCGACGAGCCGCCGCAGCCGTCGGGTGCGATGGCGTTCGGCGCGCTCGCGGGCCTGCTCCTCGGCGATCGCCGCGGTAAGGAACCCGCTTGCCAGCGGCCCTAGCGAATCCCGGTTGTCCGCGTCCGCGTTCCAGTCCGCGAATATCGCCAGCTGCAGGCCGCGCGGCAGGGCCGAACTGTCCCGGTCGTTCTCCTGCCAGATGCGGGCCGCCTCGGTGATGCGCCGCCTGGTCCGCAGGTCATCCTGCCCGGTATCGATCCAGGACCGCAGCCGCGGCCAGGCGGTGAGCAGCGCGTCGTGGGTGATCTGGACGGTGTCCGCGTCCACGGTGATCAGGCGTTCGTCCACGAACCGCCCGAGCAGTTCCTCGGTGTCCTGGCCGAGGGGAGTCAGTTCGGTCAGCCCGACGGCGGTGCGGGTCGGCGGGGCGTCATCCGCGACGTGCACCAGGCGCAGGAACAGGCGCCGTGCCAGCTGCTGCTGGTCGGCGGGCAGCCCGCCGAAGACGCCCTCGGCCGTCCGGGTAATCGCGTCGGAGATCCCGCCGCCGGCCAGGTAGGCGGCTACCGTGATCGCGCCGGTGCTGCTGTGCTCCCAGGTACTGAGCAGCGCGTGCGAGAGCAGCGGCAGCGCCCCCGGTTCGTGCGCTCCCGGCTCAGGCGCTCCGGGTTTGCCTGCCTGCGGGATCCTTGGGTCCAGGTCACGCAGCAGCAGCTCGACCAGACCGTCTTCTACCTCAAGATGAGCCCGTCGGGCCGGTTCCACGATGGCCCGGCGTACCTCATCCGCGGTCATCGGTCCGAGGACAACCTGCTTGGCCTGCAGCGCGGCGGCCAGAACCGGATAGCGCAGCGCCTGTTCGTAGAAGTCGGCCCGCAGCGCCAAGATCACCGTGACCGTCTCCGCCAGCTCGCCGACCGCGCTGATGAAGGCTTGTCGCTGCTCCTCGTCCTGGCACCGGGTGAAGACCGCCTCGAACTGGTCCACGATCACGCACCGCCGCTCGGAACCCAAAGACCCCGAAGCCCCAGCGACCCCGGCAGGCTCTGGGAGGCCGGCAGGCTCCGGGAGATCGGCCACCACGGCGGCGAAGTCCGCCGCGGGCGTGGCCGTCGGCACGAACAGGGCCACCGGCCCGGTGAGCTGCGCCATCAACCCGGCCCGAAGCAGCGACGATTTTCCCGAACCCGAAGGTCCGACCACGATCAGTGGCAGGCTGGCTCCGAGGTCGAGGTCGAACAGGCGCTGGATCACCTTCTCCCGGCCGAAGAACCAGGGTGCGTCCTCGCGCTCGAAGCTGGCCAGGCCGCGATAAGGCACGTCCCCGCTGGCCCGAAGCGCCGGCCGCTGGCGCCTGGCCCGGCTCAGGGCGTCCGTCCATGACGTCAGCCGCGCCGGATCGGTCTCCCCACAGGCGGCCAAGATCCGGTGCAGTGATCCTGCTTGCCCGGTCGCCGGCAGGTGCCGACCGGAGAAGTAGTCGCCGACCGTGCTGGCGGGCAGACCGGACGCCCGTGCGACCTGCCGCACGGTCAGCCCGGCGCGGTTCCGCAGTAAGGTCAGGCCGCGGCCGAAATCCTGCTGGGTCACGATCCGGTCCGGGTCGGCAATGTCATCACTGACCGGCGAATGGTCGCTCACTGGCTTCCCCCCCGAGCGATCTGTTCTGCTGTGCATAACTTTGCGCATGATGCTACGGCTTTACGCCTGCCGCAAGGCGGCCTTAGCGGACGAAAGCGAGATTATTGCGATCTGGGCGCCCTCCCGCTGCTCCCGCTCGTCGAGGCGGAACAGGCGGATAGCCTATGAGGCTGGAGGTGGGATGGACCTGCAGATTACCGACAATCAGGAGCAGTCGCGGTTCGAGATTCACGCGGACGGCGAGCTCGCCGGTTTCGTCGAGTACGACATGAGCGGCGACGAGATTGCCTTCACCCATACCGAAACCGAAGACCGTTTCCGCGGTCACGGCCTAGCCGGGCGCCTCGCCCAGTCGGCTCTCGAGGCAGCCCGGGACCGGAACCTGAAGGTCTTGCCGTACTGTCCGTACGTGCGGAGTTGGATCGCCGGCCACCGGGAATATGCCGACCTGGTCCCGGCCGACCGTCGCTCGCAGTTCGGCCTGTAACTTCAGCGTGTCTGACCGCAGCACCGCTCCGCGTACCAGGCGCGGGCGATAGCCTGGCCGGCGTGCTTGAACACGTCACGGTGACGCGGTACGTGACCCCGCTGCGCGAGGGCGGGTCTCTGCCCGCCCTGGTCGAGGCGGACAATCTCGGCACCTACGTGATGAAGTTTCGCGGCGCCGGGCAGGGTCCCCTGGCGCTCGTCGCCGAGATCATCGCCGGCGAGCTGGCCCGCCGGCTCGGCCTGCGCACCCCGGAGCTGGTCCTCGGCGAGCTCGACCCCCGGATTCCGGGCAGCGAGCCCGACCCGGAGATCCAGGATCTGCTGAGGGCCAGCGAGGGCCTGAACCTCGGGGTGGATTTCCTGCCCGGCTCGGTCGGCTTCGATCCGCTCGGCTGGACGGCCGGCCGTGACTTCGCCAGCCAGGTGCTATGGTTCGACGCGCTCGTGCAGAACGTCGATCGCACCTGGCGCAACCCGAACCTGCTGGTCTGGCACCGTGACATCTGGCTCATCGATCATGGCGCGGCGCTCTATTTCCACCACAACTGGCCGACCGCGGATCCCAAACGGCCCTTTGACGCCAGCGAGCACGTGCTCAGGGAGCGGGCCACGGACCTGGCCGAAGCTCATGCGACGCTCGCGCCCCAGGTCACCGAACCCCTGCTGCGGCAGGTAACCGGCCTGGTCCCGCCCGAATGGTTCGGCGACCTCGGCGCCGACGCCTATGTCGAGCAGCTCAGGCAGCGCGCGCCGATCGTGCCCGAGGTGATCCGGTGGTGACCGAGGTCTTCGAGTATGCGCTGGTCCGGGTGGTTCCCCGGGTCGAGCGCGGCGAGGCCATCAATGCCGGGGTGATCGTCTACTCCCACAGCCGCCGCTACCTGGCCGTCCGGATCGAGCTGGACGTGGCCCGGCTGCTCGCGGTCGATCCCGCCGCAGACGTCGACGCGGTCCGTTCGGCCCTGTCCGCCTTCGAGAAGGCCTGCGCCGAAGGCCCGCTGGCCGGCCGCCCGCTCGGCGAGCGCTTCCGCTGGCTCACCGCCCCCAGATCCACCATCGTCCAGCCCGGCCCCGTCCACAGCGGCCTCGCCGAGGACCCAGCCGCCGAGCTCACTCACCTCTTTGACACCATGGTCCGCACCCCCTAGCCCATCCCTGACCCGTCCACCGCAGCGCATGCTGAACCTGTGGCCAGTCCTACAGCAGGACCTCGAGTTCCGCCAGCGACCGGACCACCGTGGTCCCTTCCAGGCCCTCCGCTTCCCGAGCTTCCCGAGCTTCCCGGACTATCTGCACCGCCTGGATCCCCAGGGCCGCTGCCCCTGCGCAGTAAGTCGCATTGTTGTCGACGAACAGCGCAGCATCGGGCCCAACGCCGAGCTGGTCCAGCGCGTACTGGTAGATCTGAGCCGCCGGCTTTACCGCGCCGACCTCGTTCGACAGGACGAGGGCATCGGCGAGCGCGGCCACCCCGAGCTCGACCAGGAGGTCGCGCGTGTTCTCGTCGCAGTTGCTGACGATCGCGATCTTGATGCCGCGGGACTTGAGCGTACGCAGGAACGGCAGGACGTCGTCGAACAGCCGGCCCGAAAGCAGAAGCAGTTCCCGGCTCTTGTCCGCCATCGCGCACACTAGGTCGGGCCGAGGCTCCACGCCGCACGCCCGCAGGATCTCCGCGTAGGCCTCGGTGATCGAGATCTGGCCTACGGACAGCGCAGGCGCGAACCGTCTGAACTCGCGGAACAAAGCCTCCGCAGGGATGCCCGCCAGCTTCGGCAGTTCATTCCTGTGCGCGCTGAAGTCGGTGTGCACGATGGTGTCGTAGGCGTCAATAAGGCATGCGTCGCGGCGGGCCACCATCGCTACACCGGTATCCATGCCGCCGAGCCTAGCCGCGAGCGTTCTGCTCATGCCCGTGCCTCCTGGCGCCGCGCTTTCCCGTGTCAGAGATCCGCGAGAGCCTGAGCCGGATCGGTTTCCGGCGAGCCGCTGGGTTCCCAGTCCTGGTCCGATCGCGCGTACGGATACCAGCGCAAGTCCCGGCCGAGCCGCAACTGCAGGTGGCCCGCGGTGATCCGGTTGCCCTGAATGGTCTCCGCCGCATTGGCCTTGGCGCGCAACGCCGCCCGCGCCGCCGTCAGCAGCTCGAAAGCGTCCGGATCGTCGGTGGCCGGGTCCCATTCGGTGCGCAGCGATTCCAGGCCGGTCATGCCGCCCTGCCGCCAGGCCAGGCCCTGGCGGGCGAGCTCACGTTCACCGACCCCCGAGCGCACCGCGAGCACAGCGAACGCCGGCGTGCCCAGCGCTCGGGCGGCCCTGCGAGCGAGGTCGGCGTCAGGGTCGAGGGTCAGCCCGGCGTCGGCGGACAGGCCCATCGCCATGTCCCAGGCCCGACTGGCCGCATCCGCGGCTAGTTCCAGCAGGTCATCACGAAGGCCGGAGCGCCAAGGCGGCGGATCCACCGGAAGAGCCGCAGGATGACCAGGCCGCCTGGGCGGCAACGGCACGGCTGGAACCGGCTCGGACGAAGCCGCCGAGCCGAACGCCGCCCTGGCGTCCACGCCCTCGTCGACGGCCGGCGCACTGGCCACCGACGGTGCTTTAGCTTGGTCACTCGCGGAAGCCTCCGCCCCGGCTCCCGGCGCGGTCGCCTGGCCGGAGGATCCGCCACGCCGGCGGGCCCGGACCCCGGCCAGCACCTGATCACGGGTCCTGCCGCGCAACAGAAACAGGGTGAAGGGGTCAGCGTCCAGCGCGTCGGCGAGGAGGTAACAGGCCGCCGCCGAGTGCTTGCACGGGTCCGCGTCGTCCGGGCAGCTGCAACGCGGCCCTAGCTCGCCGCCACCTGGCAGCAGGTCAAGCCCTGCGCTGGCCGCGTCATCGGCAATCTCGGGCGGCAGCTCGCCATCAAGCAGCGCCGCCGCGTGGCCGAGCCGGGCCGAGATGGCGGCGAGCACCCGGTCCCATTCGTCATTGGTGAACCGCCGCACCCGGATCCTGACCTCATACGGCTCCGTCTTGCGGCCCCGAACCTGAGCACGTGCCTCCCCCGGCGCGAGGGTCAGGTCGCCGACCGCGCCGGAGCGCGCGTAGTCCCGGCCCCGTGGCAGCCGGTCAGGGTCCAGCCGGGCCCGCTGCTCCAGCGCCTCGAGCCACGCTCGGCCCCACCACGTCCGGCCGAAGGCCGGCTGCGCGGAACTCACCGGGCCTATCCCGGTCACGTCGCTCACGGGGCGGCTCGCAGGCTGACGAGCTCGGCGAGCTCGGCGTCGGATAGCTCGGCGATCCAGCCCTCGCCCGAACCGATCACGGCTTCGGCGAGCTCACGTTTGGTCTCGAGCAGGGCCGCGATCCGGTCTTCGAGTGTCCCCTCGGCGATAAGACGGTGCACCTGCACGGGGCGGTCCTGACCGATCCGGTACGCCCGGTCGGTGGCCTGATCCTCCACCGCCGGGTTCCACCACCGGTCGTAGTGCAGGACATGGGTGGCGCGGGTCAGGGTCAGGCCGGTGCCGCCCGCCTTGAGCGACAGCAGGAATACCGGGGCCTGACCGGCCTGGAACCGGGCCACCATCTCCTCACGGCGTGGCACGGGAACTCCGCCGTGCAGGAACAGGGAGCCGATCCCGCGCGCGTCGAGGTGCTGTTGCAGCAGCGTCGCCATCTGGGTGTACTGGGTAAAGACGAGCATCGACTCGCCACCCGACAAGATGACGTCGGTCAGCTCGTCGAACGCGGCCAGCTTCCCAGACCGGCCGGCCAGCGGTCCCGGCTGCTTGAGGTACTGAGCCGGATGGTTGCAGATCTGCTTCAGCGCGGTAAGCAGCTTGAACACCAGGCCGGCCCGCTCGATGCCCTGCCTCGTCTCGATCGCCTCCAACGTCTCGCGGACCATCGCCTCGTACAGCGTGACCTGCTCGGCGGTCAGCGGCACGAACAGGTCCGTCTCCGTCTTGCGCGGCAGTTCGGGCGCGATACCGGGGTCGGTCTTCTTTCGCCGCAGCAGGAACGGCCGGATGAGAGCGGCGAACCTGGCGGTCGCCTCGGCGTCGCGATACCGCTCGACCGGCACCGCCACCCGGCGGGTGAAGCTCTCCAGGTGGCCGAGCAGACCCGGCGTCGTCCAGTCGAGGATCGACCACAGCTCCGATAGCCGGTTCTCCACCGGCGTTCCGGTCAGCGCGACCCTGGCGGGTGCGGGCACCGCTCGCAGTTCGCGCGCCGTCCGTGACAGCGGGTTCTTGACGTGCTGCGCCTCGTCGGCGACCACCAGGCCCCAGCCGACCTCGGCGAGCCGCGCTGAGTCACGCAGGACCACGCCGTAGGTGACCAGGACGATCTCATCGACGGCCAGGTCCTGCAGGTGCCGGCCGCCACCGTGGTACCGGCGGACCGGGACGTCGGGGGCGAACCGGCGTACCTCATGCTCCCAGGTGCCGAGCAGCGACGCGGGGCAGACTACCAGGGTGGGGCCTGCCTTGGCCTCCCGCCGGTACAGGTGCAGCGCGATCATCTGGATCGTCTTGCCGAGCCCCATGTCATCGGCGAGGCAACCGCCGAGCCCGGCATCGCACATGGCGGCCAGCCAGGTCAGTCCCCGCTGTTGATAGGGCCGCAGCGTCGCCACCAGCCCATGCGGCGGATCGATTGGCACCGGGGCGGACGCGATGCCCGTGACCCGGGCGGCCAGGTCGGCGAGCGGGCCTTCCGCGACTACCTCGACGGTCTCGCCGTCGATCTCCGCCGAGCCTGCCAGGACGGCGCCGAGTGCTTCGGACGTGCGCATCCGCGTCCGCGGCGGGCGGCGCAGCCGGTCGAGCAGGGCCGGATCGAGGATCACCCAGCGGCCCCGCAGCCTGATCAGCGGCCGTTTCGCCTCGGCCAGGGCGGCTACCTCGTCGGCGTTGAGCAGCGCGCCATCGAGCGTGAGCTGCCACCGGAAATCCAGCAGCGCCGCGAGGCCGAACCCGGCCTCCGTCAGCTTTTCCGGCGCCGGGGTGGCGACGGCGCGTAGCTTGAGGCCGTCACCGACCATGCTGGATGGCCAGAGCACTTCGATGCCGGTGCCCGCCAGTTCTTCGGCCGCCGGTCCGAGCAGGCTGCTGAGCGCGTCATCGTCGAGGTCGATGACCGACGGGCTGGCCTGCTGCAGCACCTGGGCTAGCGGCGACCAGATCGCCGCGCCGCGGCGCAGCGCCAGCAGCAGGTCCGTCTCCGCCTGGGAGCCGAACCTGGAAAGTACCGTCTCCGGCTGGTTCCACAGCGCGGCGGCGTCGACGATCAGGCTTGGATCGGCGTTGCTGCGCAACTGCAGCACCAGCCGGAACTCAGGCGCGGCGCCATCCTCCCCTTCGGGCTCCTCCCCTTCGGGCTCCTCCTCCTCCACGGCGACAGGCGGCGACGCGGCCGCCTCGATCCGAAGGCCGAGACGTGCCCCAGCCGACAGGCCGTCGGAGGTATCGGCGAGCCACTCCGCGAGATCGCTGACCCGGGTCGGTTCAACGGCGGCGAACGCGCGGGACGCGGTGGTCCTGGGCGCAGCGGGCGAGCGCGCGATCATGTCGGCGATCGCGTCCCAGAGGTCGCGGATCAGCGCGTCCGGAGAACGAAGCCGGATCGGACGCGAGCCGGGAATCGCCAGGGCGTGCGCGGCCGGCGGGAAGGCGGCGGCGAGTTCACGCAGCCAGCTGAGGTCGGCCGGATCGAGCGGGCCGGCCCGCCAGACGTCCGTGTCGTCAGCGCCGACTGTCGGCAGAAGCCTGCCGCGGGCCACCAGGCCGACACCCGCCGCGGCCGCCGCGGCCCAGACCCGCGCGCTGCGCCGCATCGGCTGCCCGGCCTGCTCGTCGGGACCAATGGCCAGCAACGCAGGGAGAGCCTCGCCGAGCGGGATGAGGTCCGCTGAGACCAGGCGCTTGCGCAGATCACGGTTGCCACGCGGGAAGACCAGCTCCAGCTTGGCGGATCCCGAGCCGGTCCCCCAGCGTGCGAACACGCCGCGCCGGGGAATCTCGCTCGGTACGAAGACCAGCTCGCCGTCCAGCACGAACCGCACGATACCGGCTCTTCTATCCGCCCGGCCGGAATTTCCCGGTCTTCGACCGTCCTGGCCTTGCTTACGCCCAGAGCATGGCTTCGACTTCCGGCAGCGACCGTACAACGGTAGTTCCCGCCGTCGGCACCTTCCCGTCGACCCCGCGGACCCCGTCGAGCTCGCCCCGGACGATCTGCACCGCTCTGATGCCCAGGGCCGCCGCGCCCGCGCAGAAAGCCACCTGATCATCCACGAACAGCGCGGCGCCGGCCGGGACGCCGAGCTGGTCCAGCGCATGCCGGAAGATCTGCGCTGACGGCTTCGCCGCTCCCACCTCACACGAGAGAATCACCTCGTCGACGAGTTCGGGCACGCCGAGCTTGATCAGCAGATCACGGGTGTGCTCAGAGCAGTTGCTGACGATCGCGGCCCTGACGCCGTGCGATCTGAGGTTCTCAAGGAACGGGATGGAGTCGTCGAACAGGTGCGCGGAGGCCAGCAGTAGTTCCCGGTCCGCTTCGACGAGCGCGCGCACCAGGTCTGCCTCCGGCCTGACGCCGCACTCCTGCAGGATCTGACCGAAGCCCTCGGCTTTGGTCAGCCGGCCGACGTTGAACAACGACCCGACGCGCCAGATCCCCGCGCGCCAGGCATCGGGCGCGACCCCGGCCAACGCCGGCATTTCCGTGCTATGCCGCGAGAAATCGCAGCTCAGAATGGTCTCGTAGACGTCGATCAGGCAGGCGGCGGGCTGGGTCACAAGACCAGCGTAGGCTGGGCGCCGGCCGGCACCAAGGCGTCACGGCTCGCGGCACGGTCTGTTCGTCCTGCTAAACTGCGGACAACGAGAGGCGACTGGTATGGACTGGGTGATATCGGGCTTGCTGCTGATTCTCATCATCGGCACGCTGGTCGTGCTGCAGAGGCGCGAGCGCAGCAGGGAGTAACGCCAGGAGTCGTGCCATGACTGCTGCCGGGGTAGACCTGTCGGATATGGCGTTCTGGGGCCAGCCGCTCGCTGATCGCGCGGCCGCCTTCGCGTTCCTGCGGGCGCAGGAGCGGCCACGGTTCTACGCCGAGCCCGTGGTCCCGTTCGGTGAAAAAGGCCCTGGTTACTACGCTCTGGTGCGGCATGCGGACGTGGTCGAGGCGAGCCGGCACACCGAGGTGTTCTGTTCCCGGCGGGGCGCGACGAGTATCGTCGATCTGCCGGCCGACTTCAACGAGTACTTCGGCTCGATGATCAACATGGACGATCCCAGGCACGCCCGGCTGCGCCGGATCGTCTCTCGCGCGTTCAGCCCGCGGCTGATCGCGAAGTTCGAAGACGACGTCCGCCTGGCCGCCGCCGCGATCGTCGATGACCTGCTGACCACCGGGCCGTGCGATTTCGTGCCGAACGTCGCGGCCCGGCTGCCGCTCAAGATCATCTGCGACATGATGGGCATCCCCGGCGAGGCGTACGAGATGGTCCTGGCCAACAGCAACATCATCTTGTCCGGGTCGGATCCGGAGTTCCTGAGCGAGGATCTCGATGAGGCGGTGGTCCAGATACTGGGCGCCGGGCAGGCCCTCGCCGAGCTCGTCACCGGCCTGGCCGCCGACCGCGGGCGGGCGCCTGCCGACGACCTGGTCTCCGCGCTGGTTACCGCGAACATCGACGGGGAGCAGCTGACCAGCGCCGAGCTGGCCTCGTTTTTCATCCTGCTGGTGGTGGCCGGCAACGAGACCACCCGCACTGCCCTGTCGCACGCGCTGATGCTGTTCACCGAGTTTCCTGACCAGCGTGCGCTGCTGCTCGCGGACTTCGAGAACCGGATCGAGCGGGCGGTCGATGAGATCGTGCGCTATGCCTCACCTGTCCTGTTCATGCGGCGGACCCTCACCCGGGACTACACGATGAATGGGCAGGCTTACCGCGAGGGTGACAAGGCGGTGCTGTACTACTACTCGGCGAACCGCGACGAGGCGGTGTTCGCTGATCCCGAGCGGTTCGACATCACCCGCTCGCCGAACCCGCACGTAGGGTTCGGCGCGGCGGGACCCCATTTCTGCCTGGGTGCCCACCTGGCCCGCCGCGAGCTGACCGTTATGCTGCGCGAGCTGTTCACCCGTGTTCCCGACATCACGGCCGGCGAACCGGACCGGCTGCTGTCCAGCTTCGTCAACGGCATCAAGCGGCTGCCCTGCCAGTTCGGCGGCTGACGTTCGGTATCACCCGGTAACACGCATGTAATCCGAACGACAGATCATAGCAGCCATGGCGTACCTTCACGCTGGTAACGGCGGTCCGGTGCCGCCCACGGGTTACCTGCCGATCGAGGAGCACGGGATCGTCGGTGACCTGCGGACGGTAGCGCTCGTCGGCACCGACGGAACGGTCGA
>Ga0302232_10001175_pt1 | contig 18431 bp, 18 predicted proteins | sample II_Palsa_N2_3_FD_193575 | JGI IMG/M metagenome (GOLD analysis project Ga0302232, IMG submission 193575) | Peat permafrost microbial communities from Stordalen Mire near Abisko, Sweden - II_Palsa_N2_3 | ecosystem: Environmental > Terrestrial > Soil > Palsa > Peat permafrost | place: Sweden...
AGGGTGCCGTCAGTCACCGAGATGTTCGCCGTGCCCGGGTCCACCGCGGCGAACACGCAGGACAGGGTGTCGGCGGACGGGGTGAGGGTCACCACGGCGCCGTTGTCATCCGAGGACCAGGTGAGGGTGTCGGCAACCGCGACCCCCTTAGAGTCCTCGGGAGCGACCACATAGGTCACCTGGTCGCTGTCGGTCATGGTTACGGACATGCCATCTCCTTGGTGCTTGGTGGGGACGCCGGGACCGGGACGGCCTTCGGCGAAGGTGAACGGGGCCGGCCGCAGTCGCAGGTGCGCGGGCCGGGAGGCCAGCCAGTTAGCGAACTGCCCGGCGGTGTGCAGGACGCGCTCAGGCAGCGGCTCAGAGGCGAACGGGTCTGGCTGGCTGTCCCGTGCCGAGTGCAGTTGCACGGCGAGCGTCAGGGCTACCTCACGGGCGGCATCAATGTCGGGCACGGGCAGCCTCCGGGCAGTAGGGACGGCGGTCAGGCGCTGGTGCGGTAGCGTCCGCTGCGGTTCCAGCCCCAGGCGACCTCGGCGCAGACGAGCGCCAGGCCGACGATGACGAGGATGATCACGACCTTGTTGTGGCCGCCGAGGAACTCAAGGAAGGCGGCGAAGATGGCGGCGAAGAATCCGAGGATGGCGAGCATGGTTCTCCTTAGTGAACTCGGGTAGCGAGGTAGGCAAGCAGCCCGATGATCGCGGCGACGACGGTGGCGACGACGCCGAGCCGGGACAGCGGCGCCCACCTGTTCTCGCCCTGGTTGCGGCGCACCTGGTCGGCTTCCTTCAGCCCGGCGGCGAGGGTGATGGCGGTTGTCCGGTCGGCTTCCGCCGCGTCGGCGAGGCGCTGGACCTGTAAGGCCAGTTCCCGGAGACTGTCGGCGACGTCGCCCATGCTGCCGTTGATCTTCCCGAAGTGCGCGTCGTGCTCCCGCAGCCGCGCGGTGATCTCCCCGTCTGCCACTCCGCGCGCGTACTCGCTCTCGGCCATGGCGCGAATCCTGTCAGAGGAGGGACGCGCCGAGGCACACTGCGGCGGCGATCGCCAGCACTGCGAACGTCTGAACCCATGCCAGGACGCCCTTCTCGGGCCGCAGCCACGAGATGACGCCCGCGACGATCACCACCAGGACCGCCGAGGCCAGGACTGCCGGCGCCCCGGACGTGACCGCATAGGGCAGCGCCGGGAGGATGCACGCGCCGCACGCCGCGCCTCCGTTGGCCAGCGCCGGCCGGATTCCCGTGCCGGACAGCCATGCTCCGCTGGACATCCCGCAGAGCTCGGCGAGCCCGGCGCCGAGGGCGGCGGGTATCACGGCTCCCGGATGGTGCAGGCCGAGGGTGGCGATCAGCCCGACGATGAGCACGGTGCCGTCAGCGCCGCCGAACACAGCCTGCCGCTTGATGGTTTCCGGCTGGTCAGCCACCTGGCGGGCACCCGAGCTGCCTGCCGCGCACCCGGAATGCTGCCTCAAGCTGCGCGAAAGCCAGCCGTGACGGGTTGCCCTTCGTCGGCCCGGGAGCCTTGATGGCGATGACGTGCTCGATCAGGGAGCACTTGTCCGTGTTCTGGTCGGTGGCCAGGTGGTAGGACCAGGCCAGGTTCAGCCCTGCGAAGGTGAACATGAGGATGAACAGGAACGCGATTGCGCGGCGCACAGGACCGGACAGTGCCGGGCCGCGCGCCCCCCGCGCCCCGGTTGCGCCGGCCGCTCCCCGCTCGCCGCGCTCGCCTTTCTCGGGCCGCCACCTGGCCTCGGGGGGCTGCTCCGTCACGGTTTGCCGCCGCAGCCGAATTCCATGCGGAGGCTGTGGAAGTCGGCGAACAGGTTCCGGCCGGCTCTCGTAGCGGGCGGCGGGGCGTGCCGGTCGGCGGTGTCGAGCGTGACCAGCGCGGCGCACCACCTGTGCTGGCTGGCGGCGACCTCGCGGCTGGCGATCACCAGCGCCGCCCCGGACAGGACGACGGAGATCAGCACCAGGACGACAAACGAGATCGTGCCGCGGTTCCGCTCGTTCACAGATGGCCCCCTGCGGTGAGCCATGCCCCTAATGCCCATCCGAGGCGGATGGCGGCAGCGCTGGCGGCGATTCCCCCGACGATGACGACGATGGCCGCGAAGGCCCTTGGAGGAGGCTCGCGGCGTGGCCGGCGACGGATGGCACGGTGAGTGCCAGCCCGGTCACCAGGATCACGTCCGATGGCCTTGACGCGAACACCTGGGAGACGATCAGGATGACCCCGGTACCAGTCAATGCCACGTCCTTGATCAACAGCCACCACGTGGTCCAACGCAACCTCCCCCGCCTTCCCGTGCCCGCTCCTCTGGCGTCGCCTCGGCCTGGGTCCGGAGCCGGCGGCGTTTTTGCGTTGCCTGGTGATAGGTCAGGAGTCCGCTATTGCGCCGGGGTCCGGGGCGCGGTGGCGGGTTACTGCGGGCGAGGCGTCAGGAGGTCTCCAGTACGCAGTACGGCTGGTATCCGCAAGACGAGAGGCTCGCGTTCGAATGGGTGGTGGTCCCGATGGTGCCGAGCGTGGACTGGCCGGAAAGCTGCGCTGACAGCGGGTCCAGCGGGGCGCCGGAAAGGAACCCGAGGCCGCCGGAACCGCCGGTCAGCAGCGACGCGGGGATCAGCGGGGCGCCCGAACCGGTGAACAGCAGGCCGCAGGCGTACATCGTCCCGGCGATCGTCTGGTAGTTGGCGGACAGGGCGATCCGGGTGTTGATGGCGCCGTTCCCGCCGATGTACTCGAACGCGGAAGTCCACAGGGTCGGGGAGGACGCCTGCTCCCCCTTGGCCACGAGGGTCAGCAGCCCCGCCGGCGAGACCGTGAATAGGCCCATGCCCGCGTACGTGCCGCCGCTGGCCGCAGTGTTCGTGCCCGTCTCGATGTGGGCGATGTACTCCGTTTTCTTCGCCCGGAAGTAGGAGAAGAACAGCGTCCCGGAGGTGAGAGTCATGTTGGCGTTGCAGGTCCGCCGGTCGTGGGTTTCCTCTCCCGGGCCGGCGGAGTCAGACAGGGGGTAGGGGTGAAGCTGCGCGAGGGCGGCCGGGGTGTCAGTCAGCGTGGAGATGCCGTCTGTCGCGGTGGCCATCTGGTAGGTGCCGAGGGAGATGCCGGTCCCGGCGGCGGCGAGGCCGAGCGCGGTGGTCGCCGATACCCCGTCGAAGGTAACGCCGCCGCCGATGGTGATGTCATAGGCTCCCCCGGCGGCGATCACGCCGAAGCCGCCGCTGGCGAGGCCGTTGAACAGGTAGCCGCCGGCGATGTTGATGCCGTAGCTTCCCCCGGTGATGTAAACGGGCGCGGACCCGGCGGCGGCGGATGAGGACACGGCGAACCAGTTGGCGCCGTCCATGAAGACCTGGGCGCAGTTATTGATGTAGCAGGCGTGCTCCACGGCGCTGTCCGACACGCATTCGGTCAGGAACGCCGTGTTCAGCGACGGCTGCGCGGCCGTGGAGTTGAAGTAGAACCCGTACGCCCCGGCGGGGGGGGTGACAATCCGCACCCGGTCCAGGTAGAGGCTGCCGGTATAGATCGACGTGGTGCGCTCGTAGTCGAACGCCTTCCCGCCGACGGTCCGCAGTACCACGTCGGTCCAGTGCTGCTCCATCGCGTCGTCGCCGTTGATGTAGATGCCGCCGGCGGCGGACGGCCCGGTCATCTCCAGGTTCCAGCCGTGGAAGTCCGATGCGCCGGTCACGCCGATGGCCTTGCTCCCGGCGCCGATGACGAACTGCATGTCGGACAGGGAAAGCTGGGTGGCGCCGATGATCAGGAACCCGGTCGCGCCCGCGACCACGTTGATGACCGTGGCGCTGCCCTGGCCCTGGAGCCAGCGGCTGCTCGTGGTCAGCCCGACCGCGCCGACGTGCCAGTTCCCGGCGCCGAGGATGACGTGACCGGCGGCGGCGACCGCGGCGTCGATGGCGGCGCTGTCAGTGGCCCCGGTGGTGTCGCCGGATGGCTGGAGCACGGTGCTGCCGGCGACGGCCAGTCCGGCGACGGCGAGGTTCCCGTAGACGTCGAGGCTGGCGACGCCCGCGCCGCCCTGCTCGCTGGACCAGTATTCAAGGTTCGGGTTTCCGGGCACGGTCGCTCCGTTCGGGGGCAGGCGGGGCTAGGATTCCGGGATGCTGAACTGGTTACCGCCCAGGCGCTGCCTCTGCCGGCACGTCGCTTCCGCGCATCAGCACTGGCGCCCCGGGAGCGACTGCGCCGCCTGCGAGTGCCCCGGGTGGGCGCCGGGGCTGCGCGGATGGCTGCGGTACCGGCGGGCGCTGGCGAGGCTCAGCGGCTCCGGAGGGTACCGGGTGTCCGGGTCGGCGTACCGGACGATGCAGGAGCAGGCACGGCGCGGCTAGGACGAGATGGTGCCGGACAGGATGTTGTAATGGCTCACCGACCCCGCGCCCACGGTGGCCAGCTGGTCGATGGCGTTGGAGTCGGACTCGTTGCCCAGGAACAGGTTGACGTTCGAGTTCCCGGCCTCCACGATGCCGTGCTGCTGGGTTTGCGCGGCCCCGGTGGTGACCACGATCCCGGTCCCGTCATCGCGGGTAGTGTTCCCCGTCACGCGGTTATTCAGGCAGAACGTGCCGGACTGGTTCTCCAGTTCGATCCCGGCGCCGGCGTTGGAGTTGCAGACGTTCCCGCTGATCACGGAGTTAGAGACGCCGCGCAGGTCAATGCCCGCGTGGCCGCCGCACGATGAGGCGGTGTTCCCGGTGATCGTGAGGGAGTCGCCGACCTGGATGAGGATCCCCTCGCCCTGGGTGCGGCGGATCATGTTCCCGGAGATCACCAGCCGCGCGGCGGAGGCGGCCGGGGTGGTGTTGTTCGACACCCAGATCCCGCTGTCGGCGTTGTCATGCTAGAAGGTGCAGGCGTAAATACGCCCGGTAGCTACTGAAATAGAACCCATAGTCGTGCCCGTCGCGGGCGCCGTCGTCTGGCCGCTGCTGGACGTTCCGTACAGCGCCGGCGCTGCTGCCGAGATGCCTGCCGACTCAGCGGCAGCCCGTGACACCGAGGGCATCCCGGACGCCACGACCATGATCCCGGCGTAGTACAGGCCCGAGTAGGTCGTGGTGTAAGCCGACCCGGACACCGACAGGGATACCAGCGTGTTCGTGCTTCCCCACGTCCCGGAAGTCTGGTCAGCGGTCACTGCCCGGACCACCCGGGAGGAGTCCAGCAGCACGTACCATCCGTGGCTGAGCCCCGTGGCGGCCGTGGCATCGATGCAGAAGGCGATACTGCCGATGAGCAGCCCGGAGGGCAGCGGGATCGCCGTCACCATCAGCAGCCCGGAGGACAGCGCCTGCGTAGCGGAGGTCAGCATCCGCGGGAACGCCTCGCCCGTGGCCCCGGACGGCGCTACGAAGATGCTCAGGTCGGCGGAGTTCTGGTGAACGTGGTCGGCTGCGGCAGCCTTTGCGGACACCCCGGCGGACTGGACCCCGGGCGGCAGGATGTCGGCGGCGGTCGAGTCGATAAGCGGTATCTGCCCGAACGCCGCCACGTCCTGCGCGCTGCTGCCGTTCGTCAGGCCCGTGATCTTGTGCGAGCCCATCGCGATCACGCCGGTCATCGTCCCGCCGGCGAGCGCCAGCGCCGAGGCGTTCGCGGCCGTGATCTGCCCGAACGCTGCGGCATCCTGCGCGCTGCTGCCGTTCGCCACGCTGGTGATCTTGTGGCTGTTGTTCGACCAGTTCGCCGCCGGCGGATGCTGGGTTGCGATCACGTCCAGCGTGCCCGTCGCGATCGTCGGCGTGACCGTGGCCGTGCCGGACACCACGATCGAGGCGTCCGTGGCGGCGACCGACGTGACGGTCCCCGACCCTCCGCCCCCCCCTCCGCCCGCGCCTGCTCTTAAGTTGTATGCCAGCACGCAGGTGACAGTCCCGGTGCCCTGGTAGCCCGCGAGGACGGCCTGGAAATACTGGTACTGCACGCCCGTCGAGACGTTCACCCCGGCCGTGGGGGACAGCACGGCCTCGCCGACATTGCCGTAGGTCACCCCGTCCACGGAGCCCTGCAGCTGCACGGAGAACGCGGTGACAGTGCCCGAGACGGACACCTCCAGGGTCAGCTCGTCCTGCAGGCCGGTGGTGTTGAACGGGGTGCCGGTGCCGTTCGCCGACACAGCGGAAAGCAGGGTGGTGGTGCCTGACATGGGGCTCCTCAGATCGGGCGACGGTGACGTGCGGGGAGGGTCAGGCGGGGATGAGCGTCCCGGCAGATGGGCCGTCGTACCACTGGTTCCCGGACCAGACGTTGGTGGCGGGCGCCGGGTCGTAGGCCGTGTGCGTGCCGAACTGCCCGCAGGTCGGGTAGATCATCGTGCTGAAGTAGTTGTCAGTGATCACGATGTTGCTCGTGTAGTGCAGCGTCACCGACAGGCTGCTGCCGCTGGTGCCCGCTTGCGAGAGGGTGCCGGTGCCGTTCGTGACGACGGAGACCGTGGTGGGCGGCGTGGACACGATGTTCGTGCCGGTGACCGTGGCGCCGTTGTCGGTCGTGACCAGCGCCGCATCCGTCAGGGTCGTGCCGCTGATAGTGCATCCCGTGTCGGTGCGGTTATTCACCGTGCCAGTCGAGCCGCCGTAGACGGCATAATCCCCGCCTACCAGCAGGTTCCCGGTCACGGTGACGTTGCGGGGGACGTTGGTGCCGTTGCCGCCGACCGCCGAACTGGCGATCAAGCACGCGGCGGTCTGCGACTGCTCGTTGATGAGGGTGTTGCCCTGCACCAGCAGCAGCGACAGGGACGGCCCCTCGCAGTTAATCCACTCCAGGTGATCCCCGGGCGCGTTCCCGATCGAGTGCATGTAGTTGTTCGTGATCACGGCCTGCGCGCCGTTGTAGCCGTTCTCCGCCCAGAAGAAATGGCAGCGGTCGATCACGCACCCGGCCGCGATGCCGGAGACGTCCTTGACGCAGCCGCTCATCCGCTCGCTGTCGTTGTTCGTCCCGGCGATGGTGCAGTTCAGGATGCTGGCCCCGGTGGCGGCACCGTTGAGCTTGACCCCGAACCCGCCCTGCCCGGTGGTCTGGATCAGGCAGTTCTGGATGGTGACCCCGGTGACCCCGGTAGAGACATTCACGCCGCCGGAGGGAATGTAGAGCCCGGACAGGATGGCGCCGTTAGTGGTGACGCTGACGAAGGTGCTCGACCACGCCCAGCCCGTGTTGGGGGCGCCCGCGCCGGCCGACGTGGTGACGAACCCCGTGCCGACCTCCACGAGCGACCCCACTGGCGCGCAGCCGGTGGTGCTGGCGTTCGGGAAGGCCAGGCCCGGCGTCCAGCCCGCGATGCCGGCGCCCCGGCCCCGCAGCACCTAGATGATCCTCTCGGCGAGGGAGCCGAGACAGGACGCCGTGGAGGTCGCGGAGCCGAGCTGGATGGTGATGACGAACGCCTGCGTTGTCAGGCTCGTCAGCGTGGGAGGGGACTCCGGGTAGCCGCAGGTGGGGCCGTTCGTCCCGGCGACGCCGGCGGTCGAGCCGAGAGCGAACAGCGGGACCAGGCTGCCGGACCAGGTTCCGCTCGAGCCGGTGGTCTGCAGGGTGACCTCGCCGGTGAACCGGAAGCCGCCCGTGTTGCTGGCGGTCTGCGCCGCCGAGACCTCGGTGGACAGCAGCGACCCGGACAGGCCGCCGACCCGGGTCCGGACGGTGATGGTGCCGCCGGTCGTGCCGATCGAGATGGTCCCCCACGCGGTGAGCCGCCACGTCGCCTGGGCGCTCATCCCCGAGGGCATCGTGACGGTGGCGATGACCACCTCGCCTGCTGAGATGCCGACGCTGACTGCGGAAGTGGCCGCGGCGTTGGCGCCGATCCCCGCGACCTGCCCGACGTTCACGGCATCGGCCGGGGCCGATCCGGCGCCGAGCCCCGTGACCTTGCTGGCGCCCATGGCGATCGCGCCGGACATCGTGCCGCCGGCCGTGGGGAGCGCGCCGAGGTTTGTCAGGGCCGTGCTCGCGGAGGCGAGATCAGACAGGTTGTTCGCTGTCTGCGCCACTGCCGATGACGCCAGGGTCGCCGCAGAGCCGAGCCCGAGGTTCGTCCGGGACGTGCTGGCTGAGGCCAAGTCGGATAGGTTGTTCGCCGTCTGCGCGAACAGGGTTTCCAGTTGCGCCAGCGGCAGGTCATCAGACAGGACCGTCCAGAACCCGGCGGTCTGCGCGAAGCACGTGGTCCCCGTCGAGGTCAGCGTGATACCGGACCCGGTGCTCGTGGCTGACAGCTGGAACGTCTGGCTGCCTGTTGCTGACACCACGTAGTACGGGGTGTTCAGTGATAGCCCGGCAGGCGCGGTCGTGCCGCTGAGGTAGACGATCTCCCCGGTGGCGAACGGCGTCCCGGAGACGCTGGTGACGATGTTCGCGCTGCCGCCCGACGTCGCGGTCACGGCCCATGCCGCGCCGGCGGGGGTATAGATGAGCAGAGTGCCCTGGCCTGGCAGGGCGAACGGCGTCATCGACGTGGAGTAGGACCCGCTGCTGAATCCCGTGACCCGGCCCAGGACGTCGGGCGCGGTGGTCTGCACGGTCAGCGTGTGACCGGACGCCGTGTTGATCAGCTTGATGCCGGTCGGGTCGCCGGCGATCGCGCCGGTGGGCAGTGTCGCGGTGACGTTCCCGGCGGTGGCGTCCACGGGGTTCATCTGGCTGGCGGTGACGTTGAAGCTGGAGGTCTGCACCGCGGTCAGCGGCAGCAGCCCCTGCCACGCCGGCGCCGTCGTGGTCCCCGTGGAGGTCAGCAGCGCGCCGGCGGCGCCGGTAGCGGACAGGCCCGTGCCGCCGTTGACCACCGAGACCGGCAGCGACGGGGCAGGCACGCTGCCGTACCACGTCGATCCCGCGTTGTAGGTCTCCAGCACCACCAGCGTGAGACTGGACGCGGCGGGATTGATGACGGGCGGGCCGCCGGCCAGCCACGTCACCGACCCCGGCCACGCCGAGGAGGGGAATGTCCAGTTCCCGGTGCCGTCCTGGTTCAGGAACAGGCTCACGGTCTGCACGTTCGCTGCCGTGGGCGTGATCGTCAGGCCGGTGATGTTGTGCGAGATGGTGATGTCCCACACGTCCGCCGTGGCGATAGAGATCGTCGGGGTGCCCGTGGACCAGGTCGCGCTCGCGGCGGTGTCCCCGCCGCCCGAAGGTGCCTGCCAGGTCGGCAGCGACGAGGCCCCGGTGGAGGTGAGCACGTGCCCGCTGGTGCTCATGCCCGTGGTGGCCTGCTGCAGCGCCCCCGTGCTCGTGGTGCCGCCGGTCAGCGGGGCGTAGGCGGTCAGGGACGCCAGGCCCGTGCCGCCCTGGGCGACGCCGAGGGGCTTCTGCTGGATGGCGTACCCGAACCAGGTGGCCCCGTCCGCGGTCTCCAGCATGTACGTGTCGGTGGACCCGTGCGCCGGGTTCATCGTGGGCTGGCCGCCGCCCGCCCACAGCACGGTGGGCGCCGTGACGGACGGGCTGCCGGATGTCGGCCACGTCACCGTGAACGACGCCGAGGCCGACTGGGTGATCATGACCGTGATCCGCTGCGGGGCGCCGAGGGTCTGGCCGAACCCGTCGGCGAAGCTGATCGTCGTGTTCGAGGCCAGGGTGAGCTCGAAGAAATCGGCGCCGTAGCTGAACAGGGTGCTGGTAGTCCCAGGGTTCGCGTACCCGGCCGTGTAGACCAGTGACCCGCAGACCACCAGCGGCGACCCGGACCCGGACGGGACGGTCGCGGGGGACAGCGACGCGTCGCCTGAGATCGGCCCGAGGAACCACAGTGCGCCGGGCGCCTGCGGGGACCCCAGGTTGGACTGGGTGAAGTTCACGCCGCCGCCGGCGAAGTCCAGGATCCCGTCGCAGCCCCGGATGTAGTTAGCCGCCGGGGTGCCCTGCACTATGGTCTGCGGGGTGTGCGCCCCGGCCTCGCACTCGACCTGGACGTCCAGCCTGCTGGAGAAGATCGACGACACGGTCTGGCTGGTGAACGACGGGTCGGTCTGCCCGGTGATCCGCAGGGCCGCCGAGGTCACCGCCGAGGACGACGACCCGAAGTTGCCGCGGATCGCGAGGCGCCCGTCGTAGACGAACGCCCCGTTGGCGAGGGTGACCCCGTCGAACGCGGCCTGGTCCTGGTCGACGTACACGGCCAGGTCGAGGCGGGCGAAGCTGCCCGTCGCCGTCGTCTTGTTCGCCCCGGCCGGGAGCTGGTCGAGCATGACGTGGGTCGCGCAGTTCGCGGCGAACACCTGGCCGCTGAGCTGCTCCGTCCACCACCACTGGTTGTCGAGGTGGACGCCGATGCCGCCCGTGCCGAAGAAGTTCTGGACGCCGACGTCGAGCCTGAACTCGAAGATGTCGCCCATGTGCAGGCCGCACGCCCCGGACCCGGTGGACCCGGTGCCGTCGATCGTGAGTGCCTCGACGCCGCCGCCGTGCCGGGTGCGCGTGTTGATATTGGATGAGTCGTAGACCCGCAGGCAGTCCCCGGTGCCCGTGAAATTGATCGTTGTGGCCCACCGGCCCGCGCCCCGGATGTAGACGGGGACGGTGGTGTGACAGGTCAGGTTGCCGGTGACCTTGTAGGTTCCGGGCGGCAGGTAGACGACGCCGCCGGGGACGGGCGACCCGCTGATGCACGCGGCGATGGCCGCGTTGATCGCCAGGGTGGAGTCAGACGACCCGGACGGGTCCGCGCCCCCCGAGTAGGCGGTGTTGAGGACGTTGAAGACCGGCAGCGAGTTCGGGCTGCCGCCGGCCTGCGTCCAGGTGCCGGGCGAGCCGGTCGTGGTGCACACCCAGACTTTCGCGGTCTGGTCGATGACGAAATCGCCTTTAAGGAACGTCCCGCTGGCGGGTGCCCCGGATGTCGTGGCGCCCACGTAGCGGGAGGCAGCGGTGGCCCCGGTCAGGCCCGCGATATTCACGTCCGGGGCGACAAGTTCGCCAGTTAGCGTCCCGCCGGACAAGGCCAAACGGTCAAGAGCACCGAAACCGCTAGCGACCACGCTTAACCTCCCGAACGGACATCAAGGTGACATATATCCGTTTGAAATCAAGTGATCCGTGAGGTTATTCGACCAGGTGAGCACCCCTGAAAGGGTCGTGTTGTTATCGGACTGGTTCGGCAGGATCCCCAGGCTCGCGATGAACGTCAGGTTGGTAGTCCCCAGCAGCGTGTACTGGCTCGCCGTGATTGAGTTCATCGCCGTGATCTGCGACGTGGACAGCAACTGGAGGTCCGTGAGCTGAGCCGCGGAGATGCTCGCCAGCGCGTTGATCTGCGACGTGGACAGCGCCGCCAGCGCGGTCATCTGCGCTGCGGTGATGGACCCCTGGATGCCGCGGGAGTTAGCGAGCTTCGAGCGTGCGTCGTTGACCCGCTGCTCCAGCACCTTGATTCGCTTGCCGTGGTTCTTGATGGTGCGAACCAATACCCTAAATGGGTTATCTGGGTAGGTTGAGATGGCTTACACCACCCTCGCCAATTTCGCCGCGGCTCGCTCATCGCAGCAGCCGCTCGGTTTGTGCACCGCGATCAGCGCCGCCGCACGTTCCTCGCCGGCCGGGGACTTCACCAGCCGCAGCGACGTGCCGCAGTCGTGGCAGGTCAGGTGTATATAAACGCGGCCCGAAGGCTGAGTGTCCTCGTGCCGGTCATACCAGTCGTCAGCCACGGCAACTCCCTACGGGCTCAATAGGAGATCGCCGATCTGGATTTGCGCCGATTCGGGTTCCTGCGAACCGCCCGGCATCAGCGTCCAGCCGGTCACGCGGCCGACCCCGGTGTAGCCCGGCACGCCGCCGCCCGGCGACGGGTGCAGGGCCGATGTGAGGGAAAGCTGCGCGGCCGACCCCAGGATCGTCTGCTTGATCTGCGGGTACTTGTCCCCCGGCATCGTCAGCAGCGGCGTCAGCTGCGTGTCGGTGACCTGCGGCAGGAACCCCTGCGCGTAGTTCTGCACCTGCGCATCGGTCGTCCAGTCCACCACGTCCGCCGTCTCCGCGACCTCCGACAGCGGGTAGCCGGCGTTGAGGTCCGCCAGGTCCACCGCGAACCCGGTCAGCGTCGCGTCAGTGGTCCCGGACTCATCGGAGGCGGTCGCCCAGACGTAGTTCCCGCTGGTCGAGCCAGTGGCCTGCCAGCCGTAGTCCGTGAGGTTGCCGTCGAAATTGTAGACCAGCCCGGACGCCGGGAATGGCAGCCCGAGGTAGGGGTAGGCCAGGTCCAGGTTCGTCTTGAAGTTGCCGTCAGCATCCTGGTACGGCCTGGCGCTCATCTCGATCTCGTAGGTCTCGGTAAGCGTCGTGAGCGCATCGCTGACCAGCTGATATTGCGTGCCGTCAAAGGTCACCGTATCCCTGATCCCGGACTCGCCGCTGCTCACCGAGAAGCCCGCGACCTGCGCGCAGTTGGACGGGGCGCCCGATACTCGCTTGGTCAGCGCGTAGTTGACGAGGTAGCGCACCACGTCGAAGATGTCGTAATTGGTCAGGGTGAAGGTTGTGTTGATCACCCGGTGCGCGAAGATCGACTCCATCGTGGAGCACCCGAGCGGCAGGGTGCCGTCAAGGATGCTCTGGTGATTCCAGTCCCAGATCGGACCTCCCCACACGACCGCATTGTCCTGCAAGCACCAGAGGACGGACTTGCGCGGCTGGACTGCGGCGAGATTCGCGGCGTTCTGCTGCGGGTTGGTGCTGATCAGGTCAAGCGAGACGGTCGCGGTCCCGGTCGTGTTGATCTGCCGCGAGAGGCTTTCCGCCTCGATTGGCAACCAGTCCCCGAGGACCTGCCCCGTGATCAGATTCGTCGTAAGGTAGCGATATTGGGACATCTAGGCGACCGGGACCTGAATCACGCGAAGCGCCGCATTTTCTGCCACGAGAGCATTGAGATAAGTTGAGCCGGCCCCGAAGATCGTGCCGCCCGAGTCGTTCACATCCCCGATGAACACCCCGCTCACGGGTCCCGTGGCGGAGTAGGTGCTGCTCGTCAGCACCGCCAGCTCCGCCGTGTGCGGCCCCGCGTTCGGGGTGGTCCCCAGCGTCGCTGACGTGTACCAGGAAGCGCTGCCGCCACCCGAGGTTCCCAGCGGGTCATCGGCGCACATGAGGCTCACCGAATCGACGTGGGAGCCGTCGAGGAAGATCCCGAGGGTCACGCCGCAGTTGGTTTGCGTGTCGGTGACGCCGGCGAACGCCTGCGCGGTCATGCACAGCTGCCACTTGTAGAAAACCTCGTAGTCGCTGGTGCCGTCCGCGGTAAACGTCACGGACATCTGGGTGGAGTAGATCCCGTCCGTGTCGTTCGCGCCGCCGCCTTTGCCGCCGCCGTGGCCGCCGATCTCCCCGGTGCCGATCCCCCACGGGTCAGACGACGGGGTGCCGGGCGACTGTCCCTCGCCCCCGGTGGACGTGTTGATGACCTGGTAGCCGCCGACCCCGGTGAAGCCCAGAGACCCCACGGTCCCGGCGGTGCCAGTGCCCTGGACGAGGGTGCCGGTCCCGGCGTTGTACATGATCTGCGTGGCCGGGACAGCGGGAGCGGCGGTCGCGGCCGAGATGGGCGGCACGCACCCGGGCGGCGCCACGAACGTGCGATGGTCCCCGATGTCGCCGGAGACGATGTTCGCTGCGCTGGTGGGCACCAGGACGTAGGCCAGGGCGATCGAGCTAGACGTGGAAGACGACGGAAGCGCCGGGGCGCCCGTCAGGTTCGTCAGGGTCGCGCCCGTCGTCGCGGTGCCGGTGAGGATCTCCACCTGCGCGAACGCCCCGGAGCCGGTGTCCTGCACGTTGGCGCACACCAGGTCAATGCGCGGGTTGGCTCCGCTCGCCGTCGCCACGACAAGGGAGCCGCTGGCCATCAGGCCGAAGATGTACGTGCCGTCGCCGCTGACCGAGTTGGGCACCGAGCAGTAGCCGGCCGACACGTTGACCGTCAGTCCGCTCACGGGCGCGGTGACCATCATCGCCTCGGGCGACGGGTAGGCACCGGCATAGACGCCGCCAGCCGGGGACACGGCTGAGACGGTGCCCTGGTCGAAGACCTTGGTGCCGCCCCAGAACTGCCGCAGTCGCAGCGCGCTATAGGTCGCCCCGTCTGTCCAGAGGCAAGCGCCGAGGGATGCTGGCGAGGAGGTCATGAGGCACCCCCGGTCGGCTGGCTAGCCTGCTTCGCGTTGCTCGCGGTCGCGCCGCCGGTAGTAAGCCTCCCGGCAAGCCTGCCGCGCAAGTTCGCGGTTGGCCTCGCGCCATGCCTGCATCCGGTCGCGGATGCAGGTCCTGCAAATGCGGCGGCCATCTGCTGTAATCCGCGTGTTCTCAGGCGTGAAGTCGTGACCGTGCTTGCACTTGGTCTTGCGGGCCATGTTGTGCGTCCCGTGCTGGACGCTATCCAACTGATTTTCGCCCGGCGTCCCGTAGATCAAGTTGCTCAGGACCGGATTCGTCCGCACGCCGTCAAGGTGGCGCACTTCCATGCCGTCTGGACGGGGGCCGAGGAACGCGGCGGCAACGAGGATGTGAACGGGCCGGTAGGTGGCATCTAGTCCGCGCGGGCGGCAACTGAGCATGACGGCCAGATAGCCCCGCGCGTTGATGATCCCCTTCGTCAGGTAGCCGGCCGGGACGAACTTGCGCGGCAGGCTGTAGACACGCCCGAGGTCAGAGACCTCGTAAATGCCTTCCCATCCCACGACGGGCAGCCAGTGCTCGCCGGGCAGGCGGGGGATCTCGGCAGTCCAGAGGGGATCGCCGTGGTTCTTCCACAGTGTGTAGTGCGTACGGCACCAGCCGTAGCCGTGTACTGGGTCTGTGCAGCCGTCGATGCTGCACGTACGATCGGTCATGTCGCACCGGCCTAATCGGTGTTGGCAAGCCCCGGCTGTGTGCAACCACAGTCGGGGCGCTGACGTTAGAACAGTCTAGCGGAAAACCACCTTGCTCAAGTGCTAATGGGGGTGACCCTGACACAGGCAGCCGCCGTGCTCGATGCGCTCAGCGTGGTCGTGAAGGAAGTACTCGCCGACTGGAAAGCGAACGTCACCGTATGTGATCCGGCGGACGGCCGGTTGCTCCCCGACGACGTGTAGTAACGGGCACTCCCGCCACAGCTGTACACCGAGGCGGACGCCGGGTAGACCACGGTCTGGTCCACGACGGTGGAGTCGATCTTGACTTCCAGCGTCACCAGCAGCGGAGCCGTGCTCACCGTGAACCCGGTCCACTTGTAGTAGATCTCGATGTCAGTCGAGCCGTCTGCCACCCACGAACCCGTGGTTGCGATGGTTGTCAGGACGCCCTTGGCGCTGGAATCGGTCACGTTCGACGCGGCCAGCGCCATGACCGGAACCCACGGAAGCACCGGCAGGGAAGCGACCGTCCCCGCAGTGCCGGTGCCCTGCACGATCGTTCCCGTGGCGATGTCGTACATGAGTTGAGTCGCGGGCACCGCAGGGGCTGCAGTGGAGCTCGTGATCGGCAGCACGCCGCCGGGCGCGACCACGTAGGACCGCTCGTCGGTGATGTTCCCGCTTGTCAGCGAGGCGGCGCCCGCGTTCACGGTGACGGCGGCCAGGATGATTGACGGCGCCGGGGCGGCCGGCGCTGAAGGGGATGACGCCGGGGTGCCCGTGACCGTCTGCACGTACGCGGCCGAGGCGGAAGTTCCCAGGTCGTTCACGTAGGCGACGATCAGGTCAATGCGCGGGTTGGTGGGGTCCGCCGCCGCGAGGGTCAGGTTGGTGATCTCCGTCATGGCACCGAAGATGTAGCCGCCCTGGATCGCGCTCGCGGCCGGGACGCAGCAGTACCCGGCCGCGACGTTGACCGCGAGCCCGGACCCTGCCGAGACGGCCATCGCTCCGCCGCCGGGGAACACGCCGCCCGCTACCGCGTTGGCGGACGTGGTGCCGGTGTTAAGGACCGATGTGCCGACCACGTACTGACGGAACGGGGTCTCGGCGGACAGGGCTGCGGTGTCCATGAAGGCGGCCACGCCGCAACTTATTGACGTGGCCACTAAATCAGACCCCCTCTATCACACGTACGCACTCGCCCACGTCATCGAGAGCACCGATCCGGCTGCGCCCGTGCCCGTCATGTAGATCACGGAGGTTCCGGGCTCGATTACGAACCAGGCCGAGCTTGAGTCGGCCGGGACGAACACCCCGTCCTTGAACGCCTGCCGGGAGTCCATGCTGAGCACCAGCGTGTCGCTGGCAGTGAGCACGAGCCCGGTGAAAGTGACCGCCTGCCCGGTGGACCCGTTGATCACCGAAGGGGAAGTGATCGGCCCCTGCACGGTGATGGTGGGCCGGGTCTCGAACGTCCCGGAGTTGACTGCGATCACGCCCTGCGTGCCCGGCGGGACCCCGGCGGCGAACGTGACCGGCAGCCATGCGGCGGGCGATCCCGAGGACGGCAGCGTGGTCGGGGTGACGATCGTGTTGGTGACGCTGGACTCGGTTTGCGCCGCCACCGCGTATTTTCGGGGGTCCGGGGCCACCAGCGGAATGCTGAAGATCACGTCACACAGGGTCGGGTAGGTTTCCCCGATCGTGGACGTGGCGTTGCGGCGGACGTAGGCGAGCTTGGGAACCGGCTCGTTGTAGATGAAAGTTCCCAGGTCGGAGAACGGGACGGCCTGCTGCAACTGCGCCCTGGCGACGTCCCGGAGGGCCTGCGTCGGCGCGGACGCCATCACCGTGAGCGTGATCATCCGCGGCCCGTAGTACTGCGCCGCCGCCCATCCGCCGTGATCGGCGGACCGCTGGATGACCTGGCCCACGGCAGTCGGCGGGCTGTCCCAGCCCTCGACCTTCTGGAGCATCCACGCCGTGCCGTTGGAGTCCACCCCGCCGAGCGGGATCGTGAACGCCGAGGCCGACCATGAGGGCTGGCAGGAGATGGAGCCCGTCCAGTACCCGGTGTCAGCGGAGACGACGGGCGTGAAGACGCTGGAGACATCGAAGTTCTCGACAACAAGGAACGTGTCGCCGCTGTAGCCCACGGACCAGTTGGCGACGTAGATCCCGGCCGGCGTGCTGGAGGGAACCTGCCACCACGCCGTGAACTGGCCCGTGCCGGTGCGCCAGATGGTGCCTGCGGCCGGGGTGGAGTCCGGCCCGGAGTAGGTGTACGGGCCGGCCGTGTCGGTGACGAACCCGATCTCGTTACCGTAAGTGATATCTAGCTGTACGGACGTGGGATCTACCAGAATCCCGGATGACTCATCGTCAATAGAACGCGAGCGACAAAAGGTAAGCCTCGCCTGGGATGGCGGGGCTGGGGGGGCTCAGCGACATAGGGCATCACCCCCGTCACGCAAGAGCGAGCATCTTTCCTATTTCGTGCGAAACCCCCGTTATCTCTTCGTGCGTCAGTTTCCCCTTGCTCCCGTTGAGGTTGATCGTGATGTGCTGATCGGTCGCGGCCTTGTGGTGATGGTCGCGGCCCGGTGCCGGCTTCTGGTGCTCGTGGTGGTGCGCCGCGTGATGGGCATGGTGGCCGCCGCCGCCGGACGCGCCCGGGATGTCCTTCAGCGGGATGCCGAGCGCCTTTGCCAGTTCCCTGGCGATCAGGTCGCCGGCCTTCTCCAGCGCCGCCTTGTCGCCTTCGAGGCCCTTCAGGAACCCCTTGTTGATCGACTGGCCGTACTGGATATCGGCGGCCCGCTGGCCGATCTTCGTCTGGTCATCCTGGATGTAGCGCTCGTCCTGGTTGATCTCCGCGATCAGCTTCGACCCGCCGGAGATGATCGCCTCGCCGTAGGCGATGCCGTCTGCCGGGTCCATCTGCGCGACCTGGGACAGCAGCGCCTTGGACAGTTTCATCTTCTTGAGCTTGCCGAGGATCTCGAAGAACTTGTGGAGCTGCCCGAGCATCTTGCCCAGCCCGGCCTTGATTTCCTGCCCGGTGACCGGCAGCGTCGCCCCTGTCGTGGGGTCGGTGCCCCCGGTGATGTTCGACAGGGCGTCATCAGAGGCCAGCGAGGACGTCACCTGGGAGGCGTACTGTTTCATCGCCGCGATCGTGGCCGACACCTTGGCGAGCTTCTCCATCGCGGCCGTCTGCGCGGAGATCGTGGACTCCAGCTTGGAAGCGGCCGGCCCGGAGTAGTACTCCTTCAGCATCGCGATCGTCTTGGCGGACTCGGCCCGGATGTTCGCCGCTGTCTTCAGGGAGCCGTCCGCGAAGGCTTTGATGATCGTCTCGGCGTCGTCATGAGCCCACGTGGCGCTCTTGCCCTTGCGCAGTTCACCCGCGAGGCCACCTGGGCCGCCGCTGGCCGTGCCCATGTCCACGGTGTCGCTGACGTTGATGTTGAAGATGTCCTGCGGGAACCCGAAGTGCGCCGACGCGGTAATGCCGCCGCCGGCGTAGTGGCCGGTCTTGTTGCCGCGTGC
>Ga0302232_10001188_pt1 | contig 18323 bp, 16 predicted proteins | sample II_Palsa_N2_3_FD_193575 | JGI IMG/M metagenome (GOLD analysis project Ga0302232, IMG submission 193575) | Peat permafrost microbial communities from Stordalen Mire near Abisko, Sweden - II_Palsa_N2_3 | ecosystem: Environmental > Terrestrial > Soil > Palsa > Peat permafrost | place: Sweden...
GTCCGCTGGTGTAATGCGGGTGAAGGCCCGCCCGAGTTCTGTTGAAGCCAGCGATAGTCTGGAACAGAAAGCCGCCGTTGTTGCAGATGTAGTAGGCACCGTCGGGTCCTACGGCGAGGCCATTCGGGCCGCCGACCACGTTCGCAATCACCGACACCGTGCCGTCTGGCGCAACCCGGCTGACCGTTTCCCTTTGTATCTCAACCAGTGCAATCGAGCCGTCGGCCAACGCAACCGGCCCTTCCGGAAAGAGCAGGCCGGTAGCGAGGACATTGAAGTTTTCCATTGAAGCTCCTACAAAGGTCCGTTAATACGATCACGTCGCAGTCAGGATTCAATGTTTATTGGCGCGCTGGACGTAGCTGTTATCGTAAGTGGTGCTTAGATCGATGTTCGCCGCGGCAACCGTAGGATCGAATGCGGCCAGCACGTTGCGAACAGTTTTCGGCGCGTCGGCCGCCATGAGGCCGTCCTGTGACAGACATTGGTGCATGTTCGAATACGCCTGCACGAAGACGGCTTTGTCGGCAACCGCATATTGCGCAGGCACGGCGTCAGCGACCTGCCGCGGCGTCGCCTGCGCCATCCACTTCTCGGCCGCAACCATCGCATTCGCAATGGCCTGAACCGTTTTGGGGTTCTTGTCGATGAACGTCTTCGTCGCGTAGATGCTCGCCTCGGGGTAGTTGCCGCCGAGCGTCGCCTGGGTATCCTTCACATTGCGCATCTGCGCCAGCGGAAACAGGTCACCGCTATCCTGCAGCACAGTCGCCACAGGATCGTTGGTCATGATCGCGTCCAATTGGCCACTGCGCGCCGCGGCAACAGCGCCGGACGAGGAACCAACGCCAATGATCGAGACATCTTCGGGCTTGAGGCCTGCCCTGCTCAACAGATAATTGACGCCCATGTGAAAGCTCGAACCCGGCGAACTCACACCGATCCGCTTGCCTTTCAGGTCCGCATAGGTCTTGATCTTGTCGTGGCTCGCCTTCGTCACACCGAATACGAATCCGGGACAAACCGCCTGCGTGACGAACGACACGATCTTCTGCCCGCGCGCAGCCATCGTGATCGTGTTCGAGTAGGCCCCTGCGACGATGTCCGCACTGCCGCCGAGCAACGCCTGCAAGGCCTTCGCGCCACCGCTGTAAACGCCGATCTCCACATCGAGCCCCTGCTGCTTGAAGTAGCCCCGGCTGCTGGCGATCACAAACGGCAGATAGGGAAAGCCCACCCCCGCTGCGGCGAGATGAATCTTCGGCTGCTCGGGCGCGCTTTGCGCGTTCGCCGCGACAGTGAACGCCATGGACATCGTCAACATGATCGAGGCGATGCAAAAACGCTTCATGAATACTGCTCCTCAATGCCGGATGCTGCTGGATGTTGCTCGTCGTTGCCGCGTGTGTGATACGTACCGCTACCGGGCACGCGTCTCAGATCGCCTAGTAAGTCGCGCGCCCACCGGAAAGATCGAACACAGCGCCCGTGGTGAACGAATTCTCTTCGCTCACGAGCCACGCGATCATCGCCGCAGCCTCGCTGAGTTCCAGGAAGCGGCCGCGGGGAATCTTGCTCAGCATGTAGCTGATGTGTTCCGGCGCCTGTAGCATCGCGCCAGGCGTGCGCGCGACCGCTGGCGTGACGCAGTTGACGGCGATATCGTGCGCCGCGACTTCCTTGCCGAGCGATTTCGTCATGGCAATGACGGCCGCCTTCGCGGCACTATAGGCCGCGGCATTCGGATTGCCCTCCTTGCCGGCAACGGATGCCACATTGACGATGCGGCCATAGTTCTGCTCTGTCATCACGGGGATCACCGCGCGGCAGCAGTGAAACGTACCGTTCACATCGACGTCGATCACCTGGTGCCAGTCGTCGAGCGGGTAATTGGCGAGCGTCGCGTTCGGTCCGACGATCGCCGCGTTGTTGATCAGAATGTCGACCCGGCCTCTCGCCTCAAGCGTGCCCGCCAACGCAGCGGCCACGCTGTCGTAGTCCGCAATGTCAACCTTCGCCGTATGCACCGCGCCCTTGCCAACGGCGTTCAGTTCGGCGCTTGCCTGCTTCAGGGTGGCCTCGTTGATGTCCCACACAACCAGCTTTGCCCCCGAAGCGAGAAGCCGGTGGCCGACCGTCAGCCCAATGCCTTGCGCGCCGCCCGTCACGATAGCAACACGGCCCGTCAAATCGATAGCGTTCGTTTGCACAATGATGATCCCTGTGTGTGAATGGAAAGACGTGCTGTGCTCTTACGCGTGTCCGCTGACCGTCTGCCCGGCGGACGGTTGCCAACGCATGAAGTGGTCTTCGAACAACGACACCGTCGTATCGAGCACCAGCGCGAAAACGGTGAGCAGCAGAATGCCGGCAATGACCGAGTCGATGTCGAACACGCCTTCGGCCAGCAGAATCAGATAACCGACACCTTTCTCGGAGCCAAGGTATTCACCCACCACACTGCCCACGAACGCAATACCGACGGCGTTATGCAAGCTCGAGAAAACCCAGCTCATCGCAGAAGGCAGATAGACGTGACGCATCAACTGGCGTGAACTGGCGCCGAGCATGCGCGTATTGGCCAGCACAGCAGGGCTGACTTCGCGCACCCCTTGAAAGACGTTAAAGAACACGACGAAGAAAACCAGCGTGACGCCTAGCGCCACCTTCGACCAGATGCCCAGCCCGAACCACAAGGCGAAGATTGGCGCAAAAATCAGCCGTGGCATTGAGTTCAGCGCCTTGATGAACGGATCAGTCACAACGGCAAGAAAAGGGCTTAAAGCAAGCCATAAACCGCAGCCGAGGCCCAGCACCGTGCCGATCAGAAACGCGAGAATCGTCTCGATGAGGGTCGTGTAAAGATGGGGATAGATTGAGCCCGTAACGAACCAACCGATCAATTTGCGCGCCACGCCGACCGGATCGCCGAAGAAGAATGGCGAGATCCAGCCACGGCTCGTCAGCAACCACCACAGCAACAGGAAACCGCCCAGCAGCAGAAGACGGGTGAGAAGAACCACGAGCCGGTTGCGCGGATCAAGCAGGGTTGCGTGCATAGCTTTTCAGAACCTCCCTCCGGAGCACCTGCCAGATCTGCGCGTGGAGTTGCAGGAAGCGTTGCGTCATGCGAATTTCGGCGACCTCTCGCGGACGCTGCAGGTCGATGTCGAATTCGGCGATCGGCTTCGTCGCCGGCCCGGCTGACATGACCACCACGCGGTCCGACAGCGAGATCGCCTCCTCCAGATCGTGTGTGACGAAGACAACCGACTTGCGATCCGTCGACCAGAGCCGCAACAGTTCGTCTTCCATCAGATGACGCGTCTGGATATCGAGCGCGCTGAACGGCTCATCCATCAGCAGGATGCGTGGATCCAGCGCCAGCGCCTGGGCGAGGCCAGCACGCTTGCGCATGCCGCCCGACAATTGATGGGGATACTTGCGGCCGTGTCCATGGAGGCCCACGCGAAGCAGCCATTCCCGCGCCGTCGCGATGGCTTCGGCCTTAGATTTGCCGTGGAAAATCAGGCCCGCCGCGATGTTGTCCTCGGCGGTTTTCCAGGGCATCAGCGCATCTACCTGAAACAGATAAGCGGCGTCCTTGTTGAGCCCCTGCTTCAGCGGCTGTCCGAACACGCTCAGCGTGCCGGACGATGGACGGATCAGCCCCGCTGCCACATTGAGCAACGTCGACTTGCCGCAACCGGTCGGCCCGACCACGGACAGGAATTCGCCGTCGCGCACGCTGAGGTTGACCTCGCTTACCGCGGTGTAGGTCCTTCCACGACGTTCGTTGCTGGCGAACGCGCAGGTCACGCCGTCGAAGCGCAGGGCCTCCAAAGCGTTCTGCGGCCTGCGTTCGGCTTCGACGCTGCGTAAAGCTGCCGTCATCGTGTCGCCTCCTTCTGAGCGCGCCGTGAAGCTCACTGCGAGAGCTCTTCCAGGCTGCGGTTGAGCGTGCGTGGACTGAACACGCCCACCGCCACGATCATCACGAGCATCGCCGCGCCGATAAACATCGCCACGCCCATCGTGCCGCCTTCATGCAGAAAAAAGCCGATCAACAGGCCCGCCATCGCCGCACTCACGCGGCTCCACGAATAAACAAAGCCGATCGCACGCGCACGAATGCGAGTCGGATACTGCTCCGCCTGAAAGCCGTGGAAGACGAACGAAATCCAGTTGTTGAACAGCGTGACGAGTACGCCGAACGCAATGATCAGCACGGGACTGGTCTGCCGCGCGAAGAACGTCATGAAAATTCCGATACCGACCCCCGCCGATACGATCTGCCACTTGCGCTCCATCTTGTCCGCGATCCAGATGCCGAGCAGCGGGCCGACCGGATTCGCGAGCGCGATAATAAAGGCGTACTGCAGGCTGGTGGTAACGTGGATGCCTTTCGATATCAGCAGCGTCGGAACCCACGCGCCAAAGCCATAAAAGGCTATCGTCTGGGTCAGGTTGAAAATGGAGAGCACCAGGGTGCGTTTTCCATAAGGTGGCTTAAACAGTTCGGAGAACTTTCCGTCGCCTACGACCGGTTCCGAAGGCCCCGCCGGCGGCAACGCATCGACGCCAACGTCGCGGGCGATCTTCGTCTCAAGATCGCGCATGATCCGTTCGGCGTCCCCTTCACGTCCGTGCAGGGAGAGCCAGCGCGGGCTCTCCGGTAATCCCAGCCGCAACCACCACGCGGCGACCGCGCCAACCGCCGCGATCATTGCGACCCAGCGCCAGCCGTCGATGCCGAGCGGGCTGACCGGCACCAGCAGCCAGCCCAGCAACGCCACCACCGGCACGATCAGAAACTCGATGAACTGATAAAACGCGAATGCCTTGCCGCGGCCTTGCGGGGGAACGAGCTCGGTGAGAAACGTATCGATGGTCACCTGTTCGAGTCCCACGCCGATCGCCGCGATGAAGCGGCACAGGTCGACGCCGGCGGCACTCGTCTGACACGCCATCACGGCCGTCGCGAGCGAATACCAGATCAGCGAGAAGGTGAACATCGAGCGGCGCCCGAGACGGTCGGCGATCGAGCCGAACACCATGCAACCGAGCCACATGCCCGCGAACGTGCAGAAAACAAAAAAGCCCACGCCGCTGATGCCGAAGAAGCCGACCGAGCTACTGGAGAACAGACCGCTCCTCACGAGCCCTGGCGCGATATACGCCGTCATGAAGAGATCGTACAGTTCGAACACGCCGCCGAGCGAGATCAGGAACACCAGCCGCCACAAGGTGCGCGTGAACGGCAGCCGGTCGAGGCGCGCTGCGACCTGCCCGGCATACGCGTCCGTCACGACGAACGTCGTATCTGCATAGATGTCTGTCATCGTCGTCTCCGTACGGCATGCATGCGCTGCCGTCATTATTTTCTGCGGGTCTGATCAGCACCCGGTCGCGAGCCGGGCATGCCGGCCCGAATCTCTGCTAACCGCTCAACCCAGCGCGGCCAGCACTGCTTCACCCATTTCACGCGTGCCCACTTTCTTCGTGCCGGGCTGATAGATATCGGCGGTGCGGTAGCCGTAGGCCAGTACCGCGCCTACCGCACGACGAATTCGTGTCGCTGCCTCGGGCAGGTCGAACGAGAGTCGCATCATCATTTCAACCGAAAGGATGGCCGCCAGCGGATTGGCGATGTCCTTGCCCGCGATGTCCGGCGCTGTGCCGTGCACCGGTTCGTACAGGCCAAACCGGCTGCTGCCGAGCGACGCCGAAGGCAGCATGCCGATCGAGCCGGTCAGCATCGCGGCCGCGTCGGAGAGGATATCGCCGAACACGTTACCGGTCACGATCACATCGAACTGGCGCGGATTGCGCATCAGCATCATGGCGGCGGCGTCGACAAACGCATGAGTGAGCTCGACGTCAGGATATTCCGCGCCCACCTCCGTCGCGACTTCGCGCCAGAGCTGCATGGTCTCAAGCACGTTGGCCTTGTCGACCGAGCAGACCTTGCGGTTGCGTGTCTGCGCGAGGCGAAATGCAGCGTGCACGATACGCCGCACTTCGCTTTCCGTGTAGCGCATCGTGTTGATGCCCACGCGCTCTCCACCTTCGATCGTCACGCCGCGTGGCTCGCCGAAATACAGATCGCCGGTCAACTCCCGCAGGATCACGATATCCAGTCCGTCGACGATCTCGCGCTTCAGGCTGGACGCATCCGCCAGTTCAGGGAACAGGAACGCCGGGCGATAGTTCGCGAACAGGCCCAGAGCCTTACGCAGACGCAGCAGGCTTGCACCAGGACGCATGTCGAACGGAATCTTCTCGTCGCCGGGTTCTCCGGCGGCACCGAACAGAATGGCATCGGACTTGCGGGCGAGTTCGAGCGTCGCTGCCGGCAACGGGTCTCCGGCAGCGACCACGCCTGCTCCGCCGATCGGCGCGTGACTGACTTCCAGCTCGGCGCTCTTCGGGACCACCGCCTGTAACACCTTTAGCGCTTCCGCAGTGACTTCCTTTCCGATTCCATCGCCAGCGAGCACGGCAACTTTCATTTGCTGTCCTTAGATAGGGGGTGAATGTCGTGAGAGGATTTCGAATGGGCCTTCAATACGCGTAATTGCGCTCGAATGCCTCGATCCGATCCAGTTGAGTCAAGGTGTAGCCGAGTTCGTCGAGGCCCTCCATCAGACAACGCTTCTGGTAGGCATCGATCTCGAAGCGATGCGATACACCGTCGGGCGTCGCGACTGTCTGTGCCTCGAGGTCGACGCTCACGTGCAAACCCGGCTGCGCCTCGAGCTTGCCGATCATTTCGGCGACCTGACTGGCCGGCAGCAATATGATTAGCAGGCCGTTCTTCCCGGCATTGGAGGCGAAAATATCGCCGACGCTTGCAGCGATCACGACGCGCACGCCATAGTCATATAAGGCCCACACCGCATGCTCGCGCGAAGAGCCGCAGGCGAAGTTTTCTGGCGCGACCACAATGCGGGCGCTGCGGTAGGCCGGTGAATTCAGCGCGAACGCATAGTTCGGCGTGCCATCCGCGCGATACCGCAGATCGCGAAAGAGATAATTGCCGAAATCGTCGGAGCGAGGTTTCTGCAGATAGCGGGCCGGAAGAATCTGGTCCGTGTCAAAGTTGGGTTGTGCGATCGGCAGCGCGACCGCGTCCAGGTGAACGAAAGGTTCCATCGTCAGATCCCCTCTGCAAGCATGGGCCGTACGTCCACGAGGTGGCCATTCAATGCCGCGGCAGCGACCATCGCAGGACTCATCAGATGGGTGCGCGATCCCGGGCCCTGCCGCCCCACAAAGTTGCGGTTGGTAGTGGATGCGCTGCGCCGCCCCGGCGCCACCGTATCGCCGTTCGTGCCCAGGCACATCGAGCAGCCGGCCTCGCGCCACTGAAACCCCGCGTCCTTGAAGATACGGTCGAGACCCAGCGCCTCCGCTTCCTGCTTGACGAGCCCCGAGCCAGGCACCACCCACGCCTCGACTGAGGCCGCAACCTTGCGTCCCTTCACCACCGCAGCCGCCGACTTGAGGTCCTCGATCCGGCCATTGGTGCAAGAACCGATGAACGCACGGTCGATCTTCAGGCCATCGAGCGGCATGCCCGGTGTGAGTCCCATGTAATCCAAGCTGCGCTGCATCGCAGCACGCCGCTCGCCGGTCGGCGCCGTGGCGGGATCCGGCACGCGCGCATCGATCGCCAGCGCGTCCTCGGGACTATTGCCCCACGTAACCATAGGCGTGAGTTGGCTGACGTCGAGCGATACCCGCTTGTCGAACGGCGCATCCGGGTCCGACGCGAGCGCACGCCAGCGCGCCACCTCGCGGTCCCACTGCGCGCCGGTGGGCGCAAACGGTCTGCCCGCCAGGTAGTTGAACGTCGTGTCGTCAGGGGCGATCATGCCGGCCCGCCCGCCTGCTTCGATCGACATGTTGCAGACCGTCAGGCGCCCTTCCATCGACAGGGCGGTGATCGCCGGTCCCGCGTACTCGATCACGTGACCAGTCGCGCCGCCTGCGCCGATTTTGGCGATGATCGCGAGAATCACGTCTTTCGCACCCACGCCTGCCGGAAGCTGGCCATCGAGCACGATGCGCAACGCCTTCGGCTTGCGCTGCCAGAGCGTTTGCGTCGCCAGCACGTGCGCGACCTCAGTCGCCCCAATGCCGAAAGCGAGCGCGCCAAGGGCGCCGTGCGTCGACGTATGGCTGTCGCCACACACGATCAACATGCCGGGGCGGCTCAAGCCCTGCTCCGGCCCGACCACGTGGACAATGCCCTGGCGGATGTCGTCGAGACCAAAGAAGGTAATGCCAAGGCTCTTGCTGTCGTCACGCAATGCGTTGGCCATCGCGCGTTTTTCCGGATCGGCGATGCTCTCGAGATCGCGACTGGAGGTCGGCACGTAGTGATCCGGCGTGGCAAAGCCGCGCTGCGGCGCGTGCGCTTTCAGGCCGCGCTGGCGCAGCATTTCGAAGGCAGGTGCGGAGCCGTCCTGCAGAAAGTGGCTATCCACGTAGAGCAGGCTCTGGCCGTCTTCGCGCGTGAGTACGTGGTGTTCGTGCCAGACCTTGTCGAGCAGGGTGCGGGATGCCCGGTTCGTTGCGTTCACGTCGATGTCTCCGTCGGTCAGCGCTGTCTATGGCAGCGCGATGCCTCGATTTCGTCCGAGTGAAGTTGATGATAGGCAGTTCTGCAACCTTTTCAACGATCGATATATCATGGGGGGCATGAGAAAATCTCATGGAAACCTATGCGCCGAAAACTGCCTCCGCTCAACGCCTTGCGCGCCTTCGAAGCTTCCGCGCGCTACCTGAGTTTTACCGGCGCTGCGAAAGAACTACTCGTGACACAGGGCGCGGTAAGCCGCCATGTGTCCTCACTCGAGGACTGGCTTGGCGTCAAACTCTTTCTGCGAACTCATCGCGGCATCGAGTTGACGCGCAAAGGCGAGGCGTATGTGCGCTCGCTTAGCAGCGTCTTTGATCAGATCGATTACGCCACGCGTGAGGCGCGCGGTGAAGCCGACGGCTCGGTGTTGCGTCTGAAGCTGCCGCCCACGTTTGCGATGCGCTGGCTGGTGCCGCGCCTGACGCGCTTCCAGGCGCTTCATCCGAAGATCGAGATTCAGATCTTCACCTCGCATGAGCCGGCGAATTTTCGTCAGGAGGACGTCGATCTCTCGGTGCACTCGCACCCGTTTCCACCCGACGATACGAGCCAGCGCCGCTTGCTCCGTGAAGTGCTGATGCCCGTGTGCAGTCCCGCGCTGCTGAAGCAGGGACCACCGTTACGTTCTCCAGAAGATCTTGCGCATCACACGCTGCTGGCGTCGCGGCATCGCCCGATGGACTGGTCGCGCTGGCTGGTGCAGGCGGGTATGACCGGGCTGGACGGCGCGGCCAGTGTGCATTTCGACAATGCGGCGCTGGCGTATCAAGGCGCCATCGACAACCTCGGAATCGTGATGGCAGTGCGGGCGCTGATAGAGGACGATCTGTGCAGCGGGCGGCTGGTGGCGCCGTTCGATCTTCGGGTGCCGACGCCAGGTGCGTACTACCTGGCTTGCTCGCAGGTTGGCTCGGCGTCGCCGCAATTGCTTGCCTTCGAAACGTGGCTTGTTCAAGAGGCGCTCGACTTTGAAAAAGCCCTCTTGCTGCGCGTCCCGGAGTGAAGGCAGGCGGCAGCTGCAACCGAGGCGCCCGCAAACCTGACTATCAATAGAGACCCAAGGTGCGTGCATGCAGGCGCGCGAGACCCAGCAACGCGTCGATAAACGGCGTCGGCACCTCCGTGATCTGCCCCAGCTCTCGCACTGCGCCCACCAGAGCATCGATCTCAACCGTCTTGCGAGCCAGAACGTCCTGCAACATGGACGTTTTCATCGCGCCTAGTTTCAACGTTACTGCATGCCGATCGCTCGGTTGCTGATCGATGACAATCCCGAATCGCGCACCGATCTCCTTGGCCTCCAGCATGGCACGCGTAACGAAGCCGCGCACCAGATCGTCGCCCAGAATCTTGTCGGTGGTGGCGCCCGTAATTGCACTGATCGGGTTCATCGTCATGTTGCCCCACAGCTTGTACCAGACGTCCCGCTGAATCTGGTCAGAAGCCGAAGCGTTAAAGCGAGCTGCTGCGAACGTCTCCACAAGTTTCGCGACTCGCTCGCTCGGCTGTCCGGATGCCTCGCCGAGGATGAGACCATTGCCCTGGTGATGGCGGATCACGCCCGGAGCGTCCTGCAGGCAACTTGCGTGCACCACGCAACCGACGGTCTGCGCGCTGGGAATCGCCGCTGCTATGGCGCCGTCCGGATCCACCGATGTCAGTTGCTTGCCCGCAAAGGCGGCGCCGAGACCATCGCAGAACCACCACGGAATGCCGTTCATTGCCGTGATGATCGTGGTGTTTTCCGTTAGCAACGGTGCAATGCCGGCAGCAACCGCGGCCATTGCCGGGGCCTTCACGGCGACGATCACAATATCCTGAGGACCAAGGTCCGCACTGTGCTCGCTGGCTTCGACCGTCGCTGCCGTCGTCTTGCCGCCCTCGACGAGTTGCAGGCCGTTTTCCCTGAGCGCGGATAGCGTTGCGCCTCGCGCGATCACACTGACGTCATGACCCGCCTGGGCAAGCCTCGCTCCCATCCAACCGCCGATGGCACCAGCACCATAAATACAGATCTTCATGCTTGAATCCTTGTAGCGGGTTCTAATTCGGGCAAAGCCTTCCGGCCTGGCCATTCTATGCCGCTTCGACCTTGCCACCCAAAGTCCGGTAACGTGACGGCGTCACGCCTATCAGACGCTTGAAAACACGCTGGAATGCGGCGTTCGACTGATACCCCACCATCTCGCCGATCTCGGCGACACCCACGTTTGACTCAAGCAGTTTGTGCCCGGCGAGGGTCATCCGGATATCGGTCAGCATGTCGGTCGCGGAGCGGCCGATCACATCCTGGAACTGCCGTACGAAGGTCGCCCTCGACATATTGCACAGCGAAGCAAGCTGGTCGAGCGTCCATGGCTTATCCGGTGTTTCGAACATCGCCATGACCGCAGGCTGCAGGCGTGGCCGTGCCGCGAGAGCCAGCAGGCCATGTGGGGGTTGCGAGCCGCTGCTTGCAAAGCGCAACGTCAAGGCGAACAAGGCGGCCGAAAGATGGTTGACAAGTGCCTCGCTGCCTGGCCCTTCGTCGACCGACTCCTCACGCATCAACTCGATCAGCCGTGCGAGCCGTGTGCTCGCCAGCGTTCCCGAGGGTTCGCTGCGGCCGTTTGAGGTGCCGCCGGCGCTCTCAGCGCTGTGTACTACCAGGCGTCCGGGCAAATGCTCGCGCAGCAGCCGGTCAGGCACTGCGCCAATCAGAAACCGGCCGCACAGGATGTCCGCACGCGCGCCCGAGCCTTCGTTCTCTGCGATCAGCAACGAGACAGCGTGCCGTTCGACTAGCTGCACCGGTGGACGTCCGCTGCCATCGTGGATCCGATGCGCGCCACCGGTCGGAAACAGCACGATGTCTCCTGCCGTCAGTTGCTCGGCGGGACCACTGCCATGCTCCAGCACTGCCTCGCCCGAAAGCAGGACGTGATACGGAATCTCGCGCACGGTGGCGCTGCCCTGTGCGATCTCCCACGGCGCGCCGAAATGGCAACGCACGTCCAGACGGCCGCTGACGGGGATAAGGGCGAGGACTCGACTGAGCAGATCCATATGAGCCGCTTGAGCAGATTCTTGAGTCGGTTGAGGATTAGCGCCGAGGGGGTATGCGCCTAGAGTGACAAGTAGTTAAGCAGCCTGATTCTACCCGAGCAATGTCTCGATGAGCTTGCGGTGCTCTCCCTTCATCGCATCACGGTTTCGAGGAATTCATGAAGACAGTCCAGACCGATGTAGCCATTATTGGTGCCGGCAGTGCCGGCCTGCCGGCGTATCGCGCCGCCAAGGCGGCGGGCGCTTCCGCGATCCTCATTGAAGGGGGACCGCACGGTACGACTTGTGCACGTGTCGGGTGCATGCCATCGAAACTGCTGATCGCCGCTGCAGAGGCGGCTCATGCCGCGCAGCACACGGCGCCGTTCGGCGTACACGTCGACGGAACCGTTCGCATCGACGGCCGCGAAGTCATGCAGCGGGTGAAGAGCGAGCGCGACCGTCTGGTGGGCTTTGTACTCGACAGCGTCGAAGCGATTCCAATTGCCGATAAGCTGACCGGGTATGCCCGCTTTATCGACGACGGCCTGCTGCAGGTTAGCGACCATACGCGTGTCAGGGCACGCAGCGTGGTGATCGCAACTGGTTCGTCGCCGGTCATCCCACCGAAGTATCGGGCGCTTGGCGACCGCGTCATCGTCAACGACGACGTGTTCGAATGGTCTGACCTGCCGCGCAAGATCGCGGTGATCGGCGCGGGCGTCATTGGACTCGAACTGGGACAGGCGCTCGCCCACCTGGGCGTAGAAGTGACAGTGATCGGCGCGCGCGGGCGGGTTGGCCCGCTTACGGATCCGGCCATCAAGGCCTATGCGGAACGCACCTTCCAGAACTCGTTCCGTTTCGAAGCGCAGGCGGAAGTAGAAGCGGCAACGCGTGTGGGCGATGCGGTACATATCCGCTTTCGGACCGGCGCCGGAGAGCCGGTCGAAGATACGTTTGAGTATGTGCTGGTCACGGCCGGACGCAAGCCGAATTTCGAACAGCTTGCGTTGCATAACACTTCACTTACGCTCGATAACCAGGGGGCCCCTATCTATGATCCGCTTACGCTGCAGGCAGGGGCTCATCCCGTGTTCATTGCCGGCGACGCGAATGGGGTCCTGCCGCTGTTGCACGAAGCTGCGGACGAAGGCCGCGCCGCGGGGACAAACGCTGCCCGCTTCCCGGACGTCGCGCCGTTGAAGCGCCGGGCGCCGATCGCCGTGCTGTTTTCGAACCCGGGCATTGCGATGGTCGGCGCGCGACACGCCGATCTGGAACCGGGTACGTTCGCGACTGGCGAAGTCAGCTTCGAAGATCAGGGACGCAGCCGCGTGATGTTGAAGAACCACGGGTTGATGCATGTGTATGTGGACAAGACAAGCCGGCAGTTTCTGGGCGCGGAGTGGATTGGTCCAGATGCCGAACATATTGCCCACCTGCTCGCCTGGGCCTTGCAGATGAAGCTGACGGTCGATGCGATGCTCGAGATGCCCTTCTACCATCCGGTGGTTGAAGAAGGGCTTCGCACAGCGCTGCGTCACGCTGTGGCGGCATTGTAGTTGCCTTGAACACGTCACCGTTCAGTGTGCCGGTTGAGTTCGTTTGCGTTCGATATCCGGCACACTGTTCTTATGACGAAACAGATAACTTCCAAGGAGTTTTTGAGCGCATGATGCGCAAATATGTAGTCCGCACCATCCGTATCAGCGTAGAAGGAATCAGCATGGAAAATTTCAGGCGTTGGCGGTTGGACTGGGTGCCTTTGGGCTTGCTGACCGCTGTGCTCATCATGTTGCCAGCCAGAGTGTTCGCCCAGCAGCCCGTGGCGCCGGATCCTATGGAAAAGCCGTTCCTCGCCGAGAACGATCAGGCGATGAAGAAGATGATGGATGGAATGGCCGCCAAACCATCTGGAGATATCGACAGCGACTTCGTAGCGATGATGCAACCGCATCATCAAGGGGCGATCGATATGGCAGAAGCCGAACTACGCTACGGCCACAACGAGCAGTTGCGACGGATCGCGCAGGAAATCATCGTTGACCAGCAGCAGGAGATCGTTGCGATGAGCGTCGCGCTCAAGCGGCCACTACCGCCGTCCGCGCCGGTCCCGACACAGACGCCACAGGCCGTTTCGCATCAAACGCAACCGCAGACCATGAACCCGGGCATGTCCATGCCCATGCCAACGCCGGGCAACCGCCAATAGCCGTCACGAAGATTGCCCCGCTCCCCCGGAGACAGGACCATGAAGCGTATGTCCATTCTGGCCGCCCTGGCCGCGACAAGCCTGGCTCACATGCTGCCTGCCCTCGCCGGACAGGCTCCGGGTGCATCGACTGATCCCAATGCGCCCATCAGTCATCATGATCGTGTCTATGCATCCGAGCAGTTCTCGAACACCGTCTCGATCGTCGATCCCGCGGACAACCATCTGGTCGGCGTGATTCGTCTGGGCGACACATCGCCCACGAATTTCAGTCCGCTTTATAAAGGCCAGGTTCTCGTGCACGGCATGGGTTTCTCCCCTGACCACCGGACGCTCGCTATCGTGGCAATCGGTTCGAACTCGGTGACGTTTATCGACACCGCAACGAATGCGGTCAAACACACAACGTACGTGGGGCGTTCGCCACACGAAGCGTTTTATACGCCAGACGGCAGCGAGGTGTGGGTGACCGTGCGCGGCGAAAACTATGTCGAAGTGCTCGACGCCCAGACCTACGCCGAAAAGACCCGCATCGTTACCCCCGCGGGTCCTGGCATGACGATCTTTTCGACGGACGGAAAATACGGCTATGTCTGTTCTTCGTTCAATCCGGAAGTGGACGTGATTACAGTCGCCGACCATCAGATCGTCGCCAAGGTCACACAAGAGAGTCCGTTCTGCCCGAACATCGCCGCGACGCCGGATGGCAAGCAGGTGTGGTTCACGCTGAAAGACACCGGCAAAACGCAGGTCTTCGATGCGCATCCGCCGTTCTCGCTGATCAAGACCCTGGACACCGGTCCCATCACCAATCACGTGAATTTCGCTGTCAACGCGAAAGGTTCGTATGCCTACATTACCGTAGGCGGCCTCAACGCGGTAAAGGTGTACCGCACCGACACATTTGCTCAGGTCGCGACGATTCCGGTCGGCAACATGCCGCACGGAGTCTGGCCGTCCGGCGACGGCACGCGAATCTACGTCGGACTCGAAAATTCCGACACGATGACCGCGATCGATACGCGCACCAATAAGGTCATCGCGGTCGTCCCGATCGGACAGGCGCCTCAGGCGATTGCCTACGTCTCGAATGCGGTGCCGGAGGGCGACGGCACGCAAAATACACAACCGCTAGGTTTATCCGGACACGCGGCGCATCTCTCGATGGTAGAAGCCGGTCATACAGGTAACGCAGAGGCCCCCACCAGCGTCGTGCTTTACGACCAGGGCGTTGTGCAGGTCCTGCAGGCTTCCGTGACCGGACTTCAGCCGAAGCAACCTTACGTGCTCGGACTCAGCAACGCCGCCGATGGCAGCGGACCGGTCGAACCGATTGCCCGCTTCATGACAAACCCGGCGGGATCGGCAATCGTCGATACAGTGGGGCAGATCCGGCAGATCGTCGCACCCGGGGCATCGGACACCGCAGCGGTCGCGGACAAGCGTCGCTACCTCGTAATCGCCCCCGCGGTTGATGGCAAGCCAGGCGACGTCGTGCAGATTCAGTCGTTGTAACGGGGAGGTGTTTGCCTCTCCGTTACAACGTCGTTCGTATGAAGATTGACCGCATCTCGGACGCTTACTTCATAAACAGCTTTCCCAGCAACAGCAGCCGTAACGTAGCGACGAAGAGCGCCAGAATGGCGACGTTAAGCAGCACAAAAAGCGGCAACGCAAGGACATCGACCGCCGGGTGAGCATGTACGCTCGCGGCGTGCATGCTGGCGAGCACGAGCGCGGTTGCCCCGAAGCTGAACGCCCAGTAGCCGGCCGAGAAACCCGTCTCCACGAACCAGTGCAGCAGGCGCGACAGCAGCAGTAATTGCAGCACCGCGTAGCCAAACAAGCCCAGAAACACCATGTCGATGCTGTTATGGGAAATTGAAAGGTACGCGATCGAAGCCACCGCAGGCGGCGCAAGCTGGATGCCCAAGGTGGGACGGATCGCGTGCGCCAACGGTTCGGATGTGTAAAGCCGATGGGTAATGACCGACTCGAGCGCCAACCACGAGAAAAGGCCCGCGCCAAAAAATAGTTTGGCGGCGTCCGCGTATCCAATCGAGCTCAGCGCGATGGAAGACACGAAATTGCCCGCCACGGTAGGCAGATACATGACGGCTGTCGTGTCTTCATGCTTGCGGCCGCCACGCAATAGCGCGCCGGAGCGGTACGTAGAAAACCCAAGTTGGCCTGCCGCGCCCAATAACACCAGCGCTGCCCCCGCGCTATCGCTCCAGGTAGCCACCCACGCGCCGACCAGCACCGTCGAGACTGGCACGAGCCCGATGAAACAGCAATGTATGGGGTGTTCGAACTCCGTCATCGCGTCATCGTGATCGCGCATCCACTTGGTGGCATAGCCAACCAGCAGAGCAAGCCACAACAGTGCGGTGAGTGTGAAAAGTGCCTCGCCAATCCTCGCGTCCACGCCCCAGACCACGTGGGCAAAACGCCAGCAATTACTCAACCCCGCCATTCCCAGGACGATTCCGAACGAAGAGGCCGGAACGGCGAAGTGACGCACTTGCGGAGACACCGAAACAGTGGACATGAGTTCCTCCGAGGGCTGATGTCGGCGGGAATCAGGTTTGCCCGTCCGGACGTATCAACACTATAGGCGCCACTGTTCGGCATGCAACTGGAAGATAATTGCGGCACGTCACCGCCTGTAAACGATCGCTGCAGGCGAGCCGCTCGAGGCCGTCTTCAGTTCAACTCACGTAATCGCCCCGATCTGCCACGGCACGAACTCGTTCTGTCCGTAGCCGTGGACCTCGCTCTTGGACATCGTGCCGGAAGCGGTGGCCAGTATCAGCTCGAAGATCTCCTGCCCCAACTCGTCGACGCTCTTCTCGCCGTCGAGGATCGTGCCGCAGTTCAGGTCAATGTCTTCTTCCTGCCGCTTCCACAACGCGGTGTTCGTGCCCAGCTTCAACGACGGTGAAGGCGCGCAGCCATATGCGGAACCACGCCCCGTCGTAAAGCAGATCAGGTTGGCGCCGCCCGCGACCTGTCCGGTTGCCGAAACGGGATCGTAACCGGGCGTGTCCATGAAAACGAGGCCATGTGCGCTGACCGGCTCGGCATAGTGATACACATCGACCAGATTGGTCGTGCCGCCCTTCGCCACCGCACCTAACGACTTCTCCAGAATAGTCGTCAGGCCTCCTGCCTTGTTGCCTGCCGAGGGATTGTTGTTGAGATCGGCATTCATCCGCGCGCAATAGTCTTCCCACCAATGAATGCGTGCGACGAGTTTCTCGCCCACTTCCACCGAGACCGCGCGGCGCGTCAGCAAGTGTTCCGCACCGTACACCTCCGGCGTCTCGGAGAGAATCGCGGTGCCGCCATGCGCAACCAGACGGTCGACCGCCGCGCCAAGCGCGGGATTCGCCGTGATGCCGGAATAACCATCGGAGCCGCCGCACTGCAGGCCGATCACAAGATGGCTGGCATCGACCGGTTCGCGCTGCACCTGATTCGCTTCGACAAGCATCGCCTTGACCGTTTCGATTCCCGCGGCCACCGTGCGCGCGGTGCCGCCAGTGGCCTGGATCGTCATCGTTTTGAGTGCGGCGCCTGGCGTCAGGCTTTGGCTACGCAAGAGGCCTTCGATCTGGTTCGTCTCGCAACCGAGGCCCACAATCAACACCGCGGCGAAGTTCGGATGTCGCGCGTAGCCACCCAGCGTGCGGCGAATCAGGCCAAGCGCTTCGCCTTCGGCATCGACCGCACAACCCTGGCCATGCGTCAAGGCGACGACGCCGTCCACGTTTGGAAATGCCGCAAGCGCATCGGGATGGATATCGCGCCGAAAATAGTCGGCTATCGCGCGCGCTGCGGTCGCCGAGCAATTCACCGAGGTCAGAATGCCAATGTAGTTGCGGGTCGCGACACGTCCGTCGGCGCGCACGATCCCCATGAAGCGCGCGGTTTTCGTCTGCGGTTCCAGCGGCTTCGCATCGGCGCCATATGCGTAGTCGCGATCGAATTGTCCCATCGACAGATTCTGCATATGGACGTGCTCGCCCGCTTCGATCGGGCGGCTCGCAAAGCCAATGATCTGCCCATAACGACGCACCGGCGCGCCCGTTTCAATTGCACGTACGGCCACCTTGTGACCCGCGGGGATCAGACCGCGCACCGCAAGTCCGCCGCCAATCTGCGCGCCCGCGACCAACTGGTACCGCGCGATCACCACGTCGTCCTGCGGATGCAGCTGCACCACCGGCTCTGCACTTGCCGACGCATTGCCAACGGATCCGGCCGCGGTATTTTCAGCCTCGAACGTCATGATGATTTCTCCAGTTCCTTAAAGCCACGAGGGCAACAGGCCACTCTAAGCCTGCCCCTCCCAAACTTCCAATCGCACCTTGAGTACAATCGATTCCAAATGGTTATGAGCTAATCGGTGCTTACCCTATGTCCAGATCTCCC
>Ga0302232_10001196_pt1 | contig 18262 bp, 15 predicted proteins | sample II_Palsa_N2_3_FD_193575 | JGI IMG/M metagenome (GOLD analysis project Ga0302232, IMG submission 193575) | Peat permafrost microbial communities from Stordalen Mire near Abisko, Sweden - II_Palsa_N2_3 | ecosystem: Environmental > Terrestrial > Soil > Palsa > Peat permafrost | place: Sweden...
CCCTGTGTTCGCCACGCGTTGCGGCGGACGCCAAGGCTGCGGCACGAACGCGTGTCGCAGCGTTGCGGCGGACGCCAAGGCTGCGGCACGAACGCGTGTCGCCAAAATGCTTCCGGCAATCGTAGCGTTCGGGCTCGGCGCTGTCGCAGGAGCTCTCGCTTACAGAAACTTTGGCTTCAGGGCTCTTCTGTTGCCCGTAATCGGGCTCGTCTGGCTGGCAATGCAAGCGTGGATACACCGGGACGCGGTAGGTAAGCTCGCCTCTTGATACCTTCCGCTGCGCGCGCAGCAGGCGTGCTACAGGGACGACGGATATTGACAGTGTGCCTTGATGGAATCTGACGAGTGACTGGGGTATTCGGTGACGGAGGATTTCACTTCATCGAGGCTGGAAAAACAATGTTCAACAGGGCGGGAGGCCCGGGGTGATGAAACTCGCGGCATATATCGGGATTGCCGTTGCTGGGCTTGCGCTCGGGTTCTGTGACGACACACAGGCGGATAGCGAGGAGCAACCCTCACAGCAGACCGGAGAGCCGACTGGGACGTGTGAAGTCAAGCGGCCGGTTGTCATGTTCAATCGCTGGCAGGAAGATTGGTCCGTTCTCAAGAATCCCTGTGTACCGCGCGAGCCGCTCGACAGCCTGAAATATATCCCGCTCGGAGGTGACCCATATTCGTATCTGTCGCTGGGCGCCAATTTGCGCGAGCGCTTCGAGGTCAGCGAGACACCGCTTTTCGGGCTCGGCTCGGCACGCTCCGATAGCTACCTGATTCAGCGGGCGCAGGTTCATGCTGACGCCCACATTGGTCAATATCTGCAATTTTTTGTCCAACTCGAGGACGCAAGAGCCTTCGATAAGGACCAGGTGAAGACGACAGACAAGAATCCGCTCGACTTGGAACAGGCGTTCGTTGCCTGGGTGAGTCCGCTCGGCCCGGGCACGATAAAGTTGCGCATTGGGAGGCAGGAAATGGCCTTCGACTTGCAGAGATTTATCTCTGTGCGTGACGGTCCAAACGTGCGGCAGGCGTACGATGCACTATGGGCGGACTACGAGTACGAGAAGTGGCGGTTCATCGGCTACGCGACGCGGCCAGTTCAGTACCGCGACATCTCGGCATTCGACGACACGTCGAATCGCCATTTGACCTTTAGCGGCGTGCGTTTCGAACGTCAGGGCGTGGGGCCCGGAGACCTATCTGGATACTATTCGCTTTATACCCGTGCCGGTGCACAGTTCATTGATGCGCAAGGCGAGGAGCATCGCAATGTATTTGACCTGCGATATACGGGGAAAGTCTCTTCCACAGATTGGGACGTGGAGTCGATGTACCAAACGGGCCACGTCGGCGACAAGACGATTGCTGCATGGGCGGTTGGCTCGCTGTTCGGCTACACGCTCGATTCTCCCTGGAAGCCGCGGTTCGGTTTGCAGGTTGATGCGGCGTCCGGTGACCGCCATTTGAACGACGGCCGCGTCGAGACCTTCAATCCGCTTTTCCCGAACGGCTATTACTTCACGTTGGCGGGCTACACGGGGTATGCAAACCTCATCCATGTGAAGCCCTCGATTACGCTCAAACCGTCCAGCAAGCTAGCCTTGCTGTTTGCCGTTGGATTCCAATGGCGGATGAGCACGAACGACGCCGTTTATCAACAGGGAAGTGCTGTCGTCCCGGGCACTGCTGGCCACGGCACGGCATGGACTGGCGCCTACGCACAAATACGTGCTGACTGGACGGTGGCGACCAACCTGATTGCATCCATTGAGGCCGTTCATTTCCGGGTTGGAGATTCCATCCGTGAGCTGGGCGGGAGCAACTCCGACTATGTTGGGCTCGAACTGAAGTATGGCTGGTAGCGTCGCGCGGAAGCAAGACATGCTTCAGGCGTCAACGAGAGCGTGCAAAAGTTGGGGAGGCTCCCAAGGAGGGCCGCTTGTGCTTCCGGTAGCGGCATCGGTTTGGTCTGCAGTAGGCTGATCGGTCTCGCAACGGTGGGAGCAAGTCAGGCGGTTGATCATCGAAGCAAGATTGGCCGACGGAGACAATGATTCGGTCGAGGAAGGTGACGGAGTTCTGGCTGTGATTGAGCGCCCGAATGCTGTCTTGCTGACCTGGGCCTGACTCTCGCGGAAGGGGGTCGCTGCTGGCAAAGATGCAGGCCGAGCTCATTTCGAAACAGGTGCAGTCGTGGCTCTCAGGCCAGACCCATTGCCGGAGCTGCGGCGCGGCCTTGAACCACAAAGACAGTCGCTCGACGGTGCTGCGCACCGTCTACGGCAAAGTGACGGTGAAGAGTCCGCGGCTGTGGTCGTGTGCTTGCCAGCGGACTGCGCGGACGCCACCGCATGTTGTGCATCCCCTGTCCAAAGACCTGATCAGGCGCGTCACTCCGGAACTGGAATACCTTCAGGCGAAGTGGGCAGCTCATTTGCCGTACCGGCAGGCCGCGGCCATGCTCAAGGAAGTGCTGCCGCTGCACAAGGGCATTTCCTCCAGCGGCATCCGGAATCGAATTCTCGACATCGGAAGACAGCTCGACGCTGATATCGAGCGTGACATCGCGAAGCTACCCCAAGCCGTTCCAGACGTGCAGGTTCGCGAATTCAGCCATATCGCGGCCGTGAGCGTCGACTCGGCGTGGCTGCGAAATCGCGATTCAGGAAGAGGCCCTGGCCGCCACGTGAATATCGTCGCCGGGCGGGCGACATTCACCGATGGTCCTCCAAAACTGTATGCGTATGTGCATGGGGAAGTCACTTCCGCTGTGGCGCGACTCGATCAGTTCCTCAGCCGGAACGGTGTGGCGAGCGATGAACGCGTGACCGTGATCAGCGACGACGCTGGTGAATTTGCAAAGACCGTCGAGGGCAGTCAGCTGGCTCGTGGCCGGATCCTCGACTGGTTCCACATCGCGATGAAGTTCCAGGCGGCGCAGCGTTCCGTGTTCGGCAGCAAGATGATCGAATCGATGGGCCAGGAGTCGGTGGAGACCGAAATCACCCGCGCGAAGTGATTGGTCTGGCATGGCAAGGGCAGCAAGGCGGTGGAGCGGATCAAGGCACTGGACAGTCGGCTGCTGGCGAGAGAGGGATACGAATTCAAAACGCTGTGGTGGAATCTGAACACCGTCTCCAGTTACCTGAGGAACAACGCGCACATGTTAGTCAACTACGGCGCCCGGCATCGCAAGGGCCTTCCGATCAGCAGCAGCATTGCCGAGTCCGCGGTGAACCACGTTGTCAGCCACCGTATGGCCAAGAAGCGACAAATGCGCTGGACTGACGAAGGGGCGCACCGCATGGCACAGGTCAGAGTCGCGGTTTTGAACGGGGAATTCTCGTCCCATGGAATTTTGGCGCTCAAAATTGCCGACTCGCGTTACGGCAATTGCATTGGGCCAACGTCGACAGGCGGGCGCCGGCCAACGGACAGAACAGACAATGCAGCCATGCCGTAAGCCGCGGATGCCTGACGAAACGCACCTCCCCAACTTTTGCACGCTCTCGAGGAGATGCACAGTTGGCGTGCGGCATCTGTGAAACTTTGGGTCTCGGCAGACCTCAAGAATATGCTAAACGAGCCGAGACGATCATTGACTTTGCGCCGGTGGATGTTTCGACATAAAAGCGAAGAGGGACGCGACCGATATCACGTCCGATCGTGTGCAATTCGCAGCCGAATTCTCACAACTGGACGATCGGCACTGGACAGGAGCGACGAAGACGCTAGCGTTTTCGTCGGCTTGCACGGACACAAATCGAACTACTCTTACCTTCTTTGGCTCCCATTGCAGAATTTGGCTTTCTAACTCACAGGAGGGACGCATCATGGCAGTCGTTCGCGCACCGTTGTATAAACGTCAAACCCTTGAAAAGAACGCAAAGATCGCAATGGAAAGACCGCAGTTCTCGAGAATAATATCGTCGCAAGGTGACACACAGAGCGCTGAACACCTTGCGCCGAGGTGGCTTACTGCGTGCTGGTCAACGCAGGATCAATATACGCGTTCACATCCTGCGATTGCTTGTACACGGCATTACGCACATTGAACTTGTCTGCGTTCACGCTCGATCCGTACACCGAGTCCAGGCCATCACCCTTGGCAAACGCTTTCTTCGCGGCGGCCTCATCTAGCAAGTGTGTGCCCTTGAGCAGTGGCAGATATTGCTCCGGCGTCAGGCCGACGCGTGCGGCCATGATCTTCACGGCGTCCGGTTGTGTCTTGGGATCATTGACGTAGGCGACACAGCGATACCAGACCTTCAGCACCTTTTCCCAATCGGCCTTGCGCGACGACAGGCTGACTGGGTCGACCGTGATCGCATCATAGATCAGGCCAGGCGCGTCGGCGGAGGTGAAAATCGGGCGCGCGCCCGGTACGCGCTTTAGCGCCTCGCCCGCGTTCGGTTGCCATGCTCCGACGGCGGCCACATCGTTGGCGGAGGCGAGCACCTGCGGCAATTCATTGGTTTTGGCATTGACCAGGGTGAGGTCCGATTCCTTCAGATGGTGCCTTTCCAATGCCGTGTCGAGCAGCAGATGGTCGACGAGTCCCACCTCGACGCCAACCTTTTTGCCCTTGAGCGCATCGACGGAGCGGATCGGTGGCTTGGCGACGATCATGTCGTTGCCGCTCGAATAGTCGGTCAGTAGCACCATGACGTTCTTGGCGCCGCTTGCGCCCGTCACCAGGGCATCGCCGTTGGTTGCGCCGACCGCATCCAGCTTGCCCGCCGAAAAGGCATCGAGCGAAGCCGAGTAGTCGAACCACTGGAAGTTGACGTCGACGCCTTCCTGCTTGAACCATCCTTTGTCGATGGCAATCTGAAAGGCGACAAAACCGGGCCAGTCGCTATAGCCGATGGTGAGCGGCTTCGCCGCCTGCGCAGGAGCGGCTGCCAGGCCGACGGCGAGTGCCACAGCTGCGCCTGCGATTGCGCTGCGGAGCGCACGCGAGGAGGGCAGGCACGCAAGTGCGGATTCAATACGTTTCATCGTTTTCTCCAGGAGACCGGTGAGGATGCGAGTGTGTTGAATTCAACCACGCGGCGATTGCGCGGCTTGACAACATGACCGGTTCCTGCGGATGCGGGAGACTGAAGCATACAAAAGCCGGCCACGGAGAGGCACGATAGCCATCGCTACCGCCAATCTCCCGGGCTTTTGTCCCGCCGTGTAGTGCGTGAGCGGATCGTCGAATCGATCACGCCGTTGCACCGGGTTGCTCTCGGACCAGACATTCTTGCGAACCGGAACCCTAGCACCCCTAAGATGCGACGCCGCCGCACCTCTCGCTTGAGAATGTAGCGAGAAGTATGCCAATGCGTTGAAGCAAAGGCCGTTTGGCATGCAAGCCGTACTAGCCCAGGTCGCCAAAACGCTGATGCACGTACGCAAGGAAATGTTCCAACCGTTCCTCGATTGACTCGGCAAGTCGCACCTGCTTGATGCGCCGATCCTCGGTGGAGGTGGTCTCGATCAGCCAACTGGCGTCGATCAGCTCCTGCACGTAGCGCACCGCTGTGCGGCGGCTCACGCCCGGCATGAAGTCGTAGAGCGCGGTCTTAGCGAAGTAGTCGTCCTGCTCCATCCACATGTGGCAAAACAGGTCGCTGTAGTTGAGGTCATTCAGGCCGATATCGCTGAATTGCGCCGACCACTGCCAGTCCATGTCAAGGATGGCGCGGGCGACGGCTTGTCCCTTGCTACGCGCAATTCTTTTCTTCATCGATTCACCAGGAGGAGGACAAGGTGCACAGTTTAAGTGCGAACACACCCGAAAAGCGGGCGTGCTTTGATTATGCAATAGGACGCGCTAAATAGTTTATTGACTAGCCACTTTGGCATGTATTATTACATGCAAATTTGCATGCAAATGGAGGTGTAATGAAATTCGAACTGTTCAAGACGTTCTGGGGATTCGACGGTGGGCCGCATGAGGCTGCGCCACTCGTGCGCGCGGCGGGCTTTGACGGCATCGAAGCGCCGGTGCCGGCTGGCGCGGCCGAACGCGAGGAGTTTGCGCAGGCTATCGCGGAAGAACGGCTCGAATTTGTCGCGGAGATCACCACGGCCGGCAGCTATGTGCCGGCGCGTTCGGCCACACCGGACGATCATTTGCTCGATTTCGAAGCAAAGATCATGTGGGGCAAGCCGCTCAAGCCGCGCTTCTTCAATGTGATGGCAGGTTGCGATGCATGGCCTGCCGCTACGCAGGTGGACTTCTTTTCCCGCGCGGTCGAGATTGCGGCGAAGCACGACGTGATCTGCAGCTTCGAGACCCACCGCGGGCGCTCGTTCTTCAACCCGTGGATCACACGCGACGTGGCGCGTGCGGTGCCGGCGCTCAAGCTCACCTGCGACTTCAGTCATTGGGTGTCCGTCTGCGAGCGGCTGCTGGATAGCGAATGGGACACAATTCTCGAACTCGCCCCGCACGCCCATCATCTGCATGGCCGCATCGGGTATCCGCAAGGGCCGCAGGTGCCACATCCCGCTGCGCCCGAATATGCCGAGTGCCTGGTCTCGCAGCAACGCATCTGGGAAGAACTGTGGAGCGCGCAGATCGCAAATGGCTACACAACCACCACCATGACGCCTGAGTTCGGTCCCGACGGTTATCTCCACACCTTGCCCTTTACGAACGCACCGGTGGCCGATCTCTGGGAGATCAACACATGGATGGGACGAGAAGAGCGCCGCCATGTCGCGGCGTTTCTCGCTGGACGCGCGGCGCACGCCGAACTCCAACCTGCATAGGCCAATCTCATGAGCCAGACCCATACCGGATTCGATCGATTACCCATCGTCGACGTCGGCGGCCTCTATAGCGATGACCTGGACGCGCGCATGGAGACCGCACGCCAGCTTGATCGCGCGGCACGCGACGCCGGCTTCTTCTACGTGACCGGTCACCAGGTGACGCGCAAACAACAGGCCGCCTTGACCGAGCAGGCGCAACGCTTCTTTGCTTCACCTGAAGCGTGGAAAATGCGCTACTACATCGGCGCGTCGCGCGCGCATCGCGGCTACGTGCCGGAAGGCGAGGAGGTGTTCGCAGGAGGCAAGCGCGACCGGAAGGAAGCGTTCGACACCGGCCGGGAGTTGTCGCTTGACGACCCCGACGTGCAAGCCGGAACGCCGATGCTCGGGCCGAATCAGTGGCCCGAGCAGCCTGGCTTTCGCGAGGCGATCAGTGGCTACTACGACGCGGCGTTCGCGCTGGGCCGCGCCCTGTTCCGCGGCTTTTCGCTTGCGCTGGGCCTGCCGGAGTCGCATTTCGAGGCTTACCTGGACAAGCCGCCGAGCCAGTTGCGCCTGATTCATTATCCGGTCGATCCGTCCGCTGAGGATCGGCCTGGCATCGGCGCGCATACCGACTACGAATGCTTCACGATCCTGCTGCCAACGGCGCCAGGGCTCGAAGTGATGAACGGAGCGGGCGAGTGGATCGACGCACCGCCCATAGACAACGCGTTCGTCGTCAACATTGGGGACATGCTGGAGGTCTGGACGGGCGGCACCTATGTGGCGACGTCGCACCGGGTGCGTAAAGTGAAGGAAGAGCGTTACTCATTCCCGCTGTTCTTCGCCTGCGACTACCGCACCGTGGTTGCGCCGCTGCCGCCGTTCGCGACCGAGGAGGCGCTGGCAAAGTACTCGCCAGTCTCCGCGGGTGACCATCTGTTCGCGCAGACGGCGCAAAGCTTCACGTATCTGAAGGAGCGCCTTGCACGCGGAGAGTTGGTGTTACCCGATGGTTCGAAAGCGTTAGCGAGCTTTGGACAACAGGCGCGCTATGCAACCGTTGAACCTGGCGATACGCAAAACACCGCCTGATTAAATTGTGCCTAAAGCGAGGAAGCGCGCGCCGCCCTGGCATTATCAGGGGCGGCGCCGCTGCTTTTGCAGTTCGATGAAGCGCGCGGAGAACAGCGCGTAAAGCGTACGGCGAAGGGTGGCGAGCGTAGGCATGGGGTGGGCGATTTGAGGTTTGATCAGCTCTCCGTGGGTGCAAGCTCTATGCCATTGGATTGCGCTGGCCCAACGCGCGCATCGGACGAGTTGTCAGGCTTCACGCTGGTGCGCGAAGCATCGCGGTGGTGCGGACGGGCCTTCTGGCTTGGTGCACGAGTCGCACATTGGACCGTCGTCGTAGCGAGGATGCCTCGCGCCGCATCCCTTGATGCCAAAGCGATCCTGCATCGTCACACATGCACTGGCACGCAACTCGCTTGGACACCCAGCGAGAGGTGCGAAGTAATTTGCATCATCTTCAGGATCGCTAGGGTTCCGGTCGTACCGCTTCATGTGGTCACGATGCCTGGTCCGAGAGCAATCCGGTCTTGCCGCTCACCTTTTTTCAAGGCGTCGGCGAGGCTCCACGGAGGGATAAAAGCCCGGGAGGTCGCGATGTCGTTCAATCGCCCTCTCACGCTTTTTCCCAACCGATTCCTGGAGCCTCCATGTCGACCCATCTCCCAGTCGATCTCGAACCGATTCCGCATGTCCTGTGGGAAACGTTGATTCCCGCCGGCACCCATTGGTCCGGCATTCTGCGCCGAGGCATCGCGCTACGTGTGATCGATCTCGAAGGCGGCGCGAACCTCTCCGCTGTGTTCTACCGGCAAGAAGATCCGCTCGAACGCTACAACATGGCCGATACGCTGAAGGCGCAACACACTGCGCATCTGACGCGCGGCAGCGTGCTCTATTCGGACATGGGCCGCGTGATGGCATCGATCACGGCCGATACGCTCGGCTGGCACGATCCGCTCGGTGGTGTGGGCGACGCGACGCTGTTCTCGAACAAATACCGCGCAGCCCGCTACCAGGAACATCGCAATGCGATGCTGCGCAACGGCCGCGACAGCCTGCTGCTCGAGCTGGGAAAATACGGTCTCGGCGCCCGCGATCTGGTTGCCAACATCAATTTCTTCAGCAAGCTCGCCTCGGACGAGGACGGCTCGCTCACCTTCGTGCCGGGCCATTCCCGCGCCGGCTCGGCCTTCGATCTGCGCTTCGAGATGAATACGCTCGCCGCGCTTTCGAGCGCGCCGCATCCTTTCGACCCTGCCTCCACCTATGAACCCAGGCCTGTGAAGCTGATCGCCTGGCGCGCTTATGACGCGGACGCCGCCGTGCCCGCCTCCGATCCGTGCCGCGCAGCGTGTCCCGAGAACGAGCGGGGCTTTATCAACACCGACCGTTTGTTCGTTTAAGGGGGACCTGTCATGCCTATCATCGAAAGCAGGCTCGACCTCCGTCATGCGGTGTACGACCTGACGCTGCCGTCCGGCGAACCGTGGCTGCACGAAGTGAAGCGCGGACAAACCTTCCGCATCCTCGACCTCGAAGGCAATCAGGCCGTCGATACGCTGTTCTATAACAGCGCAGATTCGCTCGAGCGCTACAGCGCGCAGGACACGATTCGTGTGCAACGCAATCTGTATCTGTCAGCGGGCAGCGTGCTGATGTCGAACCTCGGCAATCCGATGCTCACGATCGTTGCCGATACCTGTGGGCGCCACGACACGCTGGGCGGCGCCTGCGCGGCGGAAAGCAACACGGTCCGTTACGCGCTCGACAAGCGCCACATGCACAACTGCCGCGATAGCTTTCTGCATGCCATCACGCATTGCACGTGCGGCGTGGGGACGCCACTGAGCAAGCGCGACATCGTCAGCAACATCAACTTTTTTATGAACGTGCCGGTCACGCCGCTCGGCAGGCTGACCTTTGAGGACGGTATCTCGGCCCCGGGAAAATACGTCGAGATGCGCGCCGACATGGATGTGACCGTACTGATCTCGAACTGTCCGCAACTGAATAACCCATGCAATGGCTACAACCCGACTCCCGTGCGACTCAGCATCTGGGAGGCACAATGAAATTCGATAAGGTCCTGATCGCCAATCGCGGCGAAATTGCCTGCCGCGTAATTCGCACCTTGAAGCGCCTCGGCATTGCGTCGGTCGCCGTTTATTCGGAGGCCGACCGTCACGCAATGCACGTAATGCTCGCGGACGAGGCTGTCTGCATCGGACCGGCTGTTGCAGCCAGCAGTTATCTGAACAGCGCTGCGATACTCGATGCGGTGCGTCAGACCGGCGCGAACGCGGTCCACCCCGGCTATGGATTCCTGTCCGAGAACGCGGCATTCGCAGAGGCTTGCGAAGACGCGGGCGTTCGCCTCATTGGACCACGGCCGGTTCATATGCGTGAATTCGGGCTGAAGCACACCGCTCGCGAAATCGCGCAAGCCAACAAGGTGGCGCTGCTACCCGGCAGCGGCTTGCTACCCGACCTTGCTGCAGCGTTAAGCGAAGCCAGCACGATCGGCTACCCGGTGATGCTGAAAAGCACGGCTGGAGGCGGCGGAATCGGCATGTCGCTATGCCGCGATGCTGTACAACTCGAGGCGGTGTTCGCCTCGGTCGCGCGGCTTGGCGAAGCGAACTTCGCAAATGCAGGCGTCTACCTCGAGAAGTTCGTCGAGAACGCGCGGCATATCGAAGTGCAGATTTTCGGCGACGGTCGTGGCGGCGTGATTGCGTTGGGTGAACGCGACTGCTCGGTACAGCGCCGCAATCAGAAAGTGATCGAGGAGACGCCTGCGCCGGGCTTGAGCGACGAGGAGCGCGCGACACTGCAAGCCAGTGCCATCCGTCTCGGCGAGGCGGTGAAGTATGAATCGGCTGGCACGGTCGAGTTCGTGTTCGATGCCGACACGCGGCGTTTCTACTTCCTCGAAGTGAACACGCGGTTGCAAGTCGAGCATTGCGTGACGGAGGAGGTGACCGGCACCGATCTGGTGGAGTGGATGATCCGTCAGGCCGAGGGCGAACTCGCGCCGCTCGATACACTCGCCAAGGTGACCTGCGGCGCGAGCATCCAGGTGCGCGTGTATGCAGAAGACCCTCACAAGCAGTTCCAGCCGAGCGCGGGCGTACTGACCCATGTCGCATTCGCCGAGGACGTGCGCGTAGAGACGTGGGTCGACGCTGGGACGGAAATCAGTGCGTTCTATGACCCGTTGCTCGCGAAAATCATCGTCAAAGGCGACACACGCGAGGCCGCGCTCGCCGCGCTGCGTGCTGCATTGGATAACACGCGGCTCTACGGCATCGAAACCAACCTCGACTATCTGCGCGCAATTGTGGGCTCGGACACGTTTGCGCGAGCCGCCCAGACCACCGGTTTCCTGTCGCGCTTCCTGTTCGCGCCGCATACGATCGACGTGCTCGACGGCGGCGTGCAGACCACCGTGCAGCAGACCCCTGGCCGCGTTGGCTATTGGGACATTGGCGTACCACCTTCGGGTCCGATGGACGACCTGTCGTTTCGCCTCGCCAATGAGTTGCTGGGCAATGCGCCGGATGCGGCCGGTCTCGAGTGCGCGATGGTGGGGGCCACGCTGCGTTTCAACACGGCAACGCTGTTTGTGCTCGGTGGCGCGCCGCTTGCCGCGAAGCTTGATGGAGAACCGCTCGCGCTTTGGCGTGTCACGCGGGCGCGCGCCGGTTCGGTGCTGAAGCTGGGCGGCGTGACCGGTGCCGGGATGCGCGCCTGTCTCGCGCTGAAAGGCGGCGTGCAGGTGCCGGACTATCTGGGCAGCAAGGCCACGTTTACGCTCGGCCAGTTTGGCGGTCACGCGGGGCGTGCATTGCGCAAGGGCGATGTCTTGCATCTTGCCGCTGAAGCCGGACGCGGAGAGCCGGGCGCGACGCTCGATGCAGCGCGCGTGCCGGTGCTCACGCACAACTGGACCCTCGGCGTGCTCGACGGTCCGCATGGCGCGCCGGACTTCTTCACGCCGGACGATATCGAGATGCTATACGGCACGCAATGGACCGTGCATTACAACTCGAGCCGCACGGGTGTGCGTCTGATCGGACCCAAGCCACAGTGGGCACGTGCCGACGGTGGTGAAGCAGGGCTGCACCCGTCGAACATTCATGACAACGCCTATGCGGTGGGAGCGGTCGATTTCACCGGTGATATGCCGGTGATTCTCGGCCCGGACGGGCCGAGCCTCGGGGGCTTCGTGTGTCCGGTGACCGTTGTGGGCGACGAACTGTGGAAGCTCGGACAACTGCGGCCTGGCGATACAGTGCGCTTCGTGCCGGCGCATACAGCGGAGCAGGGAGCTTGCAGCTACGACTGCGTCCTGTATCGGGATCCTGACGCGGGCGAGGGAACGGGCGTCGTTTACCGGCGCTCCGGCGACCAGAACCTGCTGGTCGAATACGGGCCGCTGGTGCTGGACCTGAACCTGCGCTTTCGTGTGCATGCGTTGATGAACTGGCTCGAGGCGCACCGGTTACCGGGGATCATCGACCTGACGCCGGGCATCCGTTCGCTGCAGGTGCACTTCGACCACCGCACGCTATCGCGCGAGGCGCTGATCGCGCATCTTCAGCAGGCCGAGCGCGAGTTGCCGCGTATCGACGAAATGCGCGTGCCGAACCGCATCGTGCATCTGCCGCTATCTTGGGACGATCCGTCGACGCGCGTTGCCATCGAGCGTTATATGCAGTCGGTACGGCCCGATGCGCCGTGGTGTCCGAGCAATATCGAGTTCATCCGGCGCATCAACGGTCTGGCGAGTATCGACGACGTGAAGCGCATCGTGTTCGACGCGCGCTATCTGGTGATGGGTCTCGGCGACGTCTATCTCGGCGCGCCGGTTGCCACGCCCCTCGATCCGCGCCATAGGCTCGTCACGACTAAGTACAACCCGGCGCGCACCTGGACGCCGGAGAATGCGGTGGGTATCGGCGGCGCGTATCTGTGCGTGTATGGCATGGAGGGGCCGGGCGGCTATCAGTTTGTCGGGCGCACCGTGCAGATGTGGAACCGCTACCGGACCACGCGCGAATTCGAGGCAGGCAAACCGTGGCTGCTGCGCTTTTTCGACGAGATTCGCTTCTACGAAGTCAGCGAGGCCGAGTTGGCCGAGCTGCGTACGGATTTCATCGCGGGACGTGCGAGCCTGAAGATCGAAGAGTCAGTCTTTGACCTCGGTGAATACAACCGCTTTCTGCAAGACGAGGAAGCGTCGATCTCCACCTTCAAGGCGACACAGCAGGCAGCGTTCGATGCCGAGCGCGAGCGCTGGCAAGCCGCTGGGCATGCCGAGTACATCGGTGAACCTGGCGTCGAGGCGAATGCGACGGCGGGAGGCGCAACGCACGGCGCGGCTGACGGCGCGCTATCGACGGATCAGCAGGGTATCGTCGCTGAGGTATCGGGCAGTGTCTGGAAACTGCTTGTCAGTGAGGGCGAGCGCGTGACCGAAGGGCAGGTCGTGGCGATTGTCGAATCGATGAAGATGGAAGTGTCGGTTGCCGTCGGCGAAGACGGTGTGATTGAGACCATCGACTGTGCGCCGGGCACGGCGGTGGTGGCGGGGCAGCGTCTGATGGTCTTGCGAGCCGACGTTGCGGCCGATGTGAACGAGGAGGCTACGTGCAAATGAACCCCTACAACGATACGCTTGAAACCGTGCCTGAATCGATCTCGATCGCCGCGCTCGACGCGCGCTATCGGGATGGCAGTCTGACGCCGGCGCGCCTCGTCGAAGCGATTGCGGCCCGCACTACGGCAGAGGACTCTCATCACGCGTGGATTCGCGCGTTGACCCGTGACGAGATGATGCGTTATGTCGACGCGCTGCAAGGCAAGGACATCGATACACTGCCGCTCTACGGCATTCCGTTCGCCATCAAGGACAACATCGACCTGGCCGGTATTCCGACCACCGCCGCCTGCCCGGCGTATGCTTACACGCCCGAGCAAAGTGCCGCGGTGGTCGGGCGTCTGATTGCGGCGGGAGCGATCCCCATCGGCAAGACCAATCTCGATCAGTTCGCGACTGGCCTGTCCGGGCAGCGTTCTCCGCACGGCGCATGCCGCAACGCGCTCGATCCGCGTTATGCGTCCGGCGGTTCCAGCTCCGGCTCTGCCGTGGCGGTTGCGCTCGGTCTCGCGACGTTTTCGCTAGGCACCGACACGGCGGGCTCGGGTCGCGTACCGGCAGCTTTCCACGGACTGATCGGATTGAAGCCGACCAAGGGCGTGCTAAGCACGCTGGGCGTTGTGCCGGCGTGCAAGTCGCTCGATTGCGTGTCGATCTTCGCACGCTCGGCGGACGACGCACAGCAGGTGTTCGACGTTGCGCGCGGTGTGGCAGATGGCGATCCGTATGCCCGCGAGTGGCAGCCGTCGAAGCCGCCACACGAATCGTCCGGTGGCCCACGCTCCGCGCGTTCTCTGGACGGCGTGCGCTTCGGCGTGCCGCGCGCGGACCAGCGCGAATTCTATGGTGACATCTCGTACTCAGCGGCTTTTGATACCGCGCTGGGGCGCCTGCGTTCTGCAGGTGCGCAACTGGTGGAGATCGACTTCGAGCCGTTTCTTGCGACTGCACGCCTGCTCTATGAGGGTCCGTGGGTGGCGGAGCGGCTCGCCGCAGTCCGCCCATTCGTGGCCGAGCAACCGGATGCGCTGCATCCGGTCATCCGCGAGATTATCGGCGGTGCCGCGCGCTGGAGTGCAGCCGATGCATTTGCTGCGTTCGATCAGCTCGCCGTGTTGCGCATGCAGGCCGACAAGGTGTGGGGCGAGATCGACGTGATGATCACGCCGACTTCCGCCACGACCGCAACCGTCGCGGAACTGGAAGCGGATCCGATTCGCGTTAACTCGCGCTTTGGCTACTACACGAACTTCGTGAATCTGCTCGACCTGTCCGCGCTTGCCGTGCCAGCAGGGGTGTGCGCGGACGGTCGGCATGCGGGTTTGCCGTTCGGCGTGACTTTCGTCGGGCGGGCGCACCAGGATGCTGCGCTGCTCGATCTGGCTCGAGCGTGGCTCGGTGAGTCAGGGCGGGGACATGGGAACCCGCAGGCGGTGCATGCCGTGCATCCAGGGCAGAACACCGCGACAGGTGTCGAAGCGGACTCCCCCAAGCACGCCAGATAGTCGAACCATTCAACGGAGCATCCCATGACTATGATGAAAAGGACCGAATGGTTCGCAGTACGCCGCGAGCTCTCGCTACGCGGCAAATGGATGTTGGGTATCGGCTCGTTCCTGGTGCCGCTTCTCGTGTGGTGCGTGCTTAGCTACGTCCCATTCGTGTGGCATCCGCAAGTGCTCGTGACGAATCCGGGTAGCGTCGACTATTTCCAGACCGGCATGCGGGTCGACAAGGACATCTTCGCCGACGAGCTCGAGCACGCGCGCGCGAGTCACAGTGCGTTGCCGACCGGTGTGTCGGCCAACCCCGTGTACCTGCCGGCGCCGCATGAGGTATTGCGCGCCTTCTACACCGCATTCACGACACCGCCGGCGTCGCACGACGGCTACTGGCTGCATCAAAGCTTGTGGCACAGCATTCAGATCATCTTTTGGGGCTTTGTCATCTCATCGGCGATCGGCGTGCCGATTGGCATTGTGTGCGGTACGTATAGCGCCATCGCCCGCTTGCAGGAACCGTTCTTTGAGTTTTTCCGCTACTTGCCGGCACCTGCGTTCGGCGCGTTGATGGTCGCCATCCTGGGCATCTACGATGCGCCGAAGATTTCCATCATCGTGATCGGCACGTTCTTCCAGCAGGTGCTGATCATCGCGAACACGACGCGCAAGCTCGAGTATGGCTTGTTCGAAGCCGCGATGACGCTCGGCACCAAAAAATTCAAGCTGCTCACGCATGTGGTGATTCCAGGCATCCTTCCGGATCTGTACCGCGACCAGCGCATCCTGCTCGGCTGGGCGTGGACGTATCTGATCGTGGCCGAACTGGTCGGCACGAGTTCCGGCATCACCTGGTACATCACCCAACAGGCGCGTTACGAGCATTTCGACAACGTCTACGCAGCCATCATGATGATCGGCATCATCGGGTTGGGCACCGATCTCGTGCTTGCGTTTGCCGGCCGTAAACTGTTCCCTTGGGACCGCACGCTCAAAGCGTAGCGTGCACCTTATGCGCCCCGGCTCATCGCAACGCATTCAAAGGATCTGATCATGTTAAATCCGCAACCGATTCCTTCTTATCTCATCCAGTCCGACACCGTACGCGAGCGTTTCGAGCGGCTGAAAGCGCGCGAGGTGATCCTCGAGGTCCGCGACCTCGGCAAACGCTTCGAGACGCCGCAGGGCGAATGCGCCGCGCTCGATGGCATCAGCTTCAAGACGCATCGGCGCGAGTTTGTCTGCGTGATCGGCCCTTCGGGTTGCGGCAAGTCGACGCTGATCCGCATTCTCGCCGGCCTTGAACAGCAGACGAGCGGCAGCGTGCTGCTCGACGGCAAGCCGGTTGAAGGACCGGGCGCCGATCGAGGCATGGTGTTTCAGGGCTATACGCTGTTTCCCTGGCTCACCGTCAAGAAGAACGTCATGTTCGGTCTGAATATGAACGGCCGCAGCAACATGCACGCTGAGCGCGAGGCGCTGCAATGGCTGGATTTGGTGGGCCTCACGAAGTTTGCCAATGCCTATCCGCATCAACTGTCGGGCGGGATGAAGCAGCGCGTGGCGATTGCGCGGGCGCTGGCGAACCGGCCGCGCATTTTGCTGATGGACGAGCCGTTTGGCGCACTCGATGCGCAGACGCGCGCCAAAATGCAAACGCATCTGCTGGACATCTGGCGCAATGTCGACGTGACGGTGCTGTTCATCACGCACGATCTGGATGAGGCGATCTTTCTCGCGGACCGGATTCTGGTGCTGAAGGCGAATCCCGGCGAAGTGGAGGAATTGATCGAAGTGCCGGTGCCGCGTCCACGCGATTATTCACAGTCCACCTCGCCCGAGTTTATCGCGACGAAGGCACGCCTCGAAGCGCTGATTCATCCGCCGGCCGTGGTGCAGGATGAGGATGATGGCGTCAAGCCGCACATGATGCGGATGACTGACGTTCACGATAACGTCGAGTAAAGGCCGGCGGCGCATCGTCGCCGCAAAACATGTACCGGCTCCGGTTGTTTGGACATGCTTTTGCAGCTCAGGCGGCCAGCTTCATCAGTTGGTCCTGACGGGCTTCAAGGGGTGATTTGAAGCCCAACTTTTCAAGACGCCAGTCGCGATTGTATCGATCCTTGAATGCGATGGCGGCGGCACGAACTTCCTCCAGATTGTTGAAGATGCGTCCATGAATCGCTTGCTCCTTCATTGTCCGGTTGAACCGCTCGGCGACGCCGTTGGTCTGCGGTTCGGCGACGAAGGCGTAGCTCGGCGCGATGCCCCAGAATCTGATCTGGTCGCGGAAGTCGTCCGATGTGTATTGCGAACCGTGATCCATGCGCAGTGACAACCCGCGTCCCGCGTCGGCGGCTACCGAGCCAAACTCGCCCAGCAGCCCCTGGGAGATCGGCTCGAGGGCGGCGAAACGGTCACCGATTTTCGCGGCATGAATGCCGGTGCACATGCCGTCGCAGTGATCGACCGCCGAGAAGATCCACACCATGCCGTCGTCCACGGTCGCGATGCGTACGCCGTCAGTGCCCCACATCTCATTCGGGCGATCAGTCGTGATCCGGCCGTCGTGAAGGTTGGGCTCGCCTCTCGCCTGACGGTGCGGCGAAAGCAAACTGTGCTCGCGCATCAGCCGCAACACGCGGGTCCGGGAGACCCGGATGTCGTGCAGGATGCGCAGCCGTGCCCAGACCTTTCGATGCCCCTCGCCCTTGAAGGGCGAAGCCGCCAGATCGGCGCGAATGGCCGTCAGCAGGTCGGCATCGGGCATTCCCGGCTTCGGGCCACGGCGAGCCGGGATGATCGGCACCACGTTGGCCGCTGTCCTCGCACGCACGGCATAGATCGTCGAGCGAGGGAAGTCGAGCACCTGGCAGACCCGTTGCAATCCAAAGGGCTTGTTCGCACTGACGGAGATCGCGTGGCTCATGTCGACGATCTCCGACCGGTCAAAGGGCGACGAGCCTGCAGTTCACGCTCCTTGCGCAGGATCTCGTTTTCCATGGACAGCTCGCCAACGCGCCGCACAGCGTCATTGAGCCGGGCTTCCAGCGGATCGCTGGTCCGTGCCTTCAGACCAGCCTCCATGCCGGCCAGTGCCAGCTCACGCCATTGCTCGAGCTCGGCGATCGTCACACCAACTTCACGGGACACGGCGTCGACCGGTTCGCCGCGCAACAACCGAAGGACCACGCCACGTTTGCGGCCGGTCGACCAGCGTTTGACTTCAGCCGCGCCAGAGGCGCTTCCCCATTCGTATCAGTTCTCTTCA
>Ga0302232_10001199_pt1 | contig 18181 bp, 18 predicted proteins | sample II_Palsa_N2_3_FD_193575 | JGI IMG/M metagenome (GOLD analysis project Ga0302232, IMG submission 193575) | Peat permafrost microbial communities from Stordalen Mire near Abisko, Sweden - II_Palsa_N2_3 | ecosystem: Environmental > Terrestrial > Soil > Palsa > Peat permafrost | place: Sweden...
GGGCTTCAGATAACCGCCGTTCTGCGCGGCCATCGGCCTCTCAGCGTTCACCGGCTGCGGCGCGCCGATCAGGTCGATCTGGCCCGCCGCGACCACGGTGGAGGCATGCCCCCGAACGTGCTAACGCGGGCGGCACGGCCTGTGCGGGGCCAGCTGTCCCGGCTGAGCTGGGTCCGCGCCCCGGCCAGCGGGTGCTTCGGCATCGTGATTGCCGGGTGCCCGGCTACGGCGTCCCTGCGGGTACCGTGAGATCAGAGCGGCCACGCGCCGGACCGGCTAGGTGTGATCACTATCAGGGACTGGGACCGTGCCCGGACGTGAGCCGGGCAATCTGCAGATCCCGAAGATGGAGCCGAGATGGCGCGAGTTCTTTACACGGCGGAGGCAACGGTCACAGGCGGCCGGGCAGGCGGCCACGGGCGCACGAATGACGGAGCCCTGGATGTGCAGCTCCGCTCGCCGAAGGAGATGGGCGGCGAGGGCGGTGGCACGAACCCTGAACAGCTCTTCGCCGTGGGCTATGCGGCCTGCTTCGAAAGTGCCCTGGGCGTGATCGGCCGTCGTGAACGCGCCGAGGTAGGCGATGTCTCGGTCGACAGCCGTGTGAGCCTGCTGCCCACCGGGGAGCGCGGTTTCAAGCTCGCCGTGGAGCTCGACGTAACCCTGCCGCAGGTTCAGGATCCTGAGCAGGCGGCGCGGATCGTTGCTGCCGCCCATCAGGTGTGCCCGTACTCCAATGCCACCCGGGGCAACATTGACGTGACGCTGACCGTGAACGGCCAGGACATCGGCTGAACCATTCTCCGGTGGCGGTGATCCCACCGCCCGCCGCCTCCGGCGGGGCGGCAGCTGCCCAGGAGCTCATGCCCTGATGCCGGTCCGCGGAGCGGCCTGTCAGCTGCGAGTTCTGGATGCACGAGATCGGCTCGATCCCGCAGCCCGGGCCGGGAACGGCAGGCCCGCGTGGAGTCCCGGCCGGCCGGGCGCGGTGACGGTGCCACAGTCTGAATAGTTACAGACCCGTCCGCGAATGGCGCCTTGATGCTGGTTACCGATGACCTGGACGATGCCACCATCGAGCGCGCCGGTGCGCTGGTGGCTCGCGAGCATGCCGCTGCCCGCCAGGTACGACCGGAGTTGCCGGCTGGCTTCGATAGTGCCGACGTCTGCGCGGCCGCGCTGCAGCAGCTGCGCGACAGCGGCCATCGCGGCCTGGTCGTGACCGCCAACGGGCGCACCGTGGCGGTCATGACCGCCACGGTGCGCCAGCACCCGGCAGGCGGGCGGTATGCCCGCCTGCCGGCCGAGGGATTCGCCGTCGAACCGGATCTCGCCGATCCGACCGGGGTCCTGGCCGCCGCCTTCGCGGACCTCGCATCGCCGCTGATCGCCAGCGGCGTGCTGCGCTACTACCTTCTCCACGCCGCGCTGCCCCGCCTGGCCGAAGCGCTATCGAACCTCGGGTTCGGGCGCGACGGCGCCTACGCCATCCAGCCGGCCGCGCCGCGGCGTGCCTCTTCCGCCGCCGCCGTACGGGTGGCCGTGACCGACGACCTCGCTAGCGTCGCACGGCTCGCGCTGATCGAGATACAGCACCGCTCCGCGCCGCCGATGTTCGCCCCGCCCCACGACCCGCCGCTCGCCGACCTGGCCGCCCGGCACCGCGCCTTGCACGAGGGCGGCGCCGTCCACCTCATCGCCACCCTCGACGGGCGCGACGCCGGCCTGCTCACCATCGAGCTGACCTCACCGGCACCCCGCCTGTGCCCGGACGGCCAGCCCTACATCGGCCCCACCGCCACCCTGCCCGGCGCGCGCGGGAAAGGCGTCGGCCACGCCCTCGTCGCCGCCGCGCTCACCTGGGGACATGCCCGCCAGTACCAATGGATCTCGGTCGATTTCGCGACCGCTAACCCGTTGTCCCGGCCATTCTGGCTCAGCAACGGCTTCCACCCGGCCGGCTACGGTGGCCTGCGCCTCATTCAGGACCGGCCGCCCGCCAGAGCGTCTGGCACCGGCCAGCCACCCCGAACCGGCGATCCGGGCCGCCCGGCCGCCTGAGCGACGACCTGGCGCGCATATCACGTTCCGTGACAAGCACCCACGACGAATGGGTGCGATAGCCGCCGATCGGCGCGGCGGGCGGTCGGCTGGCGCCTGCTATCTTAAGCGCGCAGATCGGGCTGATTTGGGTGTGACCGGAGCGCTGGGTATCTGTCGTGGTTAGGTGCCGGGCCTTGCGGCCCGGGGCCGGCGTGTGCTGTGGCGCAGCATGGCCTGTGCCCGCAGCCATTGATCGCGGGGCCAGGCCGGGTAGCCCATGTAGCGGCCGTTGTCGGGGACGTGACTGAGCACGCCGCTTTTGCCGAATACCATCGCGCGGTCGCCGATCCGCACGCGGTTGCTGACGCCGACCTGGCCCATCAGCAGGGCCCCGGTGCCGATCTGCACGCCGCCGGCCAGGCCGACCATGGCCACCAGCTCGCTGCCGGGGCCGATCGAGCAGTCGTGCCCGATCATGGCGAGCGCGCCGATCCGGACGCCGTCGGCGATGGTTGTCGGGCGGGTTTCCCCGTCTTCGATCACCGCGTTCGGCCCGATCTCCACCCCGTCCCCCACCACGACGCCGCCGAAGGAGGCCGCCTTGGGCCAGCCGCTCTGGGCCGGCGCGGTGGGTCGGCAGGAGAAGCCCAGCCGCGCGCCGCTGTGCACAACGCAGCGCGCGCCGATCCGCGCTCCCGCGCCGACCACGGCGCCGAGCACCGTGCCCGGGTCGATCACCGCCCAGTCGCCGACCACGCAGCCCTCGGCCACAAACGCCTCCGCGCTCACCTGCGCATCCGGGTGCACCCAGGCTGTGGCGGCTACCCCGGCTGGCGGCAGCGCCCGGCGTTCCCACAAGGCCCTGACCACGCGTTCATCACTGCCGCACTCGATGCCGAAGTGCCGCTAAGCGACGTACAGGAAGCCGCCTCCCACGCCGATCCGCGGACCACCATTAGATACGACCGGGCCAGGGCGTCCCTGGACCGGCACGCCACCTACATCGTCGCTGCCTGCGTAGCTGGGGCCGCCCGGTAACCGGCAAGTCTCCGTCTGGCGGCCAGGTGCCGCTGGCCGGATGGCCCAGCCGCCCAGCGCAGAAACGGTCCCGCCCGAACTCACCAGGCGTGAACGCCTCAAACACTCGCTGACCGCCGATCTGGGCGACGCGGAGCTGAAGCTGCCCGCGACGGTTCCGGTCCGGAAGTGGTCATTCTGTGGGGGTGCAGCCTTGACAGCGCCCGAAGGGTTTGGTGGACTGACTTAGTCAACTGCCTAATCCAGTTGGATGAGGGTGCGGGTGCCCGGAAGGACCGACGATGGCAACCGATCGAGAGCTGATCACCCAGGCGGTGCAGGACTGCTTCGGGGGCCGGTATGAGGCTGACGTGGCCCGGATGGACCGGGCGCTGCACCCGGACCTGGTCAAGCGTCCCCCGGCCGAGGACGACGAGGCGATCCTGACCAAGGAGCCCATGCTGCAGGCCTGCGCCGAAGGCGAGGGAACCAGGGCCGCGGACCGGTGGGTGAAGATCGGCATCGTGGATGCCTGCGGCGGCATCGTCAGCGCCGTCGTCCGGCCGGCTCCCTACCGGGAGTACCTCCACCTGGTCAGGACCGGCGACGGGTGGAAGATAGCGGACGCGCTGTGGCTGCCGCAGTGAGCCAGGTAGCGCAGAAGACGGCGGCGCGCGCCGCCGCCGAGGAGGCGCTGCTGGATGCGGCGGAGCGGCTGCTGGCCGAGGTCGGGTATGCGGGTATCACGACGCGCAGGCTGGCGGAGGAGGCTGGCATCAACCACGGCCTGGTCCACTATTACTTCGGGTCGAATGAGAACCTGCTGGTGCACGCGCTGGAACGGTTCACCGGGCGGCTGATCGCCCGGCAGCGGGAACTGTACACGGCCGATCTGCCGTTCGCGGACAAGTGGCGCACGGCGATGCGCTACCTGGTCAGCGAGGACGTCAGCTACCAGAAGACCTGGCTTGAGCTGCAGGCGCTGGCCTGGAACAACCCGGACATCAGGGCGCGCCTGGCGCGGGTGAATGCCGAGTGGCGGGCAGTGCTCACCGAGGCGTTCGGGCAGCCGCGCCGCGAGCTTGGCATCGGGCTGCCGCTGGAGGCGCTGGTCTCGCTGGTGATGACGTTCAACCTCGGCATCATCATCGAGCGCCTGGGCGGCATCGACACCGGGCACCATGAACTGCTGGATTGGATCGACCAATGGATATCGAGATGACCGAGCCCGCCCACGAGCAATCGCGGGCACGGTACCCCGACAGCTCCGGCTACACCAAGCGCAACGGCGTACGGCTCTACTACGAGGTCTACGGGTCCGGCGAGCCGACCATCTTCCTGCTGCCGACATGGTCGATCATCCACTCACGGCACTGGAAGATGCAGATCCCCTACCTGGCCCGGCACTGCCGCGTCATCACCTTCGACGGCCGCGGCAACGGCCGCTCCGACCGACCGGCGGCCGGATACGGGGAAGCCGAATTCGCCGCCGATGCCCTGGCGGTGATGGACGCCACCGCGACCGAGCGCGCGGCGATCGTCTCGCTCTCAGTCGGCGCTCAGCGCGCCCTTATCCTGGCGGCTGAGCACCCGGACCGCGTGACCGGGGCCGTCTTCATCTGCCCGGCCGTGCCGTTCGCCTCACCGCCGGAGGACCGCACGCGTTACCCGTGGGATGAGGTACTGCCCACCGACGAGGGCTGGGCGAAAGACAACCTCTACTACTGGCTGCGGGATTACCGCGGCTTCCTGGAGTTCTTCTTCTCCCAGATGTTCACCGAGCCGCACTCGACCAAGCCGACCGAAGACTGCATCGGCTGGGGCCTGGAGACCACCGCCGAGACCCTTATCGCGACGGAAATCGGCAACGGCCTGGACAAGGCGGCCGCGCGCGAGCTGTGCGGCCGGGTTCGCTGCCCGGTGCTGGTGATCCAGGGCACGGCCGATGCGATCACCGGGCCCGGCCGCGGGATCGCGTTCGCCGAGGCGACCGGCGGCGAGCTGGTGCTGCTCGAGGGCTCGGGCCACGGCCCGCACGTCCGTGACCCGGTCAAGGTGAACCTGCTGCTGCGCGACTTCGCCGTCCCCCCGCGGCCACGCCCGCGCTGGGTGCGGGGCAAGGCGCGCCGCAAGCGTGCGCTGTACATCTCCTCACCGATCGGCCTGGGTCACGCGCGCCGGGACGTGGCGATCGCCAGCGAGCTGCGCAAGCTGCATCCCGGCCTGGAGATCGACTGGCTCGCCCAGCATCCGGTCACCAAGGTGCTGGAAGAGCGCGGTGAGCGGGTCCACCCGGCCAGCGCGCACCTGGCGAGTGAGTCCGGGCATATCGAGTCCGAGTCGGCTGAGCATGACCTGCACTGCTTCCAGGCCATCCGGCGGATGGACGAGATCCTGCTCGCCAACTTCATGGTCTTCCACGACCTGGCCCGCGACGAGGACTACGACCTGTGGATCGGCGACGAAGCCTGGGAACTCGACTACTACCTGCACGAGAACCCCGAGCAGAAGCGCGCCGCCTACGCCTGGCTGACCGACTTCGTCGGCTGGCTGCCGATGCCCGACGGCGGCCCGCGCGAGGCGTTCGTCACCGCCGACTACAACGCCGAGATGATCGAGCACATCGCCCGCTATCCCCGCGTCCGCGACCGGGCCATCTTCGTCGGCGACCCCGACGACATCGTCCCGGACGGGTTCGGCCCCGGCCTGCCACTGATCCGCGACTGGACCGAGCAGCACTACGACTTCGCCGGGTACGTCACCGGCTTCGACCCGCGCCAGCTCGGCGACCGGCAAGCACTCGGCTACCGCGACGACGAGCGCGTCTGCATCGTGACCGTGGGCGGCTCGGGGGTCGGCGGACACCTGCTGCGGCGGGTCATCGCCGCCTTCCCCGACGCCAAGGAACGCGTGCCCGATCTCCGGATGATCGTGGTAGCCGGCCCGCGGATCGATCCCGCCAGCCTGCCGGCCCACGACGGGCTGGAGATCCGCCCGTACGTCCACGAGCTCTACCGCCACCTGGCCGCCTGTGACCTCGCCGTCGTCCAGGGCGGGCTGACGACCACGATGGAACTGACCGCCAGCCGGCGGCCGTTCCTGTACTTCCCGCTCCGCCACCACTTCGAGCAGAACTTCCACGTACGCCACCGGCTCGACCGCTACGGCGCCGGGCGGTGCATGGACTACCAGACCGCCGAACCTGCCGACATCGCCGCGGCGATCGCCAGCCAGATCGGCCGGCCCGTCGACTACCGCCCGGTCGCCACCGACGGCGCCGCCCGGGCAGCGTCAATGCTCGCCAGCCTCCTCTAGCAAGAAGCAAGCCATAACCCCAGGAACCTTAACGTCCCAGATTGGCTGATCTAGGCCCGGCAATGTTGCCGCACCGCACTAACTGACCAGCGCCGATTCGGCAGGCGCGTCGGCGCGGCCGCCGACGGGCCGGCCGGCCGGCACCAGTGACCAGCCCGCGGGCCTAAACCTGCGATCCGGCTGCGGCGGGTTTGCGGCCCCGCTACCGTGCGGGGGTCATCGAGATAGGCACGGACCGCCGCATCCAGCTCGTCGAGCTGCGCCTCGCTGGCCAAGCCCATCTCCAGCACCTGCGGGCGCATGCTGCGCACCAGGCCAGCCGCACCATCTCGGTGACCACCTCCTGCGGCTCGGGGACGTTGACCAGCAGGTTACGGGCGTGCACCAGGTCAAAGGAGCCTGACCGCAGCCCGGTGCGCCGGGCATCCCTGGTCAGGATCTGCATGCCGCCCGGCCCCGCCCGGTGGCGAACTGGGCCGCCATCGCGGTGTGCGCCGGGTCGGCGGCGACCCCGACCACCCGGCCGCCCGGTGACACCCGACCGGCCAGCAGCTCCAAGATCCCGCGCGGCCCGCAGCCGAGAACGATCGCGCTGTGCCCGGGCCGCAGGCTGACCCGGTCCAGCAGCGCCGCGCTGACGGCCGCCAGCTTGTCAGCCTGACGCCGCAGCCGGGCGCTCTCGCCCGCGCTGCTGCCCAGCGCGTACACCGCGATGGCTTCCCGGCCGTTGCCCGCCTCCGGTCTTACGGTGGGGTTATCTGCTGTTGCTGGGGCCTGGCTGGCCCTGTCTCCGGGTCTCAGCCCGATCCCGGAGGTGCCTATGGCCACCACGTCCACGTCCGCTGCCTTGATGCCCGTCGCACCGATGTTCTCGAATACGGAAAGGCTGGCATTAGCCGGGTTCCTTGCCGGTTACAGCGGCCTGACCCGCGATGCATACGAGCTGGACCTGCGCCAGTTCGTCAGCTGGTGCCACCAGCACCACCTGCGGTTATTCAGTGTCCGTCGTTCCGATATCGAGTGCTTCGCCCGCGACCTGGAAGCTCGCGGCCGGGCCCGGGCCACCGTTACCCGGCGGCTGTGCACCGTGGCCGGGTTCTACCGGTATGCGGTCGAGGAGGAGCTGCTGGATCATTCTCCGGCCATCCATGTCCGCCGGCCGCGGCTGGACTACGAATCGCACGCCACCGCCCTGGACCGCAACGAGATGGGCGCCCTGCTGGTCGCGGCCGGGCTCGGCCCCGCCACCGGGCACGCGCTGATCTCCCTGCTCGCTCTCAACGGGCTGCGGTCTCCGAAGCCACCAGTGCTGACATCGAGGCACTGGGGATCGAGCGCGGGCACCGGACCCTGGTGATCACCCGCAAGGGCGGCAAAGTCGTCACCATCCCGCTGGCACCCCGCACCGCACGCGCCATCGACCTGGCCGCCGGCGAGCGGTGCGACGGGCCGGTGTTCCTGACCGGCGGCTGGACCGCCATGGCGCCGCCCGGATCGCCCGCCGGGCAGCCCGGCGGGCGGCGATCGGCAAGCGGGTCGGGCCGCACACGCTGCGGCAGGCGTTCATCACTGCCGCGCAAATGAGCGGAGTTGCATCTGATGCATCATTCCCCGTCTGGCGTGAAGACGGCGCCGTAGGGCTTTGCGATCGCGGCCGGCGGGTCGCTGGGAGCGGGCTGGGGCCGGGACACGCGGCTGGCACGGGGATTCTGGCGTCCTGTTGCGCTGGATGCCAGGATGTGGCCTCCAGTTCGGTTGCGCTGGGTGACTGGATGATGCACCGGGTGTATTCGGGGAGGGGTTCGCGTGGGGGGACGCAGGGGGGCGCTGGCGCTGGTGGCGGCGGAGGGGGCGGCGCCGGTTTCGCCGGGGCCGGCGCTGTTTGAGGAGATGCTGGCCGGCTGGCGGCGCCAGCAGCAGGCCCGGCGGCTGAGCGGCGCGCTGGTCGACGGGCGGGAGCGTATCGTGCGCCGGTTCGCTGAGTTCACCGGCTGCTTGCCGTGGGAGTGGGCGCCGGCGCAGGCGGAGGCGTGGGCGGCCGGCGGCGGGTGGGCGCATTCGAGGGTCCGGGCCTATCAGGGCGCGGTGAGCATGTTCCTGGGCTATGCCTGTGATCCGCGTTACGGGTGGGCGGCCGAGTGCGAGCAGCGGGTGGGCAGCGTGCCGGTGCAGGTGTTCCATGAGGGCAACACCGCGGTGCATGTGGCTGAGTATGAGGGCCGCGCGGAGCGCCGTCCGCTGACGCGGGCTGAGCTGCAGGCGTTCTTCGACGCCGCGGATGATTACGCGGAGAAGGCGGCGTGCTCGCGGCGTAAGGGGCAGCTGGCGGCGTTCCGTGATGCCACCCTGTTCAAGGTGGTCTACGGGTGGGGGCTGCGCCGCCGGGAGGCGGCGATGCTGGACGTGGCCGATTTCGCGGCCAGCCCGGCGGCGCCTGAGCTGGGCAGCTTCGGGGTCTGCCATGTCCGGTTCGGCAAGGCGATGAAGGGCAGCCCGCCGCGGCGGCGGGCGGTGGCCACGGTGATGCCGTGGGCGGCTGAGGCGTTAGGGCAGTACCTCGATGACGTGCGGCCCCGTTACGGCTGCGGGCATCATCCGGCGGTATGGCTGACCGAGCGCGGCGGCCGGATCTCGCCGCGGCAGATCGATGACCGGTTCGCCCAGCTCCGCGGGCTGGCCGGCCTCCCGGATGATCTTTCGGTGCACTGCCTGCGTCATTCGTATGTCTGGCACCTGATCGAGGACGGCGCCGATCCGCTGTTCGTCCAGTGGCAGGCAGGCCATTCGTGGGCGTCCACCACGGCGGCCTATACGACGGTCGGGCAGGACGCCAGGAACCGGATGATGCGCCACGCGCTGGCGCGCGCCTTTGAGGGAGAGGACGGCCGGTGACGGCACGCACGATCGGCTACCGGTGGCATCTGCGGCGGCTGATGGCCGACCGGGACATGTACGCCACCACGGACCTGCGGCCGCTGCTGGCCGCGCGGGGCGTGGTGCTGTCCCGGGAGCAGGTCTACCGGCTGGTCGCCCGGACCCCGGAGCGGCTCAGCCTCGCCACGCTGGCCGCCTTGTGCGACATTCTCGGCTGCCAGCCGGGCGACATCGTCGAGCCGGTCACCGCGGCCGGGCCGGGCCCGCGGCCAGGGACGCAGGCGGCGGCGCTGCCGCGGCCCCGGCGGGCCCGCGTACTGCCCGGCCCGCGGTGATAGCGCGATGGCCGCGGCAGGGCGCTGCCTGGCCGGCCACGACATGCCCGGCGGCGGGCGGCGCGGCTGCCCGCGCTGCCGCCGGGATCAGGTCGCGGAGATGGCGGCAGCCGCGGAAGGGTCGCTGCCGCGGCCGGTGGTGGCCGCCGCGGTTGATGCGGTAGCGGTCACCGGGCAGGTGCTGTGGCACCTGGCCGGGGCGCTGGCCGCCGGCCCGGACGCGCTCAGGCTCGGCGCCCCGCCGGCCGCCGGCCGGCTCGCGGCCGAGCTGATCGCCCGCGGCTCGGCCACGCTGTCCATGCCGGCCTGCGCGGCCTGCGGCCGGAGCGGGATGCCGTTGTTCCGCAGTGATGCCGGCGGGGTCTGCCAGCGGTGCCGGGCCTGGCAGCTCGCCGCCGCGTGCAGCGGCTGCGGCAAAGTGAAGCCGGCCGCGGTGCGCACCAGCGCCGGCCAGCCGCTGTGCGAGGTCTGCCGCCGCCGCGTGCGCGGCCACCGCCGGTGCGGGAACTGCGGCAGCACCGCCCCGATCGCGGTGCGCGCGCGCGACGGCAGCCCGGACATCTGCGTGAACTGCTACCGGATGCCCGAGGCGGCCTGCAGCGTGTGCGGCCGCCGCCGCGAGTGCAATTTCGCGGGCACCAGCCGTCCGGTCTGCGCGTCGTGCTCGCCCCGGGCGACCGCGGCATGCGCGCGCTGCGGGCACGATCGCCCGGCCCAGGCGCGATGGCCGGAAGGGCCGGTCTGCGACCCCTGCTACCGCGCCGCGCTGCGTCACCGGGGACGGTGCGCAGCCTGCGGCCAGGAGCGGCGGCTGGTCGCCCCGCCCGGCCCGGGCGCCGACACCTGCTCAGACTGCGCCGGCCTGCCCGCGATGTGCGTCTGCGCAGATTGCGGCATCGAGGACAAGCTCTACGAACGCGGCCGGTGCGGCCGGTGCAGCCTGCGGCGGCGGGCCGCGGCGCTGCTGGCCGGGCCTGACGGCGGAACCACCGCGGCGCTGACGCCGGTGCTCGAGGCGATCTGCGCGGCCCGCACCCCCAGGTCGGCACTCAACTGGCTGAACAGGAGCTGCGGCGCGGCCATGCTCGCCGACCTCGCATCCGGGAAGCTGCCCGCCACCCACCAGGCACTGGACGCCCACCCGCGCCGCCGGGCCGCTGACTTCCTCCGGCAGATGCTCACCGCCGGCGCCGTGCTCCCGGCCAGGGACGAGGATTTCGCCCGCACCGAGCAATGGCTCACCAGCCTCCTCGGCACGATCAAGCCAGCCGCCGGCCGGCGCCTAGTCCAGGCCTACGCCACCTGGCAGGTAATGCGCCGCCTGCGCGCCACCGCCAGCCACGCCGCCCGCCCGCGCACCTGCACCGCCCGCGCCCGCCGCAACATCCGCGCCGCCACGAACTTCCTCACCTGGCTGGCTGACCGCGGCCTTACCCCCGGCGCCTGCGGCCAGGGCGACATCGAGGCATGGCTGGGAACCGGGCCCGCCGCCAGCCAGGCGCGGGATTTCCTGTCCTGGGCCGCCCGGCACCGGCACTGCCACGCCTTCACCATCCCCGGCCCGGTGCGCGCCAGCGGCACCGCCGCCAGCCAGGACCAGCGCTGGGCGCTGGCCGCCCGGCTGCTCCACGACGACACCCTCGACCTCACCGACCGGGCCGCCGGCTGCCTGCTGCTGCTCTACGGCCAGCAGCTATCCCGGATCGCCGCCATGACCACCAGCCAGGTCACCAGCCACGACGGCACCGTGCTCGTCCGCTTCGGCGACCACGACGTCCCCGTCCCCGACCCGCTCGGCGTCATCCTCACCGGCCTGACCCGCACCGGCCGCACCCACACCGGAACCGGATCACCCGCGATCTCGCCATGGCTATTCCCCGGCGGCCTCCCCGGCCGGCCGATCACCGCTCCCCGGCTCGGCGGCCGGCTCCGCGCCATCGGCATCCAGGCAATGGCAGGCCGCCGGGCCGCGCTCCTCGACCTCGCCGCCCAGCTACCCCCCGCCGCCCTCGCCGACCTGCTGCACCTGGCCCCGGGCACCGCGGCCCGCTGGACGCGCCAAGCCGCAGGCGACTGGTCCCGCTACGCAGCCGACCTCGCACGCGACCGCCATCACCAGCCCTGACGAATACCTCCGCCAGCAGGCACCACGACGAGGTATTCGACACGGCTGGTAAACCGCTCACTACCAGTTTCGATGCACGGCATGCCGCTAAGCGACGTACAGGAAGCCGCCTCCCACGCCGATCCGCGGACCACCATTAGATACGACCGGGCCAGGGCGTCCCTGGACCGGCACGCCACCTACATCGTCGCCGCCTACATCGCCGGAGCGGCGAGATAACCCCGACCAGCCGCCTGCTGCCCGCCTGGCCAGGCGAAACTGGCCAGGCGGACAACCGGAACGCTCGCCCGTCCCGGCAAACTGAATAGTCGCGTCACTATGAGCAACGCCTTGCAGCGAGCGCGAGCCGCCGCTATGCGCGGGCTGGCTGCCGTTTGCTGGGTCCTTCGCGACGCGCCCGAATAGGGTGTTCTGGGAGGCTGGGTTCATGGGAGCTGCGCCATGCGGGCGATGAGTCCGGCCTTGACGTCGCGTCTATCCGGTGGTGTGCAAGCGCACAAACCCCGATACAGGAGAGCGCTGATGCCCGAGACCGAACCGGCCGCAGAATTGAACGAGGGATTCAGCGAGCCGGGCGCTACGGCCCGGCCCTGGACCGAAGTGGCCGACGTGCTGTCGGAGACCGAGATGTTCTGGCTGTCGACCGTGCGCCGCGGCGGGCAGCCGCACGTCACGCCGCTGCCGGCGATCTGGCTGGGCGGGGCGCTGCACTTTTGCGCCGGGTCGCATGAGCAGAAGGCGAAGAACCTGCAGGCCAATCCGGGCTGCGTCCTCGCGGCGGGCGCCAACCGGTTCCGGGCCGGGCTCGATGTGGTGGTCGAGGGACCGGCTGTCCTGGTGACCGATCCGGCGCGGCTGCAGCGGCTGGCGGCGTTGTGGAAGTCCAGGCTCGACTGGGATTTCACGGTCACCGACGGCGGGTTCCGCGATCCGGCTGGCCGTCTGGGGCTCGTGTTCGGCGTCACTCCGGCGAAGGTCCTCGCGTTCGGCAAGAACCCCTACAGCCAGACCCGGTACCGCTTCACCCGCTGAGCCGCCACCTGCCCCCGCTCACGGCGGGCGGTGTGCATCATTCCGCTTGGCCGTCACGGGTGCCGGGGATCGCCGGATCGCTTCTGGACCTTGCACTGCACCGGGAAGGTGCCCGGCAGCCGCTTGCTCAGCGTGACCAACCTTGCGCGAGCGAAGCTGCGCGAACCGCCGTTAGGCGCGGCTGCCGTCTCTTGCGTGATCACCAGCCGGCGCGCGCAGGTCAGGTCATTCTGCGTGCCTTCCTAGTACCCGGGGTATGGCGAGCTCCCGGGGCGCCGTCTGTGGTGGAATCATGCCGTCGTCGCGAAGGTTGCTGCTGCTATGAATGTGGAGATCTGGTCGGACGTCGTGTGCCCGTGGTGTTACATCGGCAAGCGCCGGTTCGAACGCGCGGTTGCCTCCTTCGGCCATGCTGGCGAGGTCACGGTCACCTACCGCTCCTTCGAGCTCGACCCGGACGCGCCCGCGCAGCGCACCGGAACCCAGGCCGGGCACCTGGCCCGCAAGTACGGCATGACGATCGCCCAGGCCGAGCAGGCCAGCCAGCAGATGACCCAGCGCGCGGCCGCTGACGGCCTGGAGTTCCGGTTCGACCTCATCCGTGGCGGCAACACCTTCGACGCCCACCGGCTGCTCCACCTGGCCAAAGATCACGGGCTGCAGCCGGAGATGACGGAGCGCCTGCTGCGCGCCACCTTCACCGAAGGCCTCCCGATCGCCGACAAGCCCACCCTCGTGCGCCTGGCCACCGAAGCCGGCCTGCCAGCCGCGCAGGTACAGGCCGTCCTCGACGGGGACGCCTACGCCGGCGCGGTGCGAGCCGACGAGCAGCGGGCCGCGCGATACGGCATCACCGGTGTGCCGTTCTTCGTCGCCGACGGCAAGTACGCGGTCAGCGGCGCACAGCCGCCCGAGGTGCTGCTGCAGCTCCTGCAGCGTGCTTACGACGAGGCAAGCCTGCTCACGCCCCTTGCCGTCACGGCCGGCAGCAACTCCGAAGCGAGCTGCGACAACGACTCCTGCGCGGTCGGCTAACGCGTCCGCTCACCGGCCGCATCCGGTCGATGACCCGAACGCGCCCGCGCAGACGGCGCCCGCGTCGCGTCACTCCTGCCGGCCGCCCGGTCCGCGATTGCGCGGCTCGGCTGGAACGCGGGCCCAGGCTGAGGTGACGGCGCGCCTCATGAGGGCATCGACTTCTGCGCGGCGCCTTTGCGCGCGCTGAACATGGGCTGCGGGATCGTGGCCGTTCATCCTTCCGCAACGGCCGGGAATCAGGGCCGAGGCGGAGATCACGGCAACGCCGACGCCGGGCACGTCCGGGGTAAGGGCCAGGCCGCGCCGGCCGATCCCGGAAAGGCACGCCAATGACAACCTTCGCCGATGCTGGCCTGGTGAGTGCTGCCGCGGCCGGCACCACCGTCGCCTGGTTCACCCTCGCAGGCGCGCTCGGCGGGGTGCTGGTGACCAGTGTCGTCGGCCTGACCACGGCCGCGCTGAACCACCGATGGCAGGCCCGGGATGCCGAGAATGCCCGCCTCCTGCAGCACGGTGCGCAAGTCCGGGCGGAACGCCGTGAGAGCTATGCCGCGTACTGACTGGCCTGGAACCAGTTCACCCGCGACCTTCGCCGCATGCAGGAGCAGATACAGCAACTCCCGCCCGGCGTCGTCGTGAACAGGCACCTGACGCCACCGGCAGAAGGGCCGGGGAACGGTGAACCGGGCGCGACCCGGCAGCTACAGGACCTGAGCGCCAGCGCGCGGGAGACCGAGCTGCGATGGCGTGCGGCGGCCGACGCGCTGCTGATGATTGCCGGCCCAGCCGTGGCCAGCGCTGCCGAGGCCCACATTGCCATGACCGAGCAGAAACTCACCGCCGCCTGGCAAGGCAGGGCACACCCCGATCAGGACGGCGCTGCCTACCGGAGCCTCAACGACGCGATGCGAGCCGATCTCCTCAGCCCGGGCCGACCTGAGCAATGGGTCCCTGAAGACAGGCGATCAGGCCGGACGCCATGAGCGAAGATGACCGACGGTCGCTGAGCGCGCTCCATCTCTGATAGGAGCTTTGTACAAATAACGGCCTGATTCGTTGTTTCCAGTTAATTGCTTTTGCGCCTGGAGCTGGCAGGACTCCGATCAGGTTTCTGTGGATGCGCCAGCGTGCGTGGAGCGGGGCAGCCAGCCTTTCTTGACGTCCGTGGTCAGGCTGGCCGGCGAGCTGGCTGGGGCGCGCCCAGCGGTGGGACGGAATGATCTGGGCCGTCAGGCTCAGCGCGTAGTTGCGTGAGGCGGTGCTGCGGTTTGCCGATCTCCCGGTAGTGGCCGTGCGGGTGCGTGATCCAGCCGGGGTCCGGTTAATGCTCCATGGCGGCGGGTGGACCTGTGGCGCGCCGTCCGGCCCAGGCCTGGAGTTCCCGTGGGGTGGCGAATCATCCTCGACGCCCCGCGAGGAGGACTTTCGGGTGCCGTCATGACTTCCTTCCTTTTCCGGCCTCCAGGCTCGTGGTCAGTCGGCGCCAGCCGTCACATCACCGGTTGCAAACTGGCTGCAACCGCTGTCGGCCATGCTCGGCAGGAGGATGCGGGCGGGCGGGGCACGGGTCGCGGTGTCGCGCTCGCAGGAGGAGAGGGTTCACATGCCGAGGGTGCGGGTCGCGGCGGTGCAGGCGAGCTATGTGCTCATGGACCAGCAGGCGACGCTTGGACTGCCCCGCGTTTTCCGGACAGGTGAATTGATGCTATTTCATGCTGCCAGTTGCCGGTTCAGGTACTCGTCGTGGGCTTCCTGCGGAGTCTTATAGCCGAGCCCTGAGTGAAGACGTGCCCGATTATACCGGAGTTCGATGTACCGTGCAATATCCTCGGCTGCCTTTCTCCTTGTCGGGTAGACCGTACGGTAGACCCGCTCGACTTTAACCGCCGCGTTGAACGATTCTGCCAGGGCGTTGTCATAGCAGATCCCGGTGCGGCCGACGGACTGGCGGATATTAAGGCCTTCCAGGACGCCCGCGAACTCAGCGGACGTATAATTACTCCCGCGGTCAGAATGGAATACCGCGCCGGGAGGAAGACCGAGATTCCGCGCGGCCATCTCGATCGCGGAAATGATCAGCGGAGTCTTGTAATTATCATCGATTGCCCAGCCGATGACCTTCCTGGTCGCACAGTCAATAACCGTCGCGATTCTGTGGAATCTGAATGTCTGCCTTTACCCTAAGTTGCCCTGGCGGACTTCGATGATGGGCAGGAAGGTCGGTGCTGGTGAGGTGCCGAGCTCGCGGGGCGTGGCGCCGGCGGGGGTCGGGATGTCTGCGAGCCGACCGAGGAGGGAGTCCAGCGCGGCCTGGCCGTCGTCGATGGCGGCGCGTTCGTCGTCGGTGAGCGGGATGGAGGCGAGCATGCGCTGGAGGTTGTCTTTGGCTTCCAGGAGCTGGGCTTTGCTCGAGTTTTTCGGGGTGTAGAAGTCGCATTTCGCGCAGGCCATGCGGTGCGGGCACTGCTCGAAGAAGGTGTAGGAGCACAGCCCGTGGCCCAGGTCGTAGTACTGCCAGGGCTCACCGGCCGCTGCGGCGCCGGATGCGACCGCGTCGCGGTCGAGGAGGACCTCGATGGTGCGGACGTTGCGGGCGAAGTACCCGGCTTCGGTGTAGGCCTTGCTGAGCGTGTTCGGGGTGATCTTCGCGTAGTGCTGGGTGGTGGTCGGCGTCCGGTGCCCGAGCCAGGCCTGCAGCTCGAACAAGGTCATTGGCTCCTTGGCGTTGTAAAGCTGGCTGGCGATGGTGGAGCGGGCCCGGTGGCTGGTGATGTTGCCGCGGACATCCGCGGTCGGCACCCCGGCCTTGCGGCAGAGCGCAGGGATGATCGTGCGGTTGATGTAGGTCTTTCCGACCGGGTGCGCGCGGACGGAGAACAGCAGGTCAACGTGCTCGCTGGTCTTGCGGTCCAGCCGGCGGGGCTGGGCGGGCCGCAGGGCCTGCCAGGCTTCGATGGCCTGGCCGATGAGCGGGTCGACGGGCTTGGTGAACGCGGTGCCGGTCTTGCTGACGGGCACGTCGAGCAGGCAGACGGCGTCCTCGGCCAGGATCTCGCGGGAGTCACCCGGGATGGGCAGCCCGTCGTGCTGCCAGCGGACGCAGCCGACCCGCAGCCGGGAGATCTCGTTGCTGCGCAGGCCGGAAAACAGCCAGGTCAGGGTGAGCGCCCGGATGAGCTCCATCGGGTACTAGCTGCCTGCTGAGGTGCCCGGCAGGTCAGCGGCCTCGATGTTCAGCCCGGCGTGCAGGAGCTTGGCCCACACGTCGTCGGCGATGACCCGGGGGTCGGTGCCGATCAGGGCGCTGACGCTGCGCGGGACGGCCAGCGCCCGGGACGGGTCGAACCGGCGGGGGAACCATTCCCATTCCTGGCAGTCCCGGAAGAATGTGCGGGTGGCCATCAGGAAGTGGGCCTTGGTCCGCGGCGAGATGGGCTGTCCCGCGCGATCCCCGAGCGCGTCGCGGCGCTGGACGTAGTCACCGACCCTCATCCGGTCGATCGCCGCGACCCAGGCGGCGCAGGTCTGCCGGGTCCACTGGCCTGGCTCAGTGATCTCCGGGTGCTCGGCGGCCAGCCACCGGCCGGCCTTGGCGACGATGGTGCGGATGATCGCGCGGACCTTCGGGGTGAGCGGCGAGGTGGCGTGCCACCGCTCGACCCACCCGGTCCAGCCCGGGCCGGCGCCCTCGATGACCGGCATGTGGTTACTGCCAGGCCGGACCGGAGCGTCGCAGTGCCCCAGGTCAGCGACCACTTTCTGGAGCGAGTAAAGCGCCGACTGGTACGGACGGCCGGAGGCCGCGGGATGAGCCATCAGCCGCGTGAACGCCTCGGTGGTCAGGTCGGCCAGGCGGGGACTGCCGTTCACCAGGAACGCCTGGGCCAGCACGCCGGGCAGCTGATGGCCGCCGTCACGGACGTGGCTGCGGTAACCCCACCGGTCCAGCACCGCGGCCGCTTCGCTCGTCGCTGCATCGACAGCCGCCGGGCCGAAGATCAGATGGGCCAGGTGCAGCCGGTTGAACATGCCCAGGTGCTGGAAGTCGGTGAAGCCGGCGAGCAGGTAGGCCAGCGCGATCAGGAACGGGCGGACGGCTGTCTCCGTCGGCAGCGCCTGGCTGTCCAGGAACTCCCTGCTGCCCGACCCCGCCAGCCGTGCCCAGTCCCAGCCGGTCCAGGCCCAGTAGGCCTGCCCGGTGTCCGCGCAGTGCTGAAGGATGATCCCGGCCGCGTGCGCGCCGGCCCGCCTGTGGACATCGCTGCGGTCATGATGCAGAACGGCCGCTGCCTGGTCAAGCGGCCCGCTCAGCCGGGCCACAGCCTGCCATGCAGCAGAGCGCCGGGCACCGCGGGCCCGGCTGCGGCGCAGCCCGGCCGGGCCGATCCCGGCCAGTGCCGCA
>Ga0302232_10001201_pt1 | contig 18173 bp, 9 predicted proteins | sample II_Palsa_N2_3_FD_193575 | JGI IMG/M metagenome (GOLD analysis project Ga0302232, IMG submission 193575) | Peat permafrost microbial communities from Stordalen Mire near Abisko, Sweden - II_Palsa_N2_3 | ecosystem: Environmental > Terrestrial > Soil > Palsa > Peat permafrost | place: Sweden...
TTCTACCCGGGCGCGAAGATCGGCGTGCTCGGCTACAACGGCGCGGGCAAGTCGACGCTGCTGCGGATCATGGCGGGGGTCGATCAGGAGTACCGCGGCGAGGCGGCGTTGGCGCCGGGCGCGACCGTCGGCATGCTCGAGCAGGAGCCGCACCTCGACGAGTCGAAGGACGTCAAGGGCAACGTCGAGGACGGCGTCGCGGAGACGAAGGCGCTGCTCGACCGCTTCAACGAGCTGGCGGCCAACTACTCGGATGAGACGGCCGAGGAGTTCGGCGAGATCCAGGCGAAGATCGAAGCGGCGGACGCGTGGAACCTCGACACGCAGCTCGAATACGCGATGGACGCGCTGCGCCTGCCGCCGCCGGACGCCGACGTGAGCACGCTCTCGGGCGGCGAGCGCCGGCGCGTGGCGCTCTGCCGTCTTTTGCTGCGCGCGCCCGACCTGCTGCTGCTGGACGAGCCCACGAACCACCTCGATGCGGAGTCGGTCGCGTGGCTCGAGCAGCACCTGTCCGAGTACAAGGGGGCGATCGTGGCGGTGACCCACGACCGCTACTTCCTCGACAACGTCGCCGGCTGGATCCTCGAGCTCGACCGCGGCAAGGGCATCCCGTATGAAGGCAACTACTCGAGCTGGCTCGAGCAGAAGCAGGCGCGGATGGCCCAGGAAGAGCGCTCGGAAAAGGGCCGTGAGCGCACGATCGCGGCGGAGCTCGAATGGGTGCGCACGAACCCGAAGGGCAAACGCACGAAGTCCAAGGCGCGCCTGGCGCGCTACGAGGAGCTGATCGCCGAGGACCGCAACATCAAGCTCGACGAGGTCCAGATCCACATCCCGCCTGGCCCACGCCTCGGCGACAAGGTGCTGACGGCGACCGACCTGTCGAAGGGGTTCGGCGATCGCCTGCTGATCGAGTCGCTGTCGTTCGACCTGCCGCGCGCGGGGATCGTGGGCGTGATCGGCGCCAACGGCGCGGGCAAGACGACGCTGTTCAGGATGATCACCGGCGAGGAGACGCCGGACAGCGGCACGCTCGAGCTCGGCGATACGGTCCAGCTCGCCTACGTCGATCAGTCGCGTGACTCGCTGAACCCGGAGAAGACCGTGTGGGAGGAGATCTCCGAAGGCTACGAGCACATCAAGGTGGGCGATCGCGAGGTCAACTCGCGCCAGTACACGGCGGGGTTCAACTTCAAGGGCAGCTCCCAGCAGGCGCGCATCGGCAAGCTCTCAGGCGGCGAGCGCAACCGCGTGCACCTGGCGAAGCTGCTGCGCAGCGGCGGCAACCTGCTGCTGCTCGACGAGCCCACGAACGATCTCGACGTGGACACGCTGCGCGCGCTCGAGAACGCGCTGCTGGCGTTCCCGGGATGCGCAATCGTGATCTCCCACGACCGCTGGTTCCTCGACCGCGTCGCGACGCACGTGCTGGCGTTCGAGGGCGACTCGCAGGTGACGTGGTTCGAGGGCAACTTCGAGGCCTACGAGGAGCACCGCCACGAGCTGCTCGGCGCCGCCGCCGACCGACCGCACCGGATCACCTACAAGCGGCTCGTCCGTGGCTGACCCGCCCGCGGGCGGGACGAAGTTCGACCGCGACACGGCCGTCTGGCGCGAAGCAAGCTCGGGGCCGGAGACGGTGTTCGGCGCGGAGGTCGCGCCCGACTGGCGCGCGGGTCGCGGTCCGCACGGCGGCTATCTCGCGGCGATGCTGCTGCGCGCGCTGGTCGAAGCGGTCGGCGACGCCAACCGCGCACCGCGTTCGCTGACGATCCACTACGCGCGCGCGCCGGAGCCGGGGCCGGTGCGGATCAGCACGGTGCTCGAGCGCGAGGGTCGCTCGCTGAGCACGCTGTCGGCGCGCATGCACCAGGGCGAGGAGCTGGTCGCGCTGGCGCTGGCGGCGTTCTCGGTGCCGTGGGGCGGGCCGGAGATCGACGACGTGCGGATGCAGGACGTCGAGCCGCCGGACCCCTCGCGCGAGGGCGTCAAGCTGATCGAGCACGGCGGGCCGGAATTCGCGCGCCACATCGTCCTGCAGCCGCGCATCGAGGGCCGCCCGTTCGCGGGCGCGGGGCAGCCGATGGAGATCCGCGGCTGGCTCGGCCTCGCCGAGCCGCGCCCGATCGACGCGCTGTCGCTGGCGTTCTTCAGCGACGCGTTGATCCCGGCGCCGTTCATGCACCTGAGCGAGCCGGCGGCGGTGCCGACGATCGACCTGACGGTCCACTTCCGCGAGCGCATGCCCCGCCCGGCCGCCGGGGGCACCGAGCCGGACCCGCTGGAGCTGTGCCTGGCGATGACCCGCACGGAGCTGATCCACGACGGCTTCTTCGTCGAGGACGGCACGATCTGGGCGAGCGATGGCACGCTGCTGGCACAGTCGCGTCAGCTCGCGATCGTGATCCCGTTCGCGAAGCGCTAGCGCCTCCTCGCCCGGGCGCGCCGCGGCCGCCGGCAACGGCCGTTGCACTGCGACATTTAGTCAGGCGTCTGTTTTCAACCGGGTTCTCCGCCGGGTCGATAAATGCGCCATGCACACGGATGCTGTGGGCGGGGCGCGGCGCGCGCCCGCTTCAGGTGAGCACCCCGGGCGCGGCTCGCGCCGCGGTGGCTGGACGCTGCTCGCGTGCGCGATCCTGGTGCTCGGCCTGGCCGGCTCGGTGGCGGCCGCGGGCATGTGGCGCTCGAGCGTGCGCACGCACGCACGCCAGACGCAGGCGGCGACCGCATCGGACGTGAGCTCGACGCTCGCGACGCTGCTCAGCCGCGACGCGGACTTCGTGGCGACGCTGCGCGGCGTGCTGACGATGCAGCCGCGCATGAGCGACAGCAGCTTCAACCTCTGGTTCAACGTCCTCGAAGGACCGCGGCGTCTGATCGGCGGGCTGGGCGCGATCGTGGTGGAACCGGTGGCGCGAACGGACCTGTCGTCGTTTCAGGCGCGCCGCAACGACGATCCCGCGTTCCGCACGTTCGTGGGCGGCGAACCGGAACGCTTGGCGGCGTCGGCGAGCGGGCAGGACTGCCTGGTGACGGCGAGCGTGTCGGCCTTGGGCTCGCTCACGCCGGCGGCATCGCGCATGGTCCAGGGCAACTGGTGCTCGCCGGGCTCGCCGGTCGGGGCCTTCCAGGCGCCGCTGCTGCGGGCGGCGACCGACACGGGGCAGATCCTGGTGCTGGCGGTGTCGAGCGACGGCGTGGACACGACGCTGTTCCAGACCGCGTTCTATCGCGACGGCGCGAACGCGGCGACGGCCGCGCAACGGCGCGCGGCGGTCGCCGGCTGGATCGTGACGTCGGTTGACATTCGCACGCTGGTCGCGCTCGCGGTCGCGCACCATCCGGACCTGGCGCTGTCGCTCCTGCACAGCAATCCCGGGCAGCGCCCGCAGCTGATCGACCGTTTCGGCGGTCCCGCCCACGCGGGCGAGCTCTCGCAGACGCGCATGATCGACGTCGACGGCCAGTGGACGGCGACGGTGTCCGCGGGGGCGCCGGCGGGCGCGATGTCGGCCGCGACCCAGGGCCTGCTGGTACTGCTGGCTGGCGCGATCGTGAGCGCGCTGGCGTGCGCGCTGGTGCTGGTGCTGTCGCGCTCGCGCGAGCGCGCGCTGTGGATGGTCGAGCAGAAGACGGGCGAGCTTCGCCATCAGGCGCTGCACGACGCGCTGACGGGGCTGCCGAACCGCGTGCTGGCACTGGACCGCGCGCAGCAGATGCTCGCGCGCGCGAGGCGCCAGCGCAGCCCGGTGGCGGCGCTGTACGTCGACGTGGACGGCTTCAAGGACATCAACGACACGTTCGGTCACGCCGCGGGGGACGAGCTGCTGCGAATCGTCGCCGAGCGCCTGGGGACGCTGGTGCGCGAGGCCGACACGGCGGCGCGCCTGGGCGGAGACGAGTTCGTGGTGCTGCTGGAGGGCTCGACGCTCGACGCGGGGCCGGAGCTGGTCGCCGACCGTCTGCTCGAGGTCCTACGCCAGCCGTATGAGCTGGGCAGCGCGGCAGGGCGGCCGCTGAAGGTGACGGCGAGCATCGGCGTGGCGATGGGCCTTCGCGAGCGCGCGGAGGAGCTGCTGCGGGATGCGGATCTGGCAATGTATGAGGCCAAGCAGGCCGGGCGCAACCGCTACGCGGTGTTCGAGTCGAGCATGCAGACGAGCTCGCGCGACCGCGTGACGCTCGAGATGGACCTGGCGGACGCGCTCGAGCGCGGGCAGCTGTTCCTCGTCTACCAGCCGACGTTCGACCTGCGCTCCAGGCGCACGATCGGCGTGGAGGCGCTGATCCGCTGGCGCCATCCGACGCGTGGCGTGCTCGCTCCGGGGGAGTTCATCGCGATCGCGGAGGCGAGCGCGCTGATCGTCCCGATCGGGCGCTGGGTGCTGGAGGAGGCGTGCATGCAGACGGCGCGCTGGCGCGAGCGCGGCCACGCGATCGGCGTGTCGGTGAACGTCTCGGCGCGCCAGCTGGACGACGACGAGCTGGTGGCGAACGTGCGCCGCGCCCTGGAGGCGAGCGGCCTGGACGCGTCGGCGCTGACGCTCGAGATCACCGAGACGGTGATCATGCGCGACGCGGACGCGGCGGCTGAGCGCCTGCGCCAGCTCAAGGAGGTCGGCGTGCGCATCGCGATCGACGACTTCGGCGTGGGCTACAGCTCGCTCGCGTACCTGCGCGAGCTGCCGGCGGACTCGCTGAAGATCGATCGCTCGTTCATCGCGGGGATCGCGACGTCGAGCGCGTCGGCGGCGCTGATCCGCACGCTCGTGCAGCTGGGGCGCACGCTCGAGATCGAGACGCTGGCGGAGGGCATCGAGGAGCAGGCGCAGCTCGAGACGCTGTGCCGCGAGCACTGCGAGCAGGGCCAGGGCTTCCTCTTCTCGCGCCCGCTGGAGGTGGACGCGCTGGAGGAGTTCCTGAACACGGCCGCCGCGGGCGAGAACGCCGCTGCGCGGACGGCCGGCTCGGCAGACGGGCGGGCGGGACACCCAGTAACGCGGGGCTAGCCCTGAGCGGCGAACGCGCTGTCGGGCGCTAGGCGCAGCGCGGTGGCGGCGATCAGGCGCGCGCACGCGTGCACGTCCTCGAGCTGCACGAGCTCGACGGGCGAGTGCATGTAGCGGATGGGGATCGAGACGAGCCCGGTGGGGACGCCGCCGCGGCTGATGTGCACGGCGTCGGCGTCGGTGCCGGTGGCGCGCGCGGAGGCCTCGACGGTGAACGGGATCTTCTCGGCCTCGGCGGTGTCGTACAGCAGCTCGAACAGCCCGGCGCTGAGGTTGGAGCCGCGGCTGATGACGGGCCCGGAGCCGAGCTCGTGCTTGCCGGCCTCCTTGACGTCGATGCCGGGCGCGTCGGTGGCGTGCGTGACGTCGATCACGATCGCGGCGTCGGGCTTCAGCGCGAAGGCGCTGGTGCGCGAGCCGCCGAAGGTCGTCTCCTCCTGCACGGCGGCGACGGCGGCTATCTCCCACTGCGCGCCGCCGGCCTCGGCGATCAGCCGCGCGGCCTCGAGCGCGACGAACGAACCAAGGCGGTTGTCGAGCGCCCGCGCCGCGAGCCGCCCGTTGGGGAGCGCGACGGGCGCGGCGTCGATCACGGCGACGTCGCCCACGCGCACCATCTCGCGCGCCTGCGCGCCGTCGCGCGCGCCGATGTCGATGTGCAGGTCGCGGATGTCGGCGACCTTCTTGCGCTCCTCCTCACGCAGCAGGTGGATCGGCTTCTTGCCGACCACGCCGACGATCGCGCCGGCGCGCGTGTCGAGCACGACGCGCTGGCCGACGAGGATCTGCGCGTCCCAGCCGCCGACGCCGCGGAACCACAGGTAGCCGTCGTCGTCGATGTGGGTGACGATCAGCCCGATCTCGTCGATGTGCCCCATCACGAGCAGCCTCTTCGCGTCGTGCTCATAGCCGTGCTTGGGCTCGACGAGCGCGAGCGGCGTGCCGACGACGTCGCTGCTGACGCGCGCGAACGCGCCGGCGGCCGCGCGCCACACCTCGGCGGGCGCGCTCTCATAGCCTGAGGGCCCGCGCGCGGTGAGCAGGTCGAGCAGCATCTGCGGCGCGGGCTCGTCCGCCGGGCGCTCGCCGGTGGGGGTGTCCTCCGGATCGCTCATCTGGCGAGCAGCTGCCTGAGGACGTACTGGAGGATTCCGCCGTGGCGGAAGTAGTCAGCCTCGCGGGGCGTGTCGATGCGCACGCGCGCGTCGAACTCGATCGCCTCGTCGGCTCGTACCCGCACCGCTTGCGGCGGCGCGCCGCCGTCGGCCATCGCCTCGGCGAGGCCGACGATCGAGAAGCTCTCCTCGCCGCTGAGGCCGAGCGACTGCGCGCTCTCCCCATCGGGGAACTGCAGCGGCAGCACGCCCATGCCGATCAGGTTGGAGCGGTGGATGCGCTCGAAGCTCTGTGCGATGACGGCGCGCACGCCGAGCAGCTTGGTGCCCTTGGCGGCCCAGTCGCGGGAGGAGCCGGTGCCGTACTCCTTGCCGGCAAGGATTATTAGATCGATGCCCGCGCCGATGTAGCGCGTGGCGGCGTCGTAGATAGACATCTGCTCGTCGGAGCCGTCGGCGAGGTAGCGCGTGTAGCCGCCTTCGGGCAGCGGCGCATCGCCGCTGGAGGGCCCGCCGGCGAGCAGATTGCGCAGGCGGATGTTGGCGAAGGTGCCGCGCACCATCACCTCGTGATTGCCACGGCGCGCGCCGTAGGAGTTGAAGTCGCGCGGCGCAACGCCCTGCGCCTGCAGGTAGGCGCCGGCGGGCCCGTCGCGCTTGATCGAGCCGGCGGGTGAGATGTGGTCGGTGGTGACGCTGTCGCCGAGCAGCGCGAGCACGCGCGCATCGTGGATGTCGGCGACGGCGTCGGGCTGGGCGGGCATGCCGTTGAAGTAGGGCGGGTGGCGCACGTAGGTCGAGTCGTGCTCCCAGGCGAAGCGCTCGCCGGCGGGGACGGGCAACCCGTTCCAGCGCTCGTCGCCGGCGAACACCTCGCCGTAGCTGCGGCGGAACATGTCGGCGCGCACGGCCTCGCCGACCGTCCGCGCGACCTCTTGCGCGGAGGGCCAGATGTCCCTGAGGTAGACGTCCTCGCCTTGCTCGTCCTGGCCGAGGGGATCGCCGAGGATGTCGATGTCCATGGTGCCGGCGAGCGCGTAGGCGACGCACAGCGGGGGCGAGGCGAGGTAGTTCATCTTGACGTCTGCGTGGATGCGGCCCTCGAAGTTGCGGTTGCCGGAGAGCACGGAGACGACCGCGAGGTTGGCGTCGTTGACGGCTTTGGAGATCTCTTCGGGCAGCGGGCCGGAGTTGCCGATGCAGGTGGTGCAGCCGTAGCCGACGAGGTTGAAGCCGAGCGCCTCGAGCGGCGCGGTGAGGCCGGCGCGGTCGAGGTACTCGGTGACGACCTTGGAGCCGGGGGCGAGCGAGGTCTTGACCCAGGGCTTTGAGCGCAGCCCGCGCGCGAGCGCGTTGCGGGCGAGGATGCCGGCGCCGACCATGACGGATGGGTTGGAGGTGTTGGTGCAGCTGGTGATGGCGGCGATGACGACGTGGCCGTGGTCGAGCTCGAAGCTGTCGCCGTCGAGCGTGACGGGGGTGGCGGCGTGGCAGCGCTGCAATATCGCGGACGCGTGCGCGGCGACGGGCGCGCCGACGGGCAGCGGCTGGTGTCCGGGCTCACCGTTGGCGGGCGGGTCGGAGGCGGGGTAGGACTCGGCGACGGCCTCGTCGAGGGCGTCGGCCTGCTCGCCGTCGCTGGGGACGTAGTCTTCGAGCGCGAGCCTGAACGAGATCTTGGCGTCGCTCAGCGAGACGCGGTCCTGGGGACGTTTGGGGCCGGCGAGGCTGGGCTCGACGGTCGCGAGGTCGAGCTCGACGGTGTCGGTGAAGGTGGGTTCTTCGGAATGCTCGTCGTGCCACAGGCCCTGCTCCTTCGCGTAGGCCTCGACGAGCGCGATGCGCTCGGGCGAGCGCCCGGAGAGCTCGAGGTACTTGAGCGTCTCTGAGTCGATCGGGAAGATCGCGCAGGTGGAGCCAAACTCGGGCGACATGTTGCCGATGGTCGCGCGGTCGGCGATCGGCAGGCCGGCGAGACCGGCGCCGTAGAACTCGACGAACATGCCGACGACGCCGCGCTCGCGCAGCATCTGCGTGACGGTGAGCACGAGGTCGGTGGCGGTGGTGCCCTCGGGCAGCTGGCCGTGCAGGCGAAAGCCGAGCACCTGCGGGATCAGCATCGACATCGGCTGGCCGAGCATCGCGGCCTCGGCCTCGATGCCGCCGACGCCCCAGCCGAGCACGCCGAGCCCGTTGACCATGGTGGTGTGCGAGTCGGTGCCGACGAGCGTGTCGGGGTAGGCCTGTGCGGTCTTGTCGTTGTCGAAGACGACGCGCGCGAGGTACTCGAGGTTGACCTGGTGGACGATGCCGGTGTCGGGCGGCACGACGGCGAAGTCGTCGAACGCCCCCTGCCCCCAGCGCAGGAACGTGTAGCGCTCCTGGTTTCGCTCGAACTCGAGCTCGGCGTTGAAGCGGAAGGAGTCGCGCGTGCCGAAGGCGTCGACCTGCACGGAATGGTCGATGACGAGCTCGGCGGGCGCGAGCGGGTTGATCGCGGCGGGGTCGCCGCCCATGTCGGCGATGGCGTCGCGCATGGCGGCGAGGTCGACGACGGCGGGCACGCCGGTGAGGTCCTGCATGAGCACGCGCGCGGGCGTGAACGCGATCTCCTTGCTGGGCTGCGCCTTGGCGTCCCAGCTGGCGAGCGCCTCGATGTCAGCGGCGGTGACCGAGCCGTTGCCCTCGGTGCGCAGCAGGTTCTCGAGCAGCACCTTCAGCGAGAACGGCAGCCGCGTGACGTCGAAGCGCTGCTGCAGCGCGTCGAGGCGGAAGATCTCATAGGCGCGCTGGCCGCCGGCGGCGGCAACCTCGAGCGTGTCCTTGGCGCCGAAGCTGTTCTGGGTCATACCCCGCAGTCTACGTCGCGCGCGTCACGCGCCCCTTGCCCTGGCGCTTGGAGCGCATCAGCGCGGCGTCGCACGCTTCGAGCAGCTCGTCGGTGCTCATCGACGCGTGCCATTGGGCGGCGCCGATCGACGCGGAGACGCCGACGCCGACGCCGCCGGTCGCGGGGATCGCGCGCAGGCGCTCGAGCGCGCGCGCGGCGGCGGCGGCGGCGCTGTCGAGCTCGGCGTTGGGGAGGATCACGACGAACTCGTCGCCGCCGTAGCGCGCGACGCGGTCGAACGCGCGGAACTCGCCGACGAGCGCCTGCACGACGCTGCGCAGCATCGCGTCGCCGGCCTGGTGGCCGTGGCGGTCGTTGACGAGCTTGAAGTCGTCGAGGTCGATCAGCAGGCACGACAGCGGCCCGCCGGTGCGCGTGGCGCGGCCGATCTCCTCATCCAGGCGCCGGCGCATGGCACGATGGTTCATGCAGCCGGTGACGGCGTCGGTGCCGGCCTCGGCGCGTGCGCGGGCGAGCGCGAGGGCGGTGGCGGCCTGCTCGACGAGCGCGGCCGCGAGCTCGACCTCCGCCGCGCTGAAGACGTCTGACTCGCGGCGCACGAGCACGACGACGGCGGCCACCTCGCCGCGCTCGGCGAGCGGCAACAGCAGCGCGCTGCTGACGGTGCCGGTCTCGGCGAGCCGTGGCATACCGGCGGCGAGGCCGTCGGAGTCGGCGGCGAGGAAGCTGCTGCGCGTGCTCGCCACCCAGGCGACGCCGGGCGGTCGCTCGGCGCGGGGCAGCAGATAGCTGAGCCTGCCAACGCCGCCGTTCAGGTAGACAGCGACCAGCTCCTCGGCGCTGTCGCCGTCGACGAGCAGATGGTGGATGTGCACCTCCTCGGCGCCCGGCACCGTCAGCAACTCGCGCGCGAGCGCGCGGAACATCGCGTCGGCGCTGGTGGCGCCGTCGGCGAGCGCGGTCAGATGGCGGATCCCGGCCAGCAGGCGGTCGAGGCCCGCGGACGATGTCAAGGTATCCGTACCCGTAACGACATCCATGCCAAACAATGTACGGCATGCGCCGGCCCGCGTTTGCGGACGGCCGCGATCGCGGGCCGAGAACCACGCGGGGGCGGCTTCACCGCCCCCGCGCGATCATGGCTCACGGGTGTGCTAGCGGAACGACACCGTCACCGTCGCGGAGGAGTGCGCGCCCTTCTTGGGCACGAACCCGACGCGCAGGCTTACCTTGAACGGCTTGCGCCTGCTGCGTCCGCCGCTCGAGAGCGGGATCTTCAGCGTCGTCGCTTTGCTCGCGGCGCTGAGCGTGCGGTACTTGGTCGACAGGCCCTTGCCGCCGCCGCTGATGCGCCCGGCGGCGAATGTCTTGATCGTCAGGTAGGCCGTGTTTCCGACCACCCTGTGCCCGACGATCTGCACGCCGCATCCGGTCGGTGAGATCAGCGTGTTCTGTTTGATCTGCTTGCCGTTCTGCCCGGTGATGATCGTCGGCATCGTGAGCGTCGGCGCACAGATGTTGCCGTTGGCGGCCAGCGCCGAGTGCGGGCCGAGCGGCAGGTTGACGGTGATGCTCGAGACGGGGACATCGGGGGTCGTCGCGAAGTTCGTCGTCGTGATCCCTTTTTTGATGTTCGTTTTGCCTTCGACGATCACGCGCACGCCATCGCCTTCGAGCACGAGCTCGAGCGCCGGGAATTCTTCGCCGCCATGGGAGACGAGGTAGGCCGGGCCCGTCATCGGCACGGGCAGCGTCGGCGTGATCGCCGTCGCCGTCCCAACTTCCGATCCGGGCGATTCTTTCGCGCAGGCGAGCGGGTTGGCTTCGAACACCTTCGCCAGGCATGCTTTCTGCAGCGTCGTCAGGCGCGAGGGCAACTGCTTGGGCAACGTCACGAACACAGATTTGATGTTCGCCTGCCCCGCCGGCTGCGTGATCGTGGTGACGAGACTCGCACCGTTGGCTTTCGATGGTTTGCCGCTGGTGGAGGCCGTGAACGTCGGCTTGAATGACAGCCCGCTGCAGCCTTCCGCCTGGAAAGGACTCGACAGCCCTTCCTGGACCGCCCCGAACGTCGAGGTCAGCGTCGATTCGGTCGCCTCTGCCGAGCAGTTCGTCGGGTTGATCAGGAAGCCCTGCCTGTTGACGTTCACGCTGAGCGAGCGCAGCCGCAGCGGCACGCCCTTGACGATCGTCGGCAACGTGCTTTCCGCGGTGACGCGGGCGGTCGTCGGGTTGATGTTGATCGTCGAGCGCGTGACGACTAGCCCGAGGTTGAACGGGCCGGCGACCGCGGGCACTGCTATCGACAGGCCGAACGGCGCACCGTTGTAGGGGCCGGTCATGTACACCGGCCCTGTGAACGTGAACGGAGAGTTGCCCGCACCGGCTGTCACCGTCGCCGTGCCGATCCGGCTGGCTGCTCCACAGGTCCCCTGGGCCGCCTGCGGTTCGCCGCAGAGGGTGACCGCCGGGATCTCGCCGATCAGGCCCGACGGCAGCGTGGTCTTGATCTTTTCGAGGTACTGCTGGCTGCTGGTCCGCGCGAGGTTGAACGTGTAGGAGCTGTGCCCGCCGCCCGTCGGCGGTTCGTATTCGATGCCCTGGGTGAGCGCGAACGGGAGCGTGGCCGGACAGCCGGTGATTTCGAAGTTGGCCTGCGGCGACTTCGACGCGGCCCCGCTGAACGGCGTGAACGTCGTCGCGGCGGTGCTCGCTTCGCACTTCAGGCCGTTCGCCAGCGGCGCCAGCTGGCCGCTGTTGAAGCGTAGGACGAGGCTGCTGAACGGCTGTTCGGGGTTTTCTGAGAACGTTGCCGTCAGCTGCCCCGTTTTCGGGTTGGGCTTGACCACGCCCTTCAGGCGCACGTCGACCCCGTACCGTTCCGATTCGGCGCTGATGTAGACCGTGTATTCGGGTTCTGCCGGGTTGGCGCCGCCCGTGATCGGACCCGATTCAGGACCGCCGAGGTAGACGTTGCCCAGCAGCGACCCGGGCGGCAGGCCCGGCACGTTCAGCGTCACCGTGCCGAGCTTCGCGCCTTCAGGGCAGCTCATCGTGTTCTTCGTCCCGATCCCGATCTCCGCGGGCGTGCAGGCTTCCAGGCCGGTTGCGGCGGAAGCGTTCATGGTGAGGCCTTCGGGCAGCGTGACGCTCGCGGTCTTTACCTGCGAGGAGTCGTAGTGCCCGGCGCCGGGGTTGGGGTCATGCGGCAGGCTCAGTTCGGTCGTGATGCCGTCGGGCGCTTCCGAGGCCTTTGTCAGCTGGGTGAGCGCGAAACCGGGTTCGAACGGCACGAGTCCGCAGTTTTCGGTGCCGATCGGCGTTTCGTATTTTGCTTCGGCCGTTTCGCCTTTTTCATATTTCAGCTTCAGTGTCGTTGTCGTCTGCGCGCCCGGACCGGTGCACGATGTCGGGTTCGTCAGAAAGCCGCCTTTGCCGATATTGCCGTTGAAGATCAATCGCGATCTGATCAGCGGCAGCAGCGGCGAGACTTCGATTTCAAAGTAGTCGTGGTAGTCGGCCTTGCCGGTTCCAGTCGCTTCGGCGCCCCATTCGACGTTGCCTTCGATCAGCGTGTGGGCGTATAGCTGCCCAGTGGGGAAGCCAAAGAGTTCTTCGGTCAAGGATTCTGGCAGGGGCAGGGCGACGCCGAAGTCGGATGCGAGACCCTTGGGCTGTTCGAGGTTGTAAACCGTGCCGGTCAGAGGGATGTCGAAGAATTCCGCTTTTTTGTTCTCCGCAAACACCACGACTTCGTTGACGCCGATTTCTGATTTGACGCCTTCTATTTCCACATTACATTTGGGTTTTTCGTAGAGGCCGGTGTGAACGCCCGGAGCGGGTTCGAATTCTTTACCGAATTCTTCGAACGAACACTTCGGCACGGCTTGGGGATCGGTGCTTACGCCCGGCGCGACGTCAGTGCGGACGTGGGTGACGGTGCCTTCCGGTGCTTTGACACCACCGCCGACGGGAAATGTGTTGACCGTGAAGTCGGTGATCCCGAAGTTCGGATGCCCTCCGGCCTGCGTGAAGCCTTCCGTTTTCGCTTTCGCCAGTTCTTCCGCTTTGGTCTCGCCTGGGTTTTTTTTGCAGGTGTTGACGTTGCAGTTAGCGGCGAAGAAGCTTTCGATGCCGGCCGACGCCTGCGCGACTCCGGGCACCAGAACAGCGACGAATGCGCCCACGAGCAGCGCAACCAACGAAACACGGAACTGGACCCTCACGGCGACCTCCCCTATCGAAACTGACGGCATCGACACATGGCTATACCACTCGGGACTCCGAGCAGGCTTGAAAGTTGCGGTTTGACCAGCGGACCTATTAGACAGCCCCTCCCCGACTCCTGCACGTTAGGCGCGCATCCGGACGTCTCGACACGCCGCTCAACGGGTGTTGCTTGCATGGAATGACGCGCCCGCCGCGCTCGGATCGGCGGTCGGGGAACTGGCTGCGCGGCCAGTGCGCTACTCGCCCGACCAGTCGCTGTGAGCGCCAGCGGGCTACCAGGCTCGCCCGGAGAGGCACGCCCGGCGCGCGCACCGGGCGTTGTGGAGGGGCATCGCGATGCTATCTTTGGTGCATCAAGATGCTATCATCGTCGCATGCGAACGACAGTGACGCTTGCGGAAGATGTCGCGGCCGAGCTTGAGCGACTGCGGCGCGAGCGTTCGATCGGCGTTAGCGAGGCGCTCAACGAGTTGGCACGGGCGGGCATGGTGTCGCGCAGCAAGCCACGCGAGGGTTTTGTTCAGCGTACGCACGACTTCGGCCTCAGCACGATCGACGTGACCAACGTGGCCGAGGCGCTTGAACAGCTCGAGGGCCCCGCGTTCGGCTGATGCTGATTGACGCGAACCTGCTCCTGTTCGCAAGCAACGTGCGGAGCCCCTTCCACTCCGTCGCCCACGCCTGGCTGAGCGAACAGCTGAACGGAACCCGACGCGTCGCGATGCCCTGGCAATCGCTCGGAGCGTTCGCGCGAATCGCTACCCAGGCGCGAGCGTGGGAGAAGCCGATGGAGCCCGATGAAGCGTGGCAGTACATCAAGGAATGGCTCGCCAATGACCTCGTGTGGACACCCACTCCAAGCGAGCACCACGGGGAGATCCTGGGCGAACTCGTCAATCGCTATCAGCTGCGAGGCAACCTCATCCTCGATGCCCAACTCGCGGCGCTTGCGATCGAGCACGGCATCGAGGTCTGCTCGGCCGACACCGACTTCGCGCGCTTCACCGAGGTGCGCTGGCACAACCCGCTCGCCAAATCATCGCCTCGGTAGTCGATAGTCAGCTTGGCGCGTGGTCCCACTCGCCCCCCAGCGCGACCACGTTATCCCTGGAAGAGATGTAGTGGATTCGCCAGATGACACCGCATATAAGCTACTCACGTGCCAATTCCTGGCGTCTGCGTTCAAATTCCCGACGTACGCGTTCAATTTCCTCGTGTTCGTTCTTGCCTTTACGCGTGACGATGCCACGCAATTCCCCACGCAAACGTTCGACCTCAGGGTCTTGACGTGCGAAAAAGGACTCGATCGCCTCAACTTTATGCTCAAGATCCCTGTGAAACGCTTCTATCGGCGCCATTTCGCGCTTGTACTGCTTCCTCAGGCTGTCAACCTCCCTCTTCTTATCGGCTCGCTCAGCTTTGCTTAGCTCGAGTTGGGCCAATTCCTTGAGAATCGGCAACGTGGCCAACTCGGTGCGAATCGCGCGTCGCCGTGCAGCCGTAGCCTCACTCGCGCTTTGGATCTTCTGATCCTCGGTCATCACGAGAAGCATAGCCTCCGCGATACCACTCGCTCTGCCGTGAGCATCTACGGGTCCACTCGCACGGCCTCGTTGCACCACCTTTCGGGCAGCCGAACCGGAACCGCCACATCCGCCAACGGCCAGCAGGGTGACCGTAGCAGAGATCTGGAGGGCTCTTACACCCGTCAGTACCATGGGCCCCAAACGTCGTCGCCTGCTTCGGTGCAGTAGTAGACGTTATGCGGTTTTTTCCCCCATTGCCGTGTTTCCTTGTATTCGCAGAATTCCGCCTTCGCACTGATCGGCACTCCAAGTGCCTTGATTTCATTGATGTAGCATGTGCCCCAACGCCCCGCCTTACCTGGCGTCGCCTCGCCTACTTCAACGCACGCTTCCAGGCTAAGGGCGGAAATCTCCAATTCGGCGGCATAGCTTGCCCCACCCTCTGCTGCACCAGCGAGAATTAGGTCCGCCAAAAGCCCCGCCGCCAGCCCTCTGGCAGCATCAGCACGTAGCTCTTTGGCTCGCTTCAGGGTCGTCTTGTATGAGGCCAGTCCTTCTGGATCATACTCTTCCGCCCCAAGACCACCTTCCGGACCGGTCGCGCACGAAGCAGGGTTCGCTGCGCAGGCTTGCGCCGCGGCTTCGCGTTCGCGTCCTGCTTCGCGTCCTGGCGCTTCGGCCCCGACCTGATTGAGGTCGCCGATGACCCATGGTTGTACTTCGAAGGTCACGGGTGTACCGACACCAGAGCCGTCGGGCAGGCCGGGGGGTATGACTTGTTCCGCTTGGAGTGCGCGGGCGTCCTGCGGCACATATGAAGTGGCGCCGTAGGTGATGACACCCGAGGCGAGTTCGTCTGCGACATCGCCCGCGCCAAGCCATGCGTACTTCGGTGGTGCTTTCCCGCCATTGGGTGCTCCGAACTCCGTCGGGTTGTAAGTTTTCTTGAGTTTCGTTTCGCTGGTGCTGTCGCCGATCGTGGCGATGATGTCGCCTTGAAGGTCTTGCAGCTGGAGTTCGGGTGTTTCGTTGTTGGTCTGGACGGCGGATAGGGTGCCGTCGATGCCGGGGATGTTCCTCGTGGTCTTTTTGCCTTCTTCTTCGCTGGTCCAGGCGACGGCTTCACCAGGGCCATCGTAGTGACTAGTGAGTTTTTTGCCGCTGCTGGTGGTTTCAGTTATGCGGCCTTCCGGGTCGAGCTTGTATTCATGGCTGACGCCGTTTTGCGATTGGGTCGCCACGGCGCCGTCGACGTAATAGGAGGTGGTGAGTTCGTGGCCTTCGCCATCCGCAGCGGGTAGCTTTTCGACGTTGCCGAAGGGTTCGTAGGCGATGCCGGGATCAGTGAGGCGGTTGGCTTCGTCATAGTTGTGCGCTTCGGTGGTGCCGCCTTCGGTTTGGCATTCGTTTTTGCTGCCTGGTTTGCGGGTCGTGAGGCTGGCACGGTTTGATTCTTCGTCGTAGGCGTAGGCGCGGACGGTGCAGCCTTCCCCGGCTGGGGTTTCTTGGACTTCGGTGAGCCGGCCGGCGGGGTCGTAGCCGTAGGTCTCGCTTGCGAGCGTGCTGGTCTGTTGGAGCATTTCGCCGTGGATTGAGGCGATCCGACTGTCGCTGTAGAGCAGCGGTTCGCTAGCGCTGCAGTTCGTCGTATCGACGTACTGCAGGCCGGTGGCTTCCCCGACCGAGTTGTAGGCGGACTTCGCGCACATGCCGTTGGGGTAGGTCTCGCTGGTCATCTTGCCTTCGGCATCATAGGCGGCCGTGAACAAGCCCGCTGCCGAATCTTCGAGCTTTTCTAGCTGGCCGGTTATTTCGTTGTAGCTGTAGCGCTGGAAGCTATGGCGTTCTTTGCCTTCGTGCAGTTCCTCGTGGCTGTCGCTGACTTCTTCGAGCTGCCCCCCGGCTTCGGGTTCGGCATACTTGTAGGTCGCGGTGTTCCCGGCCGCTTCGGTGTACTTGATGAGCCGTCCGAGCCGGTCGTATTCGTTGCTGATCGTGCCTTCGCCGGTGCTCTCTTTGGCGACCAGGCCGGTTTCTTTGTTGTATTCGATCGCGACCCCGCCTTCGGGCAGTTTCTTGTCGCTGCTGCCGGTGGCGGTCGTTTCGCTGCCGGTCATCTCGCCGGCTTCATTGTATTTCTCGCTCCTGGTTCGTATCGAGGTTTCTTCTTTGCCTTCGGTGTTGTAGTGCGTGAAGCTTTCTTCGATCTTTTCGGGCTCCAGCCACATGTTGTAGGTGGTGGTTGTGACGGGCAACTTCGGTAGCGCCGCGAGTTCGGGCTGCTTGGCCGGGAGGGACTGGCAGATCAGGCCCGCCCATTCGGGGTGTTTGCCGCACGTTTTGTCCGCTTCGTTCGGTTCGGCGCTGTAGTAGATCGTCCTCTCGTCATGCGCGTTGAGTCCGGGCGAGAACTCGGCGATGCGGTTGTTGGCGCTGTCGGCGACCCACATGTTTCCGTGCGCGTCTACTGCTATGGCGTGCGGTTCGCTGAGCTGCCCGTGTCCGGCGCCTTTCCAGCCGAACTGCGACAGGTAGCCGCCGCTCGCGATGAACGCCTCGACGCGGCCGTTGAGGTCGTCCGTGGTCCAGATGTTGCCGTTGGCGTCGATCGCGATGCCCGCCGGCGCCCTGAGCTGCCCCTCGCCGGAGCCTTCCGAGGCGAAGTGCTTGAGGGGCGTGCCTGTGCTGCTGAACTCTTGGATGCGGTTGTTGCCAGTGTCGGCGACCCAGATGTTGCCTTCGAAGATCGCGATGCCGGCTGGTTCTTTGAGCTTGCCCGGTTCGCTGCCGGGCCCGCCGAATTCGGAGGTCGCTTTGCCTTCGGTGACGCTGAATTTCTCGACTCGGTTGTTGGCGGTGTCGGCGACCCAGAGGTTTCCGCTCGCGTCGAACGCGATCGCGGTAGGTGCTTTGAGCTGGCCTTTTTCGCTGCCAGTCGAGCCGAGCTCACCGAGATATTTGCCTTCTGTCGGGTTGTACTCTTCGATGCGGTTGTTGCCGGTGTCCGCGACCCACAGGTCGCCTTTGGAGTCGAACGCGAGCCCTTTGGGTTCTTTGAGCTTGCCTGCTTCGCTGCCGGCTTCGCCGAACTTCCCGAGATAGGCGCCTTCCGCGCTGAACTCCTCGATCCGGTTGTTGGCGGTGTCTGCGACCCACACGTCGCCTTTCGAGTCGATCGCAATGCCCGACGGGTCTTTCAGCTTGCCGGGTTCTGTGCCGTTTTCGCTGACGGTTTTGGCGAACGTGAGCGTGTGTTCTGCGGCCGCACCGCGTGTTTCTTCGACCTGGCCGGTCGTTTCGTTGTAGATGGTGACGCGCGTGAGGTTCAGCCCATTGGGGTTTGATTCTTTGCTGCGTGGTTCTACTGTCACCGACGTCGGCTCGCGAAGCTTCCAGCCCACGTTCTTTACGCCCGTAGAGGACGGCCCGGAGT